>WBZL01000016.1_pt1 | contig 173881 bp, 170 predicted proteins | sample 5204291 | NCBI WGS metagenome assembly WBZL01 (sample SAMN12344345, study PRJNA552823) | activated sludge metagenome | biome: Activated sludge suspended growth; feature: Nitrification reactor; material: Wastewater; isolation source: activated sludge from nitrification reactor of wastewater...
AGTCCGCTGGCCGGCAGTATGAGTCCCCTGTCGTGGTGGGGTTTGGGTCCACCGTGAGGTGAGCCACCGGCGTGATGCTCGGTGTGTACCTGACAAGTGCACACCAAGGAGATCACACCGATGGCTCTCGATGAGTCTGCCGTTTCCGCTCTGCTCGACGCGCTCCGCGTCGGGGAGGGCACCGACCTGGTCCGCGAGCTCGCCCAGTGGGCGCTGCAACAACTGATCGACGCCGAGGCCACCGAGCGGGTCGGCGCGGAGCCGTGGGAGCGTTCCCCGGAACGCACCACGCACCGCAACGGGTCGCGCCCGAAGGTCTTGTCGACCAAGGCCGGCGACCTGCAGCTGGCCATCCCGAAGCTGCGGCGGGGGTCGTTCTTCCCGGAACTGCTCGAACCGCGCCGCCGCATCGACCAGGCGTTGTACGCGGTGGTCATGGAGGCCTACGTGAACGGGGTCTCGACCAGGGCGGTCGATGACCTGGTCGCGGCCATGGGCATCGACACCGGGATCTCGAAGTCCCAGGTGAGCAGGATCTGCGAGGGCCTCGACGCCCGCGTCGACGCGTTCCGGGGTCGCACCCTCGGCCACGTCGAGTTCCCCTACGTGTATTTGGACGCCACCTACATCAACGTCCGCGACGACGCCCTCGGCCAGGTCGTGTCACGGGCGGTCGTGATCGCGACGGGGATCACCGCCCGCGGCGACCGCGAGATCCTCGGTGTCGACATCGGCGACAGCGAGGACGAGACGTTCTGGACCCGGTTCCTCAGGTCCCTGCGCGACCGGGGCCTGGGCGGGGTGCGCCTGGTGATCTCCGACGCCCACGCCGGGCTCAAGGCGTCGATCCGCAAGTGCTTCGCCGGCTCGACCTGGCAGCGCTGCCGAGTCCACTACGCCCGGAACCTTCTGGCGACCGTCCCGAAGTCCCACATGGAGTTCGTCGCCGCCGCGTTCCGGTCGATCTTCGCGCTCACCGACCCGGCCGAGGTCCACGTCCGCTACGACGAGGTCGCCGACACCCTCGCCGACCGGTTCCCCAAGGCCGCCGAGTCGATGCGCGCCGCCAAGACCGACGTGTTGGCGTTCAGCACGTTCCCTCGGGCGCACTGGCGCAAGATCTGGTCGAACAACCCCCTCGAGCGGCTCAACAAGGAAGTGAAGCGCCGCTCCAACGTCGTCGGGATCTTCCCCAACGACCGGGCGGCCATCCGCCTCATCGGCGCCGTTCTCGCCGACCAACACGACGAATGGGCCATCGCCCGCCGCTACCTCTCCGAGACCTCGATGGCCCTCCTCGACCACCCGCGCGACACTGACCACGACCAGCCGGCCATCACCGGCTGAACACACCGAGGATCACCCTCGAAACCCCACCACCTCACGGGACTCTGTCAAGCGGCGCCAGCCACGGTGCCCACGGACTGTCCGCGAAATGTCCGCGAATGGCGCGGGAACCGGGGTCGCGGGTGGTAAACCGGGGGCAACCCGAGATAGAGGCCCCGATCACGTAATCCCTGGTCAGCCCGGGATTCTGGGGTTTTCCGAGGGGCGGCCCGATGCCTTCACACGGCAGAGGCCACTGGTTCGAAACCAGTATCGCCCACCCGGAGGAACCCCCGTCTCGGCGGGGGTTCTGCGCGTTCGGGGCGACGGATGCACCTCCGTGCCGGTCGGCGGCGCCACGGGGACGGCGGTGGAGTCAGTCAGTCCTCGGGTATCTGCGGTAGCGCGGCGAGAAGGGCCGGCAGGTCGTCCTGCGTGGTCTTCCACAGCACGTCGAGGTCGATGTCGAAGTAGTGGTGGACGAGGCGGTCGCGCATCCTGGCGGCTGCCGACCACGGGACGTCGGGGTGCTCGGCCTGGGTGGCGCTGCTGACTTGCTTCGCGGCTTCGCCGACGATCTCGACCAGCTTCGTCAGTGCCAAGCGGAGAAGCTCGTCCTCATCGAGGTCACGTCGTGTTCGACCGCCGGTGTACGCGATCGCCTTCTCGGCGGCGTCCCGCAGGTGCCGCAGTCGGACGACGTCCTCAGGCGGCGTCATAGAGAGGTCGAGCCTCTTCGGTCACGGCGGCACGGAAGTACTCGCTGAGATCGTCACGAGTGCGCAGGTCGACGCGACGTCCGAACAACTGCTCGAAGTCGAGCTCGATGGATGCGAGGCGGAGAAGGCCCGGGACCCGGTCGCGCTCGAACTGGACGAGGAGGTCGATGTCGCTGTCGGGACCCAGCTGGTCGCGGAGGGCTGAGCCGAACAGGGCGAGGTGTCGGATTCCGTGGCGGCGGCAGAGCTCGGCGAGCGCCTCGTCGTCGACGGTGGTACCCGAGGCAAGTTCCACGGGCTCATCCTCCCACGCGATGACATGGGCGGGGCGGAGGCGCTTTCCACAGCGGCTGCCAGACCACCTCCAGACCACGAAATGGCGGTCGCCCATGGTCACGGGCGGTCACCGGCGGTCAGTCGGAAACGGAGCTCGGACCTGGGAAAACCCTGAAACACGGGGTTCTCGCGATCCGTCCTCGTGCCTTCACACGGCAGAGGCCACTGGTTCGAAACCAGTATCGCCCACCCGGAAGCACCCCTGTCTCGGCGGAGCCCTATTCGTTTGGCCGCGGCGCGTTGACCGCTCGGTCTTCTGGGTCCCGCATCACGATGAGCGGCGGGCTGGCTCCCGCGGCGCGTAGCCTCTACGGCATGGCGGTGCCTGCGCTGAGCGAGCTTCGGGCTCGCCGTGAGGAGATCATCCGAGTCGCTGAAGCGCGCGGAGCTCACCGGGTGCGGGTGTTCGGCTCGGTCGCTCGTGGGGAATCGTCCGCTGGGAGCGATGTGGACTTCCTCGTCCAACTCGACGAGCAGCGTGGCCTGTTCGATCTCGGTGGGCTCTTGATGGACCTGCGTGAGCTACTCGGTTGTGACGTGGACGTGACCACCGAGGCTGGACTGCGGCCCCGTGTGGCAGAGCGGGTGCTCGCCGACGCCGTCGACCTGTGAGGGACGATCGCGACCTCGTCCTCGACATGGTGGAGATGTGCGATCTCCTCCTCGAACACGCGGCCGACCTGGACCTGCTGGAGCGCGATCCTGTGGTCCAGGCGGCAGCCCAGCGATGGATCGAGGTGCTCGGGGAGGCAGCGTCGAAGGTCTCCGTCGGCGTCACGTCCGCTCACCCCGAGATCCCTTGGCGGGACATCATCGGGACCCGGGTGATCCTCGCCCACGCGTACTTCCACATCGACCCCGCCGTGATTCGGCAGGTCATCGGCACCGACGTCCCGCAGCTCCGCCGTCAGCTCGACGGCGTACTCGTGGGTTTCGACGAGGACTAGGGCCGTGAGAATCGTCGGCTCGCGTGGGGCTGCTGCGCTGATCGGGGCCGCATCGTGGACGGCGACCGAGTACGGACTGCACCGGTTCCTCATGCACGAGCTCCGCGGGCGCGGGCTGGCCTCCGTCGAGCACCTGAAGCACCACGCCGACGTCACCTACTTCTCCCCGGCGTCGAAGAAGCTGGCCTCGGCCGCGGCGACCACGGCGGTCGCCTATCCCGCGACCGCCGCGGTGGCGGGGCGGCGTTGGGCCACCGCCTTCACCGCCGGGCTGCTCTCGATGTACGTCGTCTACGAGGTCGCGCACCGCCGCACCCACACCCATCCCCCTCGCAACCGCTACGGGCGGTGGGCCCGCCGCAACCACCTGCACCACCACTTCGGCGCACCCATGCGCAACTTCGGTGTGACCAGCCCGCTGTGGGACAAGGTCTTCGGCACCTACGACGAACCCGGTGTGGTCACCGTGCCCCGCCGTATGGCGCCGGTGTAGCTCCTCGACGCAACGGGAGCCGTCAAGGCGGAGTTCGCCGACGACTACCTGGCCAAGGGGCCCGCGCGCGCGTCGGCGCGGGATGTCGAGCAGGACCGCGTCGCCGCCTTCGCCAACGTCGCTCCGGCTCTCGACCCCTGATCCGATCCGTGGGAGGCGGTCATCGATTGTGACCCCTCGGCGGCGCGGTGCTCGGTTATCCCATCTATCTGCTCCAGATGGTACATTGACGGCATGGATGGGACTCACACGGTGACGATGGGAGATCGGGGGCGGTTGGTCGTGCCGGCGGAAGTGCGCGAGCGCAGTGGGCTGGCCGAGGGCAGCAGGCTCGTGCTGCTCGAGACGCCGGCGGGCATCGTGCTGATGACCCAGGCGCAGGCTCGGGACCGGGTGCGCCAGGAGCTGCAGGGCCTCGACCTCGTGGGCGAGCTGTTGGCCGAGCGGCGGCGGGAGGCGGCGAGCGAGGACGCCGCGTGAGTCCCGTGTTGGATGCGTCGGCCCTGTTGGCGTTCCTGCAGGGCGAGCCGGGCGCGGATGTGGTCGAGGACGCGCTCAACCGGGGTGCGCGCTGCGGTGCGGCCAACTGGTCGGAGGTCGCTCAGCGAGTGCTGGGGTCCGGCCGTGACTGGGATCTGGTGCGAGCCCTGCTCGCCAGCTACGACCTCGGTGTCGAGCCGGTCTCGCCGGAGGACGGCGAGTGGGCCGCCCGGCGTTGGCGTCGCGGCGAGGGGCTGTCGCTCGCCGACCGCCTCTGCCTTGCCTTGGCCGAGCGTCAGGACGAGGACGCGCTCACCGCGGACAGGGCCTGGGGTGACGGCGGCCGGGTGCGCCAGATCCGCTGAACGCCGGGGGCGGTGCGCACGATCGCTCGGCGGTCGTCGGTGGACACACCCTCGATGACCCAGGCCGAGTCGGTCAACCGCCGCCCCCGGTTGTCTGAGCGGACCGTCTCGGCCAGCCGCCCCTCGCTCTGGTCGACCGGCCTGAGCCCGGCACGGAAGCAGCACTGGACGAACCGGAGCATGATTGAGGTATGGCCCACACGCTGATCAGCGCTCCCGCGGACGACGTCACCATCCAACCCGGCGCTGTCGTGTCCAAGGTCGTCCACCGGGGTGAGGGCCTGGAGGTCACCGTCTTCGGCTTCGACGCCGGTGAACGGCTCACCGAGCATCAGGCGGCCCGAGGCGCCGTGGTCCAGGTCCTCTCTGGGCGGCTGCGGTTCACCGTGGACGGTGACGAGTTCGATCTGGCCGCCGGCTCGTGGCTGCACATGGCGCCCGGTGCACCGCACTCGCTCGTCGCCGCCGAGCCCACCGCGATGCTGTTGACGCTGTTCGGTCCCTGAGCTCGACCGACCGCGGGAGCGCCCGCCGCCGCGGGCCGTGGCGGCGCGACCCTGCTCAGCCGGTGCGGCTCCCCTGGAAGGTGTCGGTGCAGTCGGTGCCCACGAGGTTGCCGGACACGCTGTCGCCGGCGAACTGGCCCGAGATGCCGCCGGTCGCGTCGCTGATCGAGAAGCTCCCGTCGGCCCCGAGAGCGCTCGAGAACGTCTGGCCCGCGAGGTTGGCGGTCACCGTCGATCCGCTGACGGTCAGCGTGAACGAAGGGAGGGCGCAGCCCCCCGCTGTGGTGACGGAGTAGGTGCCATCGGCGGGAAGGCCCGATGCCGTGGTCGTCGGTCCGCTGGTAGTCGTCGAGCCGTCGGTGGGCGTAGCGGTGATCGTCCATCCCGACGCGGGGGGCTCGGGTGCCGGGCCGTCCTGGCCACCGTTCGTGCCGGTCGGTCGTCCGAAGGGATCGCCGGTCACCACGTCGACGAGCACGAAGATGTCGATCGTCACCGACGCCTGCTGGACGATGGTGATCCGGTTCCCGTCGAAACCCGACCAGGGGGTGCCCTGGTAGCGCACGGAGCCGGTGCGTTGCGGCGGCAGCAGCGGGTTGCCGCAGCCGCACTTGACCACGGGGAGCCCGGTGTCGTCGACCAGCACCGCGGTGCCGGCCTGCAGCACGGCCTGGAAGGACGTGGCCACACCGCCCTGATCACCGCCGGCGGTCGTGGGTGGTGCCGGTTCGCCGCTGGACTTCGACGCGGTGTCGCCGCCGGAGAACCCGTGGTTCGTCACGGCGGTGTCGGCTCGGAGCACCGCTGGCGTGAGGGTGTCCACGTAGGAGGAGATGTCGCTGACCCCGATGTCGAGCACGCCGGCCCACGCTGCGGCCTTCGACGGGTTCGCTTCGAGGAACGACACCATCCGGTCGGGGGCGCAACTGCCTTCGTTGGTGGTCCCGCCGTACAGGCCGGCGGTGTCCCCCGGGAAGGTCCCGGCGCTCTGGGGCGGCGTCTGGACACCGGTTTGGTCGTCGCCCACCGATGGCATGAACGGGTTCTCGCCGGTCGACCCGACGGGCTCGAGGACGACCTCCGATGCCTCCCCATCGCCCCCATCGTCGCCGGTGAGCAGCAGCGCAATGCCGGCGCCCCCAGCGATGAGGGCCACGGCGACCAAGGCGACCAGGAGCACCTTCCACAGAGAGCGACCCGATCCCGCCCCCGGCGCTGGCTGGGTGGGCGGGGTCGGCGGGAGCCCGGGCGGAAGCGGCGCCGAGCCACGCGGGCCGGGCGGCGGCCCGGTGGGGCCGGGCGGCGGACCGGGAGGCATGCTCACCCGACCACTCTCTCAATGGTGCATTGACCTCGACAGGGACCTTCGCCCTTTGTTGGCGCTCAGCGCGGAGGAACGTGGAACCGCCCTGAACCGCGGCGGCAAGCAGGGGCCGACGCTCGGAAGCCGTGTGCTCGTCGGTCGTTCCCGACTCTCGCTACTCCCTACGCTCATGATCTGGGCACGGGCGTCGCAGGGGTGCATCAATGGTGGGCGGAGTAGGGCCGGTGTGTCGGTTGTGGTGGCGGGCCGCACACTCGGGGTCACCTCCGACCGGACGACCAGCCCGCCCGGAGGGACAGAGGCGAAGGTCATGGTCGCCCGGTCGCTGGAGCGGCCACCGTGAGAACGGAGCGATCCCGACGGGTCACCGTCGAGCGGGCCACTAGCGTCGACGGCGTGGTCGACACACCCGCCGGCGAGCCTCACCGCCCCGGACTGGTCGGCAGCGTCGTCGGTCGCCTGGCGCCGGTCGTCATGCGCCAGATCGACACCAACGACCTGGTCGACGCCCTCGACGTGGACGTCATCGCCGCCGGCCTCGACCTCGACGCGCTGATCGAGCGGCTCGACGTCAACGAGATCGCGGCCCGCCTGGACCTCGATGCGCTCGTGGCGCGCCTGGACGTGAACGCCATCGCCGACCGCCTCGACCTCGACGCCCTGCTGGCGCGGATCGACGTGGACGAGATCGCGGGCCGCCTCGACATCGAGGCGCTGATCGCCCGGCTCGACATGGCCAAGCTCACCGCGGGCGCCAGCCAGGACGTCGCCGTGTCCGGCCTCGACCTGGTGCGCCGCCAGATCGTCCGGGTCGACGCGACGGTCGACGGGATCGTGGGTCGGCTGCTGCGGCGCCGGCCCGGCAGCCGTCCCGAGGCGCCCGGGCGGCTCGACGCGGGTCACGCCCGGTCGCGGCCCACCGACGCCGTCCCGCACGACCTGCAGCGCCGGGACGTGAGCGGTCACTACGCCGGGCCCGTCACCCGCCTGCTGTCGGTCGCGGCCGATGTCGCCGCGGTGGTGGCCCTCAACGCCGGGTTCGTCGCCGTGGTCGCGTTCGTCCTCGGCGGCATCCTCGGCGTCGACCCCTCGCCCGGGGTGACGGCGGTCCTCACGCTCACCTCGCTGGCCGCACTCTTCCTCGTGTGGTTCTGGTCGTCCGTGGCCTTCTTCGGGCGCACGCCGGCCATGGCCCTGCTCGGCCTCGCGGTTGTCCGCCGCGACGGGGGCGTGGTGACCGGCGGACGGGCCTTCGTGCGGGCGGCGGTGCTGCCCGTGTCGCTCTTCGTGCCGGTCCTCTTCCTCGGCCTGGTGCTGGGGCGCGAGCGACGAACGCTGCACGACGTCGCCGCGGGCACGACCGTGGTGTACGACTGGGGCGCACGGGAGGCGGAGCAGCCGGTCACGATCCGCGAGCAGTTCTCCGCCCGTGTGCGCCGGCGTCAGCTCGAGGAGGCATCGGCGCGGGGGCCGGCGACGGACGACGCCCCCCGGTGACGGGCGGGCGCCTGACCGATCCGGACGAGTAGCGCTCCGGGCCGCGGGCGGCGCGGCCCGGGCTCAGGTGCGGGGGTCGTCCTCCTAGAGGCTGGACACGGTGCGGTGGGTCGGGCTCGACCGTCGGCGTACGCGATCCTCCCGCTCCGTGACGCAGGTTGGGACGAGGAGCGGGGCCGTCAGAGGGGGCGGACCCGGCTGAGCTGCTCGCGGGCGTGGTCGTCGTCCCAGCAGACGGCCGCCTCCCAGGCCGCCGACGCCTGCGTGGCGACGTCCAGCGCCGCGGGGTCGAGGTCGGCGGCGTTGTGGGGGAGCGCGAGGTCGAGGTCGGGGACGTCGAGGTGGGCCTCGTCCCAGTCGATCAACCCGACCTGGTCGGTGGTGAGGAGGAGGTTGCCCGGGTTGGGGTCGCCGTGGACGACGCGCTGGTCCCGCCCGGCGAGTCGGGTCCACGCCGCCCGGCAACGGGCCACGGCCTCCGCCGGCATGGCGTCGAGGTCGATCCTCGTCCCGCGCTCGGCATGCAGGAGGTCGGTCGAGGAGTGCCAGCCCGGGCGCTGCGGCCAGCCCTCGGTCAGCGCGTGCAGGCGCCGCAGGGCGGCGGCGACACGTCGCCAGTCGGCCGCAGTCTCGGGCGGCCCGCCGTCCAGGTGGGTCATCACGACGAGCCCGTCGGCGAACCAGCGCCCGTCGACGGTGGGGATCGGCGCGGGGACGGCCATGCCCGCTCGGGCGAGGTGACGGAGCAGGTCGACCTCCCACGCCAGGTCGTCGTCGCGGCGCCGGCCGAGCCGCGCCACCGCGAGCCGCCCATCGAGGCGGACCCGCCACACCTCGTTGGCGCCGGCGCCACCGGTGAGCGGCTCGACGCGCACGACGTCGTCGCCCCACCGGTCGAGCGCGTCCCAGCCCATCGGCCCCATCGTCGCGGATCCGCAGCGACGCCGGGCGGGTGGCCTCGCCTGGCGCCACAGGCCGACGGCCTACCGTGGGCGCCATGGCGTTCGGACAGGCAGCGGGACCGCCGGCATCGGCCCGCCGGGTCGCGGAGCTGGCGGCGGTGCTCGAGACGCTCGGCTACGAGAGCTTTCGCGAGGCTCGGCACCCGATCGGCCTCACCCAGCGCCAGGCGGCGGGCAAGTTCACCACCGCCGAGGTCGACGAGTTGCTGGAGCGCCTCGAGGCCGAGGCGTCCGAGGCGGTCGGTGAGGCCTCGTCGCCGGTGCCGTCCTCGCGCGCCGTGGCACCGAGATCCGCCGCCGCGGAGGCTCGGGCCCAGGCGCGCCGCCGGGCGGCGGACGAGGAGCTCGTGGTGCGCCTCGACGCCGAGGTGCTGGCCACCGAGCTGACGAACCGGGGATGGTGCTGCATCCCGCCCGCATGACCTGACCTCGTTCGCCCGTCCCGTCGCGGGCGGACGGTGGTGCGGGGGACCTTGGCCTCGGGCCCGGGGCGGCCTCCGGGAGCACCCTCGGGGCAGGTTCGGCTGTTCCGCGGGCCGCTCCGGCCCGGGCGAAGAAGCCGGACGGTGCACCCGGTGCGCCGCAGGGCGGGCCGGCGAGAAGGAGTCCGCCATGGGCATGCGGCGTGTTTCAGGAACGTGGGCGGTGCGGGCACGCGTCGCCGGTTCGAGGTCCCTCCGGATCGTGCTGGTCATCCTCTTGGCGGGCACCCTCGCGACCTGCGCCGGCGGCGATGACGAGGGAAGCGCCCCGGTGGCGACCACGCACGCCGTCGATCTGCCGACCCTCACGGCCGCGCTGCCCGACGACGCCCGCGGGGTGTTCGCCGCCGACCTCGCGGCGCTGCGCGCCGGCGGGTCCGCCGACGAGGTCGAGGCGCTGCTCGGCGGTGAGGGCGGCGACCCCGTCCTCGTCGACGAGCCGCTCGCCGGCATCGGCGCGCTCGCGGGCGCGTTCGGGGTCACCGACGACGTGACCAGTGCCCTCTTCGCCCAGACGACCGACAACGCCGAGGGCTCGCTCCTCCTGGCCAAGGTCGACGCCGCGGCGCTCGACGACGCCGTCGCGTCGTGGTCCGAGCCCGCCTCCACCTACGGCCCCGAGTCCCGGCCGCTCTACCCGGACGGCGACGGGCACCGTGCCGTGACCCTGCCGGGCGGCGTGCTCGCGGTCGGCACGCGCGCCGCGGTGGAGGCGGTGGTGGACGCCGCCGACGGGACGACCACCGCCGCCGACAGCCCGATCGCGCCCTTCCTGTCGGCACTCGACGCCGACGCCGACCTGAGCCTCGTCTACGGGCTGCCCGCGCTCCTCGAAGAGGTGGCCCCCGCCGAGTCCCTCCGCAGCGCCGCCGTGATGAGTGGCGCCCTCGACGTCGTCGACGGCGACCTCGAGGGATCCCTCGCCTTCCACACCACGAACGCCGACGCCTTCGTCGACCGCTACAACACCCTGAACCGGTACGCGGTGCAGGGCGACGACCCCTCCGAGGAGCCGCTGACCGTCGCCGCGCCGGTCGCCGAGGGCCTCGACCGCGTCGTCGTGCCGCTGCCGGCGAGCCCGCTCGACGGCTCGCCCGAGGCGACCCTCGCCGTGCGCAACGTGGCCAAGAAGCTGTTCGTCGGCATGGAGGCGAACGACTACGCCGAGGGCGTGTCCAGCACCGGCAACGCCCCCTGGATCGACCTGATCATCAAGAGCGAGGCCGACGGCGACACCCCGCCGGCTCCCGGTGCGGTGTTCTTCCGCTGGCGGTTCCGCGACCGGGCCGCCCGGGAGGCGTTCGCCCGCGACGTGCTCCCGCCCGGCTTCACCCTCGCCCCCACGCAGTTCCTCGAGAGCGACGACCCCGAGGGGGAGTACTTCGTCGCCCTGATGCTCTACATCGCCGGCGGCGGCTCGATCGTCGACGGCGCCCGGGCGGAGTGGGACGTGTTCGTCAGCCCGCCGGCCGGCGCCGACCCGGACAGCCCGGCCCGGCCCCGGTACATGATCATCCAGGCGCTGTCGGCCAACGTCTCGTTCGACCCCACGACGCTGCTCTCCGAGGCGAACCCGGTGTCGTACGAGATCGACGGCGACGAGGTGGTCGCGAACGTGAGCGAGCGTGTGGAGGGTGAGGACGTGCCCGTCTTCACCTCCTCGTTCCCGCTCCCTGATCCCGACACGGCGGAGCCGGTGCGCTGGACGGCCGAGATGGCCATCGCCAACGACTACATGCACTGGCCCAACGGCGTGTACGACCACATCGTCTACAACGCCACGACCTACAACTGGGAAGGGCGCTACGTCGACACCGAGCGGACGACCATCGACGACCGCAGCCGCTGGGCGCAGTACATCGAGCCCGAGCTCCTCGACGCGACCTACTACCTGAACACCCTCGAGTACGTCGCCTCGCCGCTGGCGAACCTGGACTCGCCCTACCTCGACGTGACCCCGGCGCAGCGCGCCGACCTGCTGGCGTTCAAGGACAACGGCCACCAGCGGGGCGTCATGCGCGGCCGCGTCGAGCAGCTCTTCCAGGGCACCGGCGACGCCTACGTCGGGTTCGAGGTCCCGAACGAGGTGCCGACGACCTACTACGACTTCGACGTCACCGACCCCGACGGGCTCGAGGAGGCCCTCGACCTCCCCGACGGCGTCTCGTTGATGCCGACGACGCGGTTCGAGGGCGAACCGGAGGGCTACCGCCTCACGCTGGGGGTCCGACAGGTCGAGGATGCCCCCGAGGGCACGACCGCGCAGTGGAGCGTCGTGGTCGACGACGGGAGCGGACGCCCCCGCCAGCAGGTCGTCGACCTGATGACCGAGGACTTCGCCGCCGACCCGGTCGGCATCGTGGCCCTGCCGAGCGACGTGCGCCACCGCCTCGCCGACGGCGTCATCCGCACGCGGTTGTCGTCGCCCACGGTCTCGTTCGACGCCACCGTCCCGACCGCCGGATCGACCGAGGAAGCCGTGACGATGGACTGGGTCGAGTCCGGTGACGAGGTGTGCGTCACGGGCGGCGCCTGCGACCGGTACTTCTACGACGCCGAGACGCTGGACGTCCCGGTCCACCGGGCGACCGATGTCACCGTCGACGAGGTCACCACCCCGTGGGACGAGTTCGTCGACGCCACGCCGACGGTCTTCTACCGGGACAACGCGCAGGGGTACGCGGTCAAGCGCTGGCACGACCTCGAGGTGGTCGTGGACGTCCCCGAGCTCGGCGGTCTGGAGGGCGCGACCCACGCCATCGAGGGGCAGGGGACCCTGGTCGGCCGGGACAGCCAGGTCGCGGACTCCGAGTACACCTACACGGGCGACGCCGTGGTCGAGGGCGACCAGCTGACGTTCTCGATCGACCAGCAGGTCGACAACGCCCTCGGCGTCACCCACATCTACACCGAGGGGAGCTTCGACCTGACGACGGGGCAGGGCACCCAGACCGTCGTCGACTGCCGGGGCGCCGCCCTGATGTGCAGCGACATCGAGCCGGGGTCCGAGGCGCCGTACACCGCCCAGGGCCTCGATGCCTCCGACCCCGATGCGATCACCTGGCGGGTCGACATCGCGGTCGACCTGGAGAACTTCGGCCGGGCCGACAGCGCCTCGACCTTCCGAGCCACCCGGAACGGCTGAGGCGGACCCCGAGCGGGGACGCCCGACAACACCAGCGGGAGCCGTCGCTTACGCTGCCGCGATGCGCCCAGAGCCGGTTCGCCTGGCGGAACTGGTCGCGACGCTCTCGCTCGTGTCCGACCTCGGGATGGGGCGGCCCATGGAGCGGGTGCTGCGCCAGACCGTCATCGCGATGCGGCTGGCCGACGCCGCCGACGTCGGCCCCGAGGTGAGCGCCGCCACGTACTACACGTCGCTGCTCACGTGGGTCGGCTGCGCCACCGACACGAGCGAGCTGGCCGAGCTCTTCGGCGACGAGACCCACCTCTACGCCGACAGCCACGACGAGGACATGGCCGGCCTGACCATGGCGGTGTTCGTGGCCAAGCACCTCGGGTACGGCAGCTCCCGCTTCCGCCGGCTCGGCATGGTCGGCAAGTTCGTGGTGACCGCCGGCCGCTCGGTGCAGCAGCAGATGGAGTCGCACTGCCAGTCGGCGAGCGAGCTCGCGGACCGGCTCGAGCTCGGGGAGTCGGTGTGCGTGCCCCTCGTGCAGGCGTTCGAGCGCTGGGACGGCAAGGGCGTGCCGGGGCGGGTCGGCACGAGCGAGCTCGCCCCCGCCATCCGGCTCGTGCAGCTGGCCGACGCGCTCGAGGCCTTCGAGCACACCGGCGGCATCGACGCGGCGATCGAGGTCGCCACCGCCCGCCGCGGCACCCAGTTCGACCCGGCACTCGTCGACTGCTTCTGCGAGCGCCCCGAGGAGATCCTCCACGGCCTCGGGACGTTCAACGCGTGGGACCAGGTGATCGACCTCGACCCCCGGCTCGGCGAGCGCCTCACGCCAGCGCAGCTCGACTCGGCCCTCGAGGCGCTCGGCGACTTCGCCGACCTCAAGTCGCCCTTCCGGCTCGGCCACTCCCGCGGTGTCGCCGACCTCGCGGGCGACGCCGCCGCGCTGGTCGGCATGGACGAGGACGAGATCGCGAACCTCCGCCGGGCCGCGTCCATCCACGACGTCGGCATGGTCGGCGTGCCGAGTGGGGTGTGGGACGCCACCGAACCCTGGACCCTGAGCGAGAGCGAACGGGCCCGCACGCACCCGTACCTGACCGAGCGCATGTTCGCCCGGGTGGCGTCCCTGCGGCCGATCGTGGCCTGTGCCGCCCAGCACCACGAGCGCCTGGACGGCAGCGGCTACCCGCACGGCCTGGACGCCAGCGCACTGTCGCCCGCGGCGCGGCTGCTCGCGTGCGCCGACGTGTACCACGCCCTGCGTGAGCCCCGGCCCCACCGGGAGGCGCTCGACGCGGACGCCGCGGTGGCGACGATGCACGAGGAGGTCCGTGCCGGCCGCCTCGACAGCGGCTCGGTCGACGCGGTGCTGCGGGCGGCCGGCCACCGGACGGCCCGCCGGGCCGTGCTCCCGGCCGGCCTCACCCGCCGGGAGGCGGAGGTGCTGGTGCTGTTGGCCCGGGGGCTGTCCAACCCCGCCATCGCCACCGAGCTCACCATCAGCCGCAAGACGGTGTCGGCCCACCTCGAGCACATCTACGCCAAGCTCGGGGTGACGACCCGCACGGAGGCGGCGCTGTTCGCCATGCGCCACGGCCTCACCGACCCGGTCGGCGGCTGAGCGGGCCCACTGAACCCACCGAAGATCGGGCAGCTGCCCGATGCCCCGCGCCGGCCGCCCGTCGTACAACCGGTGCATGACCTCCACCGCCGCACCGACCGCCCCGCAGTTCGCCACGGCCGGCGCGTTCCTCGAGGAGCTGGCCGCCGGCCAGTTCTCCCGGCTGGGCGTGGCCTTGGAGGAGGACGCCCGGCTCAGCGCACTGCTCCCTCGGGGCCACGTGGAGTGGATCGGGCGCGACGCCGTCTGCGACGCCTTCGCCGGCTTCTTCGGCGGCATGGACGAGTACGAGGTGCTCGACGCGACCATCGGCCACGTGGGCGACCGCCTCCAGCTGCGCTGGCGACTGCACGTCCGGGGCGGCCGGTTGGGCCCGGACGACTTCGTCGTCGAGCAGCACGCCTACGCCGATGCCGGGCCCACCGGCCGCATCCGGTTCCTGGCCCTCGTCTGCTCGGGCTTCCGCCGGGAGCACCCGACGCCCTGAGCCGGCCGCCGGACGGACGGGCCCCCGATCCGTCGCGGTCGGCGAGACCACCGAGACCACCCGCCATCGACCAGCCCGCCGGCACCCGCCGGCCCACGAGGAGGACCCACCCATGACCACCACCAGCCTCAACACGTCGCCCCGCCCCGCCGGCGCGACCGCCGTTGCCGCCGACGCCAAGGTCCTCATCTGCCTGAACCACGGCGCAGAGGACCCGGAGAACGTGCTCATCGCCTACCTGGTGGGCGTCGAGTCGCTCCGCGCCGGCAAGGAGGCGGTGATGTTCCTGACCAAGGACGCCGTCTTCGTCGCCACCCCCGGCTTCGCCGCCGGCATCGACGTACCCGACGCACCGTCGGTCGCCGCCCTGCACGAGGAGTACGTGGCGAGCGGCGGCCGGTTCTTCGCCTGCCCGGTGTGCGTGCGCACACGCGGCCTCGAGGGGGCGACCTGGGTGCCCAACACCGAGGTCGCGGGCATGCCCTCGGTCCTCGAGTACACGACCGGCGGCGCGCTGGTCTTCAACTACTGACCCTCGCCCACCGGCTCAGCCGGCTCGCCAGGACCCGTGCTTCTCGAGCTGCTTCCTGCTTGGTCGGGCCGTGGTCGCCCCGCCGGATCAGAGGATCAGAAGGGGACCCGGCCGCCGTGTGCCTGCTTCATGGCGGCGTCGAGGCGCTGCTCCCACGGGTCGAAGATGGCGGCGAGCTCCGCCGGCGCATTGTCGCTGCCGTGGCGGTTGCTGATGGTCTCCAACACGAACGGGATCGCGCTGCCGTCGGCGAAGCTGACGGTCATCGTCTGCTCGTAGCTGTAGATGCGCGACGTGGGCAGGCCACGGCTCAGGATCTGGCTGGTCGAGTGGACGCCGGTGAGAGCGTCGAAGGGGTAGGCGAGATGGCGGATCCCCTGGGGGCCTTCGTCGAGCAGCACCAGGACCTCGCCGCGCGGGTCGGCGACGACGAGGGCGATGTCGGGCTTGCCCCGGCTCTGTCGCGCCGTGCAGAGCATCTCGACCGGCGCCGGCAGGTCGGGGAAGTGCGACGCGACGTAGTCCTGGAACGCCGAGGCCTCCTTCAGGGCCCGTGCCCGTCCCACGCGGAACGCCACGAAGCCGGCGACGACGAACACCACGAAGCCGACGAGGATGAGTACGAGTAGTGCTTCCATGAGTCACTCCCTTTCCTCGATCACCTACAACGGTACGGACGAGCCGGGCGCTCGGGTAGAGCCGAAGGTCGGGTCTTCATCGCACCGCCCCTGCTCCGTGCACGGGTGCCGTGCACGGAGGTCGAGAGAGGTCAGGCGGCCCGGCGGGACTCCAGCTTGCGGATCGCCCGCTTGGCGGCCCGCTTCATGCCGAAGTGCACCTGGGCCTCCGTCTCGTGGAGGGCGTCGAGCGCGGCGGGGTCACCCAGCGTTGCGAGCGCGTCGGCCGCGGTCTCGAATTGGTCCTCCGTCATGGCGACTCGACGCAACCCGATCGCATCGGGTCCCTCCCCGGCCGACGCAGCGAGGGCGTCGTAGGCGGCGCACTCCGCGGTGAGCACCCCCATCAGCGGCTCGAGCGCAGCCGGGTCTCCGGACTGCCCCAGCAGTTCGATGACGTGGTGCCGCATCGTCTTCTTGGCCGCGCCGAGCTGGAGCTCGGGCACGTATCCCGTGCCCACGTCGAGGAGGCGCACCAGCGCGTCGACGGCGGGACGTCCGTCTCGGCCCGCAGCACGCTCGGTCTGGCCGATCCTCGCGATGGAGTGGACCGCGTCGATGCGCTGCCGTTCGAGGTCGCCGTCATCGACCGCGAGGTCGGCTTGGTCGGGAACCGACGCACGGATGAAGGCCTCCAGCCGGGCGATCCCCGGCGCGTCCACCCCGGACACCTGGCCGGCCGAGACGGTCGGCGGCACCGAGGGGGTCGGCGGCGGTGCCACACCGGCGGCGGGAACGGCCGGCGGGACGGGGCCGGGCGCAACCGGGGGCGGCGCGCCGACCTGCCAGGTGGTCCGGCACGACAGGCACACCAGATCCGTGGGCTCCTCCTTCATGCCCTCCAGTCCGCCCTGCAGCGCGTAGAGGCCGAACCGAGCGAGCAGCAGGCCCCAGAAGACGAAGAACAGCAACGCGAACCATCCCCCGCCCGCGGTGATCCCGATGAAGGCGAGGAAGGCGGCGACGGCGAACAGCAGCACCCCCGTGGCCACCAGGAGCCAACTCAGGAGCGTGCGGCTCGCAGGATCCTGCTTCACGAGCCAGGGGACCTTGCGTTCCGTGGAACGGTCCTGGATCGACTGGCTTGCGCAGGTCGGGCATCGAAGCGAACCAGGTCGCATGTCGAATCCTCCTGTCAGGCGTTCAGCACACCCTCAGTCAAGCCCCGCTCGGCCGCCGACGGAAGAGGCGAACGTCCCCCATCCCGACGTCGGGTCGACGGTGCCACGGTGACGGTTGCGGTGCCGGCGGGCGGGGTCGTTCGGCTCTACCGGCAGGGGCCCGACGGTGGGAACATCACGCGACACCGTCCGCTCGCAGGGAGGCGACGACATGGTCGAGAAGGCGGCGTGGGAGCGTCGATCGGGGATCGGCGGGCTGGTGGCGATCGGCGGCGGGTTGCTGGTGATGCTCGCCACCTTCATGACCTGGTTCGAGGTGCGGGGCGGCTTCGGGGTCACGGGCTGGGACCTCGTGCACGAGGACCGCCGGCCGGGAGGCAACTTCCTCGTGATCGGCGAGGCCTTCCAGCGCGGCTTCAACCCCTTCGTGACCGGCGCGGTGAGCCTCCTGCTCGGCCTGGCGCTCGTGGCGGTGGGGGTGGTCTTCTTCGTGATCCCGAAGCGCCCCGCGCCGGCCCGGCTCCGGGTGCATCCCGCGCTCTTCGTGCCCGCGATGGCGGCGGGTGTCGTGGCGTTCTTCGTCATGGCCGGCAACGTCGTGACGGTGCTGAGGGCGCCGGACGTGTTCCCGGTGAGCGTCGGCCTGGGCCTGGTGATGACCCTCCTCGGCGTCATCATCGGCCTGGTCGGGTTGGCGGTCGGTGCGCTCGGCAGCGCCGCGGGTGCCCCGGGTGCGGCCACGTCCGCGATGCCCGCGTACGGCGCGGCGCCGGGTGCCACCGGCGGGGCGGCGGCGCCGGCCTCGCCGGCGAGCTGGTTCCCCGATCCGACCGGTCGCCACGAGTTGCGCTACTGGGACGGGCAGGCCTGGACGGCCGACGTGTCGGACGGTGGCACGACCGCGCAGGACCCCGTCTGATCGCACGGTCGGTGACGTCGGGGCCGCTACCGTCGGGGCGCCCGCGAGGGCCCCAGGCGACGACACCGAGGCGAACCCGATGAGCATCCTCCTGCACCCCGGCCGGCTCGACCGGCCCTACCCCGACGAGCGTTCGCGCGAGGTGATGGCGAAGACGGTCGCCTGGTTCGAGGCGCGGGGCAAGGCCCGGCTGAAGGCGGACGACCACGCCGCGGTCTGGTACCAGGACTTCCTCGACTTCCAGGCCGCGGAGGGCCTCTTCGCCACCATGTGCACGCCGGCGGGGCTCGGGGCCGAGGACAGTCGGTGGGACACCTGGCGCATCTGCGAGTTCGCGGAGATCCTCGGCTTCTACGGCCTGCAGTACTGGTACACATGGCAGGTCACGGTGCTCGGCCTCGGCCCGCTGTGGATGTCGGAGAACCAGGGCCTGCGGGAGCGCACCGCGCAACTGCTCGCCGACGGCGGCATCTTCGCCTTCGGCCTCTCCGAGAAGGACCACGGCGCCGACCTCTACTCGACCGACATGGTGCTCGAGCCCCAGGATGACGGCACCTACCGGGCCAACGGCTCGAAGTACTACATCGGCAACGGCAACCAGGCCGCCCTCGTCTCGGTGTTCGGCAAGCTCCCCGACGGCAACCCGGTGGCCTTCGCGGTCCGCTCGCAGCACGAGGCCTACGAGCTCGTGAAGAACGTGGTGCACAGCCAGAACTACGTCTCGGAGTTCCGCCTCCACGACTACCCGGTGACCGAGGACGACATCATCGCGGTGGGCGGCGACGCCTGGAACGCCGGCCTCAACACCGTGAACATCGGCAAGTACAACCTCGGCTGGGCGTCGATCGGGATCTGCACCCATGCGATGTACGAGGCGGTCACCCACGCTCACAACCGCATCCTCTACGGGCACCCGGTCACCGACTTCGCCCACGTCCGCCAGCTCTTCACCGACGCCTACTGCCGGCTCGTGGCCATGAAGCTGGTGGCGCTGCGGGCGGCCGACTACTTCCGCTCGGCGGGCCCGGACGACCGCCGCTATCTGCTGTTCAACCCGGTCGTGAAGATGAAGGTCACGACCCAGGGCGAGGACGTCATCAACCACCTGTGGGACGTCATCGCGGCCAAGGGCTTCGAGAAGGACATGTACTTCGAGAGCGCGGCCCGTGACATCCGGGCCCTGCCCAAGCTCGAGGGCACGGTCCACGTCAACATCTCGCTGATCGTGAAGTTCATGGCCAACTACTTCGGCGAGCCCGCCGACGTGCCCGCGGTGCCCCGCCGTGACGACGCCGCCAACGACGACTTCCTGTTCGACCAGGGACCGACCGGCGGGCTGTCCAAGGTGCGCTTCGGCGATTGGCGGGCCGCTTTCGACGGCGTCGACCTGCCCAACGTGGTGCGCTTCCACGAGCAGGCCGAGGTGTTCGTGCGCCTCCTGCAGGAGGCGCCCCTCGACGAGGCGCAGTCACGGGACATCGACGTGCTGCTGGCCGTCGGCGAGATCTTCACCCTGGTGGTGTACGCGCAGCTGGTGCTCGAGAACGCGGCGATCTACGGGATCGAGGACGACGTGGTCGACCAGCTCTTCGACGTGTTCGTCCGCGACGTCTCGCGCTTCGCCGTGCAGCTCCACGGCAAGGCCAGCACCACCGAGGCCCAGCAGGACCTCTGTCTGGCGATGATCGCCAAGCCGGTGGTCGACGCCGACCGCTACGAGCGGGTGTGGCAGGACCACGTGCTGGCCCTGTCCGGCGCCTACGAGATGGCGCCCTAACCGGACCCGCGTCGCACCCGAGCGCTCAGAGGGTCGCGCCCGCCGCCGCCAGGTCGGCCCGCAGTGCGGCGACGTCCACCGACCGGACATCGCCGGTCGCGCCCGCGCCCGCGCCCGCGCCCGCGCCCGCGCCCGCGCCCGCGGCGGCGGCCGCGGCCGCGCCCGCGGCCTCGCCGGTGGCCATGGCCGCTGGGATCTCCTTGGTGGCCTGGTGCACGTAGCGGGTCGTCGAGAGGCAGCGGCCGGCGACGACGAGGTTGCCCGCCGCCTCGGTGGTCATGGCCCGAAGCGGGATGTCGAAGACCACGTCGCGGCGCGTCCAGTGCCCGGTGCGGGCGACGGTGTCGGGGAAGCGCACGCCGGCGTGCTCCTTGGCCAGCACCAGGTCGCCGACGAGGCGGCGGCTCTCGGTGATCCCCAGGGTGCGCGCGTAGTCGTCGAGCCACGCCTGCTCGAACCCCGGCACGTCGCGGCGGAGCCGGTCCAGCTCGGCCCGCGCCGCGTCGCGGCAGGCCAGGGTGGCGGCGGTGAGCGCGTCGGGGTCGGTCGGGTCGACCCGATCCGGGTGGGGTCCCCACGGCACGAGGTAGCGGCCGGGTGAGGTGGTCCGGAACGCGAAGGCGTCGGGCTCGCCCGCCACACCCCCGACCCGGAACCACAGGTACGGCGGGACCGACTCCCGTTCGTGGGGCGCGCCGGCGGCCACGAGCACGTCACCGTCACCCGTGGCGTCGACGACGACCCGGGGCAGGATCGCCTCGCGGCCCCGCTTGGACTCCACCAGCACCGCGGCGATCCGGTCCCCCTCGACGGCCACGGACGCGAACCACGTGTGGAGGCGCAGACGGGCGCCGCTCGCGCGCAGCAGCTCGTAGGCGACGTCGACGAAGGCCTCGGGGTCGAACGCCACCGAGTAGCGCACCGACTCGGGGGCACCCCAGACCAGGCCCCAACGGCGCCAGTGGTCGACCCGGTGGGGGGCTTCGGTGTTCCACTCGGCCGGCGGAGGGAAGACGGCCTGGCCGGCGGCGGCGAGGCGATCGACCGTCTCCTGGCACAGGCCGCCCACGACCTGGGTGCCGGCGCCGTCGTCGAGGGTCAGCAGCAGGTTCACGAGGCCGAAGGTGGCGAGACCGCCCACCGTCCCGCTCGCCTCGATCAGCCACGTGTCCGCACCCCGTCGGGCGGCGGCCACCGCCGCGGCGACACCGGCGGACCCGCCGCCCACCACGAGCACGTCCGGCGACCCGATGACCGGCACCGACCGGGCGGGCTCCTCCCACACCTGCACCAAGGCAGTATCCCGCCTGGGGCGCCGCCCGACGAGCATGCGATCAGTCGACCGTCACCTCGTACTCGGCGGTCTCGGTGACCTCGCCGCCGCGGAAGAGGTTCTCGAGGGTGATCACGGTGGCGCCCGGACCGACGGCCTCGAAGGTGAACACGACGGTGCCGCCCGCGCCGACCGCCTCACCGGTCGGGTCGTCCGACTCGAAGTCCTCACCGATGAAGGCGACGACCGAGTCGTCGAACGTGTCGGCGACCCGCCAGCCGTCGCCGACGGAGGGGTTGGCCTCGACCGAGAGGGTGAAGCGATCACCCACCGAGGCGCTCACGTCGGCGCCGTCCCCATCGGAGGGGCCGTCGTCGGGTCCGCCACCGTCCAACGCGACGGCACGGAAGGTCTCGAGGATCCGCACGGCGGCGTCGACGTCGGGATCGGCGACCATCTGGATCTCGGCGGTCACGTACTCGTCGCCCCCGCGGAGCGCGACGACGTGGAGGAGCGCGGCGCCGGCGTCGCCGCAGTCGGTCCAGAGCTCGGCGGCGCCGACGTAGAGGCCGTCGTCGTAGTCGAACCCCTCCGGCCCGGCGCAGTTGGTGGTGGTGGCGTTGTCGTCGGCGAGCAGTCCCAGGAGCCGATCGGCCGACCGGGCGGTGCGGAGGTCGAGCTGGACCCCGGGCACCGTGTACCCCTCGATGAGCGCGTCGAGGTCGGTCGAGGCCCAGATCCCCGGCACCTCGCGCCCGTTGCGCTCGGCGGTCCGGGTGTCGCGGTCGTCCCAGTCGCTCGGCACCTCGGCCTCGACCTGCTCGGTGTCGTCCTCGACGAGCACGTAGGTGTCGTACGGCTCGCCCGCGGGAAGGGTGACCCCGGAGAGGTCGACGCCGAAGGCGACCCGCTCGTCGCCGGGTTCGGTGGTCGAGGTGGCCGGCTCGGCCGTGGTCGTGGACGACTCCGACGCGGTCGTGGTGGTCGTCGACGTGTCGTCATCGCCACAGCCGGCGGCGAGCAACACCAGGACGGCGGCCGCCGCCACACCGCGGCACCAGGGAATCCGGAGGCGGGGGCTCGCGTGCACGACTGTTGTTTCGCGCCGTGCGGGCGCGCACGCCAGGGGCGGAGGTCCCGAAGCCCGTCGGTCGGCGCCGCAGGATGGGGCCTTGGCCCCTGCACGGGCGCCGTGCGATGGAGGACCATCACGGCGTGCGGGTCATCGTCCTGATCAAGCAGGTGCCCGACCTGCGCTCGGCCGCCGTGGGGATGTCCAGCGACGGCACCATCGAACGGGCGCAGGCGCCGGCCATCACCAACCCCGCCGACCTCCACGCCCTCGAGGCCGCCCTCCGGCTCGGTGACGAGGTGTGGGCGGTGAGCATGGGGCCGCCGAGGGCGGAGGAGGTGCTGCGGGACGCGATCGCGCGTGGTGCCGATCGGGGGTGCTGTTGTGCGACCGGGCCTTCGCCGGGTCGGACACCTGGGCGACGGCCAACGCGTTGGCCGCCGCCGTGACCTCGCTCGGGGGCGCCGACCTCGTGCTCGCCGGGCTCACCGCCATCGACGGCGAGACCGGCCAGGTGGGCCCGGAGGTGGCGCAGCGCCTCGGCCTTCCCCAGGCCACGGCGTGCGAGGGCCTCGAACTCGAGGGTCGGCGGCTGATCGCGCGGCGGATCGTCGAAGGCGGCTACGAGCGCCTCGCCCTGCCGCTGCCCGCGGTGTGCACGGTGGCGGAGACGGGCTTCCTGCCCCGGTATCCCACGCTCCCCGGGCGTCGTCGGGCCGAGCGGGCCACCGTCGAACGACTGAGCGCCGCCGACCTCGACCTCGGCACTGACCGGGTCGGGCTCCAGGCCTCGCCGACGAAGGTCGCGCACGTCGAGCCGGCACCGCTGCCGGACCGTACGTGCCGGATGGTCGGCGACGGGTTCGGCTTCGACGACCTCGTGCGCGAGCTGATCGCGCTGGGGGCACTCGAGCCGGGACCGCGCGCGCCGGACGAGCCGCACGAGGTCCCGCCGCCGCGCGACCCCCTCGACGGTGACCCCGCGTTGTGGGTCGTAGCGGAACTGGTCGACGGCGCCCTCGCCGAGGTGTCCGCCGAGCTGATCTCGCAGGCCGTCGACCTCGCGCCCGGCCTGGGTGGTGGCGTCGGCACGGTGGTCGCCACCGACGACCCGGCGCCGGCCGCGGCGGCCGCGGCCGCCCACGGGGCCGACGTGGTCTTCTGTGCCGCCGACCCCCGACTCGCCCCGTCCCGCTGCCAACCGCACGCCAGGGTCGTCGTCGACGCCGTTCGCACCCACCGGCCCGTCGCCGTGCTCTTCGGCGCCACGACCACGGGACGTGACCTGGCGCCACGGGTGGCGGCCGAGCTCGACGCCGGGCTCGCGGCCGACTGCACGGACCTCGCGGTCGCGCCGTGGGAACGCCACCACCGCCGCTACGAGGCCCTCCTCCACCAGATCCGCCCGGCCATGGGTGGCGGTGTGCTCGCCACGTGCCTCGCACCGGAGGCGCGGCCTCAGGTCGCGACGGTGCGGCCGGGGGTGTTCGAGGCACGGGCCCGCCCGTGCCGCAGCCGGTTCGTGGACCTGGAGGTCCGCCTCGAGCCGCTCGACCTCGTCGTCGAGGTGCTGGATCGCCGGGTCGAGGCGGGGGACACGCGGCTGGCCGAGGCGGACGTGATCGTCGCGGGCGGCGCCGGCTGCGACGCGGCGTCGTGGTCACTGGTCGAGGACCTCGCGTCGGCGGTGGGTGGCGCCGTGGCCGCGACCCGGGCCGCGGTCGAGGCGGGTCTCGCGTCGCGGTCACGTCAGGTGGGTCAGACGGGCAAGACGGTGCACCCCCGCCTGTACATCGGCTGCGGGGTGTCGGGCGCGCTCCAGCACCTGGTCGGCATGCGCGCGGCGCGCACGGTCGTGGCCGTCAACCGCGACCCGGACGCCTACCTGTTCCGCTTCGCGCACTACGGCATCGTCGGCGAGGTGGCCGACGTGCTGCCGCAGCTCACCGCGGCCCTACGGCGTCGGGGCTGAGCGTCGCGCTGAACTGGCGATCAGCCGGCGGCGCGCAGCGGTCCGTTTCCGCGCTCGAGTCGCTGGGTCGCGAAGCGGGCGGCCTGGAGGCCCGACGGCCAGCTGCCCGGTCGGAGGCCGGCTTTGCGCCAGAGGTGGGCGAGGAAGTCGATGGGGTGGGGGAGCTGCTCCCAGACATCGGGCAGGAACAGGCCGCGTCGGTGCCCGGCCTGGACCACCACGCCGTCGCGGCCCGGCCGGAGCCTTGCGGCCAGCTCGTCGTGGCCGCTCGCGTCGATCGGGGACCTCGGCGAGAGGAGGGAGATCTCGACCGACAGCTCGGCCCGATCGACCGGCCGCAGCGCCGGGAGGCGGGGATCGTGGAAGGCGGCGGCCACGGCGAGGCGACCCACGGCGTGGGCCAGGGGCTCGTCGCCGTCGAGCGACCCGATGCAGCCGTTGAGCGCACCGGCGACGTGGAGGGTGACGAACGCGTCGCCGGGGTCGCGCAGGGCCGGGGGCACGGTCGCCAGGCCGGGCGGCCGCACGCGGCGACCGGTGAGGGCTGCGTCGAGGGCGGCCTCGGCGAGGTCGAGCAGGTGCTCGCCGTCGGCGGTGGAGACGAGCTCAGGCGAGGGCGAAGGCGCCATAGCCCACCACCGAGGTCAGGTCGCCGGCGGTGTCGCCGGAGGTGCGGAGATCGAGGGACTGCACGCTCAGATCGTGGCGGACGGCGGCTTCGAGCAAGCCGCGCAATGGCCGGGCGCCGCACGCGTCGCGGTCGCCGATGGCGGCGCCGTCGCGGGCCACGATGGCCGCGGCGGTGCGGGCGTCGAGGCGCTGGGCATCACGGTGGCGGTGGTAGTGCGAGAGGTCGGTGCTCACGACCACGACGGTCTCGGGCCCGCCCCAGAGGACGTCGAGGGCCGCCACGACCTCGTCGGCGCTCGCGTCGCCGACGATCACCGGCACGAGACGGAACTCGTCCAGCACCGCCTGGAGGAACGGCACCTGCACCTCCAGGCTGTGCTCGGGTGCGTGGGCACGGTCGTCGACGGCGACGACGGGGAGACCGAGGAGCTCGGCGTCCCGGTCGTGGTCCACGGCCACGGTGCCGAGCGGTGTGCGCCACCCTTCGGCGCTGCTGAGCCCCAGGCCCCGCAACGGCACGCGGTGGCTCGGCCCGAGCAGGACCACCCGGCGGACGGTCGCCCGGTGCTCGGCGAGGTGGGTGTAGGCGGTGGCGGCGACGGGCCCCGAGTAGACGTAGCCCGCGTGGGGGACCACCAGCGCCGCGGGCGCCGTGGTCGCCCCCTCGACCGGGACGGCGGCGGCGAACGAGCGCTGGACGGCGGCCCGCAGGGCGCCGGGGTCGGCGGGGTAGAACGTGCCGGCCACGGCGGGTGGCCGCACCCGGCGCGCCTCGCTCACCGACGCCGTCCCATGGCCACGGGCACGCGCCGGGTGCCCCAGTCGCCGGCCGGGCCGTCGAAGACCCCCGGCACGCGGGTGCCACAGGCTCGGCAGGCGCCCGCGTCGTCGAGGGCGTAGCCGCGGATCTCGTACCAGTCGCGCTCGATCACGGGGGTGCCGCAGCGGGGGCACGAGGTGCGCTGGCCGTCGCGGTCGTGGACGTTGCCCGTGTAGGCGAAGCGCACCCCGTTGGCCAGGGCGATGTGACGCGCCCGGGTCAGCGTCTCCGGGGGTGTGGGCGGGCGATCGAGCATGCGGTAGTCCGGGTGGAACGCGCTGAAGTGCATGGGGACGTCGGGGCCGAGGTGGTCGACGACCCAGGCGGTCATGCGGTCGAGCTCGTCGTCGCTGTCGTTGAGCCCGGGGATCAGCAGGGTGGTGAGCTCGAGCCAGGCGTCGGTCTCGTGCCGGAGGTACTCGAGGCTCTCGAGCACCGCGCCCAGCTCCGCCGCGCAGGTGTGGCGGTAGAACGACTCCGAGAAGCCCTTCAGGTCGATGTTGGCGGCGTCGAGCCGGCGGTACAGCTCGGCCCGCGGCTCGGGGTTGATGTAGCCGGCGGTCACCGCCACCGTGGCCACCCCCGCCTCGTGGCAGGCGTCGGCCACGTCCATGGCGTACTCGAGGAAGATGGTGGGGTCGTTGTAGGTGAAGGCCACGCTGCGACAGCCCAACTCCCGGGCCGCTCGGGCGATGGCCTCGGGGGACGCCTCGTCGGCGAGGGTGTCGATCTCCTTCGACTTCGAGATGTCCCAGTTCTGGCAGAACCGGCACGCCAGGTTGCAGCCCGCGGTGCCGAAGCTGAGGATCGGGGTCCCGGGCAGGAAGTGGTTGAGCGGCTTCTTCTCGACCGGGTCGACGCAGAACCCGCTCGAGCGCCCGTAGGTGGTGAGCACCACGCCGTCCCCCTGGCGCTCCCGCACGAAGCAGACGCCCTGCTGGCCGTCACGCAGCTTGCAGGCCCGGGGGCACACGTCGCACTGCACCCGGCCGTCCTCGAGGGCGTGCCAGTGTTGCGTGGGGACCACCGCCGGACTCACCGAGAGAACGGTACCGACCCCGCGCAGGAAAATTGAGCGCATGTGACTCAAGTCTCATCCGGGCCCGATCGACGTACCGGGGACGCCACGATCGGGCGACCCGCGGACCGCGGTGCCTGGCAGGATCATGGCGTGAAGCCGGGGGAGGGGGCACCGGTGGCGGGTGCGGATGGGGGCGGTGCCGCGCCCGGGCCCCGGCGTGGACCTCGGCTCGCCACGCTGGGCGCGGCGCCCTGGCGGCGGGCGCCGCTGCTGCTGTGGCGCCGGCCGGGGGTGCTCCTCGCCGCCGCAGGCGCGGTCGCCGTGGTCGCCGCCTCGCTCGCCGCCGTGCCGCTGTTCCTGTCGTCGGCGGGCACCGAGGCGGTGACGATCCAGGCCGGCGAGCGGTGCCCCCGCGACACCGGGGCCACGCTCACCGCGCCGGTGGACGACCCGGACCCGCTCGGCCACCCCGACCCCTTCGTCCCCGTCGCCGACGACCTCGGCCCCTCGTCCCGCTGGGGCCGCTTCGACAGCGTCCTCGAGGCCGGCGACGAGCGGACCCCCGTGGTGGTGCTCACCCACGACGGCGCCGCCGACCACGTCGACCTGGTGGAGGGCGGGGACCGGCCGGGAGCGGCCTTGCTCAGCGACCGTGCGGTCGCGCTGACCGGGGCCGAGGGTCGTGACACCGTCGAGATCGGCGGGCTCCCGGTCCCGGTCGGCGGCGTCTACGCGGACCTCGCCGCCGGGACGGTCGACGACCCGTTCTGGTGCGCGCACCGCACCGACCTCCCGCTCCGGGGCGCCGAGCTGATCCCGCCCCGCCCCGTGGTGCTCGTCGACGAGGCCACGTGGACCCGCCTGCGACGGGAAGCGGACCTCACCGGCGTGCTCGCCGTGTGGCAGGCGCCGCTCCGCCCCGACCGGACCCTGGGGGCGGCCCAGCGGCTCGTGGACGATCTGGGCTGCCGAGGCGGTCGGTCCTCGACCCTCGCGTGGTGCGCCGACGGGTCGCCGCCGTCCGCGGACGGGGCCGCAGCCCTCCTGCAGGGGGATCTCGACTCGTCGCTGCCGTTCGTGGTCGAGCGGGGCCGGGCCATCCAGACGGCGGTCGCCGGCGGCGTGTGGCCCGTGGCCGGCCTGGCCGCGCTCGCCGGTCTCGGGCTCGTGGCGGCGACCGCGCTGCTGTGGTGCGACCGCCGGCGGCGGGAGGTGGCCCTCCTGACGGTCCGGGGCGTGGGGCCGGCGGCGATCGGGCTCAAGGCGGTACTGGAGCTCTCCGCGGCCCTGGTCGTCGGCGCCGCTGCCGGGGTGACCCTCGCCTGGGCGCTGGTGGTGTCGGTGGGGCCCTCGCCCGTCGTCGAGGGGTCGGCGCTCGGCCGGGCCGCCGTCCTCGGGCTGGTCGCCGCTCTCGGCTCGGGGGCCGTCACCGCCGCCGTCGCCACGGCGCGGAGCCGGACGGTCGGGTCGTCCGTGCGGCCGCGCCCGTGGAGGAGGTGGGTGCCGTGGGAGCTCGCGCTCGCCGCGGTGACGATCGCCTCCTACCGGCGCCTCGGAGCCTGGGGGACGCCGGTGGCCGACGGGTCGTCGGTCAGCCACGTCGACGTGGTGGGCCTGTTGTTCCCGGTGCTGTTCCTGGCCACCGCGGTCCTCCTCGCCGCCCGCCTCCTGGGCCTCGCCCTCGGGCCGCTGCGCCGGGCCAGCGCCTCGTGGCGGCCCGCCCTGTTCCTCGGCCTCCGGCGAGTGGCCCGTTACCGCACCGCGGTCACCGGGATGGTCGTCGCGTCGGCACTCGCCGCCGGCGTCTTCGCGTACGCCGCCACCATCCAGCGGTCCATGGAGGCCACCCTCGAGGCCAAGGCGCTCGTCTACCTCGGTGGCGACGTGGTCGTCCGGGTCCCGCAGGGCGAGGCCCTGCCCGAGGCGCTGGCCGGGCGGTCGACGTCGGTCGACCTCTACTCGCACGCCTGGATCGGCGACCGCCACCGCCTGCAGGTGAACGTGTTCGCCATCGATCCCGCGACCTTCGCCGGCGGGTCCTTCTGGGACGACTCGCTGGCCGACGAGCCGCTCGACGAGCTCGTGGCCCGGCTGGTCGCCCCCACCGAGGACGGGTCGGTGCCCGTCATCCTGGTGGGCGCCTCGGCGCCGGCGCTCGCACCAGCGGCGATCGTCACGACCGGCACCACCGAATTCGAGATCGAGCAGGTCGCGACCGTGGCGGCCTTCCCGGGGATGCGGCGGGGGAGCCCGGCCCTGTTCGTCGCGGCGCCGGCCCTCGAGCGCCTCGGCCTGTCCACCCGGGTGCGGGAGGTGCGCGTGCGGGGCGACCGGTCGGAGGTGCTCGCCGCCCTCGACGAGGCAGGCGTCGCCTACCAGGAGGCCACCACCGCTGGGCACGTCGTCGACGCCGTGTCCTTCCTGACCGTGGCGCAGACGTTCGGCTTCCTGCGCACGCTCTCGCTGGCCGCGGCGGCGTTGGTGGTCGGCGGCGTGGCGGTGTACCTCGACGCCCGGCGGCGGGGGCGCGTGCTGGCGTACGCGTTCGCCCGACGCATGGGCCTGCGCCGCCGCGAGCACCGTGGGGCGCTGCTGGTGGAGCTGCTCGCCGGGATCGGCGCGGGCGGGGCACTCGGGACGCTGGTGGCGCTGGCCGGTGCCGCGCTGGCGCACGCCCCGCTCGACCCGTTGCCGGACGTGGACCCGACGCCGGTCCTGCGGCCCGCGACCGGCCTGCTCCTCGCGGTGGTGGCGACCTCGGTGCTGGTCGCCGTCGTGGCCGCCGCGCTGGCCCAGCGGGCGACCGACCGCGACGAACCCGTGGAGGTGCTCCGTGGCGGGACCTGACGACGTGGCCCCCGCCGGCGACGTGGTCGCGAGCTGCCGGGCGCTGCGCGTCACCTACGCCGCCGCGGCCGGTACGGTCGACGCCCTGCGCGGTGTCGACGCCGCCGTCGAACGGGGCCGGCTGACCGTGATCGCCGGGCCGTCCGGCTCGGGGAAGTCGACGCTGCTGCGCGCCCTCGCCGGCCTCGAGCCCGTCCGGTCCGGCGAGGTCGTGGTCGGCGGCCGGACGCTCACCGCCCTGCGGCCCGGCGCTCGGCGCCGGTTGCGCCGCCGGGAGATCGGCGTGGTCCTCCAGGCTCCCGCCGAGAACCTGGTGTCGTACCTCACCGCACTCGAGCAGGTCGTCCTGGCCGCCCGGCTGCGGGGGACGGACCCGGGCGAGGCCCGCGCCGCCCTGGCGGCGGTGGGCGGGGCGGACCTCGCGGACCGCCGACCCGCCCAGCTCTCGGGCGGGGAGCAGCAACGGGTCGCGGTGGCGGCCGGCGTGGTCGGGCGGCCGATGCTCGTGGTGGCCGACGAGCCGACCGCCGCGCTCGACGCCGCCGCCGCCGACCGGCTGATCGGGGTGCTGCGGTCCCTCGCCGACCACGGCACCACCCTGGTCGCCAGCTCCCACGACGACGCGCTCGTCGAGGCGGCCGATCGGGTCATCCGCCTCCGCGACGGCGAGGTCGTGGCGCGGTGACCCCCGCCGACCTCCCGTCGATCGGGGCGGGCCTGTCCGTGCGCGCCGTGCGGGTGTCGTTCGCGGCCGCCGGTGTTCCCGCCGTGGTGCTGGACGGCGTCGACCTGGACGTGGCGCCGGGGGAGGTCGTGGCCGTGGCCGGACGGTCGGGGTCCGGCAAGACGACGCTGCTCACCGTCGCCGCCGGCTGGACGGCGCCCGACGCCGGCGAGGTCCGCCTCGACGGCGTCGCGGTCGGCGTCGACCGGCCGTGGGCGGACGTCTCGGTGCTGCCCCAGGCCCTCGGCCTCCTCGACGAGCTCACCGTGGCGGAGAACGTGGGGCTGCCCGGGCGCCTCGGCCTCGACGCCACCCGCACCGCCGTCGCCGCCGAGGTGCCGGTGCTGCTCACCTCGCTCGGGCTGGCCCACCTCGCGGACCGGTACCCGGACGAGGTCTCGCTGGGCGAGCAGCAGCGGGTCGCGCTGGCGCGGGCCGCCGTGGCCCGACCCCGCCTGCTCGTGGCCGACGAGCCGGTGGCGCACCAGAACCGGGCGTGGGCCGAGGCCATGCTCTCGGTGGTCGCCGACCTCGCCGCCGCCGGTGCCGCCGTGCTGCTGGCCAGCCATGACGCGCTCGTGTTCGAGCACGCGGGTCGCGTCCTCGACCTCGCCGACGGCCGGCTCCACGAGCGGGACCACTGAACCGTCCCCCGGGCCGGGGAGCACCCACCCCCGTCAGGGGGAGACGACCTGGGTCCCGCGGCTCATTTCCGGCCGACCGCTGAAGGGAAGGGACCGCGATGCCGAGTTTCGTCGGGACATGGCGAACATCCTCTCGGCCCCGCGCCACCTCTCCGACCTGGGCGTGCCCGAGGCGATGGTCCTCGACGTCGTGCTGCGGCGGGCCCTCCTCGACGGCCACACGTCGACGGTGCAGCTGGCCGACGCCCTCGCGGTGACCCCGTACCTGATGGAGTCGGCGGTCGAGCACCTCCGCCGTGAGGGGATGGTCGAGGTGACCGGCCTCGAGGGTCGCAACCACAAGCTCGTCCTCTCGGAGGTCGGCCGCACGACGGCGACCGACCGCATGAAGTTGAGCCGCTACGCCGGCCCGCTGCCGGTCAGCCTCGCCGACTACGTCACCGCCGTTCGGGGCCAGCACCGCCAGCCCAAGGTCAACCAGACGACGGTCCGCCGGGCCTTCGCCGACCTGGTGGTCGGGGACCGTCTCCTCGACGAGCTCGGCCCGGCGATCCTGGCCAAGGGCGCGATCTTCCTGTACGGCCCGCCCGGCACGGGCAAGTCCTCGATCGCGGAGCGCCTCATCCGGGTCCACGAGGACTCGGTGGTCGTACCGCGTGCGGTCGAGGTCGACGGCCAGATCATCACGGTGTTCGACCCGGTGCTGCACCAGCCCGTCTCGCCCCAACCCAAGGGCCTCGATCCCCGGTGGGTGCTCTGCCTGCGCCCCAGCATCATCGTCGGCGGCGAGCTCCGCGCCGGCCAGCTGGACCTGAGCTACGACGCCAACGCCGGGTACTACGCGGCCCCGCTGCAGATGCAGGCCAACAACGGCATCCTCGTGATCGACGACTTCGGACGGCAGTCCATGACCCCCGAGGAGCTGCTCAACCGCTGGATCGTGCCGCTCGATCGGGGGGTCGACTTCCTCACCCTCGAGAGCGGGCTCAAGTTCGAGCTGCCGTGCCTCACCAAGATCGTGTTCTCCACGAACATGGAGCCGGCACACCTTGCCGACGAGGCGTTCTTCCGGCGCATCCGCAGCAAGGTGCTCATCCCGGCCATCGAGGACGAGCAGTTCGACGAGATCCTGCACGCGGTCGCGGGCGCAGCGAACGTGACCCTCGGCCCGGGGGCCGCCGAGCGCCTCCGCTCGGTCAGCCGCGAGCGGGGCGACGGGGATCTCCGCCCGTACCTGCCGGCGGTCGTGTGCGAGCTCGTCTCGTCGATCAGCGACTACGAGGACACCTCCCGGGTGCTCGACCTGGCCATGGTCGAGCGGGTGGCGAGCATCTCCTTCACGCAGCCGGTCACCGACCCGGTCGCCGTGCGCGCCGCCTGACCGGTCCGCCGCCCGGCAGTAGCGTGTCGGCACCCCGCCGGGCGGGGTAGGGGGCATCCACCCCCGAGCCGACGCCGACCCCTCGGAGCGCTCCGCCCATGAGCTACGACGACTTCATCGCCGACGTGGCCAAGGCGGTCGAGGCCGTGGGCGTGGCCATCATGGTCCTCGGCGGGTTGGCCGCCCTGCTCGCCTACCTGGCCGCGATCATCGACAAGGACCGCCGGGCCGACGCGTACCCGCAGCTGCGCGAGCGCCTGGCGCGGGCGATCCTGCTGGGCCTCGAGGTGCTGATCATCGGCGACATCGTGCGCACGATCGTCGTCGACCCGACCATGGAGTCGGTGGCGGTGCTGGGGATCATCGTCGTCATCCGGATCGTCCTCAGCTTCGCCCTCGAGGTCGAGGTCGAGGGCACGTGGCCCTGGAGCCGCTGGCGCCTCGGCGCCACGCGGCCGTCGACCGATCCCGAACGACCGGACTGACGCCGGCGCCGTGCCCCGTCGCCCGCCCGAACCGCCGGGCCCGGACCCCGAGGACGCCGATGTCGTGGCCGGACCGGCCCCCGCCGACGGTGGCCGGCTCGCCGACGCGGGCAAGCGGGTCGAGGACCTCGTCGTGCGGGCCAGCGTGGTGGCCCGCCGACTGGCCCGGCCGCTGCGGCCGGCGGGCTACGCCTCGCTCGGCGCCGCCCTGGTCGTCTGGCTGCTCCTGCCCGCGCCGGTGTGGCCCGACCGCCCGCCGCTCTGGTCGTCGCTCGGCTCGCTGCTGGTGCTCGCCGCCCCCGGGGCCTGGCTCCTCGTGCACCGGTGGTGGCTCGACCAGGCGCTGCAGAAGGCGGCGACGCTCACGCCGAACGCCCGCGAGGCCGCCAAGGGTGCGCTCGAGCACGTGCGGGGCCGGTCCGCCGAGCCTCGGGCCGGCGGCGCGCTCCGCCAGGCGTGGCGCTTCTACCGGGGGGCGGTCTCGCCACTCTGGGGCCACGCCACCGACGCCTTCGCGGTGGTCGCCCCGCTGCGCCCGATGCCGCTCATCGCCACCGGCATCGCCCTCGGCCTCACCGTCGTGCTGCTCGTGAGCATCCCCCTCGACCTCGTCATCCGAGGTGTGCTGATCCTGACCTGAGCCCCGCGTGTCGCGGGCCCCGCGGCGCGGTGCTACGAAGGGGGCCACGCAGGTCGCGCCAGGGGGGTCGCCGTGCCGGTCGTCGAGGTCGAGGGGTTCGAGATCGCCTACGAGGTCGTGGGGGAGGGCCAGCCGTGGATCCTCACGCCCGGCGGCCGCTTCACCAAGGAGGTCGGGGGCCTGCCCGAGATGGCCCGGGCCCTCGCCGACACCGGCCGCCGGGTGGTCACCTGGGACCGTCCCAACTGCGGCGCCTCCTCGGTGGTGTTCCGGGGGCGCTCGGAGTCCGAGGTGCAGGCCGAGGCGCTGGCGGCCCTGGTGCGCCACCTCGAGCTCGGCCCCACGGTGATCGCCGGCGGCTCGGGTGGGGCGCGCGTCTCGCTGCTCGCCGCGGCCCGGTACCCCGACGTCACCGCCGGCGTCGCCCTGTGGTGGATCAGCGGGGGCGTGCCCGGCCTGCTCCAGCTGGCGAACTACTACGGCATGCCGTCCGCCGACGCCGCCTGGCACGGGGGGATGGAAGCCGTCGTCGAGCTCGACCAGTGGCAGGAGGTGCTGGCGAAGAATCCCCGCAACCGCGAGCGCTTCCTCGCCATGGACCGCCAGGAGTTCCTCGCGGTCATGGACCGCTGGATGCTGGCGTACTGCCCCTCCGAGGACTCGCTCGTCCCCGGCCTCGACGACGAGGACGTGGCCCGGCTGTCGGTGCCGATCCTCGTGTTCCGCAGCGGCACGTCGGACATGAGCCACACCCGGGCGACCTCCGAGGCCCTCGGCGCCGGCCTCCCGAACGCCGAGCTGGTCGAGCCGCCCTGGGGTGACGACGAGTGGAACGAGCGCCGGGCGGCGGTGGAGCAGACCGGCTCGCTGTTCGTCCGGTGGCCCCTGCTCGTCCCCCAGCTCGTCGAGTGGGCCGACCGCACCGTCGGCGCGCCCTGACCCCGAGGAGGCCCCTCCCATGCCCCTGCCCGACATCACCATCGACCCCATCCGCGACGACCTGCCCTTCGGCTCGCGCGTCGGCGGCGTCACCCTCGAGGCGCTGGAGGACCCAGCCGTCCGCGGGCGCCTCGCCGCCGCGTTCGACGAGCGCGGCCTGTTGATCTTCGAGGGCGTCGACCCGACGCCCCAGGTGCAGGTCGCCATCAGCACGGTCTTCGGTCCCCTGAAGGACCACCCCAGCTCGGCCACGCCCCGCGTCGGCGGCGACGGCATGGTCGGCGTCATCGAGATCCGCCACGAGCCCGGCGAAGGCGGCGTCGTGTCGTTCGGTGGCCGGGAGCTCTCGCAGTGGCTGCCGTGGCACTTCGACCACTGCTACAACGACCAGCTCAACCGGGCGGGCGTCCTGCGCTCGGTCACCATCCCGCCGGACGGCGGCATGACCGGCTTCGTCGACGGGATCGCGCTCTACGAGGCCATCGACCCCGAGGTGCGGGCGCACGTCGAGGGCCGGACCGTCCGCTACGCCATGGACGTCATCCTCGACAACCTCCGCTACGGCCGGCCCGAGGGCTTCGTCGAGGTCCGCCAGTCCGCCCAGGCGGGCGACGTCATGGACGAGTACGCCGACCGCCCCTACGCCCTGCATCCGGCGGTGTGGACCCGGGCGACGGGGGAGAAGGTGCTCCACGTCTCGCCCTGGATGGCCAAGGGTGTCGTCGGCCTCGACGACGACGAGGCCGACGCCCTGCTCACCGAGGTCTGCGACGAGATCGTGGCCAAGGCCGAGGGCCTCTGCTACTTCCACCGCTGGTCGCCGACCGACATGGTGATCTGGGACAACTGGCGGGTGCTGCACTCGGTGTCGGGCTCGGACCCGCAGCACGGGCGCTGCATGCACCGCACGACCATCGCCGGCGACTACGGCCTCGGCGCCTTCGAGGAGTCGGCCCCGGTCTGACCGCCGCGGTCCGGGCGACCGGGCCGGGCCGTCTACGGTCTGCGGCGCGCCGCGGCCGGCGGCGCCCGACCCGAGGGGGGACATGCCGAAGCTGCTGGACGGGTTCGTGGCCGAGCGGGGCGACGACCTCGCCCTCGCCGACGAGTGGGGTGAGTCGACCTGGGCCGAGCTGAGCGAGCGGGTGGTGCGCCTCGAGCAGGCGCTGCTCGCCGCCGGCGTGGCGCCGGGAGACACCCTGGCCCTCATGGTGGGCAACCGCCGTGAGGCCTTCGAGGCCTTCTGGGCGGCCGCCCACCTGGGCACCACCTACGTGCCGGTGAACTGGCACTGGACCGCCGACGAGCTGGCCTACGTGCTCGAGGACGCCGGCTGCGTGGCCCTCGTCGTGGACGAGCGCTTCGCCGACGTGGCCGAGGAGGCCCTGGCCGACGAGCGGGCCGCGACCGTGCGCCTCGCCCTCGTGACGGGCGCCGAGGACCGGGGGCGGTTGTCGGCCTACGAGGCGGCACTGGCGGCCGCCTCGACCGAGGACCCGGGCATCGACTGCTTCGGCGGGCCGATGTTCTACACGTCGGGCACCACCGGTCGACCCAAGGGCGTACGGGGCATGCTCGCCGGCGGCCCCGAGGTGCCGAGCGACCTGCTGCCCCTCATCTCCGGCGCCGTCGCCGAGTTCGTCCCCACCCCGGGCCGGACGCTGCTGGCCGGGCCCGTGTACCACTCGGCCCAGTGGGCCTTCAGCTTCCTGCCGATGGTGGCGGGGTCCGCCGTGGTCATGCGCCACAAGTTCGACCCGGCCGAGACGGTGGCCATCTTCGACGACTGGGCCATCACCAACGTCCACCTCGTGCCGGTGCAGTTCAAGCGCCTGCTCGACCTGCCCGACGAGGTGCGGGACGGCCTCGACGGCTCGAGCCTGGTGGCGGTGTGGCACGGCGCCGCCCCCTGCCCGACGCCCTGGAAGCAGGCCATGATCGACTGGCTGGGCCCCAAGGTGCACGAGTACTACGGCTCCACCGAGGGCGCGTTCATCACGACCATCCGCGCCGAGGACTGGGTCCGCAAGGGCGGCAGCGTGGGCCCGCCCCTGGCGATCATGGAGATCCTCGTGGTCGGCGACGACGGCGAGCCGGTGCCCCAGGGCGAGTCCGGCACCCTGTACTTCCGCAACGCCCTCGGATCGGACTTCGAGTACCACAACGACCCGGACAAGACCGAGGCCGCCCACCTGGCGCCCGGGGTGTTCACCACCGGTGACGTCGGGTACCTCGACGACGAGGGCTACCTGTGGCTCTCCGACCGCAAGATCGACATGATCATCTCAGGCGGCGTGAACATCTACCCGGCGGAGATCGAGACGGTGCTGGCCGAGCACCCGTCGGTCGCCGACGTGGCCGTGATCGGCGTGCCCGACGACGAGTACGGCGAGCAGGTGAAGGCCATCGTGCAGCCGGTCGAGGGCGTGGCCGGCGACGACGCCCTGGCCGAGGAGCTGATCGCGCTCTGCCGGGACCGGCTCGCGGGCTACAAGCGCCCGAAGACCATCGAGTGGCGCGACGAGCTGCCCCGCTCGATGGCGGGCAAGCTCCTCAAGCGCCAGCTGCGCGCCCCCTACTGGGAGGGCACGGGCCGCAGCATCTGAGCGACCGCCCACGCGGGCACGACCGCCCGTGGGCGGCTCAGCCGCATCCGGCCTCGTCGTCGGGGCGGCCGAGCGCCTCGAGCTCGCACCAGGGGACCGACACCAGCTCGATGTCGTCGGGGCCGTCGCCGCCGGCGTCGTGGAACCCGAACGGCATCGAGGTGTCGTCGCCCAGCTCCGGGTGCGGCGCGAGGTGGTAGCAGTTGAAGCCGCCCTCGACCGCGCCGGGATCGCAGTCGATGGGCACGTCGCCCGGTGCCGACCACGGCCCCTCGGGCGCGTCGGCCACCCGGATCCGCAGCGTCGGGTCGCCGAAGGCGCGCGGTGCCGCCGAGACGAAGCGGCCGAGGTGGTCGCTCCACGACACCGAGTACTGCTGGGGGGTGAAGCCGTCGGGCCCTTCGCCGTCGGGCAGTGGCATCTCCAAGGGCGCGGCGGCGCCCACCGCGGCCTGCCACGACTCGTCGGAGCAGCCCACCGGGTCGGTGCGGTCGGGGGTGCAGCCCACCCACCCCTCCTCGGGGCCCCGCCAGAACGACCAGACCAGGCGCGCCCCCAGGGGGCCAGGCGGGCGGCCCGGGCGACGGCGCACTGCTGCTCGCCGTCCCAGTCCGGCTCCTCGTCGGGGTGGCAGGCGTACGCGTAGTGGTAGCCGTCGTGGTAGACGGCACCGGCCCCGAACGTGACGGTGCGCTCGCCGGAGGGCCACCGGCCGGGGAACAGGTCCCACCGCAGGACCTCGGCCCGCCAGGGCCGGGCGGTGCCCGGCGCGTACGTGAAGGTGGCCACCCCGCGGTCGCCCGGGTCGCTCCGGTCGAGCAGGCGCACCCGGCAGCCGTGGATGAAGAAGGCCGTGACGAGGATCGTGCCCGGCTCCCGACCGGGCGCGGTCGTCACCCCGTCGATCCACGACGCGGCGCCGCCCTCCTCGGCGCAGCGGCCCACGTCGGCGGGGGCGAGGGGGACGAAGTCCGCCTCCTGGAAGGGCGGCGTGCGGTCGTCGGGGGTCGTGGCGGCCACCGAGTTCGACCGGCCGTTGGGGAGGGCGTTGGGGTCGCACACCACCCAGAGCACCCGTCCCCCGTCGAAGGGGGCGGTCCAGCCGCAGTCGCCGTTCCGGGAGTCGATCCGGCCGTCCGGGCTCGCCGTCAGCTCGCGGGCGCTCTCCGAGGACGAGCAGGACGCCAGGAGGAGCGCGCCGGCGAGGAGCGCCGCCGTGCCGGCGAGCGACCGGCGGCGCGTCGGGCGGGTCAGGGCGCCGCGGCCTCGTCGAGGGGCACGCAGGCCGGCCCGTCGCCGGCGGCCCCCGCCACCCGGTGGAGGATCGCCGAGCGCGGCGCCAGCACGGCCTCGTCCGCGCCCTCGTCGAGGCGGGCGGTGACGTCCACGATGAGGCTGTAGGCGGGATCGGCCGCCGGCGGCCACAGCAGCGAGGCGTCCGCCCGGTCGGCCAGGTTCCGGCGGGTGCGCCGGCCCGTGCCGACGACGAGGTCGTCGCCGCTGAGCCGGACGGTCACCGAGGTCACGTGCGGGGTCCCGTCGTCGTTGACCGTCACGAGGTACGGGTGATCGCCGAACTCGGCGACGCGGCCGCGCAGGGCGGCGAGGTCCACGGGGACGCTCATGGTCGGCTCCTCTCGGCCCGGGCGGGCACGCTGCCATCCTGCCAGGGGCGTCCGCCGGCGCGGTGGGCGCACGCGGCGCCACCCGTCTGCCAGGGTGTCCGGGTGCGACGCTTGCTGCTGTCCACCCTGCCCGCCCTGCTCCTGGTCGCCGCCGTCGCGTGCGGCGGGGGTGACGACGATCCCGCCACCGACGCCGCCGCCGGAGGCGAGGTGTCCACGACGCCGACGACCGGCGGCGGCGGGGCGACCGGGCCGAGCGGCGAACTCGACCTGCTCTCGTACAACGTGGCCGGGCTGCCCGAGATCCTCTCGGGGTCCGAGCCCGCGGAGAACATGCCCCTCATCGGGCCCCGGCTGAACGACTACGACCTCGTCCTGCTGCAGGAGACCTGGAAGACGCCCGACCCCAACCCGCTCGCGCCGCTGCGGGTGTACCACGAGGAGCTCGAGTCGCGGGTCGACTTCGAGCACGGCACCGAGTCTGCGGCCCTGCCCCTCGGGGGCGACGCCACCCGGCCCGAGGCCATCCTCGCCGACGGCCTGAACGTGTTCTCCCGGTTCCCCCTCGGCGAGGTCACCCGGGAGCGGTGGGTGGGCTGTTTCGGCGGCGCCGACACCAGCCAGGGCGGGGCGGGGGACTGCCTCGCCACGAAGGGGTTCCTGCTCACCACCGTCACCCTCGCGGACGGGGTCGTGGTGGACGTGTACGACCTGCACGCCGAGGCGGGCAGCACGGACGAGGACCAGGCCCTCCAGGCCGACGACTACGAGCAGCTCGCGGCCTTCGTCGTCGAGCACTCGGCCGGTCGGCCGGTGCTGCTGGCGGGCGACACCAACCTCCACACCGACGACCCCGTCGACCCCGAGCACCCCGAGGGGGAGGGCGACCTCGCCATCTGGGAGTCGTTCCTCGACGCGACCGGTCTGACCGACGTGTGCGCCGCCCTCGACTGTGACGACCCGGGGGCGATCGACAAGGCCGCGTTCCGTAGCGACGGTGGGGTCTCCCTCGAGCCGCTCACCCACGACAACCCGACCGCGGACTTCACCCGGGACGACGGTGAGGACCTGAGCGACCACCCGCCGCTCGCCGTGCGGTTCCACTGGTCGGCCCCGGGCTGAGCCCCGCGGATCCAGCGACCGCCGGTCTCCGGAAACCGGGCGGCGCCGGTCGGTAGCCTCGACCCGTGCCGGTCGTCCACCTGGTCCTGCCCCGATCGAACAACAACGGCCTGCACCACGTGTGGGGCCACCGGATGGTGCCCCTCGGGCTCATGACCATCGGCGCCCTGGCCCGGCGGGAGGGTTGGGACGCCGTCGTCGTGGACGAGAACTACGAACCGCTGCCGAGCGAGCGGCCCGATCTGGTCGGCATCACCGCGTGGACGCACTTCGCGCCCCGCGCCTACGAGATCGCCGACCGGTACCGGGCCCAAGGGGTGCCGGTCGTGCTGGGGGGCGCGCACCCCTCGCTGCTGCCCGGCGAGGCGCTCCGCCACGCCGACGCCGTGGTCGTGGGGGAGGCCGAGTCGATCCTGTCCACGGTGCTGGCCGACGCCCTCGCCGGGACGATGGCGGGCCTCTACCGCGGCTCGTGGGACGACATGTCCGACACGCCCACGCTCGACGAGCTCGGCGTGTTCTACGACGGCTTCCCGGGCTTCCGCTACTGGCCGCAGTACAGCATCCAGAGCACCCGCGGCTGCCGGTACAACTGCGACTACTGCTCGGTCATCCGGATCAACGGCCGGGGGCAGCGCCACCGCGACCCGGGCGTCGTGGTCGACGAGCTGCGCCGGCGCACCGAGCGCACCCGGCTGACCGCCGGGCTGTTCTTCACCGACGACGACTTCGGCTCCGAGCTGGACTGGACCATGGAGCTGCTCACCGCGATGGCGGCGGCCAAGCTGCCGGTGAAGTGGGCGGCGCAGACGAGCATCGGCATCGCCCGCAACGAGGAGCTGCTGCGCCTGGCCAAGGAGGCGGGCTGTTCGAGCTTCTTCCTCGGACTCGAGTCGGTCACCCGCGCCTCGCTCAAGGAGGCCAACAAGAAGAACCGGCCCAACGAGTACCGCGACCTCGTGGCCGCCATCCACGACCACCGCATCGGGGTCGAGGGCGGCTTCGTGCTGGGCTTCGACACCGACGGCCCCGAGGTCTTCGACGACACCGCGGACTTCGCCGACGACATCGGCGTGGACGTCGGCTTCTTCAGCGTGCTCACCCCACTGCCCGGCACGGGCACCTTCGACCGCTACTGGCAGGCCGGCCGCATCTTCGACACGGACTGGTCGCACTACTCCCTGCTCCGGGCGGTGTTCGAGCCGGCGCAGATGACCGCGGCCGAGCTCGACGCCGGGGTGCTGCGGGCCTTCGGGCGCTTCTACAGCCCCAAGGCACGGGCCCGCCGCTACGCCCGCCAGCTCCGGCAGCTGCCCCCCGACTACGCCACCGTGCTGGCGCTGGTGGGCCGCGGCTTCGCCAAGGAGTACCGCCGCCGGCGCCACGCCACCGAGGACACCACGCAGCCGTTCCAGGCCCACCCCGACGACCTCGCCCAGCTGGCGATCACGAGCCAGGCGCCGGCCAGCGAGGCCATCTGGCTCGCCGCCGACCAGGTCGACGGCGGCGCCGGGCGCACGGCGGTGCCGGTGACCATCAGCCGCTGATCGCCGGCCGACCGCCGCGCGGTCGGCTCAGGTCGCCCGCAGCGCGGCCACCTCGGCGGCGAAGGCGTCGTCGTCCCGGGTGTCGGCCGGGACCTGGAGCAGCACCCCGTCGGCGAGATCGCCATAGCGCTCGACGAGCGCCGCCGCGAGCCCGTCGTGGCGGGCCGCCACCACCACCGTGTCCAGCAGGTCGTCGTCGATGGCGTCCGCCATGTCCGCCCAGCGGTCGGCGCGGGCGAGGGCCCGGAGTCGCCCGCCGAGCTCCTCCCACCCGTGGAGCTCGAGGGTGCGCCGGTAGGCGGGCGTGCTGAACAGGAACCCGAGGCGGCGGCGGCGCTCCTCACGGGCACGATCGACCGCGGCGTCGTCCGGCCCGGTCGCGACCATGCCGCCGACGACGAGCGGCACGGCGGACGGGGCCCGTCCGGCGGCCTCGCGCCCGGCGGTCAGGGCGGGCAGGCAGGCCTCGGTCAGGTAGCGCCGGTCCGAGTTGGTGGGGTGGGTCACGAAGCCGTCGGCGACGGCGCCGGCGAGCCGGCACGAGCGGTCGCCGACGCCCCCGAGCCACACGGGCGGCGCGGGGCCGTCGAGGGGCCCCGGGTTGAACTCCGGCTGCAGGCGGGTGAGCCGGTAGTGCGGGCCCTCGTGGTGCAGCGGCGACTCGCCCGCGAAGGCGGCGAAGGACGCCCGCACGGCGGCGACGTAGTCGGCCATGCGCTCGATTGGATCGGACCAGGCCACACCGAAGCGCTCCTCGACGTTGGGGCGGATCTGGGTGCCGAGCCCGAGGTGGAAGCGGCCGGGGGCGAGCCGGCCGAGCGACCACGCGGTGAGCGCCACCTGCATCGGGCTACGTACGAAGGCCACGGCCAGCGACGTGCGCACGACGATCCGGTCGGTGTGCTCGAGGGCCAGCGCGCTCGCGACGAACGAGTCGTTGACCATCTCGGCCACGTGCAGGGCGTCGAACCCCATGGCCTCGACGCGACGGGCGTGCTCGGCGACCGCGGCGAGCGGGAGGGTGGGGTCCATGCCGGCGGCGACGTGCACCCGCCCAGCATGGCGGACGGGGTCAGGCCTCGCCGTCGTCCGGTCGGCCGGGCTCCGGTGCCGGGTGACCCGGCGGCGGGCCGTCTCGGGCGACGGGTCGACCATCGTCTTCGAGTCCGATGCCAGCAACGTCGTGAGCGGCGACGCCAACGCCTCCCGGGACGTCTTCGTGGTGGACCGCGCCACGCTGACCGCCACCCGGGCCAGCGTGGCCAACGACGAGAGCGAGTCGGGCGACGACTCGTTCAGCGCCAGCATCGACGAGGACGGCGACGTGGTGGCCTTCCAGAGCGACGCCGCCGACCTCATCGGCATCAACGACACCAACGGCGTCCGCGACGTGTACGCCCGCAACCTCAGCACCGGCACGACGTTCCGGGTGAGCGTCAACTCGAGCAACCAGCAGGTCGTCCTCCCGTCGTTCGTGCCCTCGGTCAGCGACAACGGCCTGTCGTTCGCCTTCGAGACCGACGCTGCGCTCGTCCCCGCCGACGACAACGGCCAGCGGGACGTCTACGTGCGCACCCCGTCCGCAAACCAGCTCGTCTACGCGAGCGTCGACACCGGCGGCGGGGCGGCGAACAGCTTCTCGCTCAGCGCCTCGATCTCGGGTGACGGCACCCGGGTGGCCTTCGACAGCCACGCGAGCGACCTGGTCGCCGACGACGCCAACGGCGACGGGCAGGACGTGTTCGTCCGCACGCTCACCGGGACGCCGACCACGACGCTGATGAGCGCCCGACCGGGCGTCGTGGTGGACGGAGACTCGTCCCAGCCGTCCCTCGCGGACAACGGGACGGTGGCGTTCGACAGCAGCGCCACGAACCTCGTCGACGGCGACACCAACGGCCGGTCCGACATCTTCGTGGCCGGGGAGGTGTGCGACGGCCGCCTGGTGGACGTCGACCTGAACCTCGCCAACACGCCCACGGCCGGCCCGGACGTGATCCTCGGAACGCCGGGGAACGACACGGTCGACGGCCTCGCCGGCGCCGACCGGTTCTGCGGTGGTGTCGGCAACGACACCTTCCACGGCGGGCTCGGCGCCGACCGGGCCTTCGGCGGTCAGGGCGCCGACAAGCTCGTCGGCGACGACGGCAGGGACGTGCTCGAGGGCAACGGCGGTGCCGACGTCCTCAAGGGCGGTGTCGGCAACGACGCCCTGAAGGGCGGGACCGGCGCCGACACCTGCAAGGGCCAGGACGGAACCGACACGGCCGCCACCTGCGAGGTCGTCACGGGCGTGCCGTGACGCCGCTGTCTCGGGGGGCCGGGCCCGACCACGCCGACCGTGGTCGGCCCCGGCGCGCCGGTTCGCGGCCGGTGCACGCCCACGGAACCGCGGGCCGCGTCCGTCGGGATCCGGCGAGTAGCGTCTCGCCCTGATCGCCACCACCGACCGAGGAGTCGCCATGCGCCGACCGCCGATCGACGAACGCCTCGCGGCCATCCCGCTGTTCGAGCACCTCGACAACCGCCAGCTGGCGTCCGTGGGCGCCCTGGCCACCGTGCTCGACATCGCCGCCGGTCGCGAGCTCATCCGTGAGGGCGCCACCGGGCGGGAGTTCTTCCTGGTGGCCGAGGGCGAGGCCGAGGTCAGCCGCGGCGGCGAGGTCATCGCCACCCTCGGCCCCGGCACGTTCTTCGGCGAGACCGCCCTGCTGCTCGACCAGCCCCGCAACGCCACCGTCACGGCGAAGACCGACATGGTCGTCGAGGTCATCGAGCGGCGTGACTTCAAGGGGCTGCTCGAGGAGTACCCGGATCTCTACGCCCCGCTGCTCGAGGCCACCGCCCGCCAGCTCGCGGGGAACGACGGCCACTAGCGGTTCGCCACCGCAGGCACCCACCGGGCGGAGGTGGGACCATGGGCCATGGCCACGGGCGTCCCGGACGTCGAGCTCGTGGTGCGGGGCGGGCACCCCGGACTTCCTCGACCTGCCGTGGGGCACGCCGCTCGCGTCCTGGCGCCACGAGCGCCTCGTGCCGATGGCCCACGGCATCAGCCGCCACGTCGTGCGCTTCGTGCGCTACGACCGCCGGGTCTACGCGGTCAAGGAGACCGAGACCGCCCGCGCCGAGGCCGAGCACCGGGTGCTCCGGGAGCTGCTGGCCGACCGGCTGCCGGTGGTCGAGCCGGTCGGGCTCGTGCGGCCCCACGGCACCGACAGCTCGGCGGCGCTCATCACCCGGTACCTCGACTTCTCCCTGCCGTACTGGTACCTGATCGCCCGCGACGCGGCGTCCACCGACGTCCTGCTGGACGCCGCGGTGGTGCTGCTCGTGCGCCTGCACCTCGCCGGCGTCTACTGGGGTGACTGCTCGCAGTCGAACATCTTGTTCCGCCGCGACGCCGGCGGACTCATGGCGTACCTGGTCGACGCCGAGACCGCCGAGCGCCGGCCCTCGATCGGCGACGGCCTGCGCGCGAACGACCTCGACGTCGCCCACGAGAACCTCGTGGGGGGCGTGCTCGACCTGCAGGCCGCCGGGCGGGTGGCGGCATCGGTCGACCCCGTCGCCATCGCCGACGAGCTGCGGGCCCGGTACGAGGCGCTGTGGGCCGAGCTGACCCGTACCGACCGCTTCGACGAGACCGAGCGCTGGCGGATCGACGCCCGAGTGCGGCGCATCAACGAGCTCGGCTTCGACGTGGAGGAGCTGGCGATCCGCACCGGTGAAGGCGGCCGGGAGCTGCACATCACCCCCACGGTCGTGGACGAGGGCCACCACTTCCGGGCGCTGCGCCAGCACACCGGCCTCGAGGTGCAGGAGAACCAGGCGCGGCGGCTGCTGGCCGACATCGAGAGCTTCCGGGCCCACCTCGAGCAGCGGGAGGGCCACCCGGTGCCCGCTGCGGTCGGTGCGGCCCGCTGGCTCGCCGAGGTGTACGAGCCGGTCGTGGCGGCGGTGCCCCCGGAGCTCGCCGACCGCCTGGAGCCCGCCGAGCTGTTCCACGAGCTCCTCGACCACCGCCACCGCCTCGCCGCGGGCGCCGGCCGGGAGGTCACCAACGCCGAGGCCCTCTCCGACTTCCTCGCCGCGGTGCTGCCCGCCCGCGGGAGCGAGCTCCAGCTCCTCGACGACGACGACGATGGACCCGCCGCCGCGGGCGACGACGAGGGGGCGGGCGGGGCCTGACGCCGGCGCTCAGCCGATCCCGACGGTGAGGTTCTCGCCGCTCTCGGGGTCGAAGAGGTTCAGCGCCTCGGGCTCGAACCACAGGGTGGCCCGGTCGCCGGAAGCGATCTCGCCGTGCGGGTCGAGGGCCACGACGAGCTGGCTGCGCAGGCGCTCGCTGTCGAGGTCGCGCTCGAGCTCGTCGAGGGTCGACTCGAGCTCGTCGGGGGCGTCGTAGGGGAGGTAGGCGTACTGCTCGTTGCCCAGCCACTCGACCACGTCGACCTCGGCCTCGAAGGAGATCCCCTGGTCGCGGCGGCCCTCCTCGACCGTGCGGGCGTCCTCGAAGCGCTCGGGTCGGATGCCCACCATCACGTGGGCGCGGTCGCCGACGCGGTCGCGCAGGTCGGGCGGCAGCTCGAAGGACACGAACGGCAGGTGGAGGGTGGTGCCCTCGAGCGATCCCGGTACGAAGTTCATGGGCGGCGAGCCGATGAAGCCGGCCACGAACAGGTTCACGGGCTGCTCGTAGAGCTGCCGGGGCGTCGCGACCTGCTGGAGCTCGCCCTTGCGCAGCAGCGCCACCCGGTCGCCGAGGGTCATGGCCTCGATCTGGTCGTGGGTCACGTAGACCGTCGTCGTCCCCAGCCGGCGCTGCATGCGCAGGATCTCGGTGCGCATCTGGCCGCGGAGCTTCGCGTCGAGGTTGGAGAGCGGCTCGTCGAAGAGGAACGCCGAGGCCTCGCGGACGATGGCGCGGCCCATGGCGACGCGCTGGCGCTGGCCGCCGGAGAGGTTGGCGGGCCGCCGGTCGAGGTGCTCGGTGAGCTCGAGGGTCGCGGCGGCCTCGGCGACCTTGCGCTTCACCTCGTCGTCGGGCAGGTGGCGGAGCCGCAGCGGGAAGGCGATGTTCTCGAAGACGGTGAGGTGCGGGTACAGCGCGTAGTTCTGGAAGACCATGGCCAGGTTGCGGTCCTTGGGCGCCTTGTCGTTCATGCGCTCGCCATCGATGAGCAGCTCGCCCTCGGTGATGTCCTCGAGGCCGACGATCATGCGCAGCAGCGTGGACTTCCCGCACCCCGACGGGCCCACGAGGATGACGAACTCGCCGTCGGCGATGTCGAGGCTGACGTCGTTGACGGCGGGGAAGCCGTCGCCGTAGCGCTTGACGATGTTGCGGAGGGTGATCTCGGCCATGGGTGCTCCTGGGTCAGCCCTTCACGGCCCCGGAGGTCAGCCCGGCGACGATGCGCCGCTGGAAGACCAGCACGAGGATCACGATGGGGATGGTGACCACGACCGACGCGGCCATGACCGCGGTGACGGGCGACTGGAACTGCGACTGGCCCGTGAAGAACGACAGGGCGGCGGGCACCGTGCGGGCCCGGTCGGTCGAGGTCAGGGAGATGGCGAACAGGAACTCGTTCCAGCAGAAGAAGAACGTGAGGATCGCGGTGGTGAACACCCCGGGGGCGGCGAGGGGCACGATCACCCGGCGGAAGGCCTGCCACGGGGTGGCGCCGTCGACCTGGGCGGCCTGCTCCATCTCCCACGGGATCTGGCGGAAGAACGCCGACATCGTCCAGATCGACAGCGGCAGGGCGAAGGTCAGGTAGGGGATGATCAGACCGAGCCAGGTGTCGTAGATGCCGAGGCCGCGCCACATGTTGAACAGGGGCCCGACGAGGGCGGCCTGCGGGAACATGGCGATGGCGAGCGCCATCGACAGCAGCAGGCGCTTGCCGGGGAACTCGAGGCGGGCGATGGCGTACGCGGCGAACATGGCCACGACCACCGACAGGGCGGTGGCGATGATCGCGATGCCGAACGAGTTGCGCAGTGCCGAGGTGAACAGCTCGTCCGAGAAGACCGTGCGGAAGTTCTCCCAGGTCCACTCCTTCGGCAGGAAGCTCGGCGTCCCCGTGCGGAAGGTGTCCGGGCTCTTGAACGCCAACGACACCATCCACGCCAGCGGGAACATGGCCCACACGAGGATGACCAGCCCCCACACCGTCCACCACGGGCTCGTGCGCTGGGGGCCGGCCATCAGGCGTCCCCCCGCACCTGGCTGAGGTCGGTGCGGAACACCTTGATGAAGACGAACGCGATCAGCAGCACGGTGAGGAACAGCAGCACGGACACGGCGGAGCCGGCGCCGAGGTTCACCAGGGTGACGTTCTGGCGGTAGGCGAGGAACGACAGGGTCTCGGTGCCGTTGGCGCCGCCGGTCATCACGAACGGGTTGTCGAAGATGCGCCAGGCGTCGAGCGTCCGGAACAGGACGGCCACCATGATCGCGGCCTTCATGTTGGGCAGGACGACCCGCCAGAGCCGCTGCCAGGCGCTCGCGCCGTCGACCCGGGCGGCCTCCAGCATCTCCTCGGGGACCTGGACCAGGCCGGCGAGCAGCAGCAGCGAGATGAACGGCGTGGTCTTCCAGATCTCGGACAGGGTGATGACGAACAGCGACGACCAGCGCTCGCCGAACCAGTTGAAGTCGCCGAGGCCGAGCCACTGGTTCACGAAGCCCGAGTCGAGCTGGAAGGCGTAGCGCCAGACGAACGCCGACACGACGGTGACGATCCCGTAGGGCACGAGGATGGCCGTGCGCACGAACGAGCGGCCACGGACGATCCGGAACATCACCCAGGCGAAGGCGAGGCCGAGCACGAGCTCGACGGCCACGCTGACCACGGTGATGACGGCGGTGGTCGACACCGCGCCCCACCAGACCGGATCGGTCAGGACCGTGACGTAGTTCTTGAGGCCGACGAATTCCTTCCCGGAGGGGTCGGTCAACCGGTAGCGGTAGAGCGACAGGACGACCGCGTACGCGAGCGGGTAGGCGGTGACGAAGATCATCACGAGGAAGGCGGGTGCGGCGAGGCGCAGGCCGAGGCGGCGCTCGTGGCGGAGCCGGTCGGAGCGACGCGGCGCCGCGGCGACCGCGGTGTCGGGGACGGTGGTGGTCACAGGAGCCGGTCCCCCTGGAGGACCTCGTGCATGTAGCTGTCGGTCTCCTCGGGGGTGTCGGGGGACGACACCGAGGTCGGCGGGTGCCAGGTGCGCTGGACCGAGGCCGAGATGTCCCCGTAGTACGGGCTGATGGGCCGGGGTGCCGCCTCGTCGATGGAGTCCCGGATCAGGTCGGCCATGGGGAAGGCCTCGCGTACGTCGGGGTCGTCGTAGGCGGCCGCCCGCGCCGCGGGGTTGCCCGACTCGACCATGTACTGCGCGTTGTGCTCGACCGAGGTGATGCACGCCACCGCGTCGACGGCCTCGTCCGGGTGGTTCGTGAAGTTCCCGATCGCGAGGTTGATCCCGCCGAGGGGTGGTGCGCTCGGGTGGTCGGCGTCGGTGCGCGGGTAGCGCGCCCAGCCGATGTCGTCGACGACGGACTGGTCGAGGGCGCCGCTGTCGACCTCCCCCTTGGCCGCGGCGTACACGTAGGGCCAGTTGACCATGAAGCCGCCGTTCGGCCCATGGAAGAGGGAGCGGGCCTCCTCCTCGCCGGCGGTGGTGAGGTCGGCGGGCCGGGCCGAGGAGTGCGACAGCCGGTCGACGACGTCGGCGGCCTCGTCGCCGGCGGGCGAGGCCATGGTCGGGGTGGCGTCGGCGCCGCGGTCGGCGTGCTCGACGATCGTCCCACCCGCCGAGGACACGAGGGCGTTGATCCAGACCATGTAGCCCTCGTAGCGGCGGGCCTGCACGCCGATCCGGGTGCCGGTGGCCTCGGCGGCGTCGATGAGGTCGTCCCAGGTCACGTCCCCGCTGGTCGGATCGATGCCCGCCTCCTCGGCCACGGACGTGCGGAACCACAGCAGCTGGGTGTTCGCCCAGAATGGGGTGGCGACGAGCTCGTCGTCCCAGAAGGCGGTGGCCAGCGGTCCGTCCAGCACGCCCTCGGTGAGGCGGTCGACCTCGGCCCGGTCGGTGATGGGGAGGAGGTAGCCGGCGTTGGCGAATTCCGCCACGAAGGGCGGGTCGAGGCTCATCAGGTCGACCGACGAGTCGTGGGCGGCGAGGCGGCGCACGAGCTGCTCGCGCTGCGCGTCGGCCTCGTTCGGCAGGATCTCGGTGCGGATGCGGTAGGCGCCGTCGGACGCCTCGGTGCACTGCTGCGCCAGGGTGCGCTGCCCGCCGTTGTCCGGGTTCGTGTACCAGACGAGGGTGGGGACGCCGCCATCGTCGCCGCCACAGGAGGCGAGCAGGGCGGCACCGATGGCCACCGCCACGAGCACCCGCGTGATGCGCTGCACCAACCGCCCTCCCCCCGATCGTCACCGAACAGCTACCCGGCAGTGCGTCGAGGTAGAACCGGCGGGCGACCGAGCGGTTACCCCTCGGTCGTCGGCGCCGCGCTGCCGCCACCGCTCGGTGAGCCGCCGTCGCCACCCCTCCCTCGCTGATCCGCCCCCTCAGGACTGCGGCCGCAGGGGGGCCAGGGCGGCTTCGAGCGCCCGCTGGTGGATCGGCCGCCGCTCCCACCGAGCGGGCTCGATGCGCACGCTGCGCTCGAGGTCCTCGTCGAAGTGCCCGTCGAGGGTCGCGGTGAGCGCCGGGTCGAACACGACGAGGTTCACCTCCTCGTCGCGGTTCATCGAGCGCGCGTTCAGATTGGACGAGCCGATGTTGCTGACGATCCCGTCGACGGTCATCACCTTGGCGTGCAGCATCGTCGGTTCGTAGTGCCAGATCTCGATGCCGGCGTCGATCAGGTCCTGGTAGCTCCCCTCGCCGGCCAACTGCACGAAGCGCTTGTCGGTGTGCGGTCCGGGCAGCAGGATCTCGACGCGGACGCCGCGCTCGCTGGCCTCGCACAGGTTCCGGCGCAGCTCCTGGTCGGGCACGAAGTACGCGGTGGTGATCCGCACCCGTTCCTGCGCGAGCTGCAGCAGCGTGCGCACCAGCGCGTCGACGTCGCTCCACCCCGTCTCCGCGGCGCCGCGGATGCACTGCACCACGGAGGACCCCGGCTGGGGCTGCTCGGGGAAGGTGTCGACGTCGCTGAACAGCTCGGGGGTGGTCTCCCCCCAGTTGTCGAGGAAGGCGGCGCGGAGGCCGTCCACCGCGGGGCCGGTCACCCGGAAGTGGGTGTCGCGCCACTCGTGCTCGTTGCGGGCGTCCCCGGTCCACACGTCGGCGATCCCGACGCCGCCGGTGAACCCGACCGCCTCGTCCACCACCAGCACCTTGCGGTGGGTCCGGTGGTTCACCTCGAGGGGCCGGAACCGGCGCAGTGGCCGGAACCAGCGCACGTCGACCCGGGCCGCCTCCATGTCGTCGACGAGCCGACGCTCCATGGTGCGGGCGCCGAGCGCGTCGAGCAGCACCCGGACGCGCACCCCGGCCTCGGCCCGCTCGCAGAGCCGCGCGGCCAGCTCCGCGCCGATCTCGCCCTCCCAGTACACGAAGGTGAGGAAGTCGATCGTGCGCTCCGCGGCCTCCACGGCCTCGAACATGGCCGGGAAGATCTCGTCGCCGTTGCGCAGCACGTCGATCTGGTTCCCCTCGGTCGCCGGCGTGCCCAGCACGCCCTCGAGGTGCCGGCGGATCCGGTGCGCGGCATCCCCTCGTTCGGCGCCGCCCCGGGATCCGGCGAGGTCGGCGGCCGCGGTCCGGCGGCTCACGCCACCGCCGCCGGTCGGCGGCGGGCGCCGGTGGGCGCGGGCGCGGGAGCGGGAGCGGGAGCGGGAGCGGGAGCGGGAGCGGGGGTGGTGCGGGTGTCCGCCCCGGTGCGGGGCTCGGGCACACCGGCGCGGACGGCCTCGAGCTGCGCGGCCACGGCCCCGCCGTAGAGGACGCCGATCGACGACAGCAGGCACCAGATCTGCAGGGCGACGATCCCCGCGAGGGGCCCGTAGGTCTCGCCGAAGGAGTGGCTCAGGTGGAACACGACCCCCATGGCGAGGGTGACCGCGAACCACAGCACCATCGACACGGTGCCGCCGAACACGAGCCAGGACCAGCCCGGCTGGTGCCGGCGGGGGCACCACCGGAACAGCAGGGCCATCGCCGCGCTCATGGCCGCGATCGCGGCGGGCCAGCGCAGCCACCCCCACAGCGTCGTCCAGAGGCTGCCCTCGAAGGACCTGCCCACGGCGGCGCCGAACCCGACGGCGAGGAACGCCGCCGAGAGGAGCGCGCCGACCGTCACGGTGAGCACGAAGGCCCGGCCGTACTTCTGCACGGCGGGGCGGTCCCGTTCGATCCCGTACATGCGGTTCAGGCCGCGCTCGAGCTGGCCCATGGCGGTCGTGCCCGACACGAGGGTGCCGACCGCGCCGAGGGTCAGGGCGAGGTAGCGGCCGGACGCACCGTTCTCGCGCGCCTGGCGGACGGCCTGGGTCAGCACGCGGCCCGCGGGGCCGGGCGCCAGCTGGTGGACGAGCGAGACGATGCCGTGCGACAGGCGGCCCGAGCCGAGCGCGCTGGCGAGGCCGACCACGGCGATCGTCCCCTGCACGAGCAGGATCGAGAGGAGGAACGCCATCGAGCGGGCATGGCTGAACCCGTCGGCGTAGCGGAGGCGGACGAACGCGTCTCCCAGCAGGCGGGCGGTGCCCGTCGTCCGCAGGGTCTCGCGGGCGTCGTCGCCGGTGAGCTCGAAGGTCTCCGGCACGGTGGTCGCGGTGCTCACGAGACCACCTCCTCGGTGGTCTCGGGCACACAGACCTCGATGGCGTGGTGGTCCACCCGGATCTTGAGCTTCTTCACCTTCGGGCGGTCGCCGCCGTCGAGCTCCCACGGCTGGGCGTCGTCGAGGCGGACGTCGATCTTGCGGCCTGCCGTGGTCCGGGCCATGGGGGAGCGCTCCGCCTTGCCGGCGGCCATGCGGGCGAGCACCCGGCTCCACTCCACGGCGCCCTCCGCGGTCACCACCCCGACCTCGAGCACGCCGTCGTCGGGCGCGGCCTCGGGGAAGGCCTCGATGCCGCCGAGGATCGTCCCCACGTTGGCGGCGAGGACGCAGCTGGCGGGGCCGTCGAACCAGTCGGCGCCGTCGACCCTGATCCGCATCCGGGTGCGCCCGGCCCGGAGGTTCTTGGCGCCCGTCCAGAGGTAGGCGGCCTTGCCCACCTTGCGCTTCATGGCCTTGTCGGCGTCACCGATCATCCGGGCGTCGAACCCGGTGCCGGCCATCACCGCGAAGTGCTCGCCGTTGACGGTGCCCAGGTCCAGCGGCCGGCGGCGGCCGTGCAGCCCGATGGCGACCGCCTCGTCGATGTCCTGGGGGATCCCCAGCTCGGTGGCCAGGAGGTTGGCGGTGCCGGCGGGCACGATGGCGATGGCCGCCCCGCTGCCCGCGGCGGCGTCGATGCTGCGCTGCACCATGCCGTCGCCGCCCCAGACGAACAGGAGGTCGGCGCCCTTCTCCAGCGCCTTCGCCACCTTCTTCGGGGCCTTCTTGCTCTTCGGGACCTCGTACCACAGCGGGGCGTCGACGCCGGCGTGGGCGAGGCTGGCGCGCAGGGCGTCGAGCCCGCCGCCGAGGGTCTTGCCCGAGTGGGCGATGACGGCGACGGTGCTCATCGGGCCACCCCCTCGACCTCGGCGTCGGCCAGGGCCGACGAGCGGGCCGCCACCGCCGCGACGAAGAGGGCGGCCGCCCCCAGGGCGGCGCCGGCGAGCACGTCGGTGAGGAAGTGCATGCCCCGGTAGACCCGGGAGAAGCCGACCGCGAACGCCATCAGGACGGGCACGCACCAGATGAGGGCGCGGACGGCGCTCGACCGGACGCGCGGTGCGAGCAGGAGGGCGAAGCAGCCCCACAGCACGATGGTGGCGGCCACGTGGCCCGACGGGAAGCTGAACGTGGCCGGCGCGTGGCCGACGGTCTCGACCGGCGGTCGGGGCCGGCGCACGAGGGCGTTGGCGGTGATGAAGACGGAGGCCTCGAGCCCGAGCCCGGCGGCCAGGAGCAGGACGTCCCGCCAGCGGTGGCGCCACGCGAGCACGGCGGCCACGATCACGGCGAGGCCGATCACGGCGAGGGTGTCCGCGGCGTTGGAGAAGAAGATGGTGAGGTCGTCGAGCGTCGGTGTCCGGTGCTCGACGAACCAGCGGCTCACGTCGACGTCCCACGCCCGGACCCCGGCGAGGGGGCCGGCGTGCACGAGGGCGACGCCGATCCCGGCGACCACGAGGGTGAAGGTCGTGTAGGCGACGAAAAGCAGGGTGAGCGGGGTGCGGGCGGGCCCGTCCCGCCAGTCGACGGTGCGGCGTGACGGCTGGTCGACCCAGCCGCCCACCGGTCGGTCGAGCACGCTGGGCCCGTCGAAGCGGGTGGTGGCCTGCATGGTGAACGCTCCTTCCGGGGGGCCGCCCCTCGGCCCCCGGCACGGCGCCTCTACCCCCACGCGTGGCGGCCTAACCCCCCTGCGTGGTGACGGGGTGGGTGCATCTCGGGCGCGGACGGGGTAGAGCACCGGTCGTGCTCGTGGTGATCGTCGTCGTCGTCGTGGGCCTCGTCACCGGCGTGGCGGGCGGGTTCGCCGCGCACCGGTGGCCCCGCGCCGTGGCCCCCCGGGTGGACGCCGCGTCGGTGGGCCGGGAGGTCGCCGCCCACCCCGCCGTCGGCAAGGCGGCCCGCTCGCTCGAGCCGGCCCCGGCGACCGCGGTCGCACTGGGCCTCTCGGTCACCGCCGTGGTGGCGGCGCTCGTCGGGGTCGGTGCGCTGCTGGCCATGGTCGAGACGGGCTCGGGCCTGGCCCGTTGGGACCTGTCGGCGGCACGGTTCGGCGCGAGCCACGCGTCCGAGGGCTCGACGACCGTGCTGCGGTGGGTCAGCCAGATGGGCGGGACGCGTGGGGCCCTGCTGCTGGCCCTCGTCGCCGTGCTGGTCGCCCGGCGCACCGGCAGGCCGCGGGTGCGGGCGACCCAGGCCATGGCCTTCGCCGTGCTCGTCGTCGGCGGCCAGTTCCTGCTCTCCAACGCGGCGAAGCTCCTCGTCGACCGTCCGCGGCCCGACCTGTTGAACCTCACCGGCTTCTCGGGGACGTCGTTCCCCTCGGGCCACGCCACGGCGGCGGCCGCGACGTTGGCCGTCGCCGCGCTGCTCCTCGCCCGAGGGCGCTCCCGTCGGGCCCAGGCCGTGCTCTTCGGCGCCGCCGCCGGCCTCGCCGCCATGGTGGCGGCCACCCGGGTGCTGCTCGGGGTCCACTGGCTGACCGACGTCCTCGCGGGCCTGCTCCTGGGCTGGGGCTGGTTCGGCCTCTGCTCCGTCGCGGTCGGCGGTCGCCTCCTGCGCTTCGGGGCACCCGCCGAGCAGGCCGCCGCGGCCGCGGACGCCGCCGAGGCCGACACGGGCGTGGACACCGATCGCGCCGCCGCGCCGTCGCCCCCCTGATCGTCAGCGGCGCCCCGAGCGCGCCGTGCGCCGGTGCCCGACCGCCGTTAGGGTCCGCGGCCATGGGCGACGTGACCGGACCGCTCGTGACCGTGCGAGGCGAGGCGACCGCCGAGGTGCCGCCCGACCTCGCGCAGCTCTCGGTGACGGTCACGGCCCGCGACCGGGACCGCGACCGGGTGCTCCGCGACCTCGACGAGCGGGCCCGGGCGGTCGACGCCGTCCTGTCCCGCCACGAGGCGGCCATCGAGCGCGTCGACACCGAGGCGGTGCGGATCAGCCCGCAGTTCGCCACCAACAAGCCCCGGGAGCGCCTCGCCGGCTACGACGGGGTGGTGCGCCGGACGGTGCTGCTCCACGACTTCACCCCCCTCGGGGACCTCCTCGTGCAGCTCTCGAGCATCGAGCTGGCGTCGGTGGTGGGGCCCTGGTGGTCGTTGCGCCCCGACAGCACGGCGCACCGCGAGGTGCGGGTCGCGGCCGTGCACGACGCCGTCCGCCGGGCACGGGAGTACGCCGAGGCGCTCGGCGCCACCCTCACCGAGCTGGTCGAGCTCGCCGACGCCTCGCTGCTGAGCGAGGGCCCGTCCCCGGTCCCGCCCCCGATGCCGGCCGTCGCGCAGGCGTTCCGCGGGGCCCCGGCACCCGAGACCTTCTCGTTCGACGTCACCCCGACACCCCAGCACCTCGCGGCCACGGTCGAGGCCCGCTTCCGCAGCACGCCGCCACCGCTGGGCTGACCCCACCGCCCGCCCCGCCGGCGGGGGCATCTTCGGCGGGCCCCCGGGTAGGGCAGGCGTCATGTCGTCTGCCGCTCCCGTCCCCGACCTCGGCCCGGTGCCCGAGGACAACCAGCCCGGCCACCACCCTGCGCGCGAGCAGGACCAGCCCGACCTCGACGCCATGGCGGCCCGCTTGGGTGCCGTCCCTCCGGACGAGCGGGACGAGCGGGACGAGCCGGAGGCCGACCGCGGCCCCGCCGAGCGGGCGCTCACCGCGGCCGCCGGCCTCGCCGCCGTGCCCGTGGGACTGGCGCGGGCCGGGCTCTGGTCGGCCGGCTACGTCGTGGGCATCGCCCCGCGCGCCGTCGCCCGGCGCCTCGGCGTCTCGGCCTAGCCGGTGCAGCGCTGGCCCGGTGCCCCCTTCCCGCTGGGGGCCAACTACGACGGCGCGGGCACGAACTTCTCGGTCTTCTCGGAGGCCGCGGAGCGCGTGCAGCTCTGCCTCTTCGACGACGCCGGCACCGAGTCGCGCGTCGAGCTCCAGGAGGTCACGGCCTACTGCTGGCACGCCTACCTCCCCGACGTGGGGCCCGGGCAGCGGTACGGGTACCGCGTCCACGGCCCCTGGGCGCCCGAGGAGGGCCAGCGGTGCAACCCCGAGAAGCTCCTCGTCGACCCGTACGCCAAGGCCCTCGACGGGGACCTGACGTGGGGTGACGCCGTCTTCCCGTACCGCATGGGCGACCCCGACGGCGCCCCGAGCCTGCTCGACAGCGCGCCGTTCGTCCCGAAGGGGGTGGTGACGAGCCCGTTCTTCGACTGGGCCGACGACCGCCACCCCCGCACGCCGTGGCACGAGACGGTCGTGTACGAGGCCCACGTGAAGGGCCTCACCCGCCGCCACCCCGAGGTCCCGCCCGAGCAGCGTGGCAGCTACGCCGCCGTCGGCCACCCGGCGGTGGTCGAGCACCTCACGTCGCTGGGCGTCACCGCCGTCGAGCTGCAGCCGGTCCACCAGTTCGTGAGCGAGCACGGCCTCGTGCAGCGCGGCCTCACCAACTACTGGGGCTACAACTCGATCGCGTACTTCGCGCCCCACGCCGCCTACAGCAGCAGCACCCAGGTGGGCGGCCAGGTGCAGGAGTTCAAGCAGATGGTGCGGACGCTGCACGAGGCGGGCATCGAGGTGATCCTCGACGTCGTCTACAACCACACCGCCGAGGGCAACGAGCTCGGGCCGATGCTCTCGCTGAAGGGCATCGACAACGCCCACTACTACCGGCTGAGCCCCGAGGACCCCCGGTACTACATGGACTTCACGGGCACCGGGAACACCCTCAACATGCGCGGCCCGCACGTGCTCCACCTGATCATGGACAGCCTCCGCTACTGGGTGGCCGAGATGCACGTGGACGGCTTCCGCTTCGACCTGGCCGCGGCCCTGGCCCGGGAGCTGCACGAGGTGGACCGCCTCTCCGCCTTCTTCGACCTCATCCAGCAGGACCCGGTCATCAACCAGGTCAAGCTCATCGCCGAGCCGTGGGACGTGGGCGAGGGCGGCTACCAGGTGGGCAACTTCCCGCCGCTCTGGTCGGAGTGGAACGGCAAGTACCGCGACACGGTCCGCGACTACTGGCGGGGTGAGGCCGAGACCCTCGGCGAGTTCGCGTCCCGCCTCACCGGCAGCTCCGACCTCTACGAGTCGACCGGTCGCCGGCCGTACGCCTCGGTCAACTTCATCACCGCCCACGACGGCTTCACCCTGACCGACCTCGTCTCCTACGACGAGCGCCACAACGAGGCGAACGGCGAGGACAACCGGGACGGCGAGTCCCACAACCGCTCGTGGAACTGCGGGGTCGAGGGGGAGACCGACGATCCCGAGGTGCTGGCCCTCCGGGGTCGCCAGCGGCGCAACCTCCTCACGACCCTGTTCCTCTCCCAGGGCGTGCCCATGCTGCTGTCGGGTGACGAGCTCGGCCGGACCCAGCACGGCAACAACAACGCCTACTGCCAGGACAACGAGCTGACCTGGCTCGACTGGGAGGACGTCGACGACGACCTGCTGGCGTTCACCCGCCGCCTCGCCGCACTGCGCCGCGAGCACCCGACGTTCCGCCGCCGCCGGTGGTTCGAGGGCAGGCGGGTGGGCGAGCGCGGCCTCGACATCGCGTGGTTCCGCCCGGACGGGCGGCGCATGGACGAGGACGACTGGGACACGCCGTTCGCCCGGGCCATCGGGTTGTTCCTCGACGGCGGCGGGATCGCGGCGCCGGGGCCGCGGGGGGAGCACGTGCTCGACGACGACGTGTACGTCGCCCTCAACGCCTCCGAGGAGGCCCTCGATGTGGTCGTGCCGGGCGGGCCAGGCGCGTGGACGGTCGTCCTCGACACCTGCGACGCGCGCGGCGAGGACGCGGGCCGGGTGCTCGAGCCCGGCGAGACCCTCCGGGTCGCCGCCCGCTCGGTGCTGCTGTGCTGTCGACCCCATGACGCCTGAGCGTCCCGGGCGCCACGGCCACGCCGACCCGCAGCCCACCGCCACCTACCGGCTGCAGCTCCGGCCCGGCTTCGGGCTCGACGAGGCCGCGGCGCTCGTCCCGTACCTGGCGGACCTCGGCATCAGCCACATGTACCTCTCGCCGGTGTTCGAGGCGGTGCCGGGGAGCGAGCACGGCTACGACGTCACCGACCCGACCGCGATCCGTGCCGAGCTCGGGGGCCGGCCGGCGCTCGACCGCCTGCGGGCCGCGCTCGACGAGCACGGCCTCGGGCTCCTCCTCGACATCGTGCCGAACCACCAGGCCGCGCACTGGTGCAACCCGACGTGGTGGGCCCTGCTGGCCGAGGGGCCGGACGGCCCGGCCGCACGGGTCTTCGACGTGGACTGGTCGGGCGGTCCCGACCACCCGGCGGGCACGATGCTGCTGCCCGTCCTCGGGGCGCCGCTCGACGAGCTCGTGGCCGGCGGCGACCTGGCGCTGGCCCTGGGCGACCGCGGGCCGGAGCTGCGCTACGGGGAGCACCGCTTCCCCCTGCGGGAGGGCACCGCCCCGGAGGACCTGGACCCGGGCGGCGCCACCCTGGCCGGGCCGGCGCTGGTCGCTGCCGTCCTCGAGCGACAGCACTACCGCCTCGCGCACTGGCGCGGCGGCGCCGACGGGCTCTCGTACCGCCGCTTCTTCGACGTGACCGCCCTCGCGGGGGTGCGGGTCGAGGACCCGGAGGTGTTCGAGCGCACCCACGCGCTGGTCGCCGAGCTCGTCCGCGACGGCGTCGTGCAGGGCCTGCGGGTCGACCACGTGGACGGCCTCGCCGACCCCGACGGCTACCTCGAGCGCCTCGCCGCGCTCACCGACGGGACGTGGGTCGTCGTGGAGAAGATCCTGGAGCGAGGGGAGTGGCTGCCGTCGACGTGGTCGGTGGACGGCACCACCGGGTACGAGGGCGGCGCGCTGCTCGTGGGGGCGCTCACCGACGCGCGTGGGCCCGAGGGCCCGTTGGCCGTCCTCGCGGACGTGGCGGGCGAGGCCCGCTCGTGGCCGGAGGTGGTCGACGAGGCCAAGGCCGAGGTCGTGGACCGCCTCTTCGGGCCGGAGGTGCAGCGCCTGGCCGCGGCGTTCGCGGCGGCGACGGGGGTGTCCGGGCCCGCGGATCTGCGGGCGGCGGTCGCCGCCCTCGTGGCCTCGCTCGACCGGTACCGCCTGTACCCCCCGCCCGCGGGCCCGCTCGACGAGGCGACCGCCGCCGACCTCGCGGAGGCCGTGGCGCGGGCGGCATGCGGCGCGCCGGCGCAGGCCGACCTCCTCCGACGCCTGGCCGACGTGCTCGTCGAGGGCTCGGGGGGCGAGGCCGGCCTCGAGGCCCGTCGCCGGTTGGGCCAGGTCACGGGGGCGGTCGCGGCCAAGGGGGTCGAGGACACAGCGCTGTACCGCTGGGTCGCCTTCCCCGCGTCCGGCGACGTGGGCAGTGCCCCCTGGCCACCCGACCGCTCGGCGGACGAGGTGGTCGAGTTCGCCCAGCGTTCGACCGCATGGCCCCAGGGGCTGGTGGCCGGCTCCACCCACGACGCCAAGCGCAGCGAGGACGTGCGGGCCCGCCTGGCGCTGCTACCCGAGCTCGGCGACGAGTGGGCGGCGGACGTCCGCCGCTGGGACGGGCGCCTCCGGGCGCTCGACCGGACCGGCGAGGTGGACGGCCTGCCCCGCCTGGTCCTGGTCCAGACGCTCGTCGGCGCCTGGCCCCTCGAGGCCGAGCGGCTGCGCCGCCACCTGGAGAAGGCGCTGCGGGAGGCGAAGCGGCGGACCTCCTGGCGGGAGCCGGACGACGCCTACGAAGGCGCCGTCCGGGGCCTGGTCGACGCGGTCTTCGCCGACGCCGGCCTGCTCGACGAGCTGGCTCGCCGGGCGGCCTCGCTGCGCCTGCCGGGCCGGGTGAACGCGCTGGCCCTGCTCCTCGGGCGGGTCCTGCTGCCCGGCGTCCCCGACGTCTACCAGGGCAACGAGCTCTGGCGGCTCGACCTCACCGACCCCGACAACCGCCGGCCGGTGGACTGGGACCGTCGGCGCCGCCTCCTCGACCGGGCCCGGACCGCCGGCGCCGAGGAGGTCTGGCCCGAGCCGGATGACGACGAGGCGGCGGGCCTCGCCAAGCTGTGGCTCCTCCACCGGGCCCTCGCTGTCCGGCGCGCCCACGCCGACGCCTTCTCGGGCCGGGCCGTGGGCCTGCGCGTGCACGGGCCGGCGGCGCGGCACGTCCTCGGGCTCTGCCGGGGCGACGAGGTGGTGGGGGTCCTGCCCCGCTTCCCCCTCGCCCTGGCGCGGGAGGGTGGGTGGCGGGACACCGCCGTGGAGCTGCCCCCGGGGGAGTGGGAGGACGCCCTGGTCGCCGGACGGGGCTGGTCGGGCGCGGCGCCGGTCCCCGTCGCCGAGCTGCTGGCGCGGTTCCCAGTCGCCCTCCTGACCCGTCGCGCCCGGCCCGCCGGCGTCTGACCCACCGCGTCGGTGCGCTACCGGGCGGCCTCGAGCAGGACCGCACCGGGCCCCGGGACCACCCAGCGGCCGGCGCGCCGGTCATCGGGGCGGGCGGGACCACGGCCACCCCACCGCTCCTCCCCGGTGTCGACGACCGGCGCCCACCCACCGGGGCCGGCGTCGAGCGTGCGCTCACCGTCCTCGAAGGCGACGAGCAGGGCCAGGTCGGGTCGATCCGGTCGCCCGCGCCAGTGGACGACCAGCTCGCCACCCCCGGCCCTGGCCGCCACCTCGCCGTCCTGGGGCCGATGGCCGCGCCGGGCGGCGAGCAGGGCCCGGTGCAACTCCCAGCGCGCCCGGCCCGGCCCGTCGTCGTCCGCCCGGTCGTGGTCGAGCACGGCCGACCGGAAGCTGGCCTCGGCCTGGGGGTCGGGCGGCTCGGCGCCACCGGCGAACGCCGCGAACTCCTCGGCCCGCCCCCGGCGGACGGCCTCGACCAGGTCCGGGTCGGTGTGCGAGGTGAAGTAGGGGAAGGGCGCCTCCTCGCCGTGCTCGTCGCCCATGAACAGCAGCGGGAGCGACGGGGAGAGGAGCACGACGGCCGCGGCCACCCGGGCGCGCGCCGCGTCCACCTGGGTGGTGAGGCGGTCGCCGCCGAGGCGGTTGCCGACCTGGTCGTGGTTCGCGGAGAACACGACGAGGCGGCCGGGGTCGACCTCGAGGTGGGGGTGCCCGACGCGGTGCCCACGGGAGGGGGCGAGGCGGCCGTGGTGGGTGAAGCCCCGCGTGAACGCGGTGGCGAGGTCCTCGGGGCGGTAGTCGCCGTAGTACCCCAGGTCCTCCCCGGTCAGGGTCACGTGCAGGGCGTGGTGGAAGTCGTCGTTCCACTGGCCGTCGAGGCCCCAGCCGCCCGCCGCCGCCGGGCGGGTGAGCCGGGGGTCGTCGTCGGCGGACTCCGCGATGACCAGCACGGTGCGACCGGCGGCGCGGGCCCGGTCGTGCAGCAGTTCGTTCAGGTGCTCGACGTAGGGGTGGGCCGAGGCGTCCACGATGGCGTGCACGGCGTCGAGGCGGAAGGCGTCGACGTGGGCGTGGACCGCGAAGAAGGCGGCGCTCTCGGCGAAGAAGGTGCGGACCCCGTCGGCGCCGGGGCCGTCGAAGTTCAGGGCGTCGCCCCAGGGCGTGCGGTAGCGGTCGGTGAAGTACGGGCCGTAGCGGCCGAGCACGTTGCCCTCGGGGCCGACGTGGTTGTGCACCACGTCGAGGCACACCGCGAGACCGGTCCCGTGGGCGGCGTCGACGAGGTGGCGGAGGCCGTCCAGGCCGCCGTAGGTGTCCTGGACGGCGTAGGGGAACACGCCGTCGTAGCCCCAGTTGCGGTCGCCCGGGAACTGGGCCACGGGCAGCAGCTCGACCGTGGTCACGCCGAGGTCGGCGAGGCGGGCGAGGTGGGGCACGACCGCGTCGAAGGTGCCGTCCGGGGTGAACGTCCCGACGTGCAGCTCGTAGAAGACCGAGTCGGCGAGGGCCGGGGGCACGAAGGCTCCGTCGGTCCAGGTGAACGCCGGGTCGACCACTGCGGAGGGCCCGTGCACGCCGTCGGGCTGGGACCGCGACGCCGGGTCGGGCCGCGGCTCGCCGTCGTCGAGGCGGTACCGGTAGCGGGCCCCGGGACCGATCCCCTCGACCTCGCCGACCCAGTGGCCGGGCGCGTCCGGGTCGAGGCCGAGCGGGACCTCGGCGTGGGCCCCGTCGGCGTCGTCACCCAGGACCAGGGCGACGGCGCGGGCGTCGGGCGCCCACACCCGGAAGCGGACCCCTCGGTCCGTCGCCCAGGCGCCGACCGCCGGTGGCCGGGCGGGGAGGTCCAGGTCGGTCACGGCGGGCGCGGCGTCGGTCGGCATCGCCCGCCACTACCCACGGCGGCGGACCGGCCGAACCGGCCGGCGTCAGGCGGGCTGGCCGGTGAGGTCGGTGTGGTCGGTCCGGTCGGTGCGGGGCAGCTGGCCCGAGCGGACCCACTCCCGGGCGAGGGCGGCCTTGACCTGCACCAGCCGGCGCACGTCGGTGGCGTCCACGTCGTAGCGGTCGCGGCGATAGCTGGCGAGGGTGCCGGGGGTCCAGAGCTCGGCCCGGTGGGCCTCGAGGGCCAGGTAGGCGTGGCGCAGCTCGTCCTCGGCGGGGTCGGTCTCGAGCCAGGCGTGGAAGGACTGGTCGTTCCAGTCGGGGTGGAAGGTCATGTCTCGCTCCGTCGAACGGTCTTCTCGTGTCGTCGCTGGGGATCGTACCGACCGATGGTGACGGGGCGACTGCGGGTTTCGGGCGCCCGCGCGACGGTCGGGTGAACTCCACCCGACCTGCGTCGTGGGCCCGACGGGGCGCGGCGCGACACTCGGAGCCGTGGCCCGTCGTCTGGTGACCATCCCGGCCCTCCTCACCGCGTGGACGGTGCTGGTCGTGACCGTGCCCGTGACGGTCGCGGTGGCCTACGGGTTCGACACGGCCCGTCGGGTGCGGGGTGCGCCGACCGTGCGCCTGCTCGCGTTCGGGGTGGCCTTCACGACCTACGAGGTCCTGGGGGTCGTCGCCGCGTTCGCCCTCTGGCTGGCCCGGCCGTGGCGACGGGACCGCTGGGAGGCCCGCAACCACCGGCTCCAGCAGTGGTGGACCGCCAGCCTGGTGCGGGCCGCCGGCCCGGTGCTCGGCCTGCGGCTCGAGGTCGAGGAGGTGCACCCGGACGGCGCCGGCGGCTCGGGCGTGGTGGCGCTCGACACCCCCGGCCCGATCGTGGTCGTGAGCCGCCACGTGAGCGTGGTCGACTCCTTGCTGCCGGCCCACCTGCTCGGCGTGCGGCACGGCCGACGCCTCCGCTACGTGCTCACCCGGGGCCTGCGCCTCGACCCCTGCCTCGACATCGTGGGCCACCGGCTGCCGAACCACTTCGTGGACCGCGGTGGGGAGGACCCGGGGCGGGAGATCGCCGCGCTGGAGGCACTGGCGACCGGGATGGGTGACGAGGACGCCGCGGTCATCTTCCCCGAGGGGGGCCTCTACTCGCCGGCCCGTCGTGAGCGGGCCATCCGCCGCCTGGCCGAGAAGGGGTCGTCCCGTCTGCCGGTCGCCCGTTCGCTCTGCCACCTGCTCGCGCCGCGGGCGGCCGGCACGCTGGCCCTGCTCCGGGCCGCGCCCGATGCCGACGTGGTCGTGCTCGCCCACCGCGGCGTCGAGCCGCTGGCCTCACTCGGGGCGCTCTGGCGCAACGCGCCCCTGGCCGGGCCCGTGCGCCTGCGGGTCGTGCGCCACGACCGGCGCCTCCTGCCCGGGGACGAACAGGGCCTGGCCGACTGGCTCGACGAGCAGTGGGCGGCCATGGACGGCTGGCTCGACCGGCAGGGGCGCCTCCACGAGCGCACCACCGCCGGCGCCACCGGCTGAACCGGGGTGGTCGGCCCGGCCGAGCAGGGACCTGCGCCCCTGTCGGCCGCCACCGGGCCGCGCGACACTCGGCGCGTGACCGACCCGGGACGCGAAGCCGAGGTGCTCGCCCACATCGAGGCCTTCCGGCGCGCCCGGCCCCGGTTCGACGACGAGGTGATCACCTCGGCCCACGGGGCCGGGGGGTCGGCGACCGCGGCCCTGGTCGACGCCGTGTTCCTGGACGCGCTGGGCGGCGACGGGCGGCTCCCGCTCACCGACGCCGCGGTCCTGCAACTGCCGTCCGGCGAGCGCCTGGCCTTCACGACGGACAGCCACGTGGTGCAGCCGCGCCGGTTCCCCGGCGGCTCGCTGGGCCACCTCGCCGTGCACGGCACGGTCAACGACCTCGCCATGATGGGCGCCCGGCCGGCGTGGCTGTCGCTCGGGGTCGTGCTCGAGGAGGGCTTCCCGGTCGAGGAGCTGCGCGCCATCGTCGCCGACCTGGCCGAGGCGGCCGCGGTCGCCGGGGTGCGGGTGGTGGCCGGCGACACCAAGGTGGTGGGCGCCGGCGCCGCCGACGGCGTGGTGCTGACGACCGCAGGGGTGGGCGTCATCCCGCCCGGGCGGGACCTCGACGCCCGCCGGGTCCGTCCGGGCGACCGCGTGCTGCTGTCGGGCACGCTCGCCGACCACGGCATGGCCGTGATGCTCGCCCGGGGCGAGCTCGCCCTCGAGGCCGACGTGCGGTCCGACACCGCGCCGCTCGCCGACCTGGTCGAGGTGCTCCTCGCCGCCGCACCGGCGACCCGGTGGCTGCGTGATCCCACCCGCGGGGGCCTCGCCACGGTCACCAACGAGTTGGCCGGCGACGCCGGCGTGGCCGTGGTGCTCGACGAGGCCGCCCTGCCCGTGCGCCCGACGGTCGCGGCCGCCTGCGACCTGCTCGGCATCGATCCCCTCCACGTCGCCAACGAGGGCAAGCTCGTCGCGGTCGTCGCCGCCGACGAGGCCGACGCCGCGCTGGCCGCCGTGCGCGCCCACCCCCTCGGCGCCGAGGCGGCGCTGGTGGGGGAGGTCCACGAGGCGCCGCAGGGGCTCGTCGTGCTCTCGACCCCGTTCGGGGGTACCCGGATCGTGGACGTGCTGGTGGGCGACCCCCTGCCGAGGATCTGTTGACCCGCGTCCGGCGCCGGGTGCGCGTCAGCGGCACCGTGCAGGGCGTCGGGTTCCGGCCGTTCGTCTTCCGGGAGGCGACCGCGCTGGGGCTCGTCGGCTCGGTGGCCAACGACGCCCACGGCGTGGTGATCGAGGCCGAGGGCCCGGTCGACGCCCTCGACGAGCTCTGCCGGCGCCTCCGCGACGAGCCGCCGCCGGCGGCGAGGGTGGCGGGCCTCGACAGCTCGGACCTGGCCCCCCGGGGGGATCAGGGCTTCGCGATCGTGGCCTCCCGCTCCGGGCCCGGGCCCGGGGCGTCGGCGCCCGTCGCGGTGAGCCCCGACCTGGGCGTCTGCGACGCCTGCCTGGCCGAGGTGCTCGATCCCACCGACCGGCGCCACCGCTACCCCTTCGCCAACTGCACCGACTGCGGGCCCCGCTACACCATCGTGCGGGCCGTGCCCTACGACCGGGTGCGCACGACCATGGCGGCGTTCCCGCTGTGCCCGGACTGCCGGGCCGAGTACGAGGACCCCACCGACCGCCGCTTCCACGCCGAGCCCGTCGCCTGCCCGACCTGCGGCCCGCAGCTGGCGCTGGAGGAGCCGGGCGCCGTCGACCCGGTGGCCACCGGTGACGCCGCCCTGCTCGCGGCCGCCGAGCGGCTCCGTGCCGGCGGCGTCGTCGCGGTCAAGGGCGTCGGCGGGTACCACCTCGCGGTGCGGGCCGACGACGCCGCGGCGGTGGGGCGATTGCGGGCCCGCAAGCACCGGGACGACAAGCCGTTCGCGGTGATGGTGCTCGACGCCGGGGCCGCGTCCGCCCTGGTGGACCTCGACGCCGACGCCGTGGCCGCGCTCACGTCGTGGCGCCGGCCCATCGTGCTCGCCCCCCGGCACCCCGAGGCCCCGGTGGCGTCCGGGGTGGCCCCCGGCCTGGCCGAACTCGGGGTCCTCGTCGCCTACACGCCGCTGCACCACCTGCTGCTCCGGGAGGTGGGCGTCCCGCTGGTGATGACCAGCGGCAACCACACCGACGAGCCGATCGTGCACCGCGACGACGACGCCCGCCGCCGGCTCGGACCGCTCGTGGACGCCCTGCTCACCCACGACCGCACCATCCACGTCGCCTGCGAGGACTCGGTCGTGCGGGCGACGGGCCGGGGCGTCCAGGTGCTGCGGCGGGCCCGCGGGTACGCCCCGGAGCCGCTGGCGCTGCCCGTCGGCGGCCCGGCGACGCCCGACGTGCTCGCGGTGGGCGCCGAGCTGAAGAGCACCGTCACCGTCGTGACCGGGGCGGTCGCGGTGACGGGCCCCCACCTCGGCGACCTCGAGCACCCCGCGGCTTCGGCCGCGTTCGAGGCGCAGGCCGCCCACCTCTGCCGCCTCTTCGGCGTCGTCCCCCGCGTGGTGGCCCACGACCGCCACCCGGGCTACCGGAGCACGCAGTGGGCGCGAGCGACCGATCTGGCGGTCGAGCCGGTCCTGCACCACCACGCGCACGCCGCCGCGTGCCTGACCGAGCACGGTCGCACCGGTCCGGCGCTGGCGATGGCGTTCGACGGCCTCGGCCTGGGCGAGCACGAGGCGCTGTGGGGCGGGGAGCTCCTCGAGGTGGACCTCGTCGGCTGCGAGCGGGTCGGCCACCTCCGCCCCGTGGCCCTCCCGGGCGGGGCCGCCGCCATCCGGGAGCCGTGGCGCATGGCGGTGGCGTGGGTGCACGCCGCGGTCGGCCCCGACGCCGCCCTCGCCGTGGGTCGCCGCCTCGACCCGCGGGCGGACGCGCTCGTCGCCCTGCTCGACGGCGGCGGCGTGCCGACCACGACGAGCGCCGGGCGGCTCTTCGACGCGGTCGCCGCTCTGCTCGACGTCCGCCGCGCCACCACCTACGAGGGCCAGGCCGCGGTCGAGCTCGAGGCGCTGGCCCGCTCGGTGCCGGTCGGGGCGGCTCCGGCCTATCCGACCGTGGTCGACCGGGCCGGCCCGCAGGTCGTCCTCGACCCGCGCCCGCTGGTCGAGGCCGTGCTGGCGGCTGCCGCCGCCGGGGTGCCGGTGCCGGAGGTGGCCGCCGGGTTCCACGACTCGTTCGCCCGTGCCGCCGGCGCGCTGGCCGTCGCCACGGCCCGCGAGCGGGGTCGTCCGACCGTGGTGCTCACCGGGGGCGTCTTCCAGAACGCACGCTTCTCGGCCGTGGTCGCCGCCGAGGTGGCCGCCGCCGGCCTCGAGGTGCTCGAGCACCGGACCGTCCCACCGAACGACGGTGCCGTCAGCCTCGGCCAGGCCGCGGTCGCCGTGGCTCGTGCAGCGGTAGCGTCGACCGAGCAGCGAGCGAGGTAGCGCCATGTGTCTCGGGATCCCCGGCCAGGTCGTCGACGTGGGCGCCGCGCGCCCCGACCAGGCCACCGTCGACGTCGGCGGGGTCCGCCGCGAGGTGGACGTGAGCCTGCTCGCCGACGCGCCCGTCGGCCCGGGCGAGTGGGTGCTGGTCCACGTCGGCTTCGCCTTGGCCCGCATCGACGAGGACGAGGCGGCCCGGGAGCTCGCCCGACTGCAGCGCACCGGTGAGCTGGAGCGAGAGGTGGGAGAGGTGGCCGAGCGGTGAGGTTCGTCGACGAGTACCGCGACCCGGCGGCGGCCGAGGGGCTGCTCGAGCGCATCCGCGCCCTGGCCCCGCAGGCCCCCTCCCGCTTCATGGAGGTCTGCGGGGGCCACACCCACACCATCTACCGCCACGGCCTCGAGCAGCTCCTGCCCCCGGAGGTCGAGCTCGTCCACGGCCCCGGTTGCCCCGTGTGCGTGATCCCGATGGGCCGGGTCGACGACGCCATCGCGCTGGCCACGACCCCCGGGGTCACCCTCGCCACCTTCGGGGACCTGCTCCGGGTCCCCGGCTCGACGGGCAGCCTCCTCGACGCCAAGGCCCGTGGGGCCGACGTGCGCGTCGTGTACTCCCCGCTGGACGCGCTCGCGCTCGCCGTCGACCACCCCGACCGCGAGGTCGTGTTCTTCGCGGTCGGCTTCGAGACCACCGCCCCATCGACCGCCCGCACCGTCCTGCGCGCCCGGGACGACCGGGTGGCGAACTTCGCCGCCTTCGTGAACCACGTGACCATCGGCCCGCCGCTGCGGGCCATCCTCGGCGCACCCGACGCCGACCTCGACGGCCTCGTGGGCCCGGGGCACGTGTCGACCGTGATCGGGCTCGAGCCGTACCGCTTCGTGGTCGACGAGCTGGCCACGCCGATCGTGGTGGCGGGCTTCGAGCCGCTCGACCTGCTCGATGCTGTCGCCCGCCTGCTCGCCCAGCGGGTCGAGGGGCGCTGCGAGGTGGAGAACCAGTACGGCCGGGTGGTGCGCCCCGACGGCAACCCGGTGGCCCGGGCGCTGCTCGACGAGGCCTTCGTGACCCGACCGTCGTTCGAGTGGCGGGGCCTCGGTGAGCTGCCCGACAGCGGCCTCGCCCTGCGGCCCGAGCTCGCCGCCTGGGACGCCGAGGCCCGCTTCGCCCTGCCGGGTCGCCGGGTCGCCGACCCGCGCGCCTGCCAGTGCGGGCAGGTGCTGCGCGGCGCGCTGAAGCCGTGGGAGTGCAAGGTCTTCGGTACCGCCTGCACGCCGGAGCACCCCATCGGGACGTGCATGGTCTCGTCGGAGGGTGCCTGCGCCGCCTACCACCGCTACGGCCGGCTGTCGCACGACGTGGCCGTCACCCTGGGTCGTCCCCGTGCATGAGCTGGCGCTGTGCCGCTCGGTGGTCGCGACGGCGGCTGCCCACGCCGACGGCCGGCCCGTGGCCCGCGTGCACCTGCAGGTCGGGCACCTCCGCCAGGTCGTGCCCGAGGCCCTCGACCTGGCCTGGCGGGCGCTCACCGAGGGCGGCGCCCTCGACGGCGCCGAGCTGGTCGTCGAGGCGGTGCCGGCGGTCGTGCGCTGCCGTGGCTGCGGCGCGGCGACGACGCTCGAGTGGCCCGTGCTCGCGTGCGGGTCCTGCGACAGCCGTGACGTCGAGCTGGTGTCGGGGGAGGAGCTGCTCGTGGTGGCGATCGACGTGACGGTGGTGGCGTGATGGGCCGCTTCCACCACCACGTCGACGGCACGGCCCACGAGCACGACCACGACGGCGAGCACGCGCACGGGCCCGACGTCGGTGACCACTCGGGCTACGCCGACACGGGCACCGAGCGGGTGGAGGTCCTCGAGCGGCTCCTCGGGGAGAACGACCGCGTCGCGGCCGAGAACCGCGCCGCCTTCGCGAGCGCCGGGGTGCGGGTGGTCAACCTGATGTCCTCGCCGGGGGCGGGCAAGACCACCCTGCTCAAGGGGACCCTGGACCGCCTCGCCGAGCGGTGCCGCGTCGGCGTGCTCGAAGGGGACATCGCCACGAGCCTCGACGCGGACGACCTCGCGGGCCGCGGCGCCGCGGCCATCTCGCTCGTCAACACCAGCGCCGGCTTCGGCGGCGAGTGCCACCTCGACGCGGTCATGGTGCGCTCGGGCCTGGCCCGGCTGCCGCTCGACGACCTCGACCTGCTCGTGATCGAGAACGTCGGCAACCTCGTCTGCCCCGCCGAGTTCGACGTCGGCGAGCACGCCAAGGCGATGGTCTACGCCGTGACGGAGGGGGAGGAGAAGCCGCTCAAGTACCCGGTCATGTTCCGGGCGGTCGACGTCGTCGTGGTCAACAAGGTGGACCTGTTGCCCCACCTCGACGTGGACCTCGGTGCGTTCCTCGGCCACCTGGCCGACGTGAACCCCGTCGCCCGCGTGATCCGGGCGAGCGCCCGGACGGGGGAGGGCCTGGACGAGTGGTGCGACTGGCTGCTCGGCGCCGACCTATGATCTGACACACCCAGTGTCAAATGATCGGGAGGCATCGACCGTGGCGGTCAACCCCAACCTGACCATCCGCTACGCCGAGGTGGACCTGGCCTACGAGCAGGCGCTCGCGTCCGCCGCCGACGAGGACGGTCCCGTGTGGATGGTCAACCTGATGCGCTACCGGCCGGTGGCCGAGTACGCCGACGGCCGGGCCTCGACGATGAGCGGCCAGGAGGCGGACGACGCCTACGCCCCCTTCGACGCCTTCGCCGAGGTCGGCGCCGAGCTCGTCTTCCTCGCCGAGGTCGAGTCGCAGCTCCTCGGCGAACCACCTGCCTGGGACCGCGTCGCCGTCGTCCGCTACCCGACCCACCGGGCCTTCGTCGAGATGACCCACCTGCCGTCGTTCGAGGAGAAGCACCCGCACAAGGACGCGGGGATGGCGCGCACGATCGTGGTGGGCGGCGTGCCCCGGCCGACCCCGACGCTGCCCGCCGACGCGCCGGCCTGGGCGGACGTGCCCCATCCGCCGACCGACGACGACCCGCCCATCGTGGTGTTCCACCTGCTGCGGTTCGCGGAGCGCCCGGACGCCACCGAGGCGATGGTGAGCTACCAGGACGCGGCCGGCGCGGTGGCCGTGCCCCACGGCGTGCGCATCGGTGGTTGGCTCACGGTCGAGGGCACGATCCTGGGCGACGGCCGTGACTGGGACGAGGCCCGCTTCAACCGCTTCCCCAGCCGGAACGCGTTCTTCACCGTGGCGCTCGACCCGGACCGCCTCGCCGCACAGGCGGAGCACCGCGAGCCGGCCCTGGCCGACACCTACGCGCTGGTGCTGCGGCCGGTGCTCGACCGTCTGAGCGAGTCGCTCGCCGGCTGAGCGCCACCCGGGGCGGCGCGGTCGGGCTGCGACCGCTACGAGCCGTCGGGTTCCGGGTGGGGGAGCAGCCCGAGGCGCTGGGCGGTGACCACGGCCTCCAGCACGCTGTGGCTGTCGAGCTTGCGCAGGATGCTCTTCACGTAGCCGCGGGCGGTGTGCAGGCTGATCCCGAGCCGGTAGGCGACCTGCTTGGGGGCGACGCCCTCGCCGAGCAGGCCGAGGACGGTGAGCTCGCGCTGGGTCAGCGAGACCCGGGTCTCGCCCGACGGTCGCTCGTCGGTCTGCAGGAGGTGGGCGAGGGTGGCGGCCTCGACCCGCATCGTGTTCTCCCGGGGCCGGCGCAGGTTGGTGAGGATGACCTCGAGCGGGTGGTCCTTGACCAGGAAGCCGGACGCCCCCGCGTCGGCGGCCCGGGCCAGCAGGCTGGCGTCGGGGCGGCCGGTCAGGATCAGCACGTCGCACTCGGGGTACTGCGCCTTGAGCTCCCGGGTGGCCTCGATCCCACAGCCGTCCGGCAGCTGGATGTCCATGAGCACCACGTCGGGACGCTCCTCGGCCACCAGGGCCAGCGCATCGGCCTTGGTGAGGGCCACGCCGACGCATTCGAGGTCGTCCTGGACGTCGAGCGCGAGCTGCAGGAGCTCGGAGAAGGCCCGCTGGTCGTCGACCACCAGCACCCGCCTGCTCGCCACTGCGCCACCTGGTCGGTCGGTCGAGGTCATGGTCATCCGGCGGCTGTTACCCCTCGGATACCCCGGGTAGACCAGGTGGCGGGAGAAATGTCCTCCTCGAACCGTCGTCCGGGGCTACGGGCCGGGGAGGGGGACGATCTGGTGGTCGACCAGGGTGCCGTCGGCGATCACGAGCAGGCCGTAGGTGCGCCGGGGGGCGCGGCGGCGCTCGGTGCAGCTGCCCGGGTTGAACAGGCGCTGGCCGTCGACGCCCTCCTCGTCGACGGGCAGGTGCGAGTGCCCGAAGATCACGAGGTCGGCCGCCGGGTAGCGCCGCTTCAGGCGGCCCGGCCGCCCGGCGGTGGGGCCGCTGTCGTGCACGAGGGTGATGCGCAGGCCGTCGAGGTCCAGGTGGTCCTCGGCCGGGAGGCGGGCCTCGAGGCCGTCGTCGTTGTTCCCCAGCACGGCCCGGAGCGGCGCCCGCTCGGCGAGGTCGTCGAGCAGCGAGGCGGTGACCACGTCACCGGCGTGCAGGATCAGGTGGGCGCGGTCCGCGGCGTCCCAGACCTCGGCGGGGAGGTCCCGGCGGCGGTCGGCCTTGACGTGGGTGTCGGCCAGGACCAGCACCTCCATGGCGCTCATGGTCGCGCGTGGCCGCCCGGTGCCCGCGGGTCGCTCAGGCGGGGGTGAGGGCGCCGCTGCGGACGTCGAAGACGAAGCCGCCCACCTCGAGGTCGGCGGGCAGCAGCGGGCACCCGGTGATCTTCTCGAGGTCGCCGGCGAGGGCGGCCCGCTGGTCGTCCATGGCGTGGAACTCCCACCCGGAGGCATCGGCGTGCTGGAGCTCGCCGATCGTGGCGCGCAGCTCGTCGTCGCTGCCCCCCGCCATGGCGCACTCGGTGTGCTGCACCACGCACACCCGGTTCACCCCGAGCAGGTTCACCGCGAGGACGAGCGAGCGCAGCGCGTCGTCGGTGACCCGGGCGCCGGCGTTGCGGATGATCTTGGCGTCGCCCGCCTGCAGGCCGAGCATGCGGAGCGGGTCGATGCGGGAGTCGATGCAGGTGATGACGGCCAATCCCTTGGCGGCCCGCCCGGCCACGCCGGAGTCGTGGAACTCCTCCTGGTACCGCTGGTTGGCTTCGAGCAGATCGTCGAACATCAGCGAAGAACCTATCCCGCATTGAGCTTCGCTAGAAGCGGGTCCGTCCGACGGTCGGTCCTCAGGGCTCGTCGATCCACCCGCGGATCGCGGTCGGCGCCGTGCTGGTGCCCCCGAAGTAGAAGCCCGATGCCCACTTCAGGGTGGTCGTCGAGGAGCCGGTGCACCGCCGGGGCAGGGTGGTGGTGGCGTGGCGCCGGCCGGGGCCGGCGACGCGGAACTCGTAGCGCTGGCCGTCGGCCGAGATGCCCAGTTCGAACCAGAGCGGGACCCGCTCGGCCAGCTGCTCGGCGGTCAGCGTGAGCAGCGGGACCGACGGCGTGAGGTGGGTGCCGGCGTTGTTGGCGTAAGCGGTGACCTCCAGCACCCGGGGGGTGAGGTCGGTGCGCCAGCGCCACCCGAACATCCAGCCGTCCTGGGCGAGGTCCAGCTGGCCGCAGTCGGACAGGCCCGGCAGCTTGTTCCAGTCGAACTGGTCCTCGGGTTGGGTCGGGTTCGTGAGCACGTACGCCGCCGAGGGCTCGAACGCGAAGTGGTAGCGGCGGCCGGCCGCGGTGCTGAAGCCCGCCTTGGGCGCCGTCGCGGCGGCACCGCGGGTCACCGTCGCCGAGTGGGCACCCGCGGCGATGTCGTAGCGCGACCACCCCGAGCCGGCGACGGGCAGAGGGAACACGGGCAGGCACGGGTCGGGGGCGCCCACCTCGCCGCACCGGGGCGGCGCCAGCGAGGCGTCGACGGTGGGCGCGCCCCCGGCGGGGACGGGGACCGCGGTGGCGCCCTCGAAGCCGCCGGCCCCGTCCCAGTACTCGAGGTGGCGTCCGGCGCCGGGGTCGACGAACGCGACGCGGTACGTGGCCGCGGGCAGGTCGGCGAAGGCGTAGGCGCCGTCAGCGCCGGTGGTCGCGACCCGGACCTCGGTGGGGCCGATGGCGAGGACCCAGGCGCCGGCCACCGGGTCGTGGCTCTCGTCCTCGCGCACGGCGCCGGCGAGGGCGCCGGTGGTGCGGGGCAGGGCGGCGTCGACCGTGGTGGTGCCGGCCACCTCCACCGGCGTGGCGGCCCCGAGGTCGGTCTGGGCCACGCCGTCGTGCCAGACCATCGGGTGGTGACCTGTGGGGTCGAGCACGCCGACCACGTAGCGACCAGGCGCCACGGGGAGCTCGAACCCGCCGTCGGGGCCGGCCACCGCTCCGCCCGCCAGCGCGAAGGTGGCGGCGTCGAGCGCGAGCACCCATGCCCCGGCGAGGGTGGCCCCCGTCCCCGTCTCCCGGACCGTGCCGGTCAGGGCCGCGGGCCGGGCGGGCGGCGTGGTGGGTGCCATCCCGACGGCCGCGGCGGACGTGGCGCCGGCGGTGGTGGTGATCGTGGCCGCGCCGGTCGGGCCGGGAACGTCGTCGAAGAACTCGGGTCGGTGGGCGGCGGTCGGGTCGACGACCACGAGCCGGTGGTCGCCGACCGGCAGCTCGGGAAGGGCGAAGCCCCCGTCCGCGCCGGTGGAGGCGCCGGCGACCAGGCGGCCGGTCGCCGCGGACAGCACCAGCGCCCACGCGTCCGGCACGGGCGCGCCGGTCCCGTCCTCGGTCACCGTGCCCGTCAGGCCGCCCCGCACCGGGGCCATGGTCGGGGTCACGGTCGTCGTGGCGCCGGCGGTCACCGTGACGGTGGCCGGCGCGCCGTGGAACCCGGTGCGGTGGGTGCCGGCAGGGTCAAGCAGGTAGAGGAAGTAGGACCCCGCCGGCAGGCCGCCCAGGGAGAACGCACCGTCGGGCCCGGCCTTGCCGCCGGCGACGACACCGAAGTCCCCGGTGCGCAGGACCGCCACCCGGGCGCCGGGGACGGGGGCACCGCTCACCGCGTCCCGCACGGTGCCTGCGACCGCGGCGGTGGCCTGCGCACGCGCCGGCCCCGTCGGCACGAGCAGCGCGGCCCCGCACGCCACCACCACGAGCAGCCCCGCACGGGCCCCCAGCCACCGCCTCGCCATGCCCGAGTATCGCGGGCGGGGCCGCCGGCCTGCGTCGGCGGGCATCAGCCGGCGTCGCGGCGGGGCGTCGGTGGGTCGCGGACCGCCTGCTCGTACATCGCCCGGGTCTCGGCGTCCGGGCCCACACCGAGCTCGTCGGCGAGCAGCGTCCGCAGGCGCCCGTAGGCCCGGACGGCCTCGGACCGGTTGCCTCCGGCGAGCAGGACGCCCATCAGCGTGCGGTGGCTGGCCTCGTCGAAGGGGTCCGGCTCGACGGCCGCCTCGGCGAGGTCCCGGGCGGCGTCGTGGTGGCCGAGGGCCGAGTGGGCGAGCGCCCCGGCCCGCCGGGCCCGACCGCCGTGGCGCTCGAGCCGGCTGCGCCACGGGTCGAGCCACTCGGCGTCCACACCCGGCAGGAGGGGGTCGTGGAGGAGCGCGATGGCCGCGTCGGCGGCCGCCGCCGCGTCCGCCCAACGGTGCTCGGCCGTCGCCGCCTCGGCGTCGGACAGCGCCTCGGCGGCGTCGTCGACGTCGACCGAGGCCGGTCCCGGGAGGAACCGGTAGCAGTGACCGGTGTTCTCCAGGCTCGCGTCCGAGGCGAGGAACGACCGGACCTTGGCCACCACCCCCCGGAGCGCGCCCTCCGAGTGCCTGGTGGCCGTCGGCCACAGCACGAGGGCCAGCACGTCGGCAGGGATCGGGTGGCCGGCGTCGAGGGCGGTGCGCACGAGCAGGAGGCGGGGCTGGTCCCCGTGGAGCACACGCTCCCCGGTGGCGCCCTCGATCCTGACCACCCCTGTCAGGCAGACCCGCCCGGCCATGCGCGGAGGGTAGTGGTCCGTCGTCGCTCGCGTTCGTTTCGCGCCCGTTTCGCGCCCGGATCGCGTCCGGTTCGTACCGTCCGCCGGCGACGAGGAGTGGCCACCCGGGCGGCCCTCGGAGGGGGAGTGACATGTACCTGTACTCGCGCCGAGCGCGCATCAACAGCTTCGACGGGGTGGCGTGGGCCACCGAGACCGCGGCAGCCGGCGCGTCGGCCTCCGGGGTCGAGATGCAGGTGTGGGGCGCGGTCTACTCGGCCGGATTCGGGACGATCGCGTGGACGTCGTGGCACGAGGACCTGGTCGCGCTCGAGGCGTCGACCGACGCCCTCATGGGCAGCGAGGCCTACATGGCGAAGTCGGCGGAGGGCCGCGACTGGATCGTCCCCGGCTCCTCCGTGGACGACGAGCTCCTGGAGCTCGTCGCCGGCGCGCCGGACCCCGAGGCGAACCCGCTCTACGTGTCGTCGGTGCGCGCGGCCTGTGCCGGCGGCCAGATGGTGAAGGGCATCGGCATGGGCGCCGAGATCGCGACGCGGGCCGACGCCGCGACGGGGGCGAGCACGCTCTTCATGCGCAACGTGACCGGGGCATACAGCGGGGTGGCGTGGTTCACGGGCAGCGCCGACGCCGCGGCGATGCAGGCCCAGCAGGCGGCCCTCGCGGCGGACGCCGGCTTCGCCCAGCTCGTCGACTCGGCCGCGGGGGTCTTCATCGACGAGGTGGACCCGGCCCAGTCGGTGCTCTGGCGCCGGCTGAGCTGACGCCGCCGGCCGGCCCGAGCGGTCCCGGGGCCACGCCCACCTCCCGGGGCCGCTCGGCGCCGCCGTCGACCGTACGATCACCGGCGTGGGCACGCCGTCCGACCCTGCCGCTCGCGCCGACGAGCTGATCGAGCGCCTGGGGCTGGCGCCGCACCCCGAAGGGGGATGGTTCCGGGAGACCTGGCGGGACCCCGACGTCGACGGCCGGCGGGGGAGCGGGACCGCCATCTACTTCCTCCTGCGGGCGGGCGAGCGCTCGCACTGGCACCGGGTCGACGCCGCCGAGGTCTGGCACCACTACGCCGGTGACCCCCTCGAGCTCTCGATCGGGCGGGACCGGCGCGTCGTGCTCGGCCCCGACGTGGCCGCCGGCGAGGTGCCGCAGGCCGTCGTGCCCGCCGGCGAGTGGCAGGCGGCCCGCAGCCTCGGGGCCTTCACCCTGGTGGGGTGCACCGTGTCGCCCGCCTTCCGCTTCGAGGGCTTCGAGCTGGCCCCCGAGGGGTGGTCGCCGTAGCCCACGGGCTGGCCTAGCGTCTCGCCGACGACGTCGGCGGACGGCGGGCGGCGGGACGAGAGGAGCGCGGGATGGGTGCGATCGTGGTGCTGGGCGGGGCCGGCGGCGTGGGCCGGGTGGCCACCGAGGCGCTGGCCCATGTGGCCGAGGTGGACGAGGTGCGGGTGGGTGACGTCCGCGAGGACGTCGTCGCCGGCGTCGTGGCCGAGATCGGCGACGACCGCTTCCGCCCCGTCGCCGTCGACGTGACCGACCGGGCCGCGCTGGTCGCCGCCCTCGACGGCGCCGACGTGGTCCTGAACTGCGTCGGGCCCTTCTACCGCTTCGGGCCCCCGACGCTGGCCGCGGCCATCGAGGCGGGGACCGGGTACGTCGACATCTGCGACGACCTCTCCGCGACCCGGGCCATGCTCGAGCTCGACGACGACGCCCGGGCCGCCGGCGTCACCGCGCTCATCGGCATGGGCAACTCGCCGGGCCTGGCCAACATCTTCGTGAAGCTCTGCGCCGACCAGCTCCTCGACGAGGTCACCGGCGCGGACATCATGCACATCCACGGCGGCGAGCCCGACGAGGGGCCGGCGGTCATCAAGCACCGGGTCCACGCCATGGTCAACGACGTGCCCCTCTTCGTGGACGGCGCCTTCGTCCACGTGCGCCAGCTCGGCGAGGACGGCGCCGCCTTCGTGCGCCACGAGGACTTCCCCGGCCTCGGCACCTACCCGGTCTTCCCGTACCCGCACCCCGAGACCATCACCCTGCCGACGACGTTCCCGAGCCTCCGGCGGGCCACGAACCTCGGGGTGGTCTTCCCGCTGCCGTACTTCACCATGACCCAGGACCTCGTGCGGGCGGGGATGGGCGGCGAGGACCCGGTCGACGTGCTCGGCCACGAGCTCGCGCCGATCGACATGATGGTGGCGGTGCTGCGCCACGAGCGCCCCCGCTTCCTGGCCGAGGCGGGCGTGACCGGGCCGGCGGGCGCCCTGCGGGTGGTCGTCGACGGCATCAAGGACGGCGAGGACCACCGCTACGTCTGCACGCTGGCCTCCACCGGTGAGGGCGCCGGCGAGGGCACGGGCATCCCCGCGGCCCTCGGCGCGGTGCTGCACCGCCGCGGTGCGCTCGAGGGCGGGCCCGGCGTCCACGCCCCCGAGGCCGTCGTGCCGGTCGACGCCCTGCTGGAGCTGGCGGGCAGCGTCGTCGGCGCCATGGGCATCGGCGGCGGCGACGGCATGCCGCTCGTCATCGAGCACCACGCCCCCGACGGCACCGTCGAGGTCATCCCGATGAACCTCGGGTGAACGGCCCTCCTGGAGAGTCGGGGCGGGTCGGGGGCGCCGTTAGGGTGCCGCGGTGGCCTCGTACCCCCCCGAGTGGGAGACCGACGTCGTCCTCGCGGACGGCGCCACCCTGCACCTGCGCCCGATCCGCCGGGAGGACCACGACGCCCTGCGCTCGCTGTTCGGGCGACTGTCGGAGGAGACGATCCAGCTCCGCTTCTTCACCCCCCTGAAGGAGCTGAGCGAGACCTGGCTCAACCGCCTGACCACGATCGACTACGACGACCGCATGGCCCTGGTCGGGGTGCTCGAGGGGGACCTCGTGGCGGTGGGCCGCTACGACCGCCTCGACGACCGTCGTCGGGCGGAGGTGGCCTTCACGGTCGAGGACGCCCACCAGGGACGGGGCATCGGCACCCTGCTGCTCGAGCACCTCGCGCTGGCGGCGCGCGAGCGCGGCATCGACACCTTCTGCGCCTCGGTGCTCACGGGCAACCGCCGCATGCTCGACGTGTTCCACGGGACGGCGTTCCCGGTCACCCAGCACTTCGACGGCGGCGCCATCCAGCTCGAGTTCCCCATCACCCCCACCGAGGCGGCCCTGGCCGCCCAGGAGGAGCGCGAGCGGCGGGCCGAGTCCCGCTCGATGGCCCGCCTGCTCGCCCCGCGGTCGATCGCCGTCGTCGGCGCTGGCCGCCGGCGGGGCACCATCGGCCACGAGGTCTTCCGCAACCTGATCACCGGTGACTTCGAGGGCCCCGTGTACCCGGTCAACGCCTCGGCGGCGTCCGTGGCGGCGGTGCGGGCCTACCCGTCGGTGGTCGACATCCCCGGCGACGTCGACCTCGCCGTGATCGCGGTGCCGGCCGAGCACGTGCTCGACGTCGTCGACGACTGCGCCCGGCGCCAGGTGCACGGCCTCGTGATCATCACCGCCGGCTTCGCCGAATTCGACGGCGGCGCCGGCCTCCAGCACCAGGTGGTCGAGCGGGCCCGTGGCGCGGGCATGCGCCTCATCGGCCCCAACTGCATGGGCGTGGTCAACACCGCCGAGGCGGTGCGGATGAACGCCACGTTCGCCCCCTTCGTGCCCGCCCGCGGCCGTGTGGCCTTCGCCTCGCAGTCGGGTGCCCTCGGCATCGAGCTGCTCCACCGGGCGGGCATGCTCGGCCTCGGGATCTCCAGCTTCGTGTCGCTCGGCAACAAGGCCGACGTGAGCAGCAACGACCTGCTCCCGTACTGGCAGGAGGACCCGGACACCGACGTCATCCTCCTGTACCTCGAGTCCTTCGGGAACCCGCGCAAGTTCGGCCGTCTCGCCCGCGAGATCGCCCGCACCAAGCCGATCGTGGCGGTGAAGGCGGGGCGGACGCCGACGGGGGAGCGGGCGGCCTCGTCGCACACCGCGGCGCTGAGCAGCCCTGACGCCACCGTCGGCGCGCTGTTCCGCCAGGCCGGCGTGATCCGGGTGGACAGCCTCGAGCAGCTCTTCGACACGGCGCAGGTCCTGGCCCACCAACCGCTGCCCGCCGGGCGACGCGTGGCCATCGTGAGCAACGGCGGCGGCCCCGCCATCCTCGCCGCCGACGCCTGCGACGGCTTCGGCCTCGAGGTGCCCGAGCTGAGCGAGGCGCTCCAGGGCGAGCTGCGCCGGTTCTCGTCCCCGGCGGCCTCCGTGCGCAACCCGGTCGACCTGGTGGCGTCGGCCAGCGCCGAGCACTTCGATCGAGCCCTGCGCACGCTGCTCGCCTCCGACGAGGTCGACACGGTCCTGGCCATCTTCGTGCCCCCGCTCGTCACCGAGACCGACGACGTGGCCCGTGCCATCGTGGGCGCGGCCGACGGCTCGAAGCCGGTGGTCGCCTGCTTCCTCGGCCAGGAGGGCGTGCCCGAGGCCCTGCAGTCGCCCGACGGCCGGGCCGTCCCGTCGTTCGCCTTCCCCGAGTCCGCGGTGCGGGCCCTCGGTCGGGTCGCGGACCACGCCGAGTGGTGCCGGCGCGACCCGGGCACCGTCCCCGAGCTCGACGGCGTCGACGTGGACGCGGCCCGCGCCCTCGTCGACGCCCACCTCCTGGCCCACCCCGAGGGCGGGTGGCTCGACTCCGGCGACGCGCTCGCCCTGGTGCAGGCCTTCGGCGTGCGCACCGCGCCGTCCCGCCACGTCGATGACGCCGAGGACGCGGTGGCCGCAGCCCGGGCGCTCGGTCTGCCCGTGGCCCTCAAGGCCGCCTCCGGCGCGATCGTGCACAAGACCGACGTGGGCGCCGTGCGCCTGGGTCTCGCCTCCGACGACGCCGTGCGCGACGCCTACGAGGCCATGGCCGCCCGCCTCGGCGACGCCATGGGCGGCGCCGTGGTCCAGCCCATGGTGGGCGCGGGCATTGAGGTGATCGTGGGCATCCTCGACGATCGCTCCTTCGGGCCCACCGTCGCCTTCGGCATGGGCGGCGTGCAGGCCGAGCTGCTGCGCGACACCGCGCTGGCGCTCGTGCCGGTCACCGACGCCGACGCCCACGACCTGGTGCGCTCGCTGCGCCTCTCGCCCCTGTTCTTCGGCTACCGGGGGAGCGAGCCGGTGGCCGTGGAGGCGCTGGAGGAGCTCCTCTGCCGGGTGAGTCGCATCGCCGACGAGCTGCCCGAGGTCGTCGAGCTCGACGCCAACCCCGTCGTGGTGTCCTCTGCCGGCGTGGTGGCGCTCGACGTGAAGGTGCGCCTCGAGCCCGCCCCACCCCGCTACGACGAGCGCCGCGCCCTCAGCCCCGCCTGAGCGCCCCGCGCCACTCGTTCTGGGACCAGCGTGATGTTCTGGTGCACATCAGCGTGGTCCCGGAATCGGCGCCGGGTCAGCTGGCGATGGGGCCGGCGGGAAGATCGGCGTCGTCGCCGTGCTGCCAGGCCCGCCAGTAGGCCGCCAGGCGGCGGGTGAAGGCCTTGGGCGACTCGGCGTAGACCTGGGCGCCGAGGCCGAAGGCGTGGTGCTGGAGGCGGTGGCGCACCTGAGCGGCGCGGTCGAGGCTGGGCCGGGCCGCGTCCTCGCCGCCGAACGCGTCGGGGTCGACCCCGATCAGGTCGGCGAGCACCGCGAGGTCGTGGTCGTCGCCGAGGTCCTCGGAGAGCACGTGGAGGAGCTTGCCCTGGGGGCCGAGGACGGCGGGCGCCGCCGGGGTGAGCAGGCGGGTGGCGTACCAGAGGTCCTTCTCGCGCTTGCGCCACTCGTGCAGGTCCTCGTCGTGCTCGGCCTTCTGGGCCTGGGTCATGGCGTCGCGGCCCCGCTCGTAGGTGGTGCGGGCGCCGGCGAGGAGCACGTCGAGGTCGTCGTCCACCTCGCAGCCGGCCACGAGCTCGCGGACGGCCTCGAGGCCGTCGAGGGCGGTCTGCACCTTGTCGCCGCCGTCGGCCACCGCTCGGCTGGCGTCGTCGGCCCGCCGGGCCAGCTCCTCGCGCACCGCGGCCAGGTCGAGGCGCTCGAGCTCGCCGGCCGGCGCCACGAGCAGCCGGTCGAAGGTGGCGAGCAGGGCGTGGGCGTCACGGAAGGAGGACAGCTCGGCGGCGGCGTCGCGGGTGCCCTGGTTGATGGCCCGGAAGGTCGACTTCGACAGGCCCGGGCGGACCAGACGGGCCAGGCCCCGCACCTTCTTGCAGTTCTTTCGGGCGCCGTGGACGGTCGTCTCCACGCCCTGCACCTGGGGAGCGGCCAGACCGTCGATGGCGGTGGTGAGCTCGTCGGTGGCGATGCGCCGGAACCCGTCGGCGATGCCCTCGCCCGCCTCCCACTGATAGCCCACGTCCGCGCTCGCCCTCAGCCCCGGGCGACCACGAAGGCCGCGGTGGTGGTGAGGCTGCCGCCCACGTTCAGGGTCGCGACCCGTCGGGCGCCCTCGACCTGGACGTCGCCGGCCCGGCCGGTGACCTGGCGGGCCGCGTCCCAGAGCATGCGCACGCCGGTGGCGCCCACGGGGTGGCCCCCGGCGAGCAGGCCGCCCGAGGGGTTGACCGGGAGGTCGCCGTCGAGCTCGGTGCGGCCCTCCTCGATGGCCTTCCACGCCTCGCCGGGGTCGGTGAGGCCGAGGTGGTCGAGGGCGGCGTACTCGTTGATGGTGAAGCAGTCGTGGGTCTCCACCGCGTCGAGGTCGTCGACCGAGCCGACACCGGCCCGCCCGAACGCGTCGAGCACCGCGGCCCGTAGATGGGGGAACAGGTAGGGCTCGTCCCGGCTGGCGGCGAGCTTGTCGGCCATGGTCATGCGGGCGGTGCGGTGGCCCCAGCCGTCGATGCGGGCAACGTCGTCGAGCGAGCGGCCGTGGGCGGCGGCCCACCGCTCGGCGTAGGCCGGCGTGGCCAGCACGACCGCGGCGGCGCCGTCGGTGACCTGCGAGCAGTCGTAGCGGCGTAGGCGCCCGGCCACGACCGGGTTGAGCTCGTCGTCGTCGCCGAAGGCGTCGGCGCCCACCGACCAGGTGCGGGTCTGGGCCAGCGGGTTCCGCTGCGCGTTGGCGTAGGCCTTGCGGGCGATGGCGGCGAGGTGCTCGTCGTCGAGGCCGTAGCGGCGGTCGTACTCCTCGGCCACGTCGCTGAAGAGCTGCGGCCACGGGTAGTCGATGCCCGCCACCTCGTCGACCCGGCCGGCGGCGCCGAGGGTGTGCTGGGCCTCGAAGGCGCCGTTGGCCCGCATGAGCTCGACGCCCACCACGAGGGCGACGTCAGCCCGCCCCGCGGCCAGGTCGGCGGTGGCGGCCAACAGGGCCATGCTCCCCGACGCGCAGGCGGCCTCGTGGCGGCTGATGCCGACGCCCTCGAGGCCCGGGACGGCGTCGACGAGCAGGCCGCCCAGGTGGCCCTGGCCCGAGTAGACCTCGGCGGCGAAGTTGCCGACGTGGGCCACGCCGACGTCGGCGGCCTCGACGTCGGCGTCGGCCAGGGCGCCGTGCGCGGCCTCGCCGAGCAGGTCGGTGAGGCCGAGGCCCTCACGGGCGGCGTTGCGGGCGAAGTCGGTCTGGTGGCCGCCCAGGACGAACGGCGTCGGCTCGCTCGTCACGCGGAGCCGGCGAGGTCCTCGGCGGGGACCCACCACGAGTGGTAGCCGGCGGGCACGCGCGCGGGGACGGCCAGCCGGCAGACGGGCCCGTCCTCGAGGCGCTCGGCGTCGAGCACGTGCACCTCGGAGCGCCCCGTCGCCTCCTCGGCCACGAAGGCCACGAGGTAGCCCTCGGCCTCGTCGGTGCTGCCCACCTTGGGGCAGAACGGCGTCTCGCAGCCGTACCAGCCCTCGGGCCACGTGTGGCTGGTGGTGGCGCCGGTGAGGCGGTCGTGGCGGATGACGCCGTCGAAGGCCAGCTCGGAGCGCTCGGCGAATCGCATCAGGTACGAGTACCGGAAGGGCTGGCCGATGCGGCGGACGTCGATGCGGGGGAACTCGGCCATCTGGTCGTCGAGGCGGCGCTTGGTGATGGTGCCGTCGGCGAGGTGGAAGGTCCACTCGGTGAGGAAGGGCTCGAGGCGCAGCATGGCGATCTGCGGGGCGTCCGGCAGGTCGGGGGCGTTGCCCGGGTCGGAGGCGAGCGGGTCGGCGATCTCGCAGCCGACGAGCTTGACCACGCCGTCCTCCTGCCATGCGCCGCACACGTGGTACATGAAGCACGGGTCGGTCTCGAACCACCGCACGTCGGCGACGGGCGCGCTGGTGTCGCCGTCGCGGGCCACGAGGCCGAAGCGGGCGGGCCGGTCGCGGTGGAAGGCCAGGCGGCTGCGGCCGTCGGCCTGCTCCCACATGAACGGGAAGTCGAACACGACGATCCAGTCGTCGCTGAAGGCGATGTCGTGCTGCAGGCGGGGCCCGCCGACCTCGACGGTCTGGCTGCGCACGACCTTGCCGTCGGGCGACACCACGCCGAGGGTGAGGAAGGGCGGCACCGGGTCGTAGTCGATGAAGAGCAGCTCACCGGTGACGGGATCGACCTTGGGGTGGGCGGCGATGTGGGTCTGCAGGGTGCCGCCGAAGTCCTCGGTGCCGAGGGTCTCCAGGTCGGGGAGCGAGACGCGGTAGGCGTCGCCGCCGAGCCACCACAGCGCCAGCAGCTCGCCGTTGAAGAACACCAGGTCGGTGTTGGCGGTGTCCTTGAAGACCTCGGGGAACTTGGAGAAGTCCGGCGGCTCGAGGATGCCGGTCCAGAGCGCCTCGCCCGCCTCCTCCTCGACCGCCAGGGCCCGGGTGCGCACGTAGCGGTTGGCGTAGCTGGCGCCGCCGTCGTGGAACTGCACGGCGTGGATCATCCCGTCGCCGTCGAACCAGTGGTAGCGGCCCTCGGGCTCGAAGCGGGGGTTGGAGCCGTTGCGGGTGAACACGCCCCGCAGGTCCGCCGGGATCTCGCCCTCGACCACCTCGAGGTCGGCCCGGACCTCCTCCTGGACGGGGGCGTACATCCCGTCGAGGTACGGCGAGCGCTGCTCGACGCGGGTCGTCATCGTCATGGTGGAGCCCCCTCGGCGCGGTTGCGTCAGGGGTCCATCATGCCGCACCCACCCGGGTGCGGCGCCGCCGCCCTGGCTCAGTCGGCGGGCGCCACCGAGGCGAAGGCGCGGGCCTGGTCGAGGGCGGCGGTGCGCTCGTCGCTGGTGGCGCTGCCCACGAGGACGTAGTCGTCGGCGTACTCGGGGCGGAGCTCACCGTCGTCGTCGAGGAGCCAGGCCATGGCCAGGCGCCGGGGGACCCGCACGCGCTCGGGGCGCTCGAGGGTGCCGAAGGCCCGGTCCCACCAGGGGACCGACACGCCGTGGTTGGCCATGGGGTGGCCGAAGTGGTGGTGGAAGTGGTGCACCCGCAGCCAGCGGGAGTAGGGGCCGGACGGGCCCCGGAGGTGGGCCTGGGCGTGGCAGTACTCGTAGACGCCGTAGCCGACCGCCCAGCCGGCGGCGACCGCGAGGCCGAGGGCGAGGCTGCCGGTGAGGTACCAGAACAGCGGGGTCCACACGGCGCCGCCGACGAGGCCGATCCCGATCCAGCTCAGGACGTTCGTGTAGGCGAGGCGCCAGTCGGCCCGCACGTGGTGCAGCAGGTGCTCGCGGCTCATGATCCCCTTGCCGTGGAGCTCGTGCATGGCGAAGCGGTGCAGCACGTACTCACCGAGGGTCCAGAGCAGCCAGCCGAGGGCGAAGGCGGCGAGGGCGAGGAGCAGGGACGTCATCGTGGTCACCTCAGAGGTGGTCGGCGACCCAGTGGTCGCTGGCGGTGCGGGCGGCGGCGAGGGCGTCGGCGTCGGCGCCCCAGCCCCGGAGCAGGGCGCGGGTGAGCTCGTGCCCGAGGGTGGCGCCGGTGGTGGGGACGCCGATGCCGAGGTCGTCGAGCTGGAGGCCGCCGTTGAGGGCGGTGACCCAGGCGAGGGTGCGGAGCAGGTCGCCGGCGAGGAGGGTGTCGACCGGGGAGGTGCCCGGTTCGTGGGCGGCGAGCGCGCCGGCGGCGACCGCCTCGGCGAGCAGACGGCGGGGCCGGTCGAGCACGCTCATGGCCGCGGGGACGACCGTGGCGGCGTCGTTGGCCTCCTGCACCTTCGGGGTGGCCAGCAGCTGTTGCTGGAGGCGGAACTCCCGGGCGTGGGACTCCGGTGCGGCGAGGAAGAGGTCGCTGAAGACCCAGAGACGGGCCAGCGCAGCGACCTCACCGGGGAGCGGGTCGGGGCGTGCGCCGGCTTCGAGGTCCCACGCCTGCAGGGTGGACTCGGCCACGCCACCGAGGGTGTGCAGGGCCCGCTGCTGCATCGCCGCGACGAGGGCGCTGCGAGAGGGGAAGTACGTGTACAGGGAGGCGGGGGCGTAGTCGGCGGCCTCGGCGAGGGCGGCCATGGTCACGCCCTCGACGCCGAGGCGCTCGCTCAGGTCCAGGGCGAGGTCGAGCAGGTCGTTGCGCTTGGCCGCCCGCTTGCGGGTGCGGCGGTCGGGCTCGGTCGACGTATCGACGTTTTCCGAAGGCACGTCGGAAAACGTACGTCAGTCGACGACCGGGGTCAAGGCGCCGGGAGGGACGACGGGGTCACGGCCAGAGGGGGACGAGCTGGCGCCCGTCGACCCACGCCTCCCAGCCGTTGCTGCAGCGGATGCGGGCCCAGTCGCCCGACCACTCGAGCACCTCGACGTCGAGGTCGGGGTCGAGGTTCGCGGCGGGTGCCGGGCCGGGGTCGGCGGCGGACCACGCCGGCATGCCGGTCCACGGCACCCGGTGGCTGGCCCGGTACGGCTCGGCGGCGGGCGCCGGTGCGGACACCGTGGGCTCGCCCCGCGGTGGGGTGACCGGCTCCGCCTCGGGCCACCGGCGCCCGTCGGTGAGGTCGAGGTCGTGGGCGCGGCACAGGTCGTGCAGGTCCCGGCCGAACGCCGCGGCCGACACGGGTCGGGCGGCGGGGTCACGGGACAGCGCCTGGGTGATCGCGGCGGTGACGTCGGCGGGCACGTCCTCGCCCAGTGGCGCCGGCGGCATCGAGGTGATGCGCGCGACCACGGCGTCGACGGTGTCGTCGGGGCCCACCGGGAACGGGGGAGCGCCACCGATGAGCTCGAACAGCACGGCGCCGAGGGAGTAGACGTCGGCGGCGACGGAGGGGGCGGCGCCGTCGAGCACCTCGGGGGCGGACCACACCACCGAGTCGGGGGTGCGGCCCTCACGGCGGGCCGGATCGCCGACGACCCGCGCGACCCGGAACTCCGCCAGGAGCGGGGTTCCGTCCGGCGCGACCAGGATGGCCTCGGGGTGCAGCTCGCCGTGGACCAGGCCGTGGCGGTGCACGGCGGCGAGGGCGTGGGCCACGTGGACACCGATGCGCAGCGCCTCTTGCCAGCCGACCGGCCCGCGGCGCGCCAGCAGGTCGGCGAGCGAGCCGTCCGGGAGGTACGCCATGACGAGGTACGGGCGGCCCTCGTCGTCGCGCCCGGCGTCGTGGAGGGTGACGACGGCGGGGTGGTCACCGAGTGCGCCGGCGGTGTGGCACTCCTCGTCGAACCGGGCGGCGGCCTCGTCGCCGAGCGGGTCGTGGAAGACCTTCACCGCCACCGGTCGCCCGAAGGCGGTCTGGGTGGCGCGGTACACCGTGGCGAATGGGTCCTCGGCGAGGACGGTGGCGCCGGCGAGGCCGGGCAGGTGCAGGGTGAGGTCGTCGGCCATGGGGACCCTCAGTCCGGGACCTCGAAGGTGATGATCGCCGAGTCGGTCCCGGGGGTCAGCACCCCGGTGTCGCCGGCGACGAACTCACCGTTGACCGAGACCTGGAGGTCGTATGTTCGCCCCGTCCTGGTCGCAGGCGTTGAAGTTGCGCACGTAGAGCTGGTACGTCCCGGGCAGGGCCTGGCCCGGCCCCCAGAACGCCTCCTCGCCGTGGCTGCCGGTGTCGGCGCAGTCGGGGATGTCGTCGCCGCCCACCAGGGTGCCGCCCGTGGACGTCGTCGGCGTCCCGAAGTAGAGCTCCTCGCCGCTCGGTTCGATGACGTGGAGGTCGAGGTCGTCGTTGCCACCCCAGGTGAGGATGATGTCGACGTCGTTCTCGCCGCTCAGGTCGTCCGGGGGCAGGGTGTCGGGGGGCACGGTGTCCGGGGGCAGCGTGTTCGGCGGCAGGGTGGTGTCGGGCCCGTCGTCGGTGCCGTCGCCGGGCTGGTCGTCGTCACCGTCGGTGCCGGGCGGTCGGGTGAAGGGGTCGCCGGTGTCGATGTCGGTGATGACGAAGATGTCGATGGTCACGTTCACCTGGATGACGGTGAGGCTGGACGGGCTGAAGCCGGTCCACCGCGGGCCCCGGAACGTGGGCCGGGACGACACCGCGGTGGGCGGGGTGAGCGGGTTGCCGCAGGCGCAGCGGGCCCGCGGGATGCCCTGGCGGTCCACCAGCACCGCCGTGCCGGCCTGCAGCACGGTCTGGATGGTGGTGGCGCGGCCGTTGCGGAAGCCGTGGTTGGTCACCCGGGTGTCGCTGCGGAGCTGCATCGAGGTGAGCCCGAGGATGTAGTCCTCGAGGTCCTCGAAGGCGATGCCCTGCACGCCCGCCCAGGCCCGGCCCTTCTCGGGGTTGGCCTGGAGGAAGTTGATCATCTGGCGTCGGTCGCACTGCGCCTGGTTCTGGGTGCCGCCGTAGAGGCCGGGCTCGGAGCCGGCGGCGCTGCGCACCTCGACGGTGCCGCCGGCGGAGGTGCCGGTCGTGCCCTGCGAGGCGACCGCCCGGTTGTCGGGGTTGGCCACGCTGTCGGTGAACGGGTCGTCACCGACGTCGGTGGCGGGGGCGAGGAAGATCTCGCCGGCCTCGGCGTCGTCCTGGGTCAACACGAGCACGCCGACGGTGACGGCGATCAACAAGACGACGACGCCCACGGCGATGCCGACGATGAGGCCGGTGTTGGAGCGCTTGGGTGGCGGGGGCTCGGCGGGGGGCTGGTAGCCGAAGCCGCCCGAGGGCGGGCCGGCGGGGCCACGCGGGGGCCCGGGGGGCGGTCCGCCGGGTGGCGGGAAGGGCGGCGGGCCCGCGGGACCACCGGTGGGCGGCGGGACGGGAGTGGTCATGGCTGCAGTCAACGCCCGATCCACGCCGCTGGGCAGGGCCGAACGTCACTCCACGACGCGCAGCGTGGACGGGATGTCCATGCGCCGCAGGCGACGCACCGTGAGCAGGGGTGCGACCGCCACCGCCAGCACGCCGAGCAGCAGCGCCGTCGCCACCGTGGCCGGGGCCAGGTAGGTGACCACGCCGATGTCGGGCAGGGTGTCGGGGACGATCACCTTCATGAGCCACTCGAGCAGGAGCCGGCCGGCGAGCACACCGCCGACCGTGCCGAGCACCCCGATCACGAGGCTCTCGGTCACGGCGACGAGCACCACCCGGTGCACCGGGAGGCCGAACGCGAACAGGGTGGCGTTCTCCCGCGCCCGCTCGTCCATGTTGATGGAGGTGGCGTTGAAGGCGATGAGCAGGGCCATGAGGAGCACGGCGCCCTCGATGATGCGGAAGATGCCGATGACCTCGTCGATCTGGTCGCGGACGCTCTGGGCGAGGTCGGTCACCGGCTGCACCGACGCCACCCCCTCCTGCCCGAAGAGGTCGCGCTGGACGTCCTCCACGGTCACGCCCTCGGCCGGCGCCACCCGGACGGTGTTGACGATGCCGTCGAGGTCGAACAGCGACGCCCACGCCTCGTCGAGGTAGACCACGAACCGGTACGGGTTGGGGTGCAGGGCGAGGACGGGCAGCTCGGTCTCGACCCACCGGTAGCCGGTGCCCTCCCGGAGCGGGTGGCGCAGGGTGACGGTGTCACCCGCCCCGACACCGAGGTCGGCGGCCGCCTTCTCCGACAGGACCACCCCGGGCTCGTCGGTGGTGAGCGCCCCGGCCGTGGCGGTCGGCGTCCACAGCTCGCTCTCGAAGTCGACCGTGTAGAGGGCCACGTCGATCTCGTCCGGGCCGGGCTCGAGGGTGCCGCCGAGGGTGAGGCCCGGCTCGGCCGCGCGCAGGCCCGGGTCGTCGGTGATGGCGGTCACCTCGGGTGAGGTCGCGAGGGCGAAGCCGTCGAGGTCGACCGTGAGGCGGTCCTGGGTGTCGCCCACGATCTCGCGGTCGCCGGCGTCGATGGTGGCGACGAACGAGTCGATCATCCCGATGACCCCGACCAGGGTCGTGATCGCGGCGGCCACGCCGAGCGCGGTCAGCACCGTCCGCCGGGGCTCGCGCAGGACGTTGCGGAATGGCATCTGGGCCACGCTCGAGCCCGGAAGGGGCAGCCGGGAGGCCAGGGGGGCCAGCCCGCCCCGGACGGCGCGGTGGGTGGTGCTGACGGCCTCAACCGGCGTGACCCGCACGGCCCGCCAGACGGGGATGGCGGTGGCCACGAGCGGGAGCAGCAGGCCGAGGGCGGCGCCGCGCAGGAACACCGTCGGCTGGAACGCGAACGACCACTCGGGGAGCGGGAAGAAGCCCGAGAGCAGGCTGGCCATGAGCTGGTCGATGGCGAGGCCCACGACCACGCCGAAGGCGACGCCGAGCAGCGCCACCTGGGCGCCGACGAGCATGGGGCGGACCGCGATGGTGGACGGGGGCACCCCCAGCGCCATGCCGATGCCGATCTCGCGCCGCTGGGCCTCGACGATGCGGACGGTCAGGTTGAACGCCGCGAACGTGGCGCCGGCGAGGATGAGCAGGGCGAAGATGTCGTAGAAGCGCTGGTCGCCCTCCACGTCGTCGTAGAGCAGGCGCAGGACCTGGTCGTCCTCCTGGCGCGTGATGGTGGTCCCGACGTCGCCGAGCTCGGCCGCGAGCGCGTCCTCGAGCTCGCGCTGCACCCGGTCTCGGTCCGCGCCGTCGCGGACCGTCAGCACCAGGGAGTTGGCCTGGCCCGGGTGCCCGCTGATGCGCTGGACCGTGGACAACGGCGCGTAGAGGATGGCGAAGTCGGCGAAGACGCTGCCCCGGTTGTCGACGGGGAAGAACGCCTCCGGGGACAGGCCGGTGCCGACGTAGCGCAGCTCGCGCCCACCGCTCAGGCGCAAGGTGCCCGTGGGCGGGAGGTCGTGGCGGTCGATCACGTGCTGGTCGACGACCACGACGTCGTCGCCGGCGTCGCCGGGCCGCAGGCCCCGCCCGTCCACGGTGGCGATGCCCGCCACGTGGGGGCCGCCGCCGGACACGTCGACGCCGACGAGCCGGCCGGGCACGAGCACGAGCTCGTCGGGCGTGCTGGCGTCGACCTGGATGGGCTCCGTCAGGCGGGCCTCCACCGTGTCGAGGTCGTCGGCGTGCGGGATGGACTCGGCCACCCGCACGAGCTCGCGGGCCGGCGCGTAGCTGCCCGTGGTGAGGTCGACCCGGAGGTCGAACATGGACAGGGACGCGTAGCTGGCGTCGTAGGACGTCCGCCGCCACTCGGACACGCTGGTCAGGCCCGAGTAGGTGCCCGAGCCGATCCCGAGGATCAGCGCGATGGCGGCCACCTGGAGCCAGCGGGCGCGGAGGTCGCGCCACGACCAGCGCAACCAGAGTCCGGCGCTGGGCCGACCGGCCCGGCCGCGGCCCGGCGGGGGTTCGCTCACCAGCGCAGGCTCGCGATCTCGACGGTCCCGCCGGGCGGCGGGCTGTCGCCGACGATGGTGCCGCTCGACAGCTCGACGACGCGATCGGCGACGCGGCTGATCTCCCGATTGTGGGTGACGATGACCACGGTCACGCCGGCGTGGGACTGCGCGTGGAGCAGCTCGAGGATGGCCACGCCGGTGTGGAAGTCGAGCTCGCCCGTGGGCTCGTCGGCGAGGAGCACCGGGTTGCCGGTGGCGAGGGCGCGGGCGATGGCCACCCGCTGCTGCTCGCCGCCCGACAGCTGGTGGCTGAAGTGGTCCAGGCGGTCGGCGAGGCCGACCTGGTCCAGCACCTCGGCGGCGGACGGGCCCGGCCGGTCCCGGCGGGCCACGTCGATGGCGAACTGGACGTTCTCCCGTGCGGTCAGGGCGGGGAACAGGTTGAAGGACTGGAAGACGAAGCTCACCGTGTCCCGGCGGAAGCGGAAGAGATCCTTCCGGCTCGCCCCGTCGAGCACGTGGCCGGCGACCCGGACCGAGCCCTCGCTCGGGGTGTCGAGGGCGCCGATCAGGTTGAGCAGCGTGGTCTTGCCGCAGCCGGAGGGGCCGAGCACCACGAGGAACTCACCCTCGCCGACGGCCAGGTCGACGTCGTGCAGCGCCGTCACCACCCCGTCGCCGACCGCATAGCGACGGGCGACCCCTTCGAGCTCGATGACGGACATGGTCCTCCTGGTGGGTCGGCGCGGGCGGCCTCCATCCTGGCCGTGCCGGCACCCACGGCCAAGGGACCTTCGGCTCTCCCCGCCGGGTCGTCCGGTCGGGAAGACTGGGGAACGTGACCGGAGTGCACCCGAGCGACGCGCTGCTGACCACGGGTGGGTTCGACGAGTTGCTGCGCGCCCTCGCGGCCGACGGTCGCACGGTCATCGGGCCGCAGGCCCGCGACGGCGCCGTCGTGCTCGGCGAGGTCACCTCGAGCGCCGACCTGCCGTCGGGCTGGGCCGACGACCAGGGGCCGGGGCGCTACCGCCTGCGCCGACGGGACGATGACGCCCTGTTCGGCTTCACCACGCCGGCCACCTCCTGGCGCCCGTTCCTGCACCCGGCGCGCGAGACCGTCTTCCGTGCCCGGCTCGAGGGGGGCGGGTTCGAGGTCGAGCCGCCGGCGGCGCCGCCCCGCTACGCGTTCGTCGGGGTGCGGGCCTGCGACCTCGCCGGCATCGCCGTCCAGGACCACGTGCTAGGCGGCGGCCCGTTCGCCGACCAGGGCTACGCCGCCCGGCGGGCCGAGGTGGTCGTCATCGCCGCCGACTGCAGCGAGTCGGGGCCGACCTGCTTCTGCGCCTCGATGGGCACGGGGCCGGCGGCGACGGCCGGTTTCGACCTGGCCGTGGCCGAGCGGCCGGGGCAGGAGCCGCGGTTCTACGTGCGGGTCGGGTCGGACGCCGGCGCGGCGCTGCTCGCCCGGGTGGCCCACGAGCCCGCCGGCGACGACGACCGGGCCGCGGCCGCCGCCGGCGCGGAGCACGCCGCCGCGACGCAGGTCCGCTCGGTGCCCGCCGGGTCGGTGGCCGGCCTGCTCGCCGCCAACCTCGAGCACCCCCGCTGGGACGAGGTCGCCACCCGCTGCCTGGCCTGCACGAACTGCACGATGGTGTGCCCGACCTGCTTCTGCACCACCGTCGAGGACGCCGTCGACCTGGCGGGCACCGTGGCCGAGCGCAGCCAGCGCTGGGACTCCTGCTTCACCCTCGACTTCACCTACCTGGGCGGCGCCCACGTCCGCGGCACCGTGCGGTCCCGGTACCGGCAGTGGCTGACCCACAAGCTCTCCACCTGGGAGGAGCAGTTCGGCGAGCTCGGCTGCGTCGGTTGCGGACGCTGCATGACGTGGTGCCCCGTGGGCATCGACCTGACCGAGGAGGTCGCCGCCATCGCGGCGACCGGGGCCGTCGGGGGAGGGGCGCCGTGACGGTCACCGCCGCGGCGCTGGCCGCCCACCCGTTCACGGCCGGGCTGCCCGAGCCCGACCTCGCCGCGCTGGCGGCGTGCGCCGAACCCGTCCACCTCGCCGCCGGCCACGTGGTCTTCCGCGAGGGTGACCCCGCCGAGCGCTTCTACCTGGTGCAGTCGGGGCGGATCGGCCTCGAGGTCCACGCCACCGGCCGGCCCGCCCACCTCCTCACCACCCTCGGGGCCGGCGACCTGCTCGGCGCCTCGTGGCTGTTCCCGCCCTACCAGTGGCAGTTCGAGGCGGTCGTGCTCGACGACGCCGAGGCCCTCGCCCTCGACGCGGTGGCGGTGCGGGCGCTCTGCACCGCCGACGACGGGCTCGGCCACCGGGTCGTCGAGCGGGTCGCCGCGGTGCTGGTCAAGCGCCTCCAGGCCGCCCGCCTGCGCCTGCTCGACCTCTACGGGGACCGCGGCGATGCCTGAGGCCACCCTGCCCGCCGACCCGATGGTCCCCGTGCCCTACCGGGTCGTGGCCCGACGCTGGGACAACGACGACACGGCCACGCTCTCGCTGGCGCCGGTGGGCACCGGCCTGCCCGCGCCGCGGCCCGGGCAGTTCTTCATGCTCTGGGCCCCCGGGGTGGGCGAGGTGCCGATCTCGCTGGGCGGCCTCGGTGCCGGTGGCGTCCTCGACGAGTCGGTGCGGGTGGTGGGCGCGGTCAGCAAGGCGCTGGCCGAGGCCCCCGAGGGGGCGGTGCTCGGCGTGCGGGGCCCCTACGGGCGCCCCTGGGACATCGACGCCACCCGAGGCCGCGACGTGGTGGTGGTCGCGGGCGGCATGGGCCTGGTCCCGCTCCGCCCGGCCGTGCTCGCGCTGCTCGACCGCCTCGACGCCGGCGCCGGCGCGGCCGCTGGGATGGGGGCGCGGCGGCTCTCGATCGTCGTGGGCGCCCGCACCCCGGCCGACCTGCTCGACCAGGCCGAGTTGGCGGCGTGGGGTGAGCGGCCGGACGTCGAGGTGCTCCTGACCGTCGACCGGGCCGATCGCTCCTGGCACGGCCACGTGGGCGTGGTCACCGAGGTGCTCGACCAGCTCGACACCGAGCCGGCGACCGCCGCGGCGCTGGTGTGCGGCCCCGAGATCATGATGCGGTTCACCGCCCAGGCCCTCGAGGCCATGGGCATGCCCCGGGCCGCCATCCAGCTGTCCCTGGAGCGCAACATGAAGTGTGCGATCGGCCACTGCGGCCACTGCCAGCTCGGCGGCGCGTTCGTCTGCCTCGACGGGCCCGTGGTCACCGCCGACCGGGCCCTGCCCCTGCTGCGGGTGCGCGAGCGATGAGCGCGACCCCGGACGCCCCCGCCCGCCCCCGCCTGGCGGTCTGGAAGTTCTCCTCCTGCGACGGCTGCCAGCTGACCCTGCTCGACCGTGAGGACGAGCTGCTCGCCGTCGCCGTCGCCGGCGCGGTCGAGGTCGCGTACTTCCTGGAGGCGACCAGCGCGACGGTCGAGGGCCCCTACGACGTCTCGCTGGTCGAGGGGTCGATCACCACGCCCCACGACGTCGAACGCATCCAGGAGGTGCGGGCGGCCTCGAGCGTGCTCGTCACCATCGGCGCCTGCGCCACCGCCGGCGGGGTCCAGGCCCTGCGCAACTTCGCCGACCTCGACGAGTTCACGTCGATCGTCTACGCCCACCCCGAGTACGTCGACGCGCTGGCCACCTCGACGCCCATCGCCGACCACGTGCCGGTCGACGTCGAGCTACGGGGCTGCCCGATCGACGGGCGCCAGCTCCTCGAGGTCATCGGTGCCCTCCTGGCCGGCCGGCGTCCGGCCCTGAGCGGGCAGAGCGTCTGCGTGGAGTGCAAGGCCGCCGGCAACGTCTGCGTGCTCGTCGCCCACGGCACGCCCTGCCTCGGCCCGATCACCCACGCCGGGTGCGGGGCGCTGTGCCCCGGCTACCACCGCGGCTGCTACGGCTGCTTCGGGCCCATGGAGTCGGCGGCGCCCGACGCCCTGGCACCGGCCCTGCACGCCGCTGGCATGGACGACGCCGATGTCGGCCGGTTCCTGCACACCTTCAACGCCTGGGCCGAGCCCTTCCGCACCGCGGGCGCGGTGCGCCTGGCCGACCCGACCCGGAGGAGCGCGACGTGAGCGACGACGGCACGGACGGCCCTGACGGCACCCGCACCATCCGCGTCGAGGCCCTCGCCCGGGTCGAGGGCGAGGGGGCCATGCACGTCGAGATCCGCGACGGCGCCCTCGTCGGCGTGGAGCTCCAGATCTACGAACCGCCGCGCTTCTACGAGGCGTTCCTGCGGGGCCGGCGCCACACCGAGCCGCCCGACCTCACCGCCCGTATCTGCGGGATCTGCCCGGTCGCGTACCAGATGAGCGCGTGCGAGGCGATCGAGGACGCCTGCGGCGTGGTGGTCGACGGGCCCCTCCGGGACCTGCGCCGCCTCCTCTACTGCGGCGAGTGGATCGAGAGCCACACCCTGCACGTGTACCTGCTGCACGCCCCCGACTTCCTCGGCTACGACGGCGCCATCGAGATGGCGGCGGACCACCGGGACGCGGTCGAGGCGGGCCTCGCGCTGAAGAAGGTCGGCAACCGCATCGTCGAGATCGTGGGTGGCCGGGCCATCCACCCGGTCAACGTGCGGGTCGGCGGCTTCCACCGGGCGCCGTCGCGGGCCGAGCTGCGCCCGCTGCTCGACGACCTGCGCCGGGTGCGCCCCATCGCCGAGGACACGGTGCGCTGGGTGGCGGGGTTCGACTTCCCGGACCTGTCGTACGACCACGACCTCGTGGCCCTGTCCCGGCCCGACGAGTACGCCGTGGTCGGTGGGCGCATCGCGTCGACCTCGGGGCTGGACCTGGCGCCCGCCGAGTTCCCCCACCACTTCGTCGAGGAGCACGTGGCCCGGTCCAACGCGCTGCACGCCCACCGGGCCGACGGCGGTCGCTACCTGGTCGGGCCGATGGCCCGCTTCGCGCTCGGCCACGACCGGCTCACGCCCGCCGCCCGGGCCCTCGCCGCCGAGGTGGGCCTGTCGCCGGACGAGCGCAACCCGTTCCGCAGCATCGTCGTGCGCGCCGTCGAGGTGCTGCACGCGGTGGACGAGGCCATCGCCCTGCTCGAGGGCTTCGAGGAGCCCGACGCCTCCTGGGTGCCCGTCGAGCCTCGTGCCGGCGTGGGCCACGGCGTCTCCGAGGCGCCCCGCGGCCTGCTCTACCACCGCTACGAGCTCGACGAGGAGGGCCTCATCACCGACGCCGTGATCGTGCCGCCCACGTCGCAGAACCAGCCGGCCATCGAGGACGACCTGTTCCGGCTGGTCGAGGCCAACCTCGACCTCGACGACGACGCCCTGCGCCACGTGAGCGAGCAGTCCATCCGCAACCACGACCCGTGCATCTCGTGCGCCACCCATTTCCTGCAGCTGACGGTGGACCGCGGGTGAGGGTCGGCGTCCTCGCGGTGGGCAACCGCTTCGCCGGCGACGACGCCATCGGCCCGCTGGTGCTCGACGCCGTCCGGGACGACCTGCCTGCGGGCGTGCCGGCGGTCGAGCTCGACGGCGAGCCCGCCCGGATCCTCGACGCCTGGGACGGCCTCGACGCGGTGGTCCTCGTGGACGCGGCGTCCTCGGGGATGCCGGTGGGCACGGTCCACCGCGTCGACCTGGAGCCACCGTGTGCGCCGACGGTCCTCCCGGCGCGCGGGGGCACCTCCTCGCACGCCGCGGGGGTGGCCGAGGCACTGGGGTTGGGTCGGACGCTCGGTCGGGTGCCCGCCACCGTCATCGTCCTCGCCGTCGAGGGCCGTCGGTTCGGTCCGGGCGAGGCGCCGTCCACTGCGGTCGCCGCTGCGGTCGACGGGGTCGCTCGGGCGGTGCGCGACGAGGTCGGGCGCCTCGTGGCGGTGCCCGCCTGATGTGCGTCAGCGACGTGGGTCGGGTGGCGGCCATCACCGCCGACGGCGCCGCCGCGGAGCTCGTCGAGGGCGGCCCCCGGCGCACCGTCTCACTCGCGGTGCTGGTACTGGAGGGCACGCCGGTCGAGGTGGGGGACTGGGTCGAGGTGCACACCGGCCTGGCCGTCGGCGTGCTGGCCGGGGAGGACGCCCGGGCCCGGCTCGCCGCGCTGCACGAGGCGGGCGCCCTCGGCCGCGCGGCCGACTGAGCCCGTGAGCGAGACCGGCGCGGCACGCTTCGCCCGGTACGCGCACCCGCCGAGCGCGCTCGGCTACTGCGGCCCGCCGGGGGAGCCGCTCGCCGCCGACGCCACCGCGGCGGCGGTGAGCCGCGCCGCGCCGCGGTTCGAGGGCGCCTGGCCCTACCTCGAGCTGATCGCCCGCGAGGCGGGCCTCGACGATCCCCTCGACGATCGGGTCGTCGAGGCCTACTGGCTCGGCGGTGCGCTGAGCGACGCGGTGGCGCCGGCGGTGCTCGGCCCCTGGCTACGGGACCGGTTCGGGGACCGCCTCGGCGTGCCCTGGCCGGAGGTCGAGGCCGCGGTCGCGCTCGGCGGTCGCCCCACCCACCTCTTCCACGTCTTCGGCGCCTCCCCGTGGGTGGCCCTGCTCGCCAAGGGCCTCGTGGACGAGCCCCTGCGGGTGCTCGACGGCTGCCGGATCGGGTGGGGCGAGGTCGTCGCCGTCGACGCCGCGACGGTGACCGTCGTCAGCGAACCGCTGCGGTGGGACGGCACTCGGTTGATCCTGGGCGAGGCGATCGAGCGGCCCTTCCGGGTGCGGCCGGGTGCGGTCGCTCGCCTGCCCTCAGCGGGCGACGCGGTCTCGCTGCATTGGGACCGGGTCTGCGAGGTGGTGGGCCCAGCGGCGGTCGACCGCCTGCGAACCGCCTCGGACGAGCACCTCGAGCTCGTCGAGCGCCGCCTTCGGGTGCTCCGTCGGCCCTGAGGCGCCGACCAGGGTGCAGGCACCGACCACGTCCCCGTCGGGGTCGACCGTGGTCGCGGCGAAGTCGGCGAAGGGGTGGCGACCACCGGCGCCGGCGAGCACGAGGGGCACGTTGCGGCGCAGGGCGCAGAGGGCGCCGTACTCGGAGCGCACGACCCGGTCCAAGGGCCGGGCCCGCACGACGAGGACGACGTCGAGGTCGCCCAGTCCACAACCGGTGCCGTCGAGGGTCGCGCAGTCCCGGCCGTAGTCGTCGGCGAGGGGACACCCCACGACACGGTGACCGGCGTGCTGCAGCTGGCGTGCGGCCCGGTCGACGGCCCACGCCTCGGTGCCCACGACGAGCACCGAGAGCACCTCGTTCTGCTCTCGATCCCCCGTTGCCATGCCTGGAGCATGCGCCCCGAGGGGGTCGGTCGGGGAGGGTCGAAGGTCACCAAGCGGTGACCGAGGTCACCGCCGGTGGTCAGGCCTTGCGGTCCCGGGCGGCCTTCGACCGGGCCAGCAGCGCCGCCAGGCGGTCGTCGGCCGGTGCCGCGGCGCCGCCACCCTCGCCCTCGCCCTCGCCCTCGGCGGGGGCGGCGGTGGCCGCCTCGGCCTTGGCCGCGGCATCCGCCTCGGCCTGCTCGCGGTTGGCCTGCCAGTCGTCCCACTCGGCCTCGGGGACGAGCTTGCTCTCGGCCACGGAGTTGAAGGAGGTGCCGTTGTCGAACGCCACGCGGTAGCGGGTGATGGTCATGCCCACCGAGCGGCCCACCTTGCCGGCGGTGCCCGACGGGGCGCCGGGGAGGTCGGTGTTGACGACGACTCGCGTCCCCTTCTTGAGGGTGGTGGTGTCGGTGGCCATGGCGGCAGACGCTACTCAGCCGCCGCCGGGGCCGACCACCTCGCTCCGGGCGGGGCCGGACTGTCGGACCGGTGGGACACCGTGCCAGTGTGGCCCGGTGGAGTGGGCCCAGGCGTTCGGCATCGCCTTCGGTGTGGTGTTCGTGGCGGAGCTCGGCGACAAGAGCCAGCTCCTCGCGCTCGCGCTGGCCGCCCGCTACCGGCCGCTGCCGGTCCTCGTGGGCATCGCCCTCGGCGCCGCCTTCATGTTCGCCCTCTCGGTGGCGGTGGGCGCCGTGGTCGGGGCCGCACTGCCGACCCGTGTCATCAACGTGGTCGCCGGCCTCGCCTTCGTCGGCTTCGGGCTCTGGACCCTGCGCGGCGAGGACGAGGAGGAGGACGAGGAGACGCCGGAGGTGCGGGCCCACTCGGTCGTGCTCACCACCGCCGGTGCGTTCCTCGTGGCCGAGCTGGGGGACAAGACCATGCTCGCCACCATCACCCTGGCCTCGACCAACGGGGTCCTCGGAACGTGGGGCGGTGCGACCCTCGCCATGGTCGCGGCCGACGCCCTCGCCATCGCCCTGGGCGCGCTCCTGGGTGCCCGCCTGCCGGAGCGGGCGATACGGGTCGGCGCGGCCGTGCTGTTCTTCGTGTTCGGCGCGGTGCTGATCGTCGACGGCCTGCGGGGCTGAGCGCTTCCGGGGGTGCCCCCGAACCCGGGGGGTGCGCCGGTAGCGTCGACGCGTGCCCGCGCCACCCCGGCGGCCGACCGAACGGACCTTCCTCATCCGCCGCCTCGTCGTGGGCGGGGTGGCCCTGGTCTTCCTGGTCGTGCTCATCGCCATCGGGTCGGCCGCCATCGGCGCCCTCTCGGGCGGCGGCGGGGGAGGGGACGCCGGCGACGGCGGCGAGGACGCCACCACCGAGACCACGATCCCCCCGGCCGAGCGCATCCCGCCCGGACCGCCCGCCGCCGAGCGCACGCTGCAGGTGGCCGAGACCATCGGCGGCGAGATCTCACCCAAGTCCGTGGTGGCCTCCAACACGGGCCTCGTGTTCGCCCAGAACATGATGTACCACCACACGGTCACCGTGTACTCGAGCGAGGGCGAGCAGGTGGCGACGATCCCCGACACCGTCGACCTGGCCGAGTTCGGCCTCGCCGACGTGCCCACCGTCGTCCAGGGCGCCCCCGTCGAGGGCGCGCTCAGCCCCGACGGCCGGCACTACTGGGTCTCGAACTACTCGATGTACGGGCCCGGCCAGGGCCCCGAGGGCGCCGACGAGTGCACCCCCGAGAGCTCGGTCGCGAACGGGTACACCCCGAGCTACCTCTACCGCATCGACACCGACGCCCTGGCCATCGACGCGGTGGCCCAGGTCGGGCTCGTGCCCAAGTACGTCGCCACCACGCCGGACGGGCAGTTCGTGCTGGCCACCAACTGGTGCTCGTGGGACCTGTCGATCGTCTCGGCGGAGACCCACGAGCCGGTGGCGACCGTCCCGAACCTGGGCCGCTACCCCCGCGGCATCGTGGTGTCGCCCGACTCCCGCTACGCCTACGTGGCGGTGATGGGGGAGAGCCACATCGCCAAGGTCGACCTGCAGTCCCGCACGATCGTCGGCACCATCGAGGTGGGCCGGGGCCCGCGCCACGTCGTGCTCGACCCCGAGGGGCGCTACCTGTACGCCAGCCTCAACCAACTGGGCGAGGTGGTGAAGGTCGACCTCACCACCGACCAGGTCGTGGCCCGCGTGCCGACCGGGGCCGAGGCCCGCTCGCTGACCATCTCCAGTGACGGCACCGCGCTCTACGTCGTGAACTACGAGTCCAACACCGTCACCGCGCTGCGGGCGGCCGACCTCGGGGTGCTGCAGACGATCGAGACCGGTGTGCACCCCATCGGCATCACCTACGACGGCGTCACCGGCGACGTGTGGGTGGCGATCTACACCGGCCAGATCCTGCGCCTCAGCTCGGCCTGATCGCCGCCGGGCTCAGGCCGGCGCGCCGTGGGCCTCGTCGCAGAGGACCTCCTCGCCCTCCTCGATGGTGCCGCCACCGATGCCCTCGAGCGCCGCGAACGGGCCGCACGGGTGGGGCTCGATCCAGACGTGGATCATCGGGGTCGGCTCGGGGAGGAAGAGGCCGTCGGGGCACTCGCCGTCGCCGTCGGTGAGCCCGCCGAGCACGCCGTCCTCGGTGTAGCAGAGGTTCTGGTGGGTGTGGAACTGCATCAGGGCCCCACCGAAGTCCGGCACGTCCTCGAGGGGCAGGCCCCGCTCGAGCATGTACATGGCCGCGACCAGGCGGCGCCCGCCGTCCGACGTGTCGTAGACGAGCGACTCCGGCTGGTCGGGGTCGAGGATCGTCGGGTTGTCCATGAACTCGTCGTTGATGAAGTGCTCGACGCCGGTGCCGCCGTCGCCGATCGAGTGGTACCCCGCGGCCTCGGCGTCCCGGTAGTCCGCCCACTGGGGCAGGTCGGCGATCGTGGCGCGCACGATCGACTCCGCGGTGGCCTGCTGCTCGGGGGTGACGCCGCGGACCCCGCCGAGGTCGATGGGCTCGTCGGGGTCGTAGGGGACCGGGGCCACGGCCTGTGCGGTGTGGGCGTGGCCGGCGTCGCCGCCGGCGGTCTCGCCCGACGCGTCCGTGCCGTGGCTGTGGCCGTCGTCGGCGGCGGTCTCGGTGCCGTGGGCGTGGCCCTCGTCGCCGTGCTCGTGCTGGTGGTCCGAGGCCGCGGCCATGCCGCTGAAGGTGACGAGGGTGAGGACCAGGACGCCGAGGATGGCGGGCGCCCGCAGGCTCCGCTCGTGGGCCTCGATCCGGATGGGCAGCAGGGAGAGCACCGCGAGCACCACGCTGAGCGCCGCGAGGGCGGCGCAGACGAGGTCGGCGGTCTGCGGCGCCTCGGCCACCTCGAGGCCGTCGACGAGCCCGACGCCGACGGTCTTGGCCACCGCCCAGCCGGTGACGCTGGCGAGGCCGATGAGGATGCCCGCCCACGACACCAGGCGGCCCGAGCGGACCAGCGCGAGCGCTCCCCAGCCCAGCTGGAGCAGCGCCATCACGGTGAAGGCGAGCGCGGCCTGGCGGTGCTCGGCGTGGACGCCGATGGCCGCGGCGTGGATCGCGCCGGAGGCGAGGGAGGCCATGCCGGCGGCGACGGTGAACCCGTGGCGGGCCGAGGTGCCGTCGTGCTCGTGGTCGTGGTCGTGGTCGGGTGCGGTCGGACGCGGCGCGTCGAGGTCGGCCGTCTCGGCCATGGTGGATCCCCCTGGGTCGGTCGGGGCCAGCGTAGTGACCGCTCTCCGGCGCGGGCAGGTCGGGGGGATGACGTTCCTGCTTGACCTCGAGTTAACTCGAGGTCTTAGGGTCGCCGCCATGGCCTCCGTGCTCGACCCCGACGCTCCGACCGCGACCGCCGACCTGGTGGGCGTCCTGGCCGGCCTCGACCCCGCCGCCGTGCCCGGCGCGTTCGACGACCTCGGCCTCGACCGGTTCGCCGACGCCGCCCTCGCGACCGCGGCGGCCATCGTCGATCGCCCCAAGGCGGCGCCGCCGGGCTCGTTCGTGCTTCACGCACCGCTCGAGCTGATGGCCCGGTCGGCGCTGCTCGCCCGGGTGACGCCGGAGGCCCGGCTCGCCGCCCGCCGGCGCCTGGTGTGGTTCGCGGCGACGTACGCGGCGGCGGGGGAGTCGGTGGCGGTCGACGATCGGTTCGCGGGGGCGCCGGCCGCCACCGTGGTGTCGGCGCTGGTCGATGCGATCGGTGCCGGTGACCTCGACGCCGCCGGCGCCGCCGGCCGGGCCCTGTCCCGGTCGGTGCCGCCCGCCGAGCTCGTCGCAACGCTGGTCGACGTGGTGGCGCCCAGCCTCGCCGCCGCCGCCCACGGCGGGATCTGGCTGCACCAGGTCCTGTCGTTCGCCGGCGCGCCGGTCGCGCCCGGCGCCGCGGCCATGGCCCGGGAGCTCGCCCGGTACCCCGACTGGCAGCTCACCTGGTTCGACGCGGCGCCCATCCACTCGGCGGCTGCGGCCTCGGGCTCGGTGTCGTCCGTGGAGGACCTCGTGGCGGCCCTGCGACGGCCGCCGTCACCCGGCCCTCTGGACGTGAACTTCATCTACCCGACCATGCACCTGGTCGAGGAGGCGGGCCTGGCGGCCGATCTGCTGGGCCCGGCGCTCGACGGCGTCGACCGCCACGAGGCCACCCGGGCGCTCTGGCGGATCGGCGCGCGGTCGATGCTCCAGGACGACCCCGACGAGGCGCCCTACGGCTGGAGCCACTGCCTGACCATGCCGCACGGCCTGCTCTCGGTCGCCGGCCTCGCCCGTGACCCGCAGCGGGTGCTGGCCGCCGGCGCGACGTTCGTCCTCGGGTTCCGGGCGACCCAGGGCAAGGTGGAGCTCGATCCCGACTGGAGGCCGACGCCCGGTGAGGATCCCGTCGCCAGGGCGTGGCACGCCGGCGCGGGGGAGCGGCCGGCGCTCGCGGCGCAGCTGGCGGCGCACGCCGCCGCCCACCCCGACGCCCACCTGGCCAAGTACACCCTCGCCTGCCTCCAGCTCGCCGACGCCGACCCGGGGTTCGCCCACGGCTATCTGGCCGCGGCGGCCCACCTCAACGCCTGGTGGGACGCCCACCCCGTCGCCGACGACCCCCTCATGGGATGAAGGGGATGCGTTCGCCGTGCTCGCCCCATGTCGACGTGTCGGCTCGGGGGTCGCGCCGTTTCAATGACACTTGGCTCGGAGGCTGCCGGTCGATGGCTCCGCGTTCAGGGCCTTGCGCCAGCCCAGCGCAACGGCGACGAACAGGACGAGCCAGGCCGTGAAGGCGGCCAGGTGGAACGCGAAAGACCCCACGATCGCCGCGGTGAGCCAACCGACGTCGACGACGGCGATCACCTTGTCCCGCACGGTGGTGAGGCTACGCAGCGGCCGTGGCCGCTGCGGTCAACATCGTGCGGGGGCGGGGAGGGTGTTTCTGCCGGGGTGTTGGAGGGTGGCGGGGTGGCGGGTGAAGGTGCGGCCGTCGGGGCTGGTGACGGTGACGATGCCGGTGGTGGGGTCGCGGGTGAGGTCCCAGCCGTGGTGGACGAGGGTGTGGTGGCGTCGGCACAACAGGACGGCGTTGATGAGGTCGGTGAGGCCGCCGTCCTCCCACGGGTGGATGTGGTGGGCGTCGCAGAAGTGGGCGGGGCGGTCGCAGCCGGGAAAGACGCAGCCGTGGTCTCGGTGGGCGAGGGCGCGGCGTTGGCTGCGGGAGAAGAGGCGTTGGCGGCGGCCGAGGTCCAACACGTTGCCGGTGTGGGGGTCGCGGATGACGCGTCGGGTCCAGCCGGTGCAGAACAGCAGGGCGGCGAAGGCGCGGGTGGCGCGTTGGCCGGTGGTGAGCCGGCAGACCCGCTCGGCGCCGTCGCACAGTTCGCATTCGTCGTCGGGGTGGTGGTCGTGGAGGTAGGGGGCGAGGAGCTGTTGGAGGGGGTCGGGGGTGTCGAGGTCGAGCTGGTCGGGGTTGGCGGTGAGCTCGGCGGCGGTGTGGGGGTCGAGGACGATGTCGGCGCCGCCGGCGGGCTCGGCGTCGCCGTCGAGCTCGCCGGCGAGGTAGCGGCGGAGGATGTCCATGAGGCTGTCGTAGTCGCGGGTGGCTTTGGTGCGTTGGCCGTCGGGGGCGTCGACGGGGTCGGGCCGGTCGTGGAGGTCCAATGCGGTGCGGAGGAGGGCGGCGTCGTGGTCGGGGCCCCACAGTTCGGTGGAGGCGTGGCGGTCGTAGGTGCGGCGGATGCGTAGCCGGCGTTCGGTGGTGTCGCCGGGGTCGCCCTGGTCGACGATGGATTTCCAGTCGTCGAGGAACCCGGTGAACTCGTCGAGGGTGGCGAGCTCGACTGCGGCTCGGACCATGGCGTCGACGCAGTCGGCGAACGCGTCTTCGCGTTTGCGCTCCGCGTCGGCGAGGAGCCGGACGTGGACCACGGCGATGTCGCCGCCGTCGAGGGCGGCGGCCACCTGGGGGTGGCGGGCGTACAGGCTGGCGGTCTTGACCAGCACTTGGGCTTCGCCGCGGGTGATCGGGAACCGGGCGCAGAGCCACGGCACCGGGTTGACCGCCCCGTCATGGGCCCACGCCTCGGCCGCCCACCAGCCGGCGACGGTGCGGACCCGTTCGGCATCGAGCCGCTCGGTCACTCCCAACAGGTCGAGGACCCGCCCGGACCGGGCCTGCGGGTCCCATGCGGTGCGGTCCTCGGCGGCGAGCTCCTTGACGCTGACGCGCAGCTCGGCGACCGGATCGAACATGGGTTCGATGATACGGAAGGGGTGTGACAAGAATCCGAGCGTCTGCGGCGGATCTCCTCTCGTTGTGGGATGCCGGCGGTCGAGCTTTGGGTCGGGTTGGCCGGTAAGGGCGACCACTGCCGGTCGGCGGCCTGTTTACCGGGGCCGCAGGTGGCCCTAGACTTCGCCCTGAGATCCATCGATCCGGGAATGTGCCGATGGGGTGGGGGACAAGAAGATCGGCGGCCTTCTCGGCCGCCGCGGTCATGGTATCGATGCTCGTGACGGTGGGCGGCGCCGGGCCATTGGAGGCGGCGCCGTCGTGCGCGGCGCCAGTGACCCGGGTGGCGCCGGCCGAGGGCTTCGTGATCCAGGATCCGTCGGTGTCGGCGGACGGGACGCGGATCGCGTTCCAGTCCGACGACGACCTCACCGGGGGCAACGCCGACGGGAACGACGAGATCTTCCTGTACGACGCCGACGGTTCGACGCTCACGCAACTGACGAGCTCGACGCAGGGCAGCGGGGTGGAGTCGAACTGGGAACCGTCGATCTCCGACGATGGCACCAAGGTGGCGTTCACGTCGGACCGCAACTACACCGGCGCCAACGCCACGGGGTACGAGATCTTCCTGTGGAGCGAAGCGGGATCGACGATCACCCAACTCACCGACGTCGCCGCGTTCGCGTTCACGGTCACCCCCGAGATCTCGGGAGACGGCTCGACGGTGGTGTTCGAGTCGGACGGCAACGTCGGCGGGCTCAACCCCAGCCTCAATTACGAGGTCTTCGTAGTGAACACCGCCACGACCGCGGTCACGGCCGTCACCTCGACAGTGGTCGAGGGCGGTGGTCAACCCACGGTCTCCGCTGACGGCCGCGAGGTCGCGTTCTCCTCCGCGGGAAACCTCACGGGGCAGAACGCCGACGGTAGCACCGAGGTCTTCCTCTGGGACGCCGATGGGGGACCGTCGACGACCCAGTTGACCAACGCGACGACTGGGACCGCGGACAGCCCGTCGGTGTCGGCCGCCGGCAACCGCGTCGCCTTTCGGTCCAACCGTGCCAACGGCACCGGCGCGGGTGACGACAACTTCGAGATCTTCGTGCGCGACGTCGCCGCGGGCACGACGGCCGCGGTGACCACCACGGCCCGCGGCGGGCAGAACTCGAACTGGGAACCCTCCATCTCGGCCGACGGATCCCGCGTGGCGTTCACGTCGAATCGCAACATCGGGGGAGGCAACGCCGACGGCAGCTACGAGATCTTCGTGTGGGACCGGGCGGGGGCGCAGGTCGCCCAGGTCACCTCGGGGGCCACGGACTCCCAGCGCAGCACCTATCCGTCGCTCGCCGCCGACGGCGGCACCGTCGCCTTCGTTTCCGGTGATTTCAACGTGGACTACGTTCTTCGCACCGTGGCCTGCGCCTTGCCGCCGCGTCCCGATGCGCTGATCGCCACGAGCGGCGCGGGCCCGTTCAAGGGCGGCGATGTGTACGCCGCGACGGTGAGGCGTGGGCAGACCAAGTCGCAGCGCATCGCCCGGGGCGCGACGCGGACGTTCCACGTCCAACTCCAGAACGACCACGGCGTGGCGGACACCTTGAAGGTGAAGGGGGTGTCGTCGGGCTCGGCTGGCTACACGGTGCGGTACCTGAGCGGGACGACCGACATCACCGCAAGGGTGGTCGCCGGGTCCTACTCGACCGGGGTGCTCGCGCCGGGGGCGGCGGTGACCATCAAGGTGAAGGTCACGGCGTCGAGCACGGCGGCGGCGGGGTCGGCGCGCAACGTCGACGTCACCGTCAGGTCACAGACGGACACCTCGGTGAAGGACACCGTACGCGCCCGGGTCACCCGCAGCTGACGCCGGCTCCGTCCTGCGAGCTGTTGCGCGATCGCCCCTCGCCCCTCGTGGCCGAGAAGGGGCGCCAACCGCTCATGCCGTCGGCCGGCGGAACCCCCACGGTCGGCTGCTGTTCTTGCCCCGAAAGGAGGGTCGGGCGGTGGAGTCCGGCGTCGCCGGCGCCTCGGGCCTACATTCCCCACCCATGGCGGACAACCACCGGCTGACACGCCGGACCTTCCTGGCGGGTGCGGCGGCGTCCGGCGCGCTCCTGGCAGCGGGGTGCTCGAGTGACGGCGGCGGCAGTGGCGCGAGCGCCACCACCACGACGGCGACGACGCTGCCGGTCCCCGACCTCCCGGGAGACCCGTTCACCCTGGGCGTCGCCTCCGGCGACCCGCTGAGCGACGCCGTCGTCCTCTGGACGCGCCTCGCCCCCGAGCCGCTGGCGGCCCGCGGCGGCATGCCCCGGGGCATCGACGTGCCGGTGCGGTGGGAGGCGCAGACCCTCGACGGCCGAGAGCCCGTCGCCGACGGCGTCACCGTCGCCCCGGCCGACCACGGCCACACCGTCCACCTCGACGTCGACGGCCTCGAGTCCGACACCGCCTACCGCTACCGCTTCTCGGTCGGGGACTTCCGCACGGGGTGGGCCCGCACGCGGACCCTCCCCGCCACCGGCACGACGCCCGACCGGTTCGTGATCGGCCAGGTGAGCTGCTCCCAGTACGACGCCGCCCGCTACGCCGCCTACCGCGACCTGGCCGAGCAGGAGCCCGACCTGGTGCTGCACCTCGGCGACTACATCTACGAGCACCCGGGGGGCGACGTGCGCCCCGGCGTCATCACCGCCATCGACCTCGCCGACTACCGCTACCAGTACGCCCTCTACCGCACCGACCCACACCTGCGGGCGGCCCACGCCGCCGCCCCCTGGATCGTGGTCTGGGACGACCACGAGGTCTCCAACAACTACGTGTCGGACGTGCCCGACCCCGAGAGCGAGTCGCCCAACCGGGCGGCGCTGCGCGAGCGCCGGGCCGCGGCCTACCGGGCCTGGTGGGAGAACCAGCCGGTGCGGCTCGACCCGCCGGACGGCCCCGACCTCGCCATCTACCGGCGCTTCGACGTGGGCGACCTCGCGACCATCCACGCCCTCGACAGCCGTCAGTACCGCACGTCGCTGGACTGCGGGCCGGGCGGCCTCGGTCCCGGGCGGCGGTGCGACGCGAGCACGGCGCCCGCCACGACGGTGCTGGGCGAGGAGCAGGAGGCGTGGCTCGACGAGGGCCTCGGCCGGGCGGCGGTCTGGCACGTCCTCGCCCAGCAGATCGTGATGCACCAGTGGCGCTTCGCCGAGGGCGACGACCCGATCTGGAACCTCGACCAGTGGGACGGCTACCCGGTGGCCCGGGACCGGCTCTTCGAGTCGCTCGCCGATGCGGAGGGCACCCCGGTCGTGCTCACCGGCGACGTCCACAGCAGCTGGGCGGCGGTGCTCCGCGAGGACTTCGACGACCCGACGTCGGCGGTCCTCGGCGTCGAGTTCGTCGCCGCCGGCGTGGGCTCGGACGGCGACCTGCTCGCCGCGGTCGAGCCGGTGCTGCGGCGCAACAACCCGCACATCGAGTACTCCGAGGCCGGCCACCGCGGCTGGGTCCTGAACACGGTGACGCCGGATGCCTGGACCGCCGAGTTCCGCCTGGTCGACGACCACACGGACGCCGACAGCACCATCACCGTCGGCGCCACGGTCACCGCCGACGCCGACGGCGCGCTCACCGTCGCCTGATCAGGTCGGCTGGATCTCCTCGACGTCGAGGCGGAGGTCGCCGGCGTCGAAGGTGGAAAGCACCTCGTCGACGTCGGCGCCGAGGAGCAGGGCCCGGGCCAGCCGGCCCTTGGCGGCCTTCGCGTTGTGGCCGCCGGCGGCGCCACTCGTGGTGCGCAGTTCCGGGCGCAAGAGTCGGTAGCGGGACGGGTCGGGGACCCACGCCGCCCGGTGCTCGATGGGCAGCAGGTCCACCACCGTCCGCCGCCGGCAGTGCCGGTTCAGCACGTCCGAGAGCGGCGCGCGCCAGAAGGCGTCGAGCCGCCCGAGCGGGTCGAGGCGCACCGACAGCTTGAGGCGGAAGTCGGGGACCGGGTCGTCCCACGCCGAGAGCCCGGTCAGCGCCGACACCACGACGACCGACGTGCGGGCACGGCGGCGGGCGGGCGCCGGCAGGTCGTGCGGCCCCAGGGCGTCCCAGACCACGCCCGTGAAGCGCTCGAACGCCTTCAGCGTCGGCGCCCCCAGGACGGCCCGGTTCGCCTCCCGCGCCCGGTCCAGCAGGTCGCCCTTGGCGCCGAGCAGCTTGGCGTCGCCGCCACCTGCGGCCGCGAGCGCCTCGGCCACCCGCCGGCGCTCGTCGGCCAGCGCGCCGAAGCGGCCCTGGTCGGGCGCCCAGGCGGTGCCGTCGACCCCGCCCGGGTCCTTGCCCTCCGACGGGGGGAGCAGGATGGTCAGCACCGCCCGATCATGGCCGCGCCACCGCATTCCGGCGGAACCCGGAGGGTGGGCTAGGTTGCGAATTCCCCGATCCCGGAGGTTCGACGTGGCCGAACAGGTCCCCCTGGTGGACTACCTGGTGCTGGGCGACGAGCCCCACCTGCAGGCGAACGAGTGCACCGCGTGCGGCGCCCGCTTCTTCGACCGGCGCAACGCGTGCGCCTCCTGCGGCAAGACCGAGTTCACGAAGGCCGACATCCCCACCGAGGGCGTGTTGCGGTCCTTCACCATCGTGGCCTTCGCCGCCCCCGGCATCCCGGTGCCGTTCGTGGCCGGCATCGTCGACTGCGGCGGCACCCACGTGCGGGGCAACGTCGTCGACGTCGAGCCCGACGCCGACCACGTCAGCCTCGGCATGAAGGTCAAGCTGACCACCTTCCCGATCGGCGAGGACAGCGCCGGCACCGAAGCGATCGGCTTCGGCTTCGCACCCCTGGAGGCGAACTGATGGCAAGTGACGACATCTGGATCCTCGGCATCACCATGACCAAGTTCGGCAAGCGGCCGGAGGACGACGTGGTCGACCTCGCCGCCGAGGCCGCGCTGGGCGCGCTCGCCGACGGCGGCGTGACCATCCAGGACATGGGCGTGCTCGCCGCCGGCAACCTCATGGGCGCCGCCGCCGGCATCGGCCAGCAGCTCCAGAAGCAGATCGGCCAGACCGGCATCCCCGTCTACAACGTGGCCAACGCCTGTGCCACCGGCGCCACCGCCCTGCGGACGGCGATCATGGCCGTGAAGGCGGGCGAGTGCGACATGGGCCTCGCCGTCGGCGTGGAGAAGCTCGCCGGCGCCGGTCTGCTGTCGGGCGGGTCCCGCAAGGACGACGCCGACACTTGGACGCCGAAGGGCCGCTACGGCGCCGTCGCCCCGATCGACGGGCGCATCGGCACCGAGATCATGCCGGGCGTGTTCGCCCAGGTCGGCATGGAGTACGGCTACGAGCACGGGGGCGCCACCTTCGAGCTGTTCGCCCGCATCAGCGAGAAGAACCACTCGCACTCCACGCTGAACCCGCTGGCCGCCTACTCGAAGGCCATGACCCTCGAGGAGATCATGGGCGACATCATGATCGCCTACCCGAACACCCGGCCCATGTGCTCGGCCAACTGCGACGGTGCCGCCGCCGCGGTGGTCGTCTCCGACGCCAAGCTCAAGACCCTCGACCCCGACCAGCGCCGCCGGGCGGTCAAGGTGTCGGCCTCGGTGCTCACCAGCGACCCGTGGGACGAGGGCTGCCAGCAGCTGCCCAACGTCAACACCCTCACCCGTCGGGCGGCGACGCAGGCCTACGAGCAGGCCGGCGTCGGCCCCGAGGACCTCGACCTCGTCGAGCTCCACGACTGCTTCGCCACCGCCGAGCTCGTCCACTACGACAACCTGCAGCTCTGCGCCCCCGGCGAGGCGGTGCCGTTCTTCGAGTCCGGCGCCACGTGGCGCACCGGCTCGACCCCGGTGAACGTGTCGGGCGGCCTCGAGTCGAAGGGCCACCCGATCGCCGCCACGGGCATCGCCAACATCTGGGAGGTGTGCCACCACCTCCGCGGTGAGGCCGGCCCCCGTCAGATCGAGGGCGCCAAGGTGGGCCTGGCCCACGTGATCGGCCTCGGCTCGGCCTGCGGCGTGCACATCCTCGAGAAGGCCGCCTGACCCCTGCCGGCTACGCGCCAGCACCACGTCGGCGCTGACGTCCTGGCCCGATCGACGGCGGGGTCAGGTGCTGTGGTCCGAGGCGCCGACGCGGCCGCTCCGGTGCGGTCCCGACGCAGGTCGGGGGTCGGAGGTCGTGCTGCCGTGCCCGTCGGTCACCGGTGAGGGAGACTGACGGCCGTGGCGACGGTGTCGATGGACGAGCATCCCGCAGTCGCGTGGGGGGAGGTGGACCGTCCGCCACCGGCGGCGCCCAGGGTCCCGTCGGCCTTCATCGGCGCGGTGGCCGGTGTGACGATCGCGGGGTTTCTCGTGTGGCGGGGTCACGCGACCGCGGCGGCGGTGCTGGTCGCGGTCGCCATGGCGCTCCTGGTGGTGCGCCACTTCGTGCCGAGCGTCGATCGCCGGGTCGCGTGGGCCCTGGTCGGTGTCGGCCACGTGGCGGGCCGTGCTCTCGCCTTCGTGGCGTTGGGGCTCGTCATGGTGCTGGTGGTCGTGCCGGTGTGGGTGCTGGCCCATGCCCTGCGTTGGGACACCCTCGATCCCTCGGAAGACCACGGGAGCTGGGCCCCTCGGTCGCTCCGCTTCTGGGACGCGCTCCCGCACCGCGGATTCGTCAGGGAGCGTCGTCGCCCGCGCCGCTCCAGCCCGCGGGCGCTCGCCGTCGCCGCCCTTCCGCTGGCGCTGCTGGGGATGGTGGCGTTCGGCTTCCGCGATCAAGTGCTCGGGCTCGGGGACCGACTGGTGCCCGGTTCGCCCTTCCTCGGTGACGATTCGTCGGCGTCGGCACCCGTGGTCGGTCCCCGGACCGAGCTCACGACCACGTTGGACACCATTGCGTTCCCCACCGGCGACGGACCCGACGGGGAGCCCCGGGACGGACGCCTGGGCCTCGGCGACGCGCCCTGGGTGGCGCAGTACATCTCCGAGTACTTCCCCCTTCCCCTGCTCTACGACTCGTACCTGACGGTTCGGGTCGGCGACACTTCGGGTGAGTACGTGAACGTCGCCTCGAGGGTGCGCCGCAGCTACACGCCGCCCGGTGCGTCGGCTGCCGACGACGGACTGGACGTGTGGTTCTTCGGTTCCTCGGCGCTGTTCGGGCAGGGTCAACGTGACGATCACACCATCCCGTCGGAGGTGGCCCGCCTCGCCGAGCGCGATGGGGTCGACCTTCGGGTGCAGAACTTCGGTGTGCCCGGTTACCGCGCTTGGCAGGACGCGATCCTGATGGGCCAGATGCTGAGCGAGCGCCCCGCTCCGGACCTCATCGTGATGTACGAGGGCTTCAACGACGTCATGTCCACCTTGCTCCCCGGTTCGCGCACCGAGGTGGACGCCGGGTGGTCGGACGACGTCCGCCGGGCGCTCCGAGAGTCGGGCGCGGCGATCGGGGGCACCACCGACGAGGATGATCCCATCGCCCGAACCAACGGAACATCACCCGAGAACGCCGCGGTCGTGTTCAACCGCTCGGCGCAGTTCGCGCGGGACATCGCGGGTGCGCGAGGGGTGCCGATCGTCCAGTTCCTCCAACCGTCGGTCTGGACCCGCGATCTGGCGGTCGACGACGCCACCCTCGCCAACGTCGGCGCGGACCGGGAGTGGCACGACAGCTTCGGCGCGGTGTGGAACCAGGCCCGTGCACTCATGGCTGTTGACGGCGTGGTCGACCTCGGGGACAGCCTCGACGAGCTGGACGAGCTCGTCTACGAGGACCTCGCGCACCACAACGAGCACGCCGCGCGCGTGGTCGCCGAGGCGATGTATGCGAGCCTCGCCCCTCGCCTCGATCGCCTGACGGTCGAGCAGGGGGCGGACGGCTGAGGCCTCGGGCGCAGGTAACCGAAGGGCAACGGTGGTCAGGGGGGCGGTGCCGGTCCGGGTGAAGGGGAGTCGAGGGGCGCCGCCGGGAAGTGGTCGACGTTGCGCAGAGCCGGGAAGAACACCCACCAGCCGGCGGCGATGACCACGGTGGCGATGCCGCCGAGCACCACGGCACCGCCGGCGCCGAGGAACTGGCCGGCCACGCCCGACTCGAAGGCGCCGAGCTCGTTCGAGCCGCCGATGAAGACGTTCTCCACCGCCAGCACGCGGCCCCGCTTGTCGCTCGGCGTCACGAGGGGCACGAGGGTCGCTCTGATGAACACGCTCACCGCGTCGGCGCCGGAGAGCACGAGCATGGCGATGAACGCCACGGCGTAGCTGGTCGTGGCGCCGAGCACCATGGTCCCGAGGCCGAAGATGGCGACGACCACGAGCAGGATGCGGCCCACGTTGCGGGTGAGCGGGTGCCGCGCGAGCCGCAGGGTGACCGCGCCGGCGCCGATGCCGCCGGCGGCGCGCAGCCACCCGAGCCCGACGGGACCGACGCCCAGTCGGGTCTCGGCGATGGCGGGCAGCAGGGCGATGGCGCCACCGAAGAGCACCGCGAAGAGGTCGAGGGAGATGGCGCCGAGCAGCACCGGTGTCCTGCGGATGAAGCGCAGGCCCTCCAGCGCCTCGTGGCCCATGCGGGCCGGCACCACGGTCGCCGCCGGGGCCTCCAGTGCCTCGACCGCCGACGCGTCGACGATCTCGTCGAGCACGGGAGCACCCCGCAGCATGGTCTCCTGGGCCTCGGCGGCCCCGGAGACCGGGTGGTGGGCCTCGGGCCGAAGGCGCACGAGGCTGACCGAGACGGCGGCGGTCACGAGCAGCACCGCCATGGCCACGTAGGGCAGGGCTACGTCGACGGCGTAGAGCGTGCCGCCCAGCACCGGGCCGAAGATGATGGCGACCTGCCAGGTGGCCGCGTGGCGGGCGGTGAGCCAGGGCAGGTCCTCCGGCGCCATCAGGTCGGCGGGCAGCGAGCGGGAGGTCGGCGCCACGAAGGCCCGGGCGGTGCCGAAGGCCACCACCATCACGAAGATGGGTGCGACGGCGGTCGGGTCGGACGCGGCGTACCAGGCCAGGGCGATGGCCACCGCGCCTTCGGCCAGGGCGCCCATTGCGGTGACGCGACGCCGGTCGTAGCGGTCGGCCACCGACCCGGTGACGAGCACGAGCAGGAGGGCGGGGGCGAACTCGGCGAGGCCGAGGAGGCCGAGGTCGATCTCGCGTCCCGTCAGGTCGAACACCTGGATGCCGAGCGCCGTCACGCCGGCGAAGGCCGCCGACGAGGCGCAGAACACGCTCAGGAGCAGTGCGGTGACCGACCGGTCCCAGCGGGGCCCCGTCTCCTCGATCGTCGGCTCGGTCACCGGCGCATCATGGCGGGAGTGCCCCGGTACGGCGAATCCCTTTCACGGCTCGGCTCGTGCCGGCACCCGATGTGGGGGCCCTGACCGGTCGACCCGGTGCCGGAACACCCGCGCCGGCCGTCGACCTAGACCTAGCGTGTCGGGCGTGCCCCTCGCCGCGTTGAACGGGATCGACGTCTACTACGAGCGGCGGGGGAGCGGGCCCCGCACGCTGTTCGTCAACGGCTCGGGATCGACCCTGGAGGAGGCGGCGCTGATCGTCGACGTGCTCGCCGGCGGGTGCGAGGTGCTCGCCCACGACCAGCGGGGCCTCGGCCGGACGTCGATCCCGCCCGGCCCGTACTCGATGGCCGACTACGCGGCCGACGCCATCGCGCTGCTCGACCACGTCGGCTGGGACCGGGCACGGGTCGTGGGCATCAGCTTCGGGGGCATGGTCGCCCAGGAGGTGGCGGTGACGGTGCCCGAGCGGGTCGAGCGCCTGGCGCTGCTGTGCACGTCGCCGGGCGGACCCGACCGGGCCTCGTACCCCCTGCACGAGCTCGCCGACCTGCCGCCCGACGAGGCGGCGGCGACGGGCCTCGCCCTCCTCGACACCCGCTTCACGCCCGAGTGGCTGGCGTCGCACCCGAGCGACCAGGCCCTGGTCGAGATGGTGGCGAGCCGGCGGGCGGGGTCCGACGATCCCGAGGTGGCGCGCGGCAAGGGGGAGCAGCTCGGTGCCCGGGCCGGCCACGACGTGTGCGACCGGCTGGATCGCATCACCTGCCCGACCCTCGTGGCCGGCGGCCGGTACGACGGCATCGCCCCGCCGGCCAACAGCGAGGCCATCGCGGAGCGCATCGCCGGCGCCGACCTGCGCTTCTACGAGGGCGGCCACGCCTTCCTGGCCCAGGACCCTGCGGCCTTCCCCGACGTGCTCGACTTCCTCACCGGCTGACCTCTCCACTGAGCCGGACCAGACCCACGTTCGGTGGGGCCAGGAAGCGCACCTGGGGCGCGCCCTGCTGCTCGTGGCCCACGCCGTGGCTCACGTACACGGGCGTGCCGCCCACCTCGTGCAGGCCGCCGGCGGCGACGGCGCGCGGCACGTCGCTCAGGGTCAGGAGCGGCCCGACGAAGGGCAGCTGGATCTGCCCGCCGTGGGTGTGGCCGGCGACCATCAGGTCCACCGCTCCCGGGGTGGGAGGTACCTCGGTGATCCAGTCGGGGCGGTGGGTGAGGGCGAGGCGGACGGTCGACGGTGGCGCCGCCGCCAGCTCGGCCAGTGCCGCCCGGCCCTCGTGTCCCCGACCGAGGCCGAGGCCGGCGATGCGCACGGTGCGGTCTCCGACCCGGATGTCCACCACCTGGTTCCACAGGTAGGTGACCGACGTGCCTTCGAAGAGCTGGGCGAGGGTGGGACCGTCGTCGGTGTCGCCCTGGACCACGTACACCCCGCCGGGCACGTCCAGGCCCGTGAACAGGTCGCGGAGGGCCTCCCGGTTGGCCGCGAACTGGCTCGGCGTCCCCTGGAAGAGGTCCCCGCACACGAAGACGATGTCCGGGTGCTCCTCCTGGAGCAGGCGCAGGGCCCGGCGCTCGTACCCGCTGATGGCGGTGGTCTGGAGGTCGGTGACCACCCCGACGCGCAGGACGTCGCCACCGGCGCGTGGGGCGGGAAGGGGGAGTGCGGCGCGGTCGACGGACACGGCGTAGGGCTCGACGTGGGTGGCGTAGAAGCCGAGGAGCGGGGCGGTCACGAGCACCAGCACAGCGAGGGCCGAGGCGATCGTGCCGAGACGGGGCAGGCCCCACCGTCGTCCCACCAGCCCGCCGACGAGCAGGGACAGCGCGATCAGCGGCAGGGCGACCACGAGGTCGAGGTACACGACCGACATGGCATCGAAGTGGTTGCCGCCGAGGGCCACCACGACCGCGAGCTGGACCACGCCGATGAGCACGGCGAGGCCGAGCTCGAAGGCCGCCGCCTCGACGCCGTGGTGGCGGCGGGCGGTGGCCCACACCCCGCCCACGAAGACGGGAACCGCCAGCAGGGCCAGCAGGAGGCTCAGCGTCGACGTGGCCACGGACGGTCGACTCTACGGCGACCACCGGTGGCCCGGGGAGGTCGTCGTCGGGTAGAGAGGACGCCATGGACGAGCCCGAGGTGCGCCACGACCCGGAGCAGCGGCGCTACGAGCTCGTCCTCGACGGGTCGGTGATCGGCCTGATCGACTACCGGGAGCAGGGTGGCGCGGACGTCTTCACGCACACCGAGGTCGCTCCCGCCCACCGGGGCACCGGGCTCGCCGCCGTGCTCGTGCGGGCCGCGCTCGACGACGCCCGCGCCCGCGGTCGGACGGTCGTGCCGCAGTGCTGGTACGTCGCCGACTTCATCCGGGACCACCCGGAGTACGAGGACCTGCTGGCCGCCTGATCAGACGGGGGCGACGGCCGCCTCGGCGTCGAGCTCGCTCATGCGCTCGTCCCGTCGGCCCGCCAGCCAGCAGCCGGCCAGCACGACCGGGAAGCCGAGCACGAGGCCGAGGGTGAGGCTCTCGCCCAGGACGATCACGCCGAGGGTGACGGCCACGGCGGGGTTCGCGAAGGTGATCAGGGTGGAGCGGGCGGGCCCGACCTCGTCGATCAGGGCGAAGAAGACGACGAAGGCGATCGCGGTGCACAGCACGCCGAGGGCCACGAGGGCCCAGAGCGCGTCGGCGGGTGGGGTGGCGTCGGGGCGCTGGACGATCGCCGCCGGCAGGTAGAGGAAGGCCACGCCGCCGATGGCGGTGGTGACCACGCCCAGCGTCGGCACGTCGGACAGCCGCCGGTCGGCCACGAACGGGGCGGTGGCGTAGAGCACGGCCACGATCAGCACCTGGACCACGCTGCGCACGTCGATGGTGCCGCCCTCGCCCCCGAAGCCGACGAGCAGGCCCACGCCGGCGATGCCGAGGGCGAGGCCCCCGAGGCGACGGGGGGCCAGCACCGTGCGGTCGCCGAGCACGAGCGCGGCGATGGCGCCGAAGAGGGGGACCGTGGCGACGAGCAGCCCCGTCAGCGAGGACGGCAGCCGCTGCTCGGCGTCGGTGAGCAGGAGCCAGGGGACGGCCATCTCCATGGTGGCGAAGAGCACCAGCCACGGCCACCGGGCGAGCGCGGGGCGCAGCGCCTTGCGGTGCAGCGCGACCGGCAGCAGCAGGACGAAGGCGATCATGGTGCGCCCCGCGACGACCACGCTGGGGTCGAGGTCCTCGACCGCGATCTTGATGAAGAGGTAGGGGAGCCCCCAGATCACCGACATCGCGGTGAAGAGGAGCCAGCCGCGCCGGGACATCCCCGTTACCAGCGCTCGGCCGGCGCCGGCACGGTCACGTGGATCTCCTCGCCGAGGGTGGCGCCGGCGGCGAGCTCGAGCCGGTCACCGCTCCAGAAGCGCCCCGGGTCGTACCAGTTGAGCGGGCGCTCGGCGTCGAGCAGGCCCATGCGCTGGTAGGTCATGGCCACCAGCTCGGCGCAGTAGATGTCCTCCAGGGGCACGCCGCGGCGCACCCGACCGAGCAGCCAGTGCTTGGCCAGCGCGCCGGTGCGGGGGAAGCGGTGGCCGTCGAACTCGTTCACCACCCGCAGGACCTCGTCCTCCATCTCGCGGGTGACGGGGTGGTCGAGCTGGCGGAAGTAGGGGGTCTGGCCGTACTGGTGGACCCAGGTCATCACCGCGTCCTCGAGGCGGTGGAGCTGGGCGCCCCGGTGGGGCTCGCCGGTCCAGGCGTCGGGCAGCGACTGGCCCAGCTCGGCGTGCCACAGCAGCGGGGGGAGGTCGTCGATGGTGACCGCCATGGCCACGTGGTTCACCGGGCTGTTGGTGAACACCCGGATGGCCCGGTCGGCGGCGGCGCGCCCCCGGAACAGCCACAGGTCGCCCGTGTGGGTGACGTCGGCCGCCTCGTGGAGGGGCATGGTCGAGACGGGCATCGGGGGTACGTTACGTGTCGTGCGCCTCTGGAAGCTCCTCGGGATCGCAGGCCTCGTGGGCGTCGCCGCGACGGGCTACGTGCTCGTCCGCCGGCGCCGCCAGTGGCGCCACTACGACGCCGACGAGCTGCGCGACCGCCTCCGCGGCCGCCTGGCCGAGGCCGACGGCCGCGCCGCCTAGGCCCCTCTCCTAGTACCAGCCGCGCCGCTTCAGCACCACGGCGACGGCGGCGATGCTGACGACCTGCAGGCCCACGCCGAGGACCCAGAACGCGCCCGTGCCACTGACCTGGCGGACCATCCAGGCGAAGTTCATGCCGAAGAACCCGGTGACGAACATCAACGGCAGGAAGTAGGTCGACACCGCGGTCAGCTGCTTCATGACGTCGTTCTGCTTGTTGTTCACGGTGGTGAGGTAGACGTCCATGACCGACGACGCGTGCTCCCGCTCGCTGTCGACCTGGTCGGCGACGTGGACGAGGTGGTCGTAGAGGTCCCGGAAGTAGCGGCGGGCCTCGTCGGTCATGCCCGGCAGCTCCTCGATGGCCAGGCTGGTGCCGCCGCCGAGGGTGTCCCGGCTCGGGATCACCGCCCGGCGGAGGTGGCTGAGCTGGCGCTTCATCGCGGAGAGCTCGCCCATCTGGTCGGGGACCGGATCGGCGAGCACCGCGTCCTCGAGCTCGGTGAGGCGCTCGTCGATCTCCTCCAGCACGGGCGGGAAGGTCGCGGCGAGGGCGTCCAGCACCCGGTAGAGCAGCACCAGGCCGGGCGCGTCGAACTCGTGGTCGACGTGCCGGTCGAGCCAGCCGTCGATGGCGGGGCACTGCTGGCGGTGGACCGTGACCACGACCCCGGGCCGGTAGTAGCAGTGGACCTCGATGCGGTCGTGGACGCGGTCGAGGGCGGCGGCGAAGGCCACGATGAAGGCGTGGTCCTCGTAGTCGACGAGCTTGGCCCGTTGGTTGAAGTGGTGGGTGTCCTCGACCGCCAGGCGGTGGAACCCGAAGACGTCGCCCATGCGGTCGATCTCGTCGTCCGACGGCGCCTGCAGGTCGAGCCAGAAGGTGCGGCCGGCGCCCAGGTGGTCGCGGACGGTGTCCCACGTCGGCTCGCGGTCGACCGATCCCGACTCGACGAGGGTGGCGCGCTCGGCGTCCATCGGGTCGAGCGTGCCACGGCGGCCCCCTCCACCGGGGGAGGGTGACACAAGATAGTTAGCTTGGTAAACTAACTTTCGTGATGACCGCCGCCCTCGACGCCGTCCCCGCTCCCGACACCACCGAGCTCGCCGGACAGCTGCGCGTCGTCGTCGCCCGCCTCGCCCGCATCCTGCGGCAGCAGGACGAGAGCGGCCTGGCCCCCACGCTGCTGGCCGCCCTCACCACGATCGGGCGGCTCGGTCCCCTCACCTTCGGGGAGATCGCCGCCCACGAGCAGGTCGCCGCCCCGACCGTCACCAAGGCGGTCCAGAAGCTCGAGGCTAGGGGCCTCGTGGCCCGCCGCCCCGACCCCGACGACGGCCGGGTCTGCCGGGTCGCCATCACCGCCGCCGGTCGCCGCCAGCTCGAGCAGAACCGGCGCCGGCGTACCGCCTGGCTGGCGACCCGCCTCGGCGAGCTCGAGCCGGACGACATCGCCCGGCTCGCGGCCGCCGTCGACGTCCTCGAGGGCCTCACCAACGCGGAGGCACCGCCTGCATGACCCGACTCAAGCTCGCCACGGGCGAGACCTTCCGATCCCTGCGGATCCGCAACTTCCGGCTCTTCTTCATCGGCCAGGGCGTGTCCCAGGTGGGCAACTGGCTGACCCTCATCGCCCAGAGCCTGCTCGTCCTGGAGCTCACCGACTCCGGCGTGGCCCTCGGGCTGCTCACCGCCGCCCAGTTCGGACCCGTGCTGCTGCTCGGTGCCTGGGCCGGCCTCGTCGCCGACCGGTCCGACAAGCGCCGCCTGCTCATGATCGTGCAATCCTTCGCCATGGTGCAGTCGTTCCTGCTCGCGGGGCTGGCCTTCATGGACCACCCGCCGCTGCCGGCGATCTACGCGGTCGCCGCCCTCGGGGGCGTCGCCATGGCCTTCGACAACCCGGCCCGACGGGCCTTCGTCGTCGAGATGGTCCCGCACGACCAGGTGCCCAACGCCGTGTCGCTGAACTCGGCGGTCATGACGAGCTCCCGCATCATCGGCCCGGCCCTCGGGGGCCTGCTCATCGCCACGGTCGGCTACGGCTGGGCGTTCGCGGTCGACGGGCTGTCGTACATCGCGGTGCTCGTGGCCCTCGGCCTGATGCGGGTCGCCGACCTCCGCCCGAGCGAGGTGGCCGAGCGGGGCAAGGGCCAGGTCCGGGAGGGCCTGCGCTACGCCCGCAGCGTCCCGGCGCTGTTCATCCCCCTCGTGATGATGGGGGTCGTCGGCGCGCTGTCGTTCAACTTCCAGGTGGTCATGCCGCTGTTCGTGACCCGCACCTTCGACGGGTCGGCGGCGACCTTCACCCTCCTGCTGTCGTTCATCTCGATCGGGTCGCTCGTCGGAGCCCTGGTCAGCGCCCGGCGCACGGAGGTCGACGTCACCCACGTGGTCGTCGCCTCTGCCGCCTTCGGGGCGGCCATGGTGCTCATGGCCGCGGCACCGAGCCTGCCGCTGGCCTTCCCGATCGGGTTCTTCGTCGGGGTCTCGAGCATCTCGTTCATGACCACCTCGACCGCCATCGTGCAGATGCGGGCCGTGCCGTCGATGCGCGGCCGGGTGCTCGCCCTCCAGGCCATCCTCTTCCTCGGCAGCACGCCCATCGGCGGTCCGATCCTCGGGGTCGTGTGCGACGTCTGGGGCGCCCGGGCCGGCCTGCTCCTCGGCGGCCTCGCCGGCCTCGGGGCGGCGGCGTGGGGGCGCTGGGCCTTCCGTCGGCACCAGGTGCGCGACCCCGACCCGGAGGCGACGGGGGAGCGCGCCGGCGCCGTACTCGTCGGCGAGCCGCTGCCGGCGGTCCGCACCGCCTGAGGCGCCGCTCGCCTACGCTCCGGCCCCACAGATCCCAGGGGGAGGGAAGCGTGGCCACAGCGTTGTCACACGTCGGTGTGTGCGTGAGCGATCTCGAGGCGTCGACGCGGTTCTACTGCGACGCCCTCGGCTTCGAGCAGGCCGAGTCCTACGAGGTCGGCGACGAGTTCGCCACCCTCATGGAGCTGGGCGGGTCGGCCACCGTCGCCTCCCAGTTCCTGCGCCGCGAGGGCCTCGCCATCGAGCTGCTCCACTTCGCCGAGCCCACCGCCGACGGGGACCGCACCCGTCGGCCCATGAACCGCTTCGGCCTCACCCACCTCTGCTTCGACGTGGACGACGTGGAGGCCGTGGCCGCCGCGGTCGCCGCCGCCGGGGGCACCGTCCACGAGCACACCCGCACCACGCTCGCCGACGGCGTCCTCGACTTCGTCTACTGCAGCGACCCCGACGGCACCCGGCTCGAGCTGATGAAGGTGCCGGCATGAGCGCCCCGGAGGTGGACCTGGGCCCGCTCGACGCGGACGCACTGGTCGCCGAGGTGGTCGAGGCGACCGGCCTCGAGGACTTCGGCGAGGACACCTGGCGCGAGGGGTTGGATCGGCTGCTCGACTCGCTGCGCTCGGAGGCCCGCCTCCACGAGCTCGGCGTGTTCGTGGCCGCCGACGACGCCCGCATGAACCTCACCAACCGGCTCGAGGTCACCGACTGGCACAAGCGCCACCCCGACATGGCCGAGGGCGACGTCACGCCGCCGATCGTGGTCGTGGGTCAGGGCCGCACCGGCACGACGATCCTGCTCGACCTGCTCGCGCAGGACCCGGCCCACCGGGTGCCGCTCACGTGGGAGGTCGACCAGCCCTGCCCGCCGCCGGAGACGGCCACCTACGACACCGACCCCCGCATCGCGGTCTCCCAGGCCAAGGGTGACGCCAGCGAGCTGCTCATCCCGGGGTTCCAGGCGATCCACCCCATGGGCGCGCTGCTCGCCCAGGAGTGCGTGCGCATCACGTGCGGCGACTTCCGGAGCCTGCTGTTCCCGACGCTGTTCCGGGTGCCGTCCTACGCCACGTGGCTGCTCGACGAGGCCGACATGGCCCCGGCCTACCGGTGGCACCGCCAGGTCCTCCAGCTCCTCCAGTGGCACCACCCGGGTGACCGCTGGGTGCTCAAGTCACCCGGCCACATCTGGTGCCTCGGCGCGCTCCTCGACGAGTACCCCGACGCGCTGCTGATCCAGACCCACCGCGACCCGCTCCGCATCATCGCCTCGCTGGGGTCGCTGCTGGCGACGCTGCGCCAGATGACGAGCGACCACCACGAGATCGCGGAGGCGGCGGCCGAGTGGGCGGACTACATCGTCGACGGCCTCGACCGGTCCGTGACCGCCCGAGAGGACGGCACGGTCGACCCCGACCGCATCGTCGACATCCAGTTCCGCGACTTCATGGCCGACCCCTTCGGCACCATCGGCGGCATCTACGACCGCTTCGGGCTCGAGTACTCCGCCGAGGCCGAGGGGCGCATGCGGGCCTTCCTCGCCGCCCACCCGGGCGACGGCTACGGCACCCACCGCTACTCGTTCGCGGACACCGGCCTCGACGAGGGCGAGCTCCGGGAGCGCACGCGGCGCTACCAGGAGCACTTCGGGGTGGAGGACGAACGACTCTCGTAGGCGGTCGGCCCCGGTCGTACGCTGGGGGACACGACCGAGAGGAGCTGGTCATGGGCAAGCGCATCGTGGCCGTACTCGCCGCCACCCTGGTGCTCCTGCTGGCCGCCCCCGGCGCCCAGGCCTCGCCGGGCGCCGCGAGGCCGGAACCGGAGGCGTACTGCGGCATCACCTGGGGCAGCCAGCTCAGACGGTCGGGGCCGCCCAACAGCCCGGGCTCGCCGCTGACCGACGTACGGACCGGTCGCCACGACTGCTATGACCGGATGGTCCTCCACCTCGACGGGCCCACCGCCGGCTACCGCGTCCGCTACGTCGACGAGGTGTTCACGGTGGCGAGCGGTGAGGTCATCTCGCTGCGAGCGGCGGGTGCCGCCCTCGAGATCGTGCTGAAGGCACCCGCGGACGACGGTGCGGGCCACCCGACCTACGACGGTGTCTCGCCGCGACGGCTCCCGCGGGTGGACCTGACCGGCTACCGCACGTTCCGGGTCGCCAAGTACGGCGGCAGCTTCGAAGGGCGCACCATCATCGCCCTCGGGGTCCGCGCCCGGCTGCCCTTCCGCGTGTTCGAGCTCGACGAGAGGATCGTGATCGACGTCGCCCACCAGTGGTGAGCCCGCCGGCTGCGGTCAGCCGACGCCGAGCAGGTCGACGATGAACACGAGGGTCTCGCCGCCCTTGATCACCCCGCCGGCGCCCTGGCTGCCGTAACCCTTGTGCGGCGGGATGGTGATGCGCCGGCGGCCGCCGACGCGCATGCCGGCGACGCCTTCGTCCCAGCCGGTGATGACCTGGCCGGCGCCGAGGGAGAACGAGAAGACCTCGTCGCGGTCCCAGGAGGCGTCGAACTGCTGGCGGGTGCTCCACGCCACGCCCACGTAGTGGACGTTGACGAGCTGGCCGGGCTGGGCCTCGGGGCCGTCGCCCACGACGAGGTCCTCCAGCACCAGGTCGGCCGGCGGGGCCTCACCCGGGGGGACGTAGACGTGGGGCTTCTGGTCGAGATCGTGCTCGGGCATCCGCCGAACCTACCGGGTGATGGGAGGGAGGTCACCCGGCAGGTCCGGCGGACCCGGTGGAGACCGGTGGGAAGGGGGGAGGACCCGCCGGTCTGGTTGGTGGTGGAACGAACGGAAGAGGCGTGCGGTGCGGGGTGGGCGGGCTAGTTCGGGTGGACGACCGTGTCGAGCATGGCCAGCTGCAGCGAGGTGGCGGCCCGGGTGGCGGCGAGGCCGTGGAAGCCGCCGCTCTCGTGGTCGAGCCGGCGGAGCGCGGCCTCGAGCACCTTGCGGTCGCCGTGGGCGGCGCGGGCCACCTCGTCGACGCGGGCGTCGGAGGTGATGGTGGGATCGAGGGCGGTCGAGAGGGCCCGGGCCAACACCCGCTCGGTGCGGATCGGGTGGGGGTGGTTCGCAGGCATGGGGGCAGCCTCGCCCCGGGAGCGTAAAGCTGGGTGAAAACGAGGTGCTTTGCTGGTGACGTGCCGGAGAACATCTTCCACGTCACCCGCGCCTCGGACTGGGAGGTCGCCCTCGCCGCGGGGGAGTACCGCCGCTCGACGGTCGACCGCACCCTCGAGGAGGAGGGCTTCATCCACCTCTCGTCGGCGGCGCAGGTCCCCCGGACGCTGGAGAAGTTCTACCGGGGCATGGAGGACCTCGTCCGCCTGACCGTCGACCCCGACCGCCTGGGCGGAGTCGAGCTGCGCTGGGAGGGCGATCCCGAGGCCTTCCCCCATGTCTACGGGCCGCTGCCCGTCGATGCCGTGGTGGCGGTCGACCCGATCGAGGCGCCCCCCGCCTGACCCTCGGCGGGCGGCTCCTCCGGTAGCGTCGCCGCGGTGGGCGACCTGAGCTGGGTGACCGACCCGCCCCCCGCACCGGCGATCCGCTACCGGATCGTGTCCGTCGACGACCACCTCATCGAGCCGCCCGACACCTTCGAGGGGCGGCTGCCGGCGGGCCTCGCGGACCGGGCCCCACGCCTCGTCACCGATCCCGACGGACGCCAGGCGTGGGAGTACGAGGGCCGTCGCTATCCGAACATCGGCCTCAACGCGGTGGTCGGGCGACCCCGGGACGAATGGTCGATGGACGCCGCCAACTTCGACGAGATGCGGCGAGGGTGTTGGGACGTCCACGCCCGCATCGCCGACATGGACCTCGCCGGCATCGCCGCCTCGGTGTGCTTCCCGTCGCTGATCGCCGGGTTCTCCGGCTCGGTGTTCTCCCAGTCGAGCGATGGCGAGTTGGGCCTGGCCTGCGTACGGGCCTGGAACGACTGGCACCTCGACGTCTGGGCCGGCACCCACCCTGGTCGGATCATCCCGACCCAGATCACGTGGCTGCGCGAGCCGGAGGTGGCGGCGGCCGAGGTTCGGGCCAACGCCGTGCGGGGGTTCCGGGCCCTCAGCTTCGCGGAGATGCCCGCGCGCCTCGGGCTGCCGTCCCTGCACACCGGCCACTGGGACCCGATGCTGAGGGCCTGCGAGGAGACCGACACGGTCGTCTGCCTCCACACCGGCTCGTCGTCGTGGGTTCCGCTGCCCTGCGACGACCCGCCGTTCGAGCTCCTTCCCACGTTGTTCTCGATGAACGCCTACCTGACCGCCGCCGACTGGCTCTGGTCGGGAGTCTGCACGCGGTTCCCGCGCCTGCGCCTCGCGCTCTCGGAGGGAGGCCTCGGCTGGGTGAACATGCTGGCCGACCGCGCCGACTACGTGCTCGACCACTCCGCGTCGGGCACCGAGAGCCGCGGGTGGCGCGACGCCCGCCGGCCGAGCGAGGTGCTGGCCGAGCAGTTCTGGTTCTGCTCGATCGACGATCCGAGCTCGCTCGGGGCCGTGCTCGACCGCTTCGGCCCCGATCACGTGATGCTCGAGGTCGACTACCCCCACGCCGACTCGACCTGGCCCGACACCCAGGCGCTCGTCCACGAGCGGTTGGGTCACCTCCCGGATGAGGTGGTGTCGAAGCTCACCCACGCCAACGCCGAGGAGCTGTTCCGATGGCCGACACCCTGATCCGCGGCGGCCTCGTGGTCGACGGCACCGGCGAGCCACCCGAGGTGCGCGACGTCGCCATCCGCGACCGTCGCCTCGTTCCGGCCGACGAGGTCGGGACGGCACCCGACGTCGTCGATGCCTCCGGCCTGGTGGTGGCGCCGGGCTTCGTCGATCTCCACACCCACTACGACGCCCAGCTCTCATGGGACCCTGCGGCGAGCCCGTCCCCGTTGCACGGCGTCACCACGGTGCTCGGCGGGAACTGCGGCTTCACCCTTGCGCCGGCCGGGCCAGCCCACGCGCCCTACCTGATGCGCATGATGGCCCGCGTCGAGGGCATGCCCCTCGACGCCCTCGAGGCGGGCCTCTCGTGGGACTGGACCAGCTTCGGCGAGTGGGTGTCGCGACTCGACGGCCGCATCGGCGTGAACGCCGGCTTCCTCGTGGGGCACTCCGCGGTGCGTCGGGCCGTGCTCGGTGACGGGTGCCACGAACCGGCGACCCCAGCGCAGGTCGAAGCGATGGCGGCCGTGGTCTCGGAGGCGTGCGCCGACGGCGCGCTCGGCTTCTCGACCTCGACCGCGCCCACCCACAACGATGCCGACGGCGAGCCCGTGCCGTCTCGGGCCGCGACCGACGACGAGTTGGTGGCCCTCGCCGCTGCCGTCCGGGACCACCCCGGGACCACGCTCGAGGCCATCCTCGCCGGGTGCCTCAACGGCTTCACCGACGACGAGCGTGACCTGCTGGCGCGCCTGTCCGCCGCCGCGGGCCGCCCGCTCAACTGGAACGTGCTCGGCGTGTCCGCCCTGAACCCCGCGGGGCACGAGTCGCAGTTGGCCGTCGCCGACCACGCCGCCGACCGTGGCGGCCGGGTCGTCGCCCTGACCCTGCCCCACTCGATGCGCCTGCGGCTGTCGTTCGACTCGGGCTTCGTCCTCGACGGCCTTCCCGGATGGCGTGAGGTGCTGTCGCTCCCCCGGGCCGAGCGGCTCGTGGCGTTGCGAGATCCCGACGTGCGGCGGCGGTTGGCGGCGGGTGCCTCGTCGGAGGAGGCCGGTGTGCTCCGTGGTCTCGCCGACTGGGCCCGGTACGAGATCGTCGAGGGCTTCACCGCCGGCACGCGGGCGCTCGAGGGGCGCACCATCGGCGACGTCGCCCGGGAGCAGGGTCTCGACGACCCCTTCGACGCCCTGCTCGACACGGTGATCGCCGACGGGTTGCGAACGGGGCTCCGGCCCTTCCGGACGGAGGAGAGCGAGGCGGAGTGGCAACTGCGGGCACGGGTCTGGCGCGATCCGCGGGCGGTCGTGGGCGGGTCCGACGCCGGCGCCCACCTCGACATGATGTGCGGCGCGATCTACTCGACCGCCCTGCTGGCCCACGGCGTGCGCGACTTCGGGGTGGTGACCTTGGCCGAGGCCGTGCGCCTGCTCACCGACGTCCCCGCCTCCCTGTACGGCCTGCGGGGTCGAGGCCGCATCGCCGACGGCTACGCCGCGGACCTCGTGCTGTTCGACCCCGACACCGTCGGCTACGGCCCCGAGCGCACCCGCACCGACCTGCCCGGCGGCGCCTGGCGACTCTACGCGGAGGCCACCGGCATCGAGCGGGTGCTGGTCAACGGCACGCCCGTGGTCGAGGGCGGCGAGTTCACCGGCTCGCTCACCGGCACGCTCCTGCGCTCGGGACGCGACACCGCAACCGTCACGCCCTGAGTCAGTCGAAGGGCTCAGACGCGAGCTCGGGCTGGCCGCCGTTGGCCTCGAGCACGAAGCGGTGGCGGCGGCCGCCGGCGAACGCGGGGTCGTGCCAGCGCACCCGGTAGTGGTGCTCGTCGCCGTCCTGGCGCACGTAGGAGACCTCGATGGCCCAGCCCTGGTCGTCGACGGCCCGGCCCCGGTAGGTGGCGGTGCGCCAACCGCCGTCGGTCCCCTGGCCCTCCGAGGCCTCGACCCGGACGAGCGGCGCGTGCCAGTCGAGGTTGCCCGGCGCCACGTCGATCCACTCGGCCTCCCACCAGCCGTCGTCGCGCACGGTCGGGTCCACGAAGTGGGCGGGCCCGCCCCAGCGGCGCTCCACCGCGGTCGGCACGGGCTCGGGCCAGTAGCGGTGGACGCGCAGGTCCCAGCGCCGCACCGGTGTGGGATCGCTGACCAGGCCGTCGCGGGCGACCTCGCCGGCGAGGCGGCCGGCGTGCGCGGCGAGGAACGCCTGGGTGTTCGGGCCGTAGAGGGTGTGGCCGCCCTCGTAGTGCTGGCGGCGGTACTCCTCCGGCGTGGCGACGTAGCCCGAGTACTCGTTGGCGAGCGACGACACCGCCACCCGCTCGACGGGCAGGCCACCGGCGGCGAGGCCCTCGGCTGCGGCCGCCTCGATGCGGCGGCCGGACTCGACGGTGATCTCGAAGGGCAGGCCCACGATCGCGGTGCCGTCGACGACGAGCACCTGGGCCGGGAGGATGCGGGGGAACGAGCGGGGTGGGACGAAGAGGGGCTGCAGCCAGCGCGAGCCCAGCACCCACTTCTCGCCCTGGGGGTTCGGCCTGCCCCAGGTCTTGGGCATGCCGGGCTTGAACGGAGGCAGCCGGTGGATGACCGGGGTGACGTTCTCGTGGGCGCCGGCGACGAGCGCGGCGCCCACGGCCGGTCGCGGCGGGAGCTCCACGCCGTCGATCCGGGGGTCGGCGGCCAGGTCGATCTCGCGGAAGCCGGCGGCGAGGCGCACGTCGGGGCGCAGCGCCCCGGCGAGATCGGCGTGGAGGCGGGCGGCCTCGGCGCCGATGCCCCGACCGACCCGGGCGGCTTCGAGGGGGCCGGGCGCCCCGGGGCGGATCGCCGGCGCCACGTCGGCGTGGGTCCCCTCGATGGCGCCGACCACGGCCCGGGTACCGTGCGCCTCCTCGATGCGCAGGTCGAGCTCGCCCACGAGGTAGGCCCACACGTCGGCGTTGTACTCGGGCGCCTTCATGGAGATGCCGGTGCCGTGCACGGAGAAGACCACGGTGGCGGCCAGCGGCGAGGTGGTGCCGTCGGCGTGCTCGCGGTCGACCCGCAGCAGGTGCAGCCACGGGTTGACCGAGACGTACTTGCGCTGGGGCTCGGTGCGCTTGTCGGTGACGGTCTCGTTGCCCACGTGGGGCTCGAGCGAGCGGTTGCGGGTGAGCCCCCAGACCTCGGTGCGCCCGGCGGCGAGGACCGCCGGCCCCCGGGTCTCGACGGCTTCGACCACGGCGCCGGCGATCTGGCGGACGAGGAAGTCGGCGTAGGCCGGGTCGAAGCCCGAGCGGTTGGAGGCGAAGCGGTTGTAGAAGTCGGTGCCGAGGAACTGGCCGGGCCCTGCGTGGGTGTGGGTGGCGCCGATGAACAGGCCGGCGAGGGGCACGTCGGTGCGGTCGGCGACGGCCTCGGCGACGAGGTGCTGCACGACCGACGAGCCGCCCAGCAGGTCGCACTGCACGAGCGCGATGGAGGCGCGACCGGCCCGCAGGTGCAGCACCCGGGCCCGCAGGCGGGTGCGCACGCCCTGGCCGTCCTGGGCGTTGGCCGAGTAGCCCGCCTTGGGCATGCCCGGCGGCGGGGTGAGGTCGGCCACGGCGGCGCCGGCGAGCAGGCGGGGCTCGTCGGGGAGCAGCGTGGCGGGGCGGGGACGGACCGAGAAGCGCGCCCGACGGGTGGCGCCGTCCACGAAGGGGGCGAGGGGCGTGGTCAGGTCCACGGGAGCGCCTCGATCACGGGTGCTGCGTCCGCCATGCCCTCACCCTGGCACGCCGGTGCGGGTCCGTGCCTCCTCGCCCGGGAGCGGGCACTACGTTGCCCGCATGCCCGTTCCCGCCGACGAGTACCCGCTCCACCAGACGTCGCTGTCGTTGCAGTACCCGGCCACGAGCGACCGCAACGCGTACGACCGGTGCTACCTGAACGCCCACGACCGCACCGGCGACATCTTCTTCGTCACCGGCCTCGGGTACTACCCGAACCTCGGCACGATGGACGCCTACGCGACCGTGCGGCGGGGCGACCGCCAGCACACCGTCCGCATCTCCGACGCCATCAGCGAGGACCGCCTGAACCAGCAGGTCGGCCCGTACCGCATCGAGGTGGTCGAGCCGCTGAACGTCATCCGCCTGGTGTGCGACGCCGACGACCACGGCCTCGGCTTCGACCTCACCTGGACCGGCTCGTTCCCGGTGGTGGAGGAGCCCCACCACGTCATGCGCCAGGGACCCAAGGTCATCCTCGACGCCTGCCGCTTCGCCCAGGTCGGCAGCTGGGAGGGCACGCTGCGCCTCGAGGGCGAGGAGATCGCCGTGACCCCCGACGTGTGGCTCGGCACCCGCGACCGCTCGTGGGGCATCCGCCCGACCGGCGAGGCCGAGCCCGCCGGGCGCACCGCCGCCGAGACCCCGGCCGACTACGGCTTCTGGTGGATGTACGTGCCGCTCCGCTTCGACGACTTCGCGGTCGTCTTGATCGCCCAGGAGGACGGTGACGGCCACCGCACCCTCAACGACGCCGTGCGGGTGTACGCCGACGGCAAGGTGGAGCAGCTCGGCTGGCCCCGGGTCGACATCCGCTACACGTCGGGCACCCGCCACCCTGAGGGCGCCCGCCTGACCATGGCCAAGCACGACGGCACCCCCGTGGTGATCGAGGTCGAGACCCTCGGCTTCGTCGCCCTCAACGCCGGCCCCGGCTATGGCGGCGACCCCGACTGGAACCACGGCCAGTGGTTCGGCCGCGACCACATCGACTCGCTGACCTTCGACATGTCCGACCCGGCGGTCATGGGCCGCGTGCCCTTCGGCGTGATCGACCACGTCGCCCGCGCCACCTGCACCGACGGCGACGGCCCCACGGTCGAGGGCTGGGGCATGTTCGAGCACGGCACCTTCGGCCGCCACGACCCCACCGGCTTCGCCGACTTCGGCTCCGTCGCCCCCTGAACCAGGAGATCTTCCATGCCCGAGCCCATCGAGATCGTGCAGCAGTTCTGCGACGCGTGGGGGACGCCCGACGCCATCGAGGCCTCACTCTCCTACCTGAGTGCGGATTGCGTGTACCACAACATCCCCGTCGACCCCGTCGTGGGGATCGAGGCCATCCGGGAGTTCGTGAGGAACTTCGCCGCCGGCGTCGAGCGGGTCACGTTCGCCACCAACGCGATCGCCGCCAACGGCTCGACCGTGCTCACCGAGCGGGTCGACACGTTCCTGTACCCGGGCGGCAAGCGCATCGACCTGCCCGTGATGGGCACGTTCGAGGTGGACGCCGACGGCAAGATCAGCGCCTGGCGCGACTACTTCGACCTCAACCAGTTCATGTCGCAGATGGGGTGAGGTAGGGACCGGTCGTGACGTCGTTCGCCCCGTCCGGATCCGCCCAGATCGCCTACGACGACGAAGGCAGCGGGCCTCCCGTCCTGCTGCTGCACGCCGGCGTCACCGACCGCCGGTCGTGGCGGAAGGTGGTGGACGTGCTCCTTCCCACCCGGCGCACGCTGGCGTTCGACCAGCGCCGCTTCGGCGAGACGACCTACATCCCTGAGTCCCACTCGACGCCGGCCGACGCGCTGGCGGTGCTCGACCACGCCGGCGTCGACGAGCCGGTCGCGGTGGTGGGTTGCTCGATGGGCGGCACGGCGGCGATGGACCTCGCGCTCCTGCACCCCGAGCGGGTCGAGCGCCTCGTCCTCATGGCGCCCGGTGTGCGAGTCGAGGGGGTCTACCCCGACGCCGTCCCGGACTCGTGGCGCGACCTCGCCGCTGCGCTCGAGGCGGCGGAGGAGGCCGGCGACCTCGACGAGGTCAACCGCCTCGAGGCCCACCTCTGGCTCGACGGGCCGACCGCCCCGGAGGGCCGGGTGGGCGGCGCCGCCCGCGAGCTCTTCCTGGCCATGAACGGCCGGGCGCTCGCCGCCGGGGATCCCGGCGAGATCACGGGCCTGCCCGAGGTGTGGGAGGGCTTGGACCGCTTCTCGATCCCGGTCCTGGTCCTCGTCGGCGACCTCGACACCGAGGAGGAGCAGGGCGCGGCCGAGCAGCTCACGGCGATGGTCCCCGGCGCCCGCTTCGAGCGCCTCCTCGACACCGCCCACCTGCCGCAGCTCGAGGCCCACCCTCGGCTGCTCGAGGTCATCGCCGACCATCTCGCCTGGACGGCCGCGGCGCTTCCGCGAGCCGGTGGTGGCTCGATGAGAGGCGGCTCTTGAAGGCGGGAGGGCGCCGACCGGCGTCGGCGTTCGCCGGGTGCCACGCAACGTGGTGGAGATGGGCCCGCGGCCCCCCGACACGGCGCCATTGGAGGAAATAGCTGCGATATATGGCAGCTATTCCCTCCAAAGAGTCACGCACGCCGGGGTTCGACCGCAGACCGTGAGATTTCGTCGGAAACCTCGCCGAGCGCCGCCGTCAAAAAGCGCCTTTCCTCCCTCGCCGCCACCGATCGTGAGCCGTGGTCGCCGCCTCGAGGGCGGCCCTCGCCGGGCGCCGTTCAGCGGCCGGTGATCTCGGTGGGGGAGATGGCGAGCCAGGCCTCGAGGTTGCGGTGCAGGTTCCAGATGCGGCACTCCTCGTTGGAGAGGGTGACGCGGGTGAAGCCGGGCTGGTGCAGGCCGCGCTGGGCCCGCTCGGCGTTGGCCACGTCCTGGCTGAGCACGAGGCCGATGGGCAGGTCGCCGTCGGGGGGCAGGGTGACGTCGAGCGGGGGCGTGCGCGGCGGCGCCGGGTCGGCGGGCACGCGGTCGAACACGAACACGTCCATGGTCCCCTCGTCGGGCGTGGCGCCGGGCCGGGCCCGCACCACCGACAGCAGGTCGGGGAACACGACCATGGTGATGTTGGGGAACAGGTTGTACTGCGACATGGTCAGCAGGCGGTCGTCGTCGTAGGCCGAGAAGTCGAGGCCCTTGGCCTCGTTGTGCGCCCGGAGCCGGCCCGCCAGGACGTCCCGCAGCGTCGTGCCCTCGGGGACGGCCGGCACGGGCCCGGCGGTGGCCTTGTCCGAGATGCCGATGCGCTCGCCCATGACCTCGACGAACGATTCCCACACCGCCTCGTCGTCGGGGCGGTCCCGCAGGCGGGGCGACGGCAGGCCGTAGCGCTGCTCGAGCTTGCCGTGGTGCGCCCAGATCGTCTGGGGCCCGTCGACGTCGTCGACGCTGCCGAGCATCTCGCGGTGGATGCCCTGCACGTGGTACGTCTCGCTGAAGCCGTCGATGATCGTCTTCCAGTTGGCCGCGAGCGGGATGCTCACGAGGTAGCGGCAGCGGAAGTCGTCGAGGCCGGCCCAAGCCACGTCGCCGGGCACCTCGCCGAGGAACTCGGCCAGGCCGGGATGATCGCCGTCGGCCGGCCCCGGGTGGACGAACACCAGCGGCCCCCACGTGTCCACCGCCACCGTGCGCAGGGCATAGTCGTCGGGGGGCAGGACGCCGAAGCCCTTCCGGGAGGGGACCTCCCGCAGGCGCCCGGTGAGGTCCCAGCTCCACCGGTGGTACGGGCAGCGCAGCTCGTCGAGGCCGCTGGTCGACCCGGCGCACAGCTCGCTGCCGCGGTGCAGGCACACGTTCTCGAAGCCGCGCAGCTCGCCGTCCTGGCCCCGCACGATCAGCACCGAGCGGTCGCCGAGGCGGTAGTCGAAGACCGAGCCGGGCTCGGCCACGTGGTCGAGCGTGCAGGCGAGCTGCCACACCCGGGGCCACAGGCGGTCCTGCTCGAGGGCGGCGAACGCAGCTGACGTGTAGCGATCGGCGGGCACGGTGACCGGCCCCGTCGCGCCGATGCCGGTGCGGATGGTGGCCCCGACCGGGGCCTCGTCGGTGTGGACGGCGTCCTGCACGTCGGTCATGGCCGTGCCTCCCGCCTCAGAGGATCCAGTTGCTCGGGATGGCGTCGGGGCGCAGGAGGGCGTCGGTGCCGCCGTCGGCGAACACCACCGAGCCCACGAAGAAGCGGGCCTCGGGGCCGAGCAGGAACGCCACCAGGGCGGCGAGCTCCTCGGGGCGGCCGGGGCGCCCGACGGGCAGGGGGAAGTCCTTCAGGAACGGGGCCAGCATCGGGTCGGCGAGGCCCTCCTCGACCATCGCCGTGGCGATCATCCCTGGGGCCACCACGTTCAGGTTGATGCCGGCGCCGATCCACTCGTCGGTGACGGCGTGGGTGCGGCACCAGCGGGCGATGGCGGTCTTGGTCGCGGGGTAGGCGCCGAACGAGCCGTCGGCCTCCGAGGCGGCGCGAGCGGCCTCCTCGTCGCCGGCTAGGCAGGCGTCGACCACGGCCTGGGGCACGCCGGGCTGGCAGGTCGTGGAGTTCGAGCTGATGGCCACCGCGGCGGCGCCGTCGGCGGCGGCGAGCGCCGGCCGCAGTCCCTCGAGCAGGGTGATGCTGCCGAAGTAGTTCACCGACACGACGATCGGGCCCGGTCGGTCCGGGAGGGGGCCGAGGCCGGCGAACGGCACGAAGCCGTCGAGCACGCCGCCGCACGCGTCGAGCACGCCGTCGATCGCGGCTTGGCGTCCGTCCGGCGTGCCGAGGTCGACCTCGATGTCGGCGTCGTGGAGGTCGACGCCGATGACGGTGTGGCCGTCCGCCCGCAGCCGGGCGCTCGTCGCCGCCCCCATGCCCGACGCCGACCCCGTGATGGCGATGGTTCCCATGCGCCCATCATGGCCGTTGGCGGCGGTCGGCCCGGGCCGACCACACTGCGGGGCGTGATGCCCACCGACATCGGCGTGATCGACCTCATGATCGGCTTCCCCTCGGCCGAGTCCCGCGAGAAGTACGACTACCTCCGCCGCAACCTCCGCGACGCCGAGTCGGCGGCCATGGAGATGCCGGCGGAGTACATGTTCAAGGACATCCCGGACCACAAGGAGCCCGAGGACGACGCCGTGGCGATCACGCTGGCGGCGATGGACAAGTGCGGCGTCGCCATCGGCCTGGTCGGCATCCAGAGCGACGCCGCCAAGCGGGCCCTGCGCGAGCACCCGGACCGCTTCGCCCCGAGCCTCGAGATCGACCCCAACGCCATCACCTCGGCCGTGCGCGCCATCCGCGAGGCCCACGAGGAGTGGGGCCTCAAGGCCGTCACCACGTTCCCCTCGGGCTGCAACCCGCCCGTCCCCGTCAGCGACCGCCGCTACTACCCGATCTACCAGACCTGCATCGACCTCGACATCCCGATCGTGGCCAACGCCGGCATCGCCGGCCCCCGCCTGCCGTCGGACGTGCAGGACGTCATGCACTTCGACCAGGTCTGCTACGACTTCCCCGAGCTGCGCATCGTGATGCGCCACGGCGCCGAGCCGTGGGAGGCGCTGGCGGTGAAGCTCATGCTCAAGTGGCCCGGGCTCTACTACATGACGAGCGCCTTCGCTCCGAAGTACTACCCCCAGGCGATCGTCGACTACGCCAACACGCGCGGCGCCGACAAGATCATGTACGCCGGCTACTTCCCCATGGGCCTGAGCCTCGACCGCATCTTCGACGAGCTGCCCCACGTGCCCTTCCGGGACCACGTCTGGCCCAAGTTCCTTCGTGAGAACGCAGAGCGGGTGTTCCGCCTCTAGCGCACGTTCCGTTCGGCCAGCCGACGACTCGACCCGCCGCGGCGCGGCGAGCGAGGGACGAGCGAGCCATGACGATGCGATGAGGCGTCAGCCGAAGAGCGGTTCAAAACGCGTCGAGGGCGACTAGGACGGCCATCCCCACCACCAGGGTGAGGATGGAGTTCCGGGTCTTCCAGGCCACCGCGGCGGCGACCAGGCCGGCGGCGAGCTCGGGTGTCCACAGTGAGAGCTGGCCGTCGGGCCGTAGGAACGCGGGCACCACGATCGAGGCCAGCGCCGCCGGCGGGATCTGGCGCAGGATGCGCTGGACGAACGGAGGCACGTCGGCCATGCGGTGCGCGGCCATCAGGAACGAGGCGCGCATCGAGAAGGTGCCGATCCCGCCGAGGATCACGGCGACCCAGAGGCGGCTCACGGCGCGTCGTCCTCGGCCGGCTCCCCGTCGGGTGGCTCCACCACCGGCGTGCTGGTCGCAGGACCGTCGCGGTGGTACTCGGCGACGACGCCGGCGGTGATGCCCGCGGCCGCACCGGCGACCGTGGCCAGGTGCGGGTCGCCGTACTGCGCGCAGAGCACCGCGGCGGCGCCGCCGAACACCGCGGCCATCACCGCCGGCGAGGACGTCAGCGTCGGCACCAGCAGCACCAGGAAGACGAGGGGCACCGCGAACTCGATGGGGAGCGAGTCGGGGATGGCGCCGCCGATGAGCACCCCGACGACGGTGCAGATCTGCCAGTTGACCCAGAGGGCCAGCGCCGCGCCCAGGTAGAAGGGGACCCGTCGTTCGGGCTCGGCGCCGCGGCCCCCACCCGCCCACCGGGTGATGGACACGGCGTAGGCCTGGTCGGTCAGCACGTAGGCGATGCCGGCCCGCCGGGCGTGGGACTCGCGGGCGAGGAACGGGGAGAGCGACGCCGAGTACAGCATGAGGCGCAGGTTGATGGTCCACGCGGTCAGCACCGCCACGGCCACGGAGCCGCCGCCGCCCAGCACGTCGACCATGGCGAGCTGGCTGGCGCCGGCGAAGACGATCGTCGACAGCCCGATGGCGATGCCGCCGCCGAGGTGCGCGTCGACCGGCGCGGCGCCGGCGACGAGGCCGAAGGGGATGACGCCGACGAGCAGCGGGGTGACCGCGATCACCCCGGCCCGGAACTCGTCCCTCCTCACCCGCTCTGTCTAGCGCCCCGGCCGAGGCGTACTGGCTCCCGATTTCGGTGTCCCGACACCGAAATCGGGAGCCAGAACCGCCGAGCGGGTCAGGTGCCGTGGGGCCCGAGTTGGGCCACGCCGCACACCACGTCGGCGTTGATGCAGTACCGGACGTCGGTGGCCAGGGCGTCGGGGTTCCACGCGTTGAAGAAGTCGGCGTGGGCGGTGAAGGTCTCGCCCGAGGCCAGGCGCAGGTCCGAGGCGTCGCCGTGGAACGGGTACTCGATGATGAACTCGAGCTGGGGGACGGCGACCGGGTGGCTGTCCGGGCAGCCGTCGGCGTCGCTGTAGGCCATGTGGGCGGTGTGGTCGACGGGGTCGTCGAGGTGCTCGCCGTCCCAGCAGTCCGGGTACGTGATGCGCACCCGGAGCGGGGAGCCCTCGCCGCAGTCGGGCGGCGCCGCGTGGCGACGGGGGTTGAAGCCACAGGACCAGCCGACGATGGCGGTGTCCTGCTCCCCGGTGGCGAACTGGTCGCCGCCGAGCATCTTCAGGCCGAGTGGGAACGGGACCACCGTGGTCGGGTCCACGCCCGGGGCGGCGCGGTAGTAGGCGTTCGAGCCGCTCGGCTCGATCCGGCGGTCACCGTCGTACAGGGCGGGCGCCCAGTAGCTGGCCCGGTCCTCCTTGTTGCGACAGGTCGTGTCGGCGTCCACCAGGTCGTCCACGGTGGTGTCGGCGTCGACGCCCGTGGCACCGAAGAACTCGTGCAGGTGCGACATGCCCGGCATGCCGGGGTGCACGATCGGGTCCACCGGTGCGGCGTTCGACCACGCGCACTCCACCACGAAGCGTCCGTCGTGGGGCTCGGCGGCGACGGTGCCGCCGCTGCCGCCGTCGGAGGTGGAGGAGGTGCGCCGCACCGCGACCGCGGCCGCCACCGCCACGAGGGCGATGACGGCCGCGGCCAGCACGACGGTGCGGCGACGGGTCAATCCGTCGGCGCCGGCGGCACCTGGATGGCGTCGACGTCGATCTCCTCGGTCGGGCCGCGGGCGGGCTCGGTCGGGGCGGTCGCCGCGTCGGGCATGTTCTCGAGGTCGCCGGGGTCGGGCAGCTCGACGGTCTGGAAGTCCGCCGGCTCGGCCTGGTTCTCGTCGAGCAGGGCGATGAGGGCCGCCGACTCGGCGTTCACCACGCCGAAGGGACCGCCACACGGGGCGATCTGCTCGAGGTCGGCGGGGCTGAACACCGCGGCGTCGTTGTCGGCGAAGCAGTTCTCCTTGTCCTCCGCCTCGACGCTCATGATGTCCCAGCCGCCGTTGGCGTCGTTGCCCTGGGCCACGTTGCCCACGACCTGGTTCCGGTGGGCGTGCCACACCAGCGGGTTGGGCAGCTGCGCGATCTCCTCGTCGCTGACGGGCACGGAGTCCTCGACGCAGTTCGGGTCGGGCTCGTCGATCAGCGGCCCGATCGGATCCGACTCGGGGGTCGGGGCCACGAGGATGCCGGCGACGGGGTTGTTGTCGACGCGGTTGCGCTCGACGATGTTGTCGTTCGTGCCGGTGAGGATGACGCCCACGCCCGGGAACTCGGCGGCGACGGCGATGGCGCTGGTCTCGAGGTTGCCGTTGTCCGAGGCGATGTTGCCCACGATGGTGTTGCGCACCGGCGGCGCGCAGCCCTCGTAGCTGCCCGCGTTGGGCACGATGCCCGAGCGGTTGTGGCGGAACACCGAGTTCACGATGGTGACGTTCGTCGAGTTCGTGCCCGAGTAGCCGAGCCCGTTCCACTCCGAGGTGAAGTCGTCGATGACCGCGTTGCAGTCACCGCACTGGCCGATGTAGATGCCGGCGTCGGGGCTGCCCGAGCCGTAGGAGTGCTCGAACACGCCGTTCACAGAGCCGTACGCGTACACGCCGTAGTCGCCGTTGCGGATGGCGGTGAGGTACGAGCCGCGGTAGCCGTCGACCCCCGTCCAGAAGAAGCCGTTGCCGGTGTAGTTCTGGGCGGTCATGTTCTCGACGACCACGCCGTCGGTCTCGAGGATGCGCACGCCGTTCTCGAGCTCGAAGTTGCCCTCGAGGATCACGTTGTTGCGGTCGATGCCGCGCAGCGTGATGTCGGGGCAGGTCACGTTGACGGCTTCCTCGTAGGTGCCCTCGGCGATCAGGACGAGCGCCCCCGGGGCCGCGGCGTCGGCGGCGGCCTGGATGGTGTCGTAGTCGTCGGGCACGTTGAGGGTGCCCTCCTGGTCACAGGTCGGTGCCGTCGGCGCCGTGCTCGCGCTCTCGTCGTCGCCGCCGTCGCTGCTACAGGCCGCGACGACGAACACGACGGCGAGCAGCACGGCGAGGAGCCGCTTCGTGGTGGTCATGGTGGTGGTGTCTCCCCCTGGGTGTGGTCCGTCAGCCTTCGACGGTGATGGTGCCGATCATGCCCGCGGTGGCGGTGCCGTGGATCGAGCAGTAGAAGCCGTAGGTGCCGGGCTCGTCGAAGGCGATGGGCGCCACCTCGGTCCCCGGCTTGAAGTCCTCGACCGTGATCTCCCAGTCCTGGTCCGGGTCGGCGGGGATCACGTTGTGGTCGTTGCGGCCCCGGTTGGTGAACACGATCTCGGTGCCGGCCTGCACGGTGATCTCCTCGGGCGCGAACGAGTTGTCGAGGGCATCCACGTTCTCGGTGACGCCCTCCACGAGCTCGACGTCGTCGCCGCTGCTCCCGCAGGCGGTCAGGCCGAGGCCACCGACGACCAGGGTGAGGGCGAGGCCGGCGACGATCCGGCGGCGGGGTGCGGGCATGGTGGTGGGTCCTTCCGAGGACAGGTCTACCGAGCGAGAGGTCGGCGAGCCAAGGTAGTCGACGGGTCACCGCGGCCCGGCCCGCTCAGTTCCCCCGGACCGCACCGTCGAGCATGGGCGGGCGGTTCGGCCAGGTGTGGAAGGTGCGGCGGTGGCGGGCCATGGCCGTCTGGATCAGCTCGATGTAGACGAGCTTGCGGATCAGGTAGCTGTGCTGCTCCTTGGGGTCCAGGTAGAGGTTGAACATCTTCCCGTAGCCGTACTGCTGCATCACGCCGCTGAAGCCGCCCGAGTTCACGACGTCGGTGTCGTCGTCCGAGATGGACGCGATCATGTACTTGTACTCGGCGACCCGGATGGCCGAGAAGGTCGCCGTCAGCCAGTAGTAGTGGAACTTGCGGTTCGAGTGGGCGTCGTCGCCGAGCAGGAACGACGTCTGGTCGATCGAGTCGATGAACCGGTCGTCGGGCACGGCATCGTCCGCTCCGGCGAGGTGCAGCAGCGTCGCGAAGAGGTCGAGCTGGTCGAAGAGCCCGTCGGACGCGCGCCCCTCGATCATCCCGGGCCACGAGAAGATCCCCGGCACGCGGACGCCCCCCTCCCAGGTCGAGCCCTTGGCGCAGCGGAACGGGGTGTAGGCGGCGTCGGGCCAGGTCTCCATCTCCGGGCCGTTGTCGGAGGAGATGAAGACCAGGGTGTTGTCGGCCTGGCCCGTCTCCTCGAGGGTGCGCACCAGCCGCCCCACGATGTCGTCGAGCTCGACGAGGGTGTCCTTGTACGGGTGCTTGGCCGGTGACGACCCCTGGAAGCGCTCGAGGGGGTAGTTGTCGAAGTGGGCGCCGCGGGTGCAGTGGTAGAGGAACCACGGCCGCTCGTCGCCGGCCATGCGCTTGATGAAGTCCTCGGAGTAGGTGGCCCACCGGTCGTCGAGGGTCGACAGGACCGGGATGGTGACCTCCTCGACGTTCTCGGGGTCGCCCCCCTTGGTGGCGTGCACCCAGCACTTGTTGAAGCGCTCGTTGCGGATCCACTCGGTGCGCTCGTCGCTGTAGACGACCTCGGGGAAGAAGTACGGGTCGCGCCACTCGGTGTACATGTCCGAGACGCTGAGGAACCCGTAGAAGTCGTCGAAGCCGACGTGCTGGGGCTGGCTGGCGAGGTTCTCGCCCATGTGCCACTTGCCCACGGCCTGGGTGACGTACCCGGCCCGGCTCAGCAGGTCGGCGAGCACGACCTCGCCCTCGAGGCCGCCGGGCATGCCGTACATCGGCGGGATGAGCAGGCCGTGGCGCATGGGGTGGCGGCCCGTCATGATCGACGCCCGTGACGGGGTGCAGGACGGCTCGGAGTAGCACGAGGTGAGCAGCAGGCCGTCGCGGGCGAGGCGGTCGATGTGCGGGGTGGGGGCGCCCGCCATGACGCCGCCGCCGTAGCAACCGAAGTCACCCCAGCCGACGTCGTCCATCAACACGACGAGGACGTTCGGCTTCTTGCCGGTGCGCGCCTCGAGGGTGGCGAGCTTGTCCGCGACCGCCGCCTCCTGGTCCGGGTGGACGAACCGGGGCTCGCGGTTGTCGGCGACGTGGGTCGTCGGCGCGCTGATCAGGTCGTGGGCCATGGTTCCCCCTCGGTGGTCCCCGGACCGCAACGGTCTAGCCGATCGGGCACGGGGCGCCGGGCGGCCGCCCGGCGCCGGTGGCGGGCGATTCCGAGAAATGGGCCGTTCGCCCTATCACATCGCTGTACGGACCTGTCGATACAAGTTCTTGTCAGAACACGGGTCCAGCAGGATCTCGTGCCCGAAAGACAGACACGGAGACAAACCGATGATCCTCACCTACGAGTTCCTCGCCAACTGGATGCGGGCCCGCTTCGCCGACAGCGAGCGTGGCGCCTCCCTCGTGGAGTACGCCCTGCTGGTCGCCCTCATCGCGGTGGTCTGCATCGCCGCCGTGACCCTGCTCGGCCGCAACGCCAGCACCAAGTTCAGCAACGTCGGCTCCTCGATCAGCTGATCGACCGCTCGACCTTGGCAAAGGGGGCGGGCCTTCGGGCCCGCCCCCTTTCCGCGTCCCGGCAGGGGCCCGCGCTGGCCCGGCCGGGACGACGGCCCTGCGGCTCGATCAGGTGCGCTTGGCCTTCGCCCGCACCGTGTCGACCGCGGTCGGGTCGGCCACCGAGGTGACCGTCACGTCGGCGTTGTGGGCGGAGCCCCGCACCGACGTGGTCTTGGCCTTGACCTTGACCCGCAGCGTGGTGGTGGCACCGGGGGCCAGGTTCGCCGTGGTGTAGGTGCCGGCCACGACGGCGCTGGTGATGTTGGTGCCGGCGGCGTCGAAGTAGGTCACCTTGTAGCCCGCGGCACCGGACTCGACGCCCCGCACCCGGAACGAGTCGGTGGCGTCCCCGTCGTTGCCGACCTGGACGTAGAAGCTCCGCGCCGCGCCGCGGGCCACGCCGCCCTTCACCGTCTGGCCGGTGGTGACCGCCGGCGCGTAGGTGCCGTCGAGCGAGAAGGGTCCGGCGGGGGCGGTGCCGACGGCGGCGTCGGCCACCCGGCGAGGTGCCACCGTGGTGCTCACCGCGTTGGTGGTCGCCGCCGGCGTCTCTGCGGTGTCCACCGCCGCGGACCGCGTGAACGTGCCGATGTCGGCGACGGTGGCGGTGCGGGTGCACGCGACGTGCGCGGTCGAGGCGAGGGCGATCGACGCGGGCGGGCTGGCGCAGGTGGCCCCCGGGACGGTGGCGGTGACAGCGGAGAGCGGCACGTCACCGGTGTTCTGGACGGCGATGTCGTAGTGGATGGTCTCGCCGACCTCCACCGAGGCCTCCGTGCGGCTGAGGCTCGCGCTCATCGCCGGCGTGGCGATCAGGGTCGAGACGATCACTTGGTTGGGGTCGGTGGGGATGCAGGGCGTGTTGGCGTCGTTCCAGTTGACGCTGAGCACGATCGGGATGCTCTTCGAGTACTTCACCACGGCGTTCAGGGTGGGCGCCTTCCAGTTGATCGAGCTGCCCTTCGCCCCGGTGACGACCGCGTCGACGTCCACGCTCGGGATGAAGTTCAACGGGGCGAAGACGCCCGGCGACGTCTCGACCTCGATGGTGGGTGGGGTCGCGTCCGGGTTGATGCGGATGTACGAGCCGGCCACCGCGCTCTGGATGTGGACCCGGATGTTGCCGCCCTCGCGCGCCACCGACGCCCAGTTCGGCGCCGGGGTCAGGGTGGTGGTCACGGTGTTCCAGTTGATGCCGGCCGGCAGCGGCTGCCAGATGTCGACCTGCCTCACGTAGACGTAGCCGTAGGTCTGGCCGAGGGGCAGTGCCGGCCGGTTGCTCGTGAAGTCGGGGAAGGGGACGTCGAGGTCGAGGTGGGTCGTGCCGCCCTGGAGCACCGGGTCGGGCGTGTCCTGGACGGTCACGTCGAACGTGTCGGTGATGGTGTCGGGGATCTGGCCGGCGAGCGAGCCGGTGGCGCCGGCCGGCAGGTCGCACGTGTACGAGACCGCCGTGGTGTCCGCCCCGGCGGGGGCGAGGCCCCCGAGCGCGAGGACCCCCACGAGTCCGATGGCCGACGCGACGGCGCGCAGCTTCTGCATCCCCTGCCCCTCTCTCGTTCCCGCTCCCGCACGTTCGTGAACGGTGTTCAGATACTAGACACCCGTGTCTACACGGGACCGACGAGCTGCTCCACCTCGAACAGGTCGTTGAGGACGATGGTGCCGCCGCCGGCCTCGATCTCGGCCCGGGTGATCGGCGCCGGCTCGAACTCGCCCTCTTGGTCCTCCAGCGTGACCCGGTAGGCGTCGACCCCCTCGACCGGGGCGAACACGAGCGTGTAGCGGCAGGCGTCGAGGATCCCGCCGTCGACCTGCTCGCCGGCGGGGAAGGCGGTCGGGGGGACGAGCACGCGGCCGTCCGCGGTCTCGAGGCCGACGCTCGCCTCGGGGGCGATGCAGCCGGCGTCGCCGGTGAGCAGCTGCTCGAAGAAGTCGCCGAAGTCGTTGGCGTCGAGGGTGAGCTGCGCGGTCACGCTGATCGGCGGCGCGGTCGTGGTCGTCGTCGGGGGCACCGTGGTGGCCGGCGCGGCGGCGCTGGTGCCCGGACCGCCGTCGGCGGTGTCGGCGCCGTCGCCGCTCGACAGCAGCAGCGCGCCGGCGGCGCCGAGGAGCAGCGCGACGACCGCGACCGCCACGACCACGGGCCAGACCCGCCGACCGGGTGGGGCGGGCGCCGGCTCGGGCGCCGGCGGGACCGCCGCCACCACGGGTTCGGGCGCCGGCGGGACGGGCGGCATCGGCGGGGTGGGGTCGGCGGCGGACGGCCAGCCCGTCGCGGGCATCACCCAGGTGTGCTCGATCAGGTGGGTGGTCTCCTCGACCAGCTCGTCGGTGGGGCTGGCCTCCTGGCCGCCCACCAGGCCGGCGAGCAGCGCCTTGGCCGTGGGCCGGCGGGCGGGGTCCTTGAGGAACGCGGCCTCGACGAAGGGCCGCACCTCCTGGGGGAGTCCCGCCAGGTCGGGCTCGCCCGACAGGATCCGGGCGGTCACCTCCTCGGGCCCGCCGAGGCCGAAGGGGGGCCGGCCCGTGCCGGCGTAGGCCACGAGCGCGGCCCAGGTGAACACGTCGACCGCCGGGGTGGAGACCTCGCCGGCGGCCTGCTCCGGCGCCATCCAGCCCGCGGAGCCGATGACCGTGCCCACGACGGTGAGGGGCAGGGACCCGGCCGCGGCGGCGATGCCGAAGTCGACGAGCTTGGGCTGGTCGGCGGCGAGGATCACGTTGCTCGGCTTGAGGTCGCGGTGGATGACCCCGACCTCGTGGATGAGCACCAGCGCCTCGGCCAGCGCGGCGGCGAGGGCCCGGAGGCGCTCGCCGCTCAGGGGCCCGTTCGCGGCCACGCTGTCGGCCAGGGTCGGGCCGTCCACGAACTCGACCACCAGGTAGGGCTGGGGCGCCTCGGTGTCGGCGGCGAGGAGCTGGGCGACGCGGGGGCCGGCGACCCGGCGGAGCGCCTCGACCTCACGCCGGAAGCGCTCGCGGAAGGTGGCGTCGTGGGCGAGGTCGGCGCGCACCAGCTTCACCGCGACGGTGGTGCCGTCCGGGCCCTCGCCCAGGTACACCATCCCCATGCCGCCGGCGCCGAGCCGACCGGTCAGGACGTAGTCGCCGAGGCGCTGGGGGTCGCTCGGATCGAGGGGGGTGACCGCCACGGCCACAGTCTGCCCGCTCCGGTGGCCGCCGACCGCTCCCGTCGGGGCGGCTCGGGCGGGGTTCGGCCGCCCGGCGCTTTGCACGGACCCGGCGGGCGACCACACTGGGCGCATGGCTGCCACCCCGGTCGACGATCCCCGCGACTTCCTCGGCCTCGACGCCCTGCTCGACGACGAGGAGCGCTCGATCCGCGACACCGTGCGCGCCTTCGTGCACGACAAGGTCCTCCCCGACATCGGCGAGTGGTTCGAGGCCGGCACCTTCCCCCGGGAGATGGCCAAGGAGATGGGCGCCCTCGGCCTGCTCGGCATGCACCTCGAGGGCTACGGCTGCGCCGGCACCAGCGCGGTGAGCTACGGCCTCGCCTGCCTCGAGCTCGAGGCCGGCGACTCCGGCTTCCGCAGCTTCGTCTCGGTGCAGGGCTCGCTCGCGATGTTCCCCATCCACGCCTACGGGAGCGAGGAGCAGAAGCAGGAGTGGCTGCCCCGCATGGCCGCCGGGGAGGCCATCGGCTGCTTCGGGCTCACCGAGCCGGACTCCGGGAGCGATCCGTCGAGCATGCGCACGAACGCCCGCCGTGACGGCGCCGACTGGATCCTGAACGGCTCCAAGATGTGGATCACGAACGGCGGCATCGCCGACGTGGCCGTGGTGTGGGCCCGCACCGACGAGGGCATCCGCGGCTTCGTCGTCCCCGCCGACACGCCGGGCTTCTCCACCAACGACGTGCACCGCAAGCTGTCGCTGCGGGCGTCGGTCACGAGCGAGCTCGTGTTCGACGACGTCCGGCTGCCGGCGGACGCGGTCCTGCCGGGCGTGGCCAGCATGCGGGGCCCGCTCTCGTGCCTGAACGAGGCGCGGTTCGGCATCCTGTTCGGCGCCGTCGGCGCGGCCCGGGCCTGCTACGAGGCGGCCCTGGACTACGCCACGGAGCGCACCCAGTTCGGCCAGCCCATCGCCGGCTTCCAGCTCACCCAGCGCAAGCTCGTCGAGCTCATGGTCGCGGTGAACCGGACCGCGCTCGTGGCCCTCCACCTGGGCCGGCGCAAGGATGCGCACGAGCTCACGCCGGCGCAGGTGAGCTTCGGCAAGTTCGACAACGTGCGCACGGCGCTCGAGGTCGCCCGGGAGGCTCGCAGCATCCTCGGCGCCAACGGCATCACCCTCGACTACCCGGTCATCCGCCACATGAACAACCTCGAGTCGGTCTTCACCTACGAGGGCACGAACGAGATCCACACCCTCGTGCTCGGCCAGGCCATCACCGGCCTCCCCGCCTTCCGCTGAGCCGCGCCGATCGAGCGACAGGAGCCCCGCCCCATGCACTTCACCGAGGACCACGAGATGTTCCGCAAGACCGTGCGGGACGTCGTCGAGCGTGAGATCAACCCCCACGTGGACGAGTGGGAGGCCGCGGGGATCTTCCCCGCCCACGAGCTGTTCCCGAAGCTGGGCGAGCTCGGGCTGCTGGGCCTGGAGTACGACGAGGCGTACGGCGGCCAGGGCGCCGACCACAGCTACACGGTGATCCTCGGCGAGGAGCTCGGGCGCATCCACTGCGGCGGCGTGCCCATGGCCATCGCCGTGCAGACCGACATGGCCACCCCCTCCCTGCACCGCTTCGGCACCGAGGAGCTGAAGCAGCGCTACCTCGTGCCCGCCATCCGGGGGGAGGCCGTGGCCGCCATCGCCGTCACCGAGCCCGACGCCGGCTCGGACGTGGCCGCGCTGCGCACCCGCGCCGTCCGTGACGGCGACGAGTGGGTGATCAACGGCACGAAGCTCTACATCACCAACGGCACCCAGGCCGACTGGCTGTGCCTGCTCGCCCGCACCTCCGACGACGGTGGCTACCGTGGGATGTCCCAGATCGTCGTGCCCACCGACACGCCCGGGTTCAGCGTCAGCCGCAACCTCAAGAAGATGGGGATGTGGTCGTCGGACACGGCCGAGCTGAGCTTCGTCGACGTGCGGGTGCCGGTGGCCAACACCATCGGGGACGAGGGCAAGGGCTTCCAGCAGCAGATGGCCCAGTTCCAGAACGAGCGCATGATCGCCAACTACCTGGCGGTGGGCTCGATGGAGGTCGCCCTCGAGCGAACGGTCGCCTACCTGCGCGAGCGGGTCGTCTTCGGCGCCCCCCTGGCCGAGAGCCAGCACATCCAGTTCGCCCTCGCCGAGCTCTTCGCCGAGCTCGACGTGGTGCGCCAGTACAACTACTCGTGCGCCGACGCGTACCTCCGGGGCGAGGACACCACCCGCTTCGCGACGATCGCCAAGCTGGTCGCGCCGCGGCTGGCCCGGCGGGTCGCCGACACCTGCCTGCAGTTCCACGGCGGCATCGGGTACATGGACGAGACGTGGGCGTCGCGCTACTTCCGCGACTCGCGCCTCTGGTCCATCGGCGGCGGCGCCGACGAGGTCATGCTGCGCACCATCGCCCGCATGGAGGGCATCGGCGCTTGACCGACGGGGCGCGCCGGGCCCTGATCGTCGCCGGCGGCGAGGCGCCCGGGCCCGAGCTGCTGGCCGCCGAGGGGCCCTGGGACGTCGTCGTCGCCGCCGACTCGGGCCTCGACCACGCCGCCGTCCTGGGACTGGCGGTGGACCTCGTGGTCGGCGACCTCGACTCGGTGTCGGGCACACGGCTCGAGGAGGCGCGCTCGGCCGGGGTGGCCGTCGAGTCGCACCCGGCGGACAAGGACGCCACCGACCTCGCGCTGGCCCTCGCCGCCGCCATCCGGCGCGGTGCGACCGACCTGCTGGTGGTGGGGCTGGGTGGCGGCCGGCCGGACCACGAGCTCGCCAACCTCCTCCTCCTGGCCGCACCCGAGTACGCCGCGGTGGACGTCGAGGCCCGCACCGCGGGCGGCCGCTTCGTGGTCGTCCGCGACCGCCCCCGCCGCTTCACCGGCCGCCCGGGCGACGTGCTCACCCTCCTGCCCCTGCACGGCCCGGCGCGGGCGGTGCACACCCGGGGCCTGCGCTGGGCCCTCGACGGCGACGACCTCCCCGCGGCCACGACCCGGGGCGTCAGCAACGAGCTCGCGGCGGCGGAGGCCACGGTCGTGGTGGGCGAGGGCGTCCTGCTGGCGGTGCAGCCGGGCTGAGTCCCCGTCCTACCAGGGACGGGACGCGGGTTCGCGCTCAGGCCGCGCGTCGACCTGCCGATAGCGGAGGTGATGCCCCGACCCGCCTCGCGGGCGCTCGTCCTCGCCTTCGGCGCCGTCCTGCTGCTCGCGCCACCGGTGGCGGCCGAGCGCCGCACCACCGCCGCCGACGATCCGGCGGTGTCGACCACGAGCACGTCCACCACCGAGCCGTCCACCGGCGGTTCCACGACGAGCACCACGGCGCCGACGTCCACGTCCACCAGCACCACCTCGACGACGCTCTCGCCGACCGACCCCGGCGCCGGCGGGGACGTGACCGGCGGCGTGATCCCGGACGAGGACATCGTCGTGCCCCCGCCGATGGACGTGACCGCCGGCCCCCACGTGCCCAGCGTGGCGATCGTGGGCGATCTGGGGTCGGCCCAGGCCCGACTGGCCGAGGCCGAGTCCCACGTGGCCGACGCCGACGCCCGGGTGACGGCGCTCGCCGCCGAGCTGGCGTCGGTCGAGGACCGCATCGTCGCCCTCACCGACGAGGAACGACAGGCGGTCAAGCGGGTCGAGGAGTCGCGCGACGTCCTGGCCGACCGTGCGGTCGACGCCTACATCCGGGGCAACCTCGGCACCCTCACCGCGACCCTCGCGGCCGAGGACCCGAACGAGGTGGGTGCCAACGAGGCGATGATGGAGAGCGTCCTCGACGCCGACCACCGGGCCGTCCAGGACTACCGGGTCGCCCGGCGGGACGTCTCGCAGCGCCTCGTCGAGCTCGCCGACCGGCGCACCGACCTCGCCACCCAGCTCGTCCAGGCCAAGCACTACGACAAAGCGGTCCGCGCCGACGTGCGGGACGCCCGGGTGCAGCTCATGGCGTTCGAGGCGGGGAGCCAGATCTTCGTCACCGGGATGGTCTTCCCGGTCGGCGACCCCCACCAGTTCACCGACACGTTCCTGGCGCCCCGCTCCGGTGGTCGCCAGCACCAGGGCGTGGACATCTTCGCCCCGGCGGGCACGGGCCTGTTCGCGGTGGAGCGGGGCGTGATCGCCAAGGTCGGGAGCAACGCCCTCGGGGGCATCAAGCTCTGGCTCTACGGCGAAAGTGGCACCACCTACTACTACGCCCACCTGCTCGACTACGCCCCCGGGATCCGCGACGGCCTCGTGGTCGAGGCCGGCGACCTGGTCGGCTACGTGGGCAACACCGGGAACGCGGCCACGACCCCGTCCCACCTGCACTTCGAGATCCATCCGGGCAACGGCCCGGCCGTGGACCCGACCCCGCTGCTCCAGGTCGTCGACGCACTCGACGACGTCGCCACGCCCTCCGTCGCCCGGCGCTGACGGCCGGACGCGCCGCAACCGGTCGCGGATCGGGTGGAATGGGGGCGTGGGCATGGACGTGACCGAGACCCTGGACGTGGGCGCGAGCCCCGAGGCGCTGTTCGCCTGGGTGGCCACCCTCGACCGCTACCCGGGCTGGCTCGACATCGTGGCCCGGGCCGAGCCCGCGGACCCGGCCGAGGGCGACCCCGGGCCGGCGTGGCTCGTCGACCTGCGGGGCCGCCTGGGGCCGCTCTCACGCGCCAAGCGCCTGCGCATGGTCCGCACCGCGCACACCCCGCCGTCGCGGGCGACCTTCGAGCGCCGCGAGGTCGACGGGCGCTCGCACTCGCCCTGGGTGCTGGACGCCACCGTCACGCCCGCGGGGGACGGGGCCCGGCTCACGATGCACCTCCACTACGGCGGCGGCCTCTGGGGCCCCGTGCTCGAGCGGATGCTGCGCGACGAGGTCGAGCACAGCCGGCCCCGGCTGGCCGCCGCGGTCGAGGCCTAGGGCCAGCCCGGGCCGGGCCGGGCCGGGCGGCGCGGCCGCTACGGGGCCCGACGGGCCAGTCGGGTCAGCGCAGCGGCGACCGCGTAGATCACGCCGGCGTAGACGAGCACGAACTTCAGGTACGCGCACGCCGCCGCCACCTGGGGCGCCGGGGACTCCACCGGCCCGCGGATCATGTCGAGCAGGGCCACGTTCTCGACGGCGTCGCAGGCGCCGCCCGCCCAGGCGGCCCAGGCGAGCACGCCGCCGAGGGTGACGAGCCAGGCGTGGCGGAACACCCGCCGGGCCCACACGCAGGCGATGGCGATGGTGGTCGAGTAGGCGAGCAGGAAGAGGTAGTCGAGGCCGACGCCGAAGGCGGCGTGGATGACGTCACGGTCGTCCCACACCGCCATCGCCTCCCTGGCGGCGGCGACGCTGCCGGCGACCTCGAGGCCGACGATCCCGGTGCCGCCCGGGTCGAGCAGGAGCAGGGCAGCGCCGACCACGACGGTGGTGGCGAAGCACGGGAGGAACCAGGTGCGGATGCGGCCGGGCGGTACCTCGTCGAACGGGTGGTGGACCGCCATGGGTTCAAGCCTCGCCGTACGCGGCCCGGGCCGTCCACCGGCCCGCGTGGCGGTCGAGCTCGAGCGGCAGGCCGAAGCAGGCCGAGAGCGCGTCGGCGTCGAGCACCTCGTCGATCGGGCCGGCGGCCTGCACCTCGCCGTCGCGGAGCAACAGGACGTGGCCGAAGCCGGGCGGGATCTCCTCGACGTGGTGGGTCACGAGGACCGTGGGCGGCGTGGACGGATCGCTCGCCAGCGCCCCGAGCCGGCGGACGAGGTCCTCCCGGCCCCCGAGGTCGAGGCCCGCCGTGGGCTCGTCGAGCAGGAGGAGGCCCGGGTCGCCCATGAGGGTGCGGGCGAGCTGGGTGCGCTGGCGCTCACCGGACGACAGCGTGCCGAAGCGCTGCCCGGCGACCCCCTCGACGCCGACCCTCGCGAGCAGCCCGCGGGCGCGCTCGCGGTCGGCGTCATCGTAGGTGTGCCACCAGGGCTCGAGGGCGGCGTGCTTGGCGGTGACCACCACGTCGAGCGCCGTGAGGCCGGGGCGGAGCAGGTCGGCCATGGCGGCGCTGGCGACGCCGATGCGGGTGCGCAGGCGCCGCACGTCGGTGCGGCCGAGGACCTCGCCGAGCACCTCGACCGTGCCCTCGCTCGGGTGCTGGTAGAGCGAGGCGATCCGCAGCAGCGAGGTCTTCCCCGAGCCGTTGCGGCCGAGCACGACCCAGCGCTCGCCCGGCTGCACCACCCAGTCCACCCCGGCGAGCACCCGGTGCCCGTCGAGCACGAGGCCGACCCCCTCCAGGCGCAGGACCGGCCCGTCGGCGGGGGAGGTGGCGGCGCCCATCCCGGGGGACGCTACCCGGCGGCGGATAGCGTGGATCCCGACCCCCGACGCCCCCGGACCCACCCTGCTGACCACCGCGCTCGGCCTGCTGGCCGTCCTGCTCCTCATCCTGGCCACCGCGTTCTTCGTCGCGGCTGAGTTCGCGCTGGTCGCCGTGGACCGCAGCCGGGTCGAGCACCTCGCCCACGAGGGTTCCCGCCGGGCGAAGACCACGCTCGCGGTGCTGCGCCGGCTCTCGTTCCACCTCTCCGGGGCGCAGCTCGGCATCACCATCGTCTCGCTGGTCCTGGGCTTCGTCGCCGAGCCGACGATCGCGGCCCTCATCGAGCCGGCGCTCGAGCCGCTCCTCGGCACCGGCGCCCGCGGCGTGTCGGTCGCCATCGCGCTGGCCCTCGCCACCGTGTTCCAGATGGTGGTGGGCGAGCTGATCCCGAAGAACGTCGTGATCGCCCGGCCCACCCGGTCGGCGCTGCGCCTCGCGGCGCCCTTCCGGGCCTACGCCGTGGTGTTCGGGCCCGTCATCTCCGTCTCGGAGCGGGCCGCGAACTGGGCGGTGCGCAAGCTCGGCGTCGAGCCGCAGGAGGAGCTCTCGGCCGTGCGCTCGCTGCCCGAGCTCGAGCTGCTGTTCCGCTCCTCGGTGGCCGAGGGTGCGCTCGAGCCGAGGGCCGCCGACCTGCTCGCCCGGTCCATCCGGTTCGGGGAGAAGACCGCCGACGACGCGCTCACGCCGCGCACGGCGCTCGTCGCCCTCGAGGTCGACGCCCCGCTCGCCGAGCTCGTCGAGCGGTCGCTCGACACGGGCTTCTCCCGCTTCGTCGTCTACGGCACCGACCTCGACGACGTGCGCGGCGTCGTCCACGTGAAGTCGGTCTACGACATCGCCCCGGACGAGCGGGCGGCCACGCCGGTGCGGTCGGTGATGACCGACGCCTTCGTGGTCCCCGAGAGCCGGCCCCTGGCCTCGCTGCTCGGCGAGCTGCGCGAGGCGGGCGCTCACCTCGCGGTGGTCGTGGACGAGTACGGCGGCACCGCCGGCATCGTCACCATGGAGGACCTCATCGAGGAGATCGTCGGCGAGATCGACGACGAGTGGGACCCCGAGCCCGAGGAGCTGTCGGTCGTGCAGCCGTCCGGCACCTTCCTGCTGTCCGGCAGCCTGCACCCCGACGAGGTCGCCGAGGCCTGCGGGTTCGTCGTCCCCGAAGGCCAGTACGAGACCCTCGCCGGCTTCGTGCTCGACCGCCTCGGCCACCTACCGGTGGCGGGGGAGTGGGTGGCCCACGACGGCTGGGAGCTGGAGGTGGTCGAGCTCGACCGCCGGCGGATCGACCGCATCCGCCTGGTCCCGCCCGCGCCCGCGCCCGACGCCGAGGACGTCCCGTGACGGCGGCGCGCTGATGGACACCACCGCGCTGCTCTTCACCGTCGCACTGCTCTTGCTCAACGGCTGGTTCGTCGCCGTCGAGTTCGCCCTGATCGCGGCCCGTCGCACCAAGCTCGAGCAGGAGCGCCTCGCCGGGAGCCGGGCCGCAGGGGTCGGGATCGCGCTGATCGACGAGCTGTCGATCCAGCTCGCGGGGGCCCAGCTCGGCGTCACCGTGGCGTCGCTGCTGCTCGGCTACGTGGCCGAGCCGGCGGTCTCGCACCTCATCGAGTCCGCCATCGGCGCGGTCGTCGAGCTCCCCGAAGGGCTGCTGCGCACGATCGGCTTCGTGGTGGGCCTGTCGCTCGTGGTCCTCGCCCACATGGTGGTGGGGGAGATGGTCCCGAAGAACCTGACCCTCGCGCAGCCGGAGAAGACGCTGCGGATCCTCGCCCTGCCCACCCGCGCCATCACCACGGTGCTGCGCCCCGTGATCTGGTTCCTGAACGCCCTGGCCAACGGCGGGCTCTGGCTGCTGCGCATCGAGGCCAAGGACACGCTGTCGGACACCCACTCCGCGGCCGAGCTCGCGACGATGCTCGACGCGTCGCACGAGGAGGGGCTCATCCCCGAGGACCAGCACGAGCTGCTGTCGAGCGCCCTCGACTTCGGCGCGGCGCCGGTGTCGAGCGTCATGGTGCCGCGGGAGCGGGTCGTGCACGTCCGCCGGGACGCCACCGTGGCCGAGATCGAGGACGTGATCCGCCGCAGCGGCCACAGCCGCCTGCCCGTGGTCGACGACGGCCTCGACGAGGTGGTCGGCTTCATCCACGCCAAGGACCTGCTCGCGCTGCGCCCGGACGCCTGGAGCGAGCCCCTGCCCGAGCGGCTGCTGCGCACCGAGCTGGTGCAGCTCGACGAGGGCCGCACGGTCGAGGAGGCCATGCTCGAGATGCGGCGGCGGCGGCGCCACCTGGGCATCGCCCGGGACGCCGGCGGCCGCACCACCGGCCTGGTGACCCTGGAGGACCTCGTCGAGGAGCTGGTCGGTGACATCCGCGACGAGTCCGACCGCGACGCCCCCGACCGCGACGACCCCGACCGCGACGGGCGCGACGACGGGGTGAGGGGCGCCGCCGAGGGCGGGGATGCCGGCCCCTCCGCCGGGTGATCGGCATGGTTCGCTACCCTCGCATCGTGCGCAAGGCCTACCGGGTGCTGGCCGCCGCCGCCCTGGGATGGGTCACGCTCTCGGCCGGCGACGGCCTGTCGGCGTCGGACGTCGAGGAGGCGCGCGCCCGCGCCGAGGACAGCATCCGGGCTCTCGACGAGGCCATGGAGGAGCTCGGCGCCATCGAGCAGCAGGTCGCCGAGGTGGAGCACCGCCTCGAGCGGGCCGGCGCCGAGATCGACGCCGTCGAGGCCGAGGTGCGGGCGATCGCGGTCGACCAGTACACGCGGGCGGGCGAGCCGCCGGTGCTGGTGCCACCCGACGAGGACCCGGGCGACCAGTTGCTCGGCAACGAGCTGGCCCGCATCGTCACCGGCGGCGACACCGACCTCCTCGACGCGTACGCGGCCCAGCGGGCCGACCTGGCCGCGGCCGCCGACGAGCTGGACGAGCTCCGGACCGAGCAGCAAGCCGCCGTCGAGCGCATCGAGGCCCGCAATGCCGAGCTGCAGGCCGAGGTCGCCCGCCTCGAGGAGCTCGAGCGCCAGCGCATCGAGGCCGAACGCCGGCGCATCGAGGCCGAGCGACGGCGCCGTGCGGCCGCCGCGGCCGCTGCCGCGGCCGCCGCGGCCAGCACACCTGCCGACGACCAGCCGGCCGACGACACCCCCGACTCGCCCGACCCCACCGGCAGCCCGACGCCCCCGGCGAGCGACGGCGACTTCGTGTGCCCGGTGCCAGGCTCGACCTTCATCGACTCCTGGGGGGCGCCCCGCTCGGGGGGCCGCCGCCACCAGGGCGTGGACATGATGGCGTCGGCCGGCACGCCCATCTACGCCTCGGTGAACGGGAACGTCTCGCACCGCGGGGTCAGCCTCGGTGGGCTGTCGTTCTTCCTCTACGGCGCCGACGGCAACACCTACTTCGGCACCCACCTGAGCGCCTACGGGGCGTCCGGCCCGGTCGTCGCCGGCACGGTGATCGGCTACGTGGGCGCCACCGGCAACGCCAACGGCATCAACCACCTGCACTTCGAGATCTGGCCCGGCGGTGGCGCGCCGGTCAACCCCTACCCGACCGTTGCCGCCGCCTGCTGATTCCGACCTCAGCCGGGCGCTCGAGGGCGTCCTGGCGGAGGCGCTCGGCACCGACGGGGTGCGGGTGGAGGGGCTCCACCGCCTCTCCGGCGGCGCCTCCCGGGAGACCTTCGCACTCGACGCGGTCGGCCCCGACGGGACGACGCGGCCCCTGATCCTGCAGCGGGAGCGGCCCGGCGGCGCCATCGGCACCGGCGGGGGCACCTCCACGGAGGCCGGCCTCCTGCGCGCGGCGGCCGCCCAGGGCGTGCCCGTGCCGGCGGTCGTCGCCACCGGCCCCGCCGAGGCCCGCCGACCGGGCGAGGGTGAGGGTGAGCCGCTGGCGGCCGCCTACCTGGTGGTCGAGCGCCTCGAGGGCGAGACGATCCCGCGCCGGATCCTGCGCGACGAGCAGTACGCCGACGCGAGGAGGGTGCTCGCCGCCCAGTGCGGCCGGGCCCTCGCAGGCATCCACCGGATCCCCGTCGAGGACGTGACCGGGCTGCACGACCGCGACCAGATCGTCCAGTTCCGTGACCTGATGGACGCGCTCGGCGAGCCCCACCCCGCGTTCGAGCTGGCCTTCCGGTGGTTGGAGGCCAACCGGCCACCCACCGGGCCGCCTCGCGTCGTCCACGGCGACTTCCGCAACGGCAACCTCATCGTCGGCCCCGAGGGTCTGCGCGCCGTGCTCGACTGGGAGCTGGCCCACCTCGGCGACCCGATGGAGGACCTCGGCTGGCTGTGCGTGAAGGCGTGGCGCTTCGGGGCGGCGCCGCCGGTCGGCGGGTTCGGGCAGTACGCGGAGCTCTTCGAGGCGTACGCCGAGGCCGCCGGGCTCGCGGACGGGGTCGACCCCGACGTGGTGCGCTGGTGGGAGGTCCTCAGCACCGTGAAGTGGGGGATCATGTGCATCATCCAGTCCGCCTCCCACCTGCGGGGCTTCTCCCGCTCCGTCGAGCTGGCCGCGATCGGCCGGCGCACCTGCGAGAACGAGCACGACGTGCTCGCGCTGCTGCCGTGAGGGTCGGGCCGTGACCCCGCCGCACGACGCCCCCAGCGCCGCCGAGCTGGTGGAGGCGGTTCGGGAGTTCCTGTCCGAGGACGTGCTCGGCGCCACCGAGGGACGCATCCAGTTCCACACCCGGGTGGCGATCAACGTCCTCGGCATGGTCCAGCGCGAGCTCGAGGCCGGTGCGGGCCCGGGCCGGGCGCACGCGGAGCGCCTCGCGGCACTGGGCGTGGCCGACGACGCCGAACTGGGCGCCGCCATCCGCTCGGGGGCGCTCGACGACCGCTACGACGAGGTGAAGGCGGCCGTGTGGGCCAGCGTGCGCGACAAGCTCGCCGTGGCCAACCCCCGCTACCTCGAGCCGTGACGCGCCGTGTGCCGCCGACGGCGGGGTAGGAGCCGGCGATGCACCTGCTCGAGGACGGACGCCGCGTGGACGACGTGCTCGACCCCTACCGCGACGTCGACCGCGTGCGGCCGGAGGGCGGCGCGTGGGTGCTCGCCAACATGGTCGGCGGCCTCGACGGGACCGCGGCCATCGGCGGCCGGGTCGGCGCGCTGACGGGCGGCGCCGACGCCACCTTGTTCCGGCGGCTGCGGGCCCTGGCCGACGTCGTGCTCGTCGGCGCCGAGACGGTGCGGGCGGAGCGGTACGGCCCGGTGCGCCTGGACGACGACCTGGTGGTGGCGCGCACGGCGGCGGGCCGTCCGTCGGTGCCGCCCATCGTCGTGGTGAGCGGGTCGCTCCGCCTCGACTGGGAGGGGCCCCTCTTCGCCGACGCCGCGGCCGGCAGCCCGACGCTCGTCGCCACGACCGCGGCCGCCGCCGCCTCCGAGGCCGGGCGCCGGGCGGCCCGCCACGCCGAGCTGCTGTGCGTCGAGCCGGTGGTTGCCGGCGGCGTCTCGCTGCCCGGCCTGCTGGCGGCGCTCGCCGACCGCGGCCACGGGGTCGTGCTCTGCGAGGGCGGGCCCTCGCTGCTCGGCGAGCTCGTCGCCGCGGGCCGCCTCGACGAGCTCTGCCTGACCGTGGCCCCGGTGGTGGGCGGCGATCCCCTGCCCATCGTGCGCACCCCCGCCGGCGCGACGCTGCGGCACTTCGCCCTCCGCCACGTCGGCGCGGACGACGGCGCCCTGTTCCTGCGCTACGAGGCGGTGGGCCGATGACCTCGGTGGACGACGCGTTCGACGAGCTCGTGGCCCAGACCGCGACGGCCATGGCGGTGGTGACCGTGGCGGTCGACGGCGAGCCGAGCGGGTGCCTCGTCGGCTTCCACGGCCAGTGCAGCATCGAGCCCCGCCGCTACGCGATCTGGCTCTCCAAGGCGAACCACACCTACGACCTCGCGGTGCAGGCCGAGACCATCGGCCTGCACTTCCTCGCACAGGGCGAGCACGAGCTCGCCGCCCACTTCGGGGGCCTGACCGGCGACGAGGTGGACAAGTTCGCGAACGTGGCGTGGTCGCCCGGTCCCGGCGGCGTGCCCCTGCTCGACGCCTGCCCGCAGCGGGTCGTGCTGCGCCGCCTCTCGTTGGTCGACAGCGGCGGCGACCACGTCCTGCTCGAGGGGGAGCCCGTGGCGGCGTCCACCGCCGGGCCCTTCACCCCGCTGCGGCTGTCGGACGTCGCCGACATCGATCCCGGTCACCCCGCCGAGGAGAACCCCCGCCACGACGGCTGATCAGGCCCCGATGGCGTGGTACCCGCCGTCGACGTGGAGCAGTTCGCCGGTGGTCATCGGGAACCAGTCGGAGAGCAGCGCCACGCACGCCTTGGCCACCGCCGTGCTGTCGGCCACGTCCCAGCCGAGCGGGGCGCGGGCGTCCCACACGTCCTCGAAGGCGGCGAACCCCGGGATGGACTTGGCCGCCAGGGTCTTGATCGGCCCGGCGGCCACGAGGTTCACCCGGATGCCCTGCTCGCCGAGGTCCCGGGCGAGGTAGCGGGCGGTCGACTCCAGGGCCGCCTTGGCCACCCCCATCCAGTCGTACGCGGGCCAGGCGACCCGGGCGTCGAAGTCGAGGCCCACGATCGAGCCCCCCTCGGACATCAGCGGTACGACCGCGTCGGCCACCGCCCGCAGCGAGTAGGCGGAGACCTGCACCGCGACCGCCACGTCGTCCCAGGTGGTCTCGAGGAAGCGGCCCCCGAGGCACGCCTCCGGCGCGAACCCGATGGCGTGGAGGGCGCCGTCGACCCGGTCCCAGCGCTCGGCGAGGGCGTCCCGCACGGCCGCCGGGTGGGTCGCGTCGGTGACGTCGAGCTCGAGCACGTCGGGCTCGACCGGCAGCTTGCGGGCCGTGCGCTGGGTGAGCCGCAGGCCCCGGCCGGCGCCCGTGAGCACCACCTCGGCGCCCTCCTCCTGGGCGAGGCGGGCCACCCCGAACGCGAGCGAGGCGTCGGTCAGCACGCCGGTGAGGAGGAGTCGCTTGCCGTCGAGGAGGCCCATGCCCGCGACCCTACGACGATGCGGGATGCGCGTGACGCGAGGGGCCGCCGGTAACCTCTCGCCCGTGAAGATCGGTGTGTTGGGAGGGACCGGCCCGGCCGGTCGGGCCATGGCGGCCCGGCTCGCGTCCGGCGGGTTCGACGTCGTCATCGGGTCCCGTTCGCGGTACCGGGCCATGGAGGAGCGTGACCGCCTGCTCGAGCAGTGGAGCGAGCGCAACCTCTCCATCGCCTCGGAGGACAACGAGGGCGCGGCGGCCGCCGACGTGGTGGTCATCGCCACGCCCTGGGACGCCGCCGCCTCGACCGCGGCGTCGGTCTCCCGGCAGCTGCGGGGGAAGGTCGTCATCTCGATGGCCAACGCCCTCGCCAAGGTCGGCCACGAGTTCCAGCCCCTCGTCCCGCCGCGCGGCTCGGTGGCCGCGAGCGTGCAGGCCGCGGTGCCGAAGTCGCTGGTGTCGGCCGCGTTCCACCACGTGCCCGCCAAGGAGCTCGGCGACCTCAACGCACCGGTCGTGAGCGACGTGCTGATCTGCTCCGACCACCCGTCGGCCACCGAGACCACCCTCGAGATCGTCCGCAAGCTGCCCGACATGCGCCCGCTCGACGCGGGCGAGCTGTCGAACGCCGCGCCGATCGAGGCCTTCGCGGCGGTGCTGCTCCAGCTCAACGTGCGGTACAAGACCCGGGCCGCGGTGAAGTTCACCGGCATCGAGGAGTGACGTCGCCGGGGGGCGAGGCCCCCATGCGGCTCTACGACACGGCACGCCAGGAGGTCGTCGACTTCACGCCGGGCCCCGTCGTCACCATGTACACGTGCGGCATCACGCCCTACGACGCCGCCCACCTCGGCCACGCGGCGACCTACATCACCTACGACGTGCTGCAGCGGCGGTTGCGCGACCGGGGCCACGAGACCCGCTGCGTCCGCAACGTCACCGACGTCGACGACGACATCCTGCGCAAGGCACGCGAGCTCGGCGTGCACTACCTCGACCTCGCGGCGCGGGAGATGGCCCGCTTCGACGCGTGCATGGAGGCACTCGACCTCCTCGACAGCTGGAGCGAACCGCGGGCCACCTCGGCCATCGCCGACATCCGCGGGTTCATCGGCATGGTGCTCGACCAGGGCTTCGCCTACGAGGCGGGCGGGGCGGTGTACTTCGACGTCGGCTCGTTCCCGCGCTTCGGTCGGATCAGCCACCTCTCCCGCGAGGAGATGCTGGTGCTGGCCGCGGAGCGCGGCGGCAACATCGACGACCCGAACAAGCGCGATCCCCTCGACTTCGTGCTCTGGCAGCCCTCCGCCGAGGACGAGCCCGCCTGGGAGTCGCTCTGGGGCCCGGGGCGGCCCGGCTGGCACATCGAGTGCTCGGCGCTGGCCCTGCGCGAGCTCGACACCACGATCGACCTGCACGGCGGCGGCGCCGACCTGATCTACCCCCACCACGAGTGCGAGGCGGCGCAGTCCGAGGCCGCCACCGGCCAGCCCTTCGTGCGCCACTGGATGCACCAGGCCATGGTGCGGATGGACGGCGAGAAGATGTCGAAGTCCCTCGGGAACCTCGTCTTCGTGCACGACCTGCTCCAGGACCACGACGCCCGGGCCATCCGCCTCGCCGTGGTCGCCCACCACTACCGGGACTCCTGGGAGTGGGATGACACGACCATGCCGGAGGCCGACGCCCGCCTCGAGCGCTGGTCGGCGGCCGGCGCGGGCGACGGTGCCCTCGCCGAGGTGCGGGCCGCCCTCGACGACGACCTCGACACGCCGGCGGCGGTGGCCGCTATCGACGCGGCGGCCGCGTCCGGTCAGGGTGTGTCCGACGCGGCGGTGCTGCTCGGCGTGCGCCTCGCCTGAGTAGTCTCTGACCGCTGCCGGCACGGGCCGGCGCGAGCGGGAGGACGGCGGGATGCGACGGACGGTGGGCCTGGCGATCGTGGCGGTGACGGCGTTGGCCACGTCGGTGGTGGGAGCGGGGACGGTCGGGGCGACCCCGGTGTCCATCGCCTACACCTGCGTGACCGGGGTGCCCGCGGTCGGCGACCTGTCGGCGCCGATCCAGGTCGACGCGACCGCGACGCCCGAGCCGGCCGACGCGTTCGACATCGTGACCTACACCGCCGACCTCGCGCTGCCGGATCTCTCCCCGCAGCCGGTCGCGGTCAACTTCAACTTCTTCCGCCTGACCTTCGCGGTGCCGCCCGGCCTGCGGGCGGTGAAGGTCAAGGTGCTCGACCCGCCCTCGGGCACCGCCAACCCGGCGCTGTCGCAGATCGGCGCGGTGGTGCAGGGCGACACCGTCGTGGTGGACGTGCCGACCACGCCCGCGGCCACGCGGCGCTTCCACTTCGGCACCGACGGCAACTTCACCTACCCGTTCAACACCGTGACGCAGTCCGGGGGCACGGCCGTGGTGCTGCCCCGGGTGAAGATCAAGGCCATGACCACGTACGGGGCGCGCTCGGCGACCGTGGCGTGGCCGGCGCCGACCGTCGACACCCAGACCGGCTTCGCCGGCATCGGCGACATCCCGTGCTCGCCCGACGACCCCGGCGCCGCCATCTTCACCACGCACGTGACGAGCCAGGTGGACATCCCGCTCAACCCGTACACCGACGTGTCCAATGGGCTCGACCCCGCGGTCTCGTGGGCCCGCCACCTGAAGGTGTTCAAGCCGGCCGGCACCCGCTTCGCCCCCGCGACGGGCATCACCCGGGCCGAGGCGGTCGTCGCGCTGTGGAACCTCGTCGACCGCCCCGTCGTCGGGACGGGCAACCCGTTCACCGACGTGCCCGCCAACGCCTCGTACCGCAACGCCGTGAACTGGGCGGTGAGCGAGGGGGTGGTCACCGACACCGGCAACCACAAGTTCAAGCCCACGGCGCCGGCGCTGCGAGGCGCGCTCGTCAACATGGCCTTCCGGACGGTCCACGCCCAGGACGGGAGCCCGTGGCCGGCCTTCGCCTACACCGACGTGCCCGCGGGTGCCCCGTACCGGGAGGCCCTGCGCTGGGCCGACGCGGAGGGGGTCGTCAACGAGTACGCCGGCGGCACCAAGGTCAAGCCGACGCTCGCCGCGACCCGGGCCGACCTCGCGAAGCTCCTCTACGCCGTCGCGAACGACGACACGTGGTTCCGCCCACTGCCGACCACCGTGCTCGTCGCCCCGGCCTGACGACCCTCGGGGTATCGTGACCGTCCAGGTCACGACCAGCGAGAGGGGGCACGTGGGACGCGAGGCAGGTCGGCTCTACCACGTCGCCCGGGCGGTCATGACGCCCGTGTTCAAGTTCAACTGGCGCGTCTACGTGAGCGGCCTCGAGCACGTGCCCACCGAGGGCCCCGCCATCTTCTGCCCGAACCACACCTCCGTGCTCGACTCGTTCTTCCTGCCGCTGGTGCTGCCGAGGCGCATCACCTACGTCGGCAAGGCCGAGTACATGGACGACTGGAAGACGAAGTACGTCTTCCCCGCCATCGGGATGATCCCGATCGACCGGTCCGGTGGCTCGGCCAGCGAGCGGGCCCTCGCGGCCGCCGCCCGGGTGCTCGAGGCGGGGGAATTCTTCGGCATCTACCCCGAGGGCACCCGCTCGCGGGACGGCGTCCTGCACAAGGGCCACACCGGCCCCGCCCGGCTGGCCTTCCGCACCGGCGCGCCGCTCCTGCCGGTCGGGCTGGTCGGCACCCGCGACGTCCAGCCCCCCGACGCCAGGTTCCCGAAGCCGTTCCTGCCGGTCTGGGTGAACATCGGGGCGCCGATCGACCCGGCCCGCTACCGCGACCGCGAGAACGACCGCCTGGCCCTGCGCCAGATGATCGACGAGGTCATGTTCGAGATCCGGAACCTCTCGGGCCAGGACTACGTCGACCACTACGCCACCAAGAAGGACGAGGCGATGCCCACCCGCACCGCCGGCGTGATCACGAGCGAGGGCCTGTCGGTCAACGGCCACGAGCACGCCAACGGAAACGGCTCGGCCGACGGCACCGCCGCGCCGGAGCGCCGCTCCTCGGCCTCCGTGCTGAACCCGGGCTGATCCGGCGGGCCCCGGCCGGACGGCAACTGACTGCGGGGCCGACCGGCCGCGGCGGTAGGTTCGGGACGTGAGCGAGATGATCGACGTCGTCCTCCCCGATGGCTCCACGCGCCAGGTCGAGGCGGGCGCCACCGCCGGCGACCTCGCCGCGGCCATCGGCCGGGGCCTGGCCAAGGCCGCGGTGATCGCGGACATCAACGGCGAGGAGCGCGACCTCGCCACCCCGCTCACCGCCGGCGACCGGGTGGCCATCATCACCGCCGACAGCGACCGGGGCCGCTACACGATCCGCCACTCGACGGCCCACGTGCTCGCCCAGGCGGTCCTCGAGCTGTTCCCCGGCGCCACGTTCGCCATCGGCCCGCCGATCGAGAACGGCTTCTACTACGACTTCGAGCTCGCCGACGGCGGCACGTTCACGCCGGAGGACCTCGAGCGCCTCGAGGCCAAGATGCGCGAGATCATCGCCGAGCGCCAGCCGTTCCTGCGCGACGAGATCCCCGAGGCGGACGCCCTCGAGCTGTTCAAGGACCACAAGTACAAGTGCGAGATCATCCGCGGCGCGGCGGACGATCCCACTTCGGCCACCGAGGCCGGCCTGGTGCGCACCTACGAGAACCCGCCCCGGTTCATCGACCTCTGCCGCGGCCCGCACGTCCCCGACACGAGCTCGCACCTGGGCCACTTCAAGCTCACGCGCGTGGCCGGCGCCTACTGGCGCGGCGACGAGCGCAACCCCATGCTCCAGCGCATCTACGGCACGGCCTGGGAGTCGAAGGCCAAGCTCGACGAGCACCTGACGATGCTCGAGGAGGCGGAGAAGCGCGACCATCGCCGCCTCGCCCGTGAGCTGGACCTGCTCTCGTTCCCCGAGGAGCTCGGCCCGGGTCTCGCGGTGTGGCACCCCAAGGGCGCCATCGTGCGCAAGCTCATGGAGGACTACAGCCGCGAGCGCCACGAGCGGGGCGGCTACCAGTTCGCCTACTCGCCGAACATCGCCCGCTCGCTGCTGTGGGAGACGAGTGGGCACCTGGGCTTCTACGCCGACGCGATGTACCCGCCCATGGAGCTGGACGAGGGCGTCCGGTACTACCCGAAGCCCATGAACTGCCCGTTCCACATCCTCATCTACAAGAGCAGCCAGCGCTCCTACCGGGAGCTGCCGTACCGCCTCTTCGAGCTGGGCACGGTCTACCGCTACGAGCGCTCGGGCACGCTCCACGGGCTGTTCCGCATCCGGGGCTTCACCCAGGACGACAGCCACATCTTCGTCACGCCCGACCAGCTCGCCGACGAGCTCGCCAGCCTCCTCGACTTCGTCCTGTCCGTGCTGCGGGCCTTCGGCTTCGACGACTTCCAAGCCAAGCTGTCGACGCGCCCGCCCGAGAAGTCCCTCGGCTCGGACGAGGACTGGGAGCGGGCCACCGACGCCCTGCGCTCGGCCATCGACGCCGCGGGCCTCGACTACGAGGTCGACGAGGGCGGCGGCGCGTTCTACGGCCCCAAGATCGACGTCGACGTGCGCGACGCCATCGGTCGGAGCTGGCAGCTGTCGACCATCCAGGTCGACTTCCAGAACCCGCAGCGCTTCGACCTCGAGTACATCGGCGCCGACAACCAGCGCCACCAGCCGATCATGGTCCACCGGGCCCTCTTCGGGTCCGTCGAGCGCTTCTTCGGCGTGCTCCTCGAGCACTTCGCCGGGGCGTTCCCCGCCTGGTTGGCCCCGGTGCAGGTGCGGGTGCTGCCGGTGCGCGACGACCACGAGCCCTACGCCCACCGTCTCGTCGACCGCCTGGTCGCCGAGGGCTTCCGGGCCGACGTGGTGGGGGCCGACGAGAAGCTCGGCAACCGCATCCGCAAGGCGAAGGTGGAGAAGCTGCCCTACGTGCTCGTCGTGGGCGACGACGACGTCGAGCACGGCACGGTCGGGGTCAACCCCCGCGGCGGCGAGGTCGAGCGCGGGGTCGGCGTCGACGACTTCGTCGAGCGCCTCGCCACCGACGTGCTCGCCCGTGCCTGACGAGGCGAGCGACCGCCCGGACCGCCCCGACCGCGGGGGCCCGGCGCTCGAGCGTCACTGGGCCGGGTGGCGCAGCGACTACATCACGAGCGCCTTCGCCGGCGACGCCGACACCCCGTCGTCGGGGCTCGTCGGCGAGGAGGGCGAGGGCTCGCTGTTCGAGCGCATCCTGCACTCGGGACGCCCGGACGAGGAGACGTACATCCTCAAGCGGGGCACCGCCGCGTTCGCCATCCTCAACGCCTACCCCTACAACAGCGGCCACCTCATGGTGCTGCCGAACCGCGCCGTGGCCGAGCTGGAGGGCCTGACCACCGAGGAGTCCGCCGAGGTGTGGGCCATGGTCCGTGAGGCGGTGGTCGCCATCAAGGGGGCCTACTCGCCCCAGGGCGTGAACGTGGGCATGAACCTCGGGCACGCCGCCGGGGCGGGCGTCCCCGACCACCTGCACGTGCACTGCCTGCCCCGCTGGTTCGGCGACACCAACTTCGTGACCACCGTGGCCGAGATCCGGGTGCTGCCCGAACCGCTCGGCGTCAGCTGGGAGCGCCTCCGCGCCGCCTGGCCCGCCTGAGCGCCGCCCCGGTACGGTCGAGCCGATGGCTGACGAGGTGCACCCGGGCGACGGGGACGAGCAGGACCCGGCCGGCGCGGCGCCCCAGCCGGCCGCGCCGGAGGGCGACGCCCTCCCGGAGGACCTCGACGTCACCGGCTTCGTCGGGCCCTACCAGTTCCCCAACAACAACCGGCGGCGCATCCCCGGCGCGATCTACGTCGGCACCGGCCTCGTGTGCGTGCTGGTGTGGGCCGTCACCGAGGGCGGCGACCCGGTGCTCGTGAACGAGGGCGTGCTCTGGGCGGGCATCGCCCTGGTCCTCGTCGGGCTCTACCACTTCCTGGCCGGCGTCACCCTGCGCCTCGACGAGAAGGACGCCCTCGTCGGCGCCACCACCGCGGTCGGCTTCCCGGTCGGCCACGCCTCCGCGCAGATGGGCTGGCGGGGCCTGCGCAGCCGCCCCACCTGGCGCATCCTCCTGTACTCCGCGGACGAGCCGCCCACGAAGCGCGGCCTCGTCATCATCGACGGCGTCGACGGCGAGGTCATCGACCAGTTCGTCGAGGACAACCCCGAGGACTGGACCCAGTTCGAGGACGACTGAGGCGCCCCGCCGCTACCGGCGGCGGTTCTCCTCGAAGGCCGCCTCGGCGAGGCGCAGGTCGGTCACGCCGGTGCGGACCGCCTCGCGGAGCACGTCGAGGGCGGTGACGTCGCCTCGCCCGCCGGCCACGCTCGCGGGCCGGCCCCAGTCGGCCGCCGGGACCCGCTCGGCCACGGCGGCGAAGCCCTCGGCGGTGGTGGCGAGCAGGCCGAGCTCGTCATCGAGGCCACTGCGCACCGCCGGCCAGTCGCGGGCCGCCGGGTCGAGGGTGCCGGGCGGCAGGACCGGCGTGTCGTGGTGCAGCACCTGTTCGAGCGACTGGCGCAGGAGGCTCAGGCTGCGGTCGGCGTCGACGAGGTGGTCGATGGGGGCGTGGCCGGACGAGCTCACCCGCTCGGCCCACTCCTCGACGTCGGGGTCGTCGATGGGCCGCAGCGCGGCGCGGAAGCGGCGGGGGAGCGACCGCAGTGCCACCACCCCGTCCTGCGGCGACATCCGGGCCAGGTCCTTGGTGTCCATGGGGTCTGTCTACCGCCGGGGGCGGGTCGTCAGTCCTCCGCCGTCAGTCCTCCGCCGGCAGTGCGGCGACGAGGTGCTCGGGCAGCACGTCGTAGTGGTCGTGCTCGACCGTGAAACGCCCCCGCCCCCCGGTCATCGAGCGCAGGTCGATGGCGTAGCGCAGGATCTCCGAGGTTGGCACCATCGCGACCACGATGGACTCGCCGTCGTCGCCCGAGTCGCTGCCCTGGACCCGCCCGCGGCGGGCGTTCAGGTCGCCCATGACGTCGCCGAGGTGCTCGCCGGGCACGGTGACCTCGATCCGGGAGACGGGCTCGAGCACCACGGGCCCGGCCTGGGCCATGGCCTCGCGGAAGGCCAGGCGGCCGGCCATCTTGAAGCTCATCTCGTCCGAGTCGACGGCGTGGAACTTGCCGTCGAACACCGTGGCGCGGACGTCGACGACCGGGAAGCCGCGCAGGCCCCCGTTGGCCATCGTCTCCTGGATGCCCTTGTCGACCGAGGGGATGAGGTTGCGGGGGATGGCGCCGCCCACGACGGCGTCCACGAACTCGTAGCCCGCGCCGCGCTCGAGGGGCTCGATGCGCACCGAGGCGACGCCGTACTGGCCCCGGCCCCCCGACTGCTTCTTGTGCTTGCCCTCGGCCTCGGCGCCGGCGGTGATGGTCTCGCGGTAGGCGACCTTGACCGGCTCGGTCTCGACCTCGACGCCGAACTTGCGCTTGAGCCGCTCGATCGTGACGGTGAGGTGGGTCTCGCCGGCGCCCCGCAGCAGGTCCTGGTGGGTCTCGTCGTGGCGCTCCACCACGAGGGCGGGGTCCTCCTCGGCGATGCGGTGCAGTGCGCCCGCCACCTTGTCCTCGTCGGCCTGGGTCTTGGCCGTGATGGCGATGGAGAGCACCGGGGGCGGCTGGACGATGGGGGCCACGCCGACCGGTAGGCCCTTGGGGGCCAGGGTGTCGCTGGTCTCGGTGGCGCTCAGCTTGGCGACCGCGAGGATGTCGCCGGCGACGACCTCCTTGACCGGTTCCTGCTCGCGACCTCTCAGCGAGAGCAGCGAGTGCAGGCGCTCGTCGGTGTGGGTGCGGGGGTTGTAGAGGTGGTCGTCCTGGCGGATGGTGCCGGACAGCACCTTCAGCAGCGAGATGCGCCCCACGTAGGGGTCGGCGATGGTCTTGAACACGAACGCGAGCGGGTGGCCGGCGGGATCGGGCGCGACCTCGGCGGTGCCGTCGCCGGCGGTGACCACGACGGGGGGACGGTCCTGGGGGGCCGGGCCGATCTCGCAGATGAAGTCGGCGAGGCGGTCGATCGCGACGTCCGCCGACGCGGACCCGCAGACCACGGGGAAGACCTGGGCGCTGGCCACACCGTGGGCGAGGGTGTGCTCCAGCGCCTCGAACGACGGGATGCGGCCCTCGAGGTAGCCCTCGAGCAGCTCGTCGTCGGCGACGACGATGCCCTCGACGAGGTTGTCGTGGACCTCGTGCTCCTGCGCTTCCATCTCGTCGGGGATCTCGCCCTGCACGGCGGTGCCGCCGTCGTAGGTGAACGCGGTGTCGGTGAGCAGGTCGGCCACGCCGCGGAACGCGGCCTCCTCGCCGATGGGCAGCTCGAGCGGGGCGATGCCGGCACCGAAGCGGTCGCGCAGCTGCTCGAGGACGCGGGGGAACGACGCCCGCTCGCGGTCGAGCTTGTTGACGAAGATCATCCGTGGCACGCCGAGCTCGGCGGCCAGCTTCCAGATGGCCTCGGTCTGCACCTCGACGCCCTCGACCGCGCTCACCACGAAGACCGCCAGGTCGACCACCCGCAGGGCGGCGGCCACGTCGCCCACGAAGTCGGCGTAGCCGGGGGTGTCGATGAGGTTCACCCGGTGGCCCTTCCAGGTGAACGGGGCGAGCGCGAGCGAGAGGGACAGGCGGTGGGCCTGCTCCTCGGGGTCGACGTCGCAGACCGTGTTGCCGTCCTCCACCCGCCCCCGGCGGTTGATGGCCTTCGCCTCGAAGAGGAGCGCCTCGGCGAGCGTGGTCTTGCCCACGCCGCTGTGGCCGACCAACGCCACGTTGCGGATCCTGTCCGGCGACACTGCGTCCATACCGCGCACCTCCGTGCCTCGACCACGGCCGTGAGGGGCGAGCCCCTCGGCTCCGCTCGACAGGGTAGGCACAGCGGGCGGGACCCGCAGACGCCGGGCGGGGGCCGTTGCGGGCGGCGGTGGGGACCGCCCCGGCCGGGTGGGGGATGGGTGCCCGGGCGCCGGTGGGCCGTTAGCCTGGGCCGGGCTCGCCCCCTTTCGTCAGGAGAACCATGTTCGACGGGAAGTTCCGCACGAACATCGAGCGCGGTCTCAAACCCGTCGGGACCAACCTCCGCAAGGTGGGCATCACCGCCGACTGGCTGACCGCCATGGGCGTCCTCATGGCCGGCGCCGCCGCGGTCGCCATCGCCAACGGCGCGCTCGACCTGGGCCTGCTGCTCCTCGTGCTCACCGCCCTGCCCGACGCCCTCGACGGCGCGGTGGCCAAGGCCTCCGGCACGGCGGGCCCCCGTGGCGCGTACTTCGACTCGGTCATGGACCGCGCCAGCGACGCGCTGCTGCTCGGCGGCGTGGCCTGGTACCTGCTCGACACCGATCCCGGCAGCAAGGTCGCCCTGCTCCCCATGGCGGTGCTGGGCGCTTCGTTCCTGGTCTCCTACCAGCGGGCCAAGGCCGACTCGCTCGGCCTCGACGCCCGCGGCGGGCTCATGGAACGCGCCGAGCGCACGATCGTGCTGGCCTTCGGCCTGCTGTTCGACTCGCTGCTCGTGCCGGTCCTCTGGGTGATGCTCGTGCTGACCCTCTTCACCGCCGGCCAGCGCTTCGTGAAGGTCTGGCGCCAGGCCAGCGCGGAGCGCCCCAAGCCCGAGCCGTTCCTCGACCGCACCCGCCGGCGCAACCGCCGCACCGCGCGCCCGATCGCCCAGACCTGGCGGGCGCGGGCCCGCGAGCGCGCCGAGAACCGCCGCCAGTCGCCCCGCTAGCGGTGGCCGATCGGGCGCTCACGGCCTACCGGCTGGGCGCGGGGATCGCGCGTTCCCTCCCGGGCCCGGTGGCGTCCGCCGCGGCGCGGGCCGCGAGCGTCGGCGCGGCCCAGGGCATGCGCGAGCGACGCCTCCTGGTCGAGCGCAACCTGCGGCGCGCCTCCGGGCGGGACCTGCGGGGTGTGGCGCTCCGCGCCGCGGTGCAGCGCACCTTCGAGTCCTACGGGCGCTACTGGATGGAGTCGTTCCGGCTCCCGGGCATGTCGCGCGAAGAGGTCGACGCCGGTCTCACCTACGAGGGCTTCGAGCACATCGAGAAGGCGCGGGCCGACGGCCACGGCCCCCTCATGGCCATCCCGCACCTCGGCGGCTGGGAGTGGGCGGCGTTCTGGCTGACCCTCGTGGCCGACATCCCGGTCACGGCGGTGGTCGAGCCCATCGAGCCCCCGGAGCTGTTCGAGTGGTTCGTCGAGTTCCGCCGCTCGCTCGGGATGAACGTCGTGCCGCTGGGCCCGAAGGCGGGGTCGGAGGTGGTCAAGGGCGTGAAGGCCCGCCACGTCGTCTGCCTGCTGTCGGACCGGGACATCCAGGGCGGCGGCATCGAGGTCGAGTTCTTCGGCGAGCGCACCACGCTGCCGGGCGGCCCCGCCACCCTCGCGCTGCGCACGGGCGCGCCGATCCTGCCGTGCGCGGTCTACAACCGGGGCAAGGGCCACCACTGCGTGATCCGTGAGCCGGTCCCGGTCGAGCGGCGGGGGTCGCTCCGTGAGGACGTGACCCGCATCACCCAGCTCGTCGCCACCGAGCTCGAGGCCCTCATCCGGGCCGAGCCCGAGCAGTGGCACCTGATGGCGCCGAACTGGCCGAGCGACTGGGCGGCGCTGCGGGCGGCGGGCCTGGCCCCGCCGGAAGGCGCCCCGACCGACGGGCACTAGCCTCGCCAGGTGCGCGTCGGGCTGATCTGTCCCTACAGCCTCACCGTCCCCGGCGGCGTCCAGGGGCAGGTGCTGGGCCTCGCCCGGTCGCTGCGCGCCCAGGGCCACGACACCCGCGTCCTCGGCCCGTGTGACGGCCCGCCACCCGACCCGGGGGTGACGCCGCTGGGCAACAGCGTCCCCACCTCCGCCAACGGGTCCGTCGCGCCCCTCGCGCCGGACCCGTCGGCGCAGCTGCGGACGATCCGCGCGCTGCGCGACGAGGCCTTCGACGTGCTGCACGTGCACGAGCCGATGTGCCCCGGCCCGACCATGACCTCCCTGCTGTTCAAGAGCGCGCCGCTGGTCGGCACCTTCCACGCCGCCGGCGTGAGCTTCGGCTACAAGTGGCTGCGCCCGGGGCCCCAGTGGCTCGCCAAGCGCCTCGACCGACGGTGCGCCGTCTCCGAGGACGCCCGCCGGCTGGCCGCCTCGTCGATCGGGGGCGAGTACACGATGGTCTTCAACGGGGTGGAGCTCGACCACTTCGGACGCGCCGAGCCGTGGCCCACCGAGGGGCCCACGATCCTGTTCGTCGGCCGCCACGAGCCCCGCAAGGGCCTCGAGGTCCTCCTCGACGCGTTCGCCGAGCTGCCCCCCGAGGTGCGGCTGTGGATCGGCAGCGACGGGCCCGAGACGGAGCGACTGCGGGCGAAGGCGGCGGGCGACCCCCGCATCGAGTGGTTGGGCCGCATCTCCGACGACGAGAAGGCCTCGCGCCTGCGCGGGGCCGACGTGTTCTGCGCACCGTCGCTCCGGGGCGAGTCCTTCGGCGTGGTCCTGCTCGAGGCCATGGCCGCGGGGTGCGCCATCGTCGCCTCGGAGCTGCCGGGCTACGCCAACGTGGCCCGTGCCGGCCAGGACGCGCTGCTCGTGCCCCCGGGTGACGCCGGCGCCCTCGCGGCGGCGCTCCTCCGGGCCCTCGAGGAGCCCGACACCGCGGCCGCGCTCGTCGCGTCGGGCGCCGGGCGCGCCGCCGGGTTCTCGATGGACCACCTCGCGGAGCGCTACGTCGACATCTACCGGTCGGTGCTCTGACGCCCCACTGTCCGGCCCATCCGGGGGTCGCGGCCCTAAGATGGCCGCGCTGCCGGTGGGTGCGCCGGCCCCCGCCTCCAAGGAGACGACATGACCGCAGTCCTCATCATCGTCGGGATCGTCGTGCTGCTCGCGATCTTCCTGATGGTCCTCTACAACGGCCTCGTCAAGCTGCGGAACCGCATCGAGAACGCGTGGGCGCAGATCGACGTGCAGCTGAAGCGCCGCTACGACCTCATCCCGAACCTGGTGGAGACGGTCAAGGGCTACGCCAGCCACGAGCGCGAGACCCTCGAGGCCGTCACCCAGGCCCGCAACATGGCGGTCAGCGCCGACGGGCCGCACGCGCAGGCCGAGGCCGAGAACGTGCTGAGCGGTGCCCTCAAGTCGCTGTTCGCCGTGTCGGAGGCCTATCCCGACCTCAAGGCGAATCAGAACTTCCTGAACCTGCAGGAGGAGCTGACCGGCACCGAGGGCCGGATCGCCTACGCGCGGCAGTTCTACAACGACTCCGTCTTCAAGTACAACACCAAGATCCAGACCTTCCCGGCCGTGCTGATCGCCGGGATGTTCCGCTTCACCGCCCGGGAGTACTTCGAGGCCGAGGACGTCGCACGCGACAACGTGCAGGTGTCGTTCGGCAACGATGCTCCGGCCGCCCCGCCGGCCGCTCCCGCCGCCCCGACGGCGCCGCCCGCGGCCCCGCCGACGGCTCCCGGCGCCCCGTCCTGATCCGGCACCCCGTCCTGATCCCGAGCCCCACCGGCCGTCCCGGCCCGCGACCGCGTCGCGTGCCCGGGCGGCCATCCTGGTAGCCCGCCATGCCCATGTACGACCAGGTCACCTCCAACAAGCGCCGCTCCGCGGTGCTGATCGCGGTGTTCGTCCTCTTCGTCGCCCTCGTCTGCGCGGCGTTCACCTACCTCCTGCAGTGGGGGCCGGTGGGCATCGTCATCGCCTTCCTCGTGGCCGGCGTCTCCGCCTTCGTCAGCTACTGGAAGTCCGACTCGGTGGCCCTGGCCATGAGCCGGGCGCAGCCGGCGACCATCGAGCAGTACCCCCGGCTGCACAACCTGGTGGAGGGCCTCTGCATCGCCAGCGGGCTCGAGAAGCCGCGGCTCTACATCATCAACGACCCGGCGCCGAACGCGTTCGCCACCGGGCGCAACCCCAAGCACGCCGCCATCGCCGTGACCACGGGGCTGCTCGAGAAGATGAACCGCATCGAGCTCGAGGGCGTGCTGGCCCACGAGCTCAGCCACGTGAAGAACGACGACATCCTGGTCTCCACCCTCGCGGTGACCATGGTGGGCGTGGTCGCCCTGCTCGCCGACATCGGTGTGCGGATGCTGTGGTTCGGCGGCGGCCGCAACCGCAACAACAACGACGGCGGGAACATCGTCTTCCTCGTGCTGGCCGCGATGGCCCTCGTGCTGCTCGTGCTGTCGCCGATCATCGCCCGCCTGATGCAGTTCGCCGTGTCCCGGCGTCGGGAGGCGCTGGCCGACATGTCGGGCGTCGAGATGACCCGCTACCCGCCGGGGCTGATCTCGGCCCTCGAGAAGCTGCGCGACGACCAGACCGTCGTGCACAGCGCCTCGCGCGCGACCGCCCACCTCTGGATCGAGTCGCCGCTGGCCCGCACGCCGGAGGAGGGGAAGATGTCGAAGCTGAACCGCATGTTCGACACGCACCCCCCGCTCGACGAGCGCATCGCCGCCCTCCAGGAGCTCTGAGCCCGATGTCGTCCCGTCGTACCCGTGCGCGCGCCCTCGCGGCCCTCGTGGCGTTCGCGCTCGTCGCCCTGGCGGCGTCGTGCGCCAAGAACGTCGACGACCCCGAGGCCGGCCCCGAGCCGACCACGACGTCGACCACCGCGGCACCGCTCGGCCCGACCTACCCCTTGACCGGCCTGCCGAGCGACGACGAGGCCCGCCGCACGCGCCCCGCGCTGGTCGTGAAGATCGACAACAACATCGGCGCCCGCCCGCCCGTGGGCATCAACCAGGCCGACGTCGTCTACGAGGAGGAGATCGAGGCGGGCTACACCCGCTTCGCCGCCGTCTTCCACAGCCAGGACGCCGACCCCGTCGGGCCGATCCGCTCGGCCCGCATCTCCGACATCGCGCTGCTGGGCAACCTGAACCGGCCGATGCTGGCGTGGTCGGGGGCGAACGCGGTCACCGCCTCGGCCATCCGCAATGCCGACCTCGTCGACGTGGGCTTCGACGCGCAGACCGACGAGTACGACCGCGCGAACAACCGGCCGGCGCCCTCGAACCTCTTCGCCACCACGACCGGCCTGTACGAGCACGCCGGCGATGCCCGCTTCGCCCCGGCGCTGTTCCAGTACCGGACCGCGGAGGCGGCCGCCGCCACGACGACGACCGCCGCCACGGCCGACGCCGGCGCGGGCACCACCGCCACGACGACGGTCGCCGGCGACGGGGTGCCCACGGCGGGCGGGCGGGTGGCGTTCCGCTCACGCGACATCGCCTACGTCTGGGACGCCGGGCGCGCCGGGTGGATCCGCTTCCAGGACGGCACGCCGTACGCCGACGACCAGGCCCAGCTGGTGGCACCCACCAACGTCGTGTTCCTCTACATCGACTACCTGTGCTGCCCGACCGTCCCGGGCACCCCGGAGGCCCAGACCGTGGGCGAAGGTGACGCCGCGGTCTTCACCGACGGCCGCTTCATCGACGCCCGCTGGTCCCGCCCCACCGGCGCCGACGTCTGGAACCTCACCGACAAGGCCACGGGCCAGCCGATCCTGCTGACCCCGGGCCGCACCTGGGTCGAGCTGGCCAACCCGGGCACCGGCAGCTTCGTCGAGCAGGCCGAGGCCGACCAGCTCCTCGCCGCCGCGGCCCAGCCCCTCGAGCTGGAGCTCCCGCCCCCCGAGTTCGGCTGAGCGGGGCCCGACCCGCTCGCCCCGGATCTCGATCGCCGGGACCGGGGGCAGCGCTCCTAGAATCGGGGGCATGGCTGAGAACGAAGGAACCGTCGGGCGCGAGACCGGCACCATGCGGGTCAAGCGGGGCCTGGCCGAGATGCTCAAGGGCGGCGTCATCATGGACGTGGTCGACCCCGAGCAGGCCAAGATCGCCGAGGACGCCGGCGCCACGGCGGTGATGGCCCTGGAGCGGGTGCCCTCCGACATCCGCCGCGACGGCGGCGTGGCCCGCATGAGCGACCCCGAGATGATCGAGGGCATCAAGGCCGCCGTCACCATCCCGGTCATGGCCAAGGCCCGCATCGGCCACTTCGCCGAGGCCCAGA
>WBZL01000017.1_pt1 | contig 170400 bp, 129 predicted proteins | sample 5204291 | NCBI WGS metagenome assembly WBZL01 (sample SAMN12344345, study PRJNA552823) | activated sludge metagenome | biome: Activated sludge suspended growth; feature: Nitrification reactor; material: Wastewater; isolation source: activated sludge from nitrification reactor of wastewater...
GACGGCGAGCGCTGCAGCCGCTCCGGCCAGGGCGATTCGGATCCGGCTCAACGCCCGCCCCCTGCTCTTCCGGCGTGGCGCACGAGGCTAACGTCCATAGCAGACCTTGCCCCGCCCCCCGCCCCCCCGGTGTCGCTTCCTACCCCCCCTACTTCCCCTCATAAGGAGCCATAAAGCCATGATCGTCCGTCGTTTATCTCTGCTGTTTTTGTGGGGGGGTCTCGTCCTGGCCGCCCTGACCGGAGGCCTCGGCCTCCGGCGCACCCACGCCCAGGCCGAGGCCACCCCGACCCCGCCGCCGCCCCCGGTTGCGGAAAAGACCGCCACCTCTCCCGCCCCGGTTGCCACCTCCCCTCCTGGCGGCGGCGGGGACGGCGGCGGCAAAAAAACCCCGACCCTCACCCCGCGTCCGCCTGGGGGCACGTCTGTCCCGCCTGCCGGAACACCTGGGGAGATGTCCTCCCCCACCGCGTGGCCGACCGAAACCCCCACGGCCACTTTGACCCCCACGCCCACCGTGCCGCCCACGCTCTTGCGCCTGGTGGTTTTCATGGACGCCAATGGCAATGGCGACTTTGACACCGGCGAGGGGGTAGACCACTTGTTAGCCCTCGCCCGGTGGGAAACCTGGCAAACCTATGGCTACACCGCGGACGGATATTTGACCTTCAGCGTGCCCCCGAAAATCCCGGCAGGGGCGCAGATCGCCGTCGAAGCCCCGTATTTGCATTGGAGTAGCCAGGTCAAAGCCCCCGAACTGAGCGGCCTGGCGGAAACGGCCTTGAAACTCGAATTACCGGAATTCCCGGTCTTTTTGCCATAAGGAACCGACATGGATGCTAAACGCCGTCAACTCTTTGAAGCCTATCTCCAACAACAATTCGAACGCGGGAGCGCGTTCAGCGTCGGGGACAAACTCACCCTCCTGGAACGGCTCTACACCGAAGCCGCCGAACAAGGCTTAGTCCCCCTCGCCCCCGGCCAGGTCGCGCGCGTGCCCGTCGGCAGTGCGCGGGTGCAGGCCATTCTTGCCGGAAAAGAAATTGCCCTCGGAGGGACAACCATCCAGGGCCGTGCCACCCTCCAGCAACGCCTGGCAAATCTCTCCCCGGCCATGAAACTGCTCGTGTTACTGCTGGTCTTTCTTATCCCGGCCTTCCTCATGTGGGGCTTTGGGCGGTATCAGGAAAGCGCGGCCCTGGCGTTGGCCTTGACCGGGACGCCTACGCCCCTGGCTACGGAAACCGCCACCCCTACGGCCTCCCCCCTGCCGGGTTCCCTCCCGCCTACGGCGACCCCTTACGCCCAGGTTTTGGACAACGCAGGCGTCCCCACGGAACCGCACGATCCGGTCTCCATTTCGTTCGCGAACGTCGCGTTTAGCCTCGGCGTCGCCAACCTGGAAGATGGCGCATGGCAACCGGCAGTGGCCGAATGGCTCCCTGGCACGGCTCTACGCCGGGTGCTGGCGATTCCCTATACCCAGGAAGTGGGCAACGCGGTCGCCCTGCTGACCTATGACGCCCCGATCAGCTTGCGCTTACTAAGCGGCGAGGTGGTCGTGTATCACATGCGGGACGTGCAACGCCCCCAACGCCATGAAATCGAAATTCTCAACGCCCTGACCCCTTCCCTCGTGGTCATTCTGCACGGCGAACGCGCCGGGCAGAGGTGGGTCTTGGTCGCCGAGGCGGAGCAAGGGATGGGTTTCCCCGCGTTCACCCCTACGCCCACCCTGGAACCGTCTGCCACCCTAGAACCGTCTGCCACGCCTCTCCCGGAAACCCCGCTCCCGGCAGGGTCTCCCACCACCACGCCCACCGTGACCCCTACAGCCTCGCCCACCGCGACCCACACCCCTACGGCGACCCTCACGCCCACCGCGACCGGCACGCCCGTGTTGGCCTTCACGCCGCCCGTGCCGGTGACAGAAATTTATACCGAGACCCTGACTGTGCTGAACGAGACGGCAGGCTTGCAGTTGACCGTCACCAACTGTGCGAAGGTGGCGCAAATCGGGGCCAATCAAGGCAATTTTGTCGTGTGCGACGTGGTGCTGACCGCCCTTCGGGACGAGGTGACGTATAGCAGTGACACCTTAGCCGTGACCGAAATGGCGCAAGTCCAGCAAGTGCCCGGCTGGTGGCCGCCCGCGTTGAGCGTGGTGGGCAGTGTCGGGAATGGGCAACTCGCCCACGCCGGAGATACGGTGACGGGCAAAGTGGCCGGGGCGATTGAGAAAAAACAAAGCAACCCCGTCCTGCTGTGGGAACAAACCGGTTTGCGGTATGTCCTCACCCTGGAAACGCTTTTGGATGAATGACCTAACCTTCAAGGTTAAGGTTTTTCTCGCCGTTCTGAGCGCGCTTGGCTTCCTCTTTCGCCTCTGGTGGGGCTGGTGGGTGCCGTCCCGCGCAGAACAAAAACATCGGGTGAGGCGGAACCCGGACAACCTTCTATATCACGATAAGGAGTAAATCTTATGTCTTTCTCTCACTTTCCTCAGACCCTAAGCCTGGCGGCGGGAGGGATCAAATTCCACCTCGCCCGGTTCATCCTCACAACTGGCTTGGCGCAGGGCCTTGATTTCGATTTCACCGAACTTGCCAAAGGGCTGGCGATTCTCAGTATCGGCGGGATTGGCGTGATCATGGCTGGCTCGTTTTTGTTTCCCCAACTGGCGGAACAATACAAGAAACAGACCATTAACGTCATCGTCGGGCTCATCATGGTGGGGATCGCTTCCTCCCTCGTGGGCTATTTCTAACGGAGCCTGCCCCCATGTCAGCCCCCTCCAACCTCCCCCGTGTGGATGATCTGCAATACGACTGGCCGGTAGATATTCTCCATTATGAGTCGAAATACCTGCTCGGCCTGAACTTACAGGATTTGCTCTTGGTCGCCATCCCTGGCCTTGTGCCGATGCTGTTCAACAAACTCGGATGGGGAGTGGTCGGGGCCGGGGTGGGCTATCTGCTCGTTCGCAAATTCGAGGGGTTAGGGGATCGGAATGTCCTGGCGTATCTGCTGGCCCGCCTGCTGGCAAAGACCCAAGACCAAACCGTGACCCTGCCCCTCATTCTCCCGTCCGATCAGGTGGAAACGGTCATCGTCACCGACCTGGACGGCAACGAACTCGCCCGCATTGGAGGCGGGGATTAATGAATGTCGTGGAACTCGAAGCCTTTGATATTGCCACCGCCTCGCCCTGGCAAATGCTCGGCACCTCCGGGTTTTGGGCCTCCCTGCCGCGTCTGACGGCAGGCTTGCCCACCGCCCGGCTGTTGATGGTGGCCGATAGCCTCCAACCGGCAGACGTGACGCTTGGCTTTCAGCACGCGGCGGCGGCGGAACACACGCTCCCGCCTGGCTTGCGGGCCTACCGTTTGCAATATAGCGAATATCTGAATCGGGCCGTCGAGGAAGTGCGCTTTATTCGCCTCTTCCTGGTGGTGGATACCCTCCTGGATGATCAGGGGCTGTGCAACCTCTTGGGCACCTATGGCATCCCGGCCCGTCCGTTGGAACGGGAAATTCCCATGCCGTTTCATTACGGCAAAGACACCTGGGAAACCGTCGAGGCCGCGGACGGCAAGCGGTGGGGGATGCTCCGCTCGAAAACCGCGCAGTATGGCGCGATTTATCCGCGCGCGCTCCATCGGTTGTTTGCCCTGGATTTCCCGATTTGGGCGGTGATGCACGTCGGGGCCTATTCCGAAACCGAGGCCGTGAAAATGCTCAACTACAAGGCGGCGGTTGCCAAATACGAACCGCGCCAATCCATCGAGACTGCTCAACAAGCCTCCGAGGTGGAGGGCACGATTGGGCGGTTACGGAATGAAATGAATCGGGCCGGCGCGGCTTTACACACGATGCGCTTTTATGTGATGGTGGGGGGCTTGGACGAAAAGGAACTCAAAACCCGGTTAGAGGTCGTCCGCGGGGCCGTGCCCTTCGACATGAGCCATGTCTTGCCCCCTGGGGCCACGGCGCGGAAAGTGTTCGGGGTGCAACCCCTGGACGATCTGGAAGGCACGCCCCTCACCTCCCCCGGCGTGGGCTTGCTCACCGGCAGTGCGCTTTCGTATCGCCGCCGCACGGAAACGCGCGGGGTTTTACTTGGCATTGACCGCAACCAGGCTCCGGTGATTCTGAATATCTTCGATCCCCGCAATCCGTCCTATAACATGGCCGTCCTGGGCCAAACCGGAAGCGGGAAAACCTTCGCGGTCCTGCTCTTGATGTTGCGGCATTTGCTCCTGGGGTGTCATCTGATCATCATTGACCCGCAAGGCAACGTGGATATGTCCTTCTTGGGGGAGGACCTGTATCACAAAGCCGTGATGGGCACGGGCGCGGCGGCGGTCAATGTCCTGGACATCACCCACGAGGAAATCTCGAACCAGGTGGAGAGTGTGTGTGCCATGCTCGCGCTTCTCGGTCTCTATGACCGCCAGGACGCGTTAGCCCGCGCCGTGTTGGATCAAGTCCTGCTGGACATTTACGAACCCTTGTGGGGGCGAGACATCCGCCATATGCCCACCCTAGGGGCGGTGCAGGCGCGTTTACGGCAGTTGTCAGGCGACCTCGCCGCCTTGCCAATGGTGCGCGACGTGGCCGCGCTCCTGGCCTTCAAACTCACCCCCTACGCCGATGGAAGCTACGCCGATCTGTTTGGCCGGACGACTTCGGTGGACTTCTCTCTCTCCCGCGCCGTCACCGTCTACGATGTCTCGCGCCTGCCCAAACAGGAATTGGGGGGCAACTTACGCGCCGCCCTGCTCTCGATATTGGTGGCCGACATCAACCAGGCCATTCGCCGCAAACGGCGGGAAGGCGACACCACCCCCATCCTGTTTTTCGTGGATGAAATGGGGATGCTGATGCGCGATGGGGTGATTGCCGCGCATGTCAGTGGGGAGTACAAGACCGCCCGGTCGCGCCGGGTGGGGATGATTGTGGCCGATCAGGATTTACATAGTCTCCTGGGGCCTGCGGATGCCAGTGGCCTCCATCACGGCGCGCCCATCCTGGCGAATTCCGCCTTCAATTTATTGTTTTACCAAAAAGACTCAGAGCGGCCACGGATACGTGAGACGTTTTCCGGCTTGCCTGAGACGTTATCCGAAGCGTTGTACACCCTCCCGCGCGGCGTCTGTCTGGCGCAAGTGCCCGGCGATCTCTTGCTGGTGCATGTCAAACCCTCGCCGTTTGAGCAGGTCGTCTTGTCCTCGCAATTGCAAGACCGCCAACGCGCCCACCAGGTAGTGCAACGCATGATCAAGGAGTTGGCATGAGCATTGGTCTCGATTCAGAAGGTTTGTTAGGCATTTATGCCGATTGGATCGCGTTTTTGCGCGAGAAGAAAGGGCAGTTCGAGGGGCAGTTGGCGAAATTGCAGGCAAAGGGCGGGGGCAAGGACAAGCCCGTCCTGGGCACCCCGCCTGAGGAACCTCCCTCGGCCCCTCTTCAGGAGGCCCCGGTTGCCCCCGAGGGGGAAGCTCCGGCCTGGTTATTTCAAGCCCCTCCGTCCGAGGGTTCCCCCGCCTCTGTGGTTCCCGACCTTGCGGCGGAGGAAGAGACCGACGCCTGGATGTGACCCCATGCCCTGGTGGACAGTTTTCCTCGTGTGTCTGTGGCATGGGCATGTGTGGGGCCAGGTTATCCGGTATGGAGCGACCCGCCCCTTTCAGCAATGTGCGCGTTGTGGCGTGAGCCGTGACGTGGAGGATGCAAAGGAAATGAAGCATGAATAACCCCTCGCTCTTTTCACAAGCCCCCCTTCTTTCGCTTCTCTTGAGGCCGCGTTTTCTCTTGTTTCTGATCCTACCCGTGCGCTGGTTTGCGTTTTTGATGAGATTTTCAAAGGATGTCCCACAAATGGAAGAAAAACATGGACGCTGATCAAAAGAAAATGCTTGGCCTGGGTTTAGTGGCCGCCCTGATTTTTGTTTTCCTAAGTCTCACCCCCGCCCAAAAGCGTGCCATCCGCACCTGGTACACCTCCGGGGCTTGGGTTGCGCCCGTGGTGGCCGTCGCCGTGGTTGTGCCTTCGACGGCTGTCGGAGTCAAAGTTTATCGGGTACGGAAGCAGAAAGCGTACCTGGCGGCGCTTGCTCAACAGGTCGCCACCGGCCCCACCGTTCTGCTTTTGCCCCGCTCCGACTGGAAACCCGTTGACCCCTCAAAAATCAACCTGTGGGGACGTTTGGCGGATGCCTTGCCCCATGATGAACAAATCAGCCTGGAGATTTTCGGGAGCGAGACGGAGATCGCCTTTGCCCTGCACGGCTCAGAGAATGGCGTCCGGGCGGCCTTGACCCAAATCAAAGCGGAGTGGCCGGGCGTCCAACGGCGGGATACCGCGGACGACCCCACCCAGCCCCCGGAAGGCTGGGGGGGCTATTGGTGCGAATGTGCCCCGGCGAGTTGGGATAAGCCCATTGTGCCTCTCACCACTGACCCGCTCCGGGGGGCCATTGTCGAACTGAATGGCGTCGTCGGTCAGGGGCGCGGCCTGCTCCAAATCCTCGCCAAACACGACTATGGCACAAAACGCAAAGTCGGGCAACGGGCGGTGGCCGCCCGCGGGGAAGGGCAACAAGTGCCTCACGCGGGCGTGAAAGCCCTCCGCACGAAGGAAGCGCGGGAATTGGAAAGCCGCTTTGACCGCAACTTCTTGCAAGTCACCGTCCGGGCGGTGGGCATGGCCGATACCCCGGAACGCGCGCAAGGCATTGCCCGTGGCCTGGCACGCGCGGTGTGTGCCAGCTATGGCCCTCAAAACCCGGTCAAGGTGGTGAAAGAAGGCCAGGGCGATTTGACCGCTACGCAACAACGCGCTTTCGGGAAAATGCAAGCCTGGGCGGACACCGAACTTGCCAGCCTGGCGCACCTGGTGGGGAGTGACATGCTGACCGTCGCCCCCCGCTTGCTGGTTGCCAGTGCCAAATCTCTGCCCGTGTCTCCTGCCATGCGGGTGATCCCCACCGATACCCTCGCCCGGTTCGCGGAGGAGGTCCGCTAATGCTCACAGCCCCCCCACCCCCGCCCCCGGATAACCAGACCCTTTTATTTTCCTTCACGAATTGGATCACCCTCCCGGTCGAGGATTGGGTCTGGCTCTTGGAATTGGCCCAACGCCAGGGGCAAGCCCTGGACGCCTATCTCGCGCATGTTCTGCATGACCATGTTGCACAAAACCAACGACAGGAACCCAACGCATGAATTTCATAAAGCAGTTAGCCGCTTGGCTAAATAAAAATTTCACTTTGCTTCGCGGACGATATACCCATTGGCAGAAGGTGCGCGCCGAGAGAGAGAAAGTTCAAGCTGAGGAAGATATTAAGTACATCGCGGATAACTGGCAGACGATTCCTCCCTGGCTTCAAAAGCGGATACAGGTAGATATTGAAAAAGCTGAGGCGGAAGCGAAAAAAGGAAAGAAAACCCTATGACCGCCGCCTCCCGCACCATGGTTTTACTTGGCAAAAGCCTCGATGATAACGGCCACCCGGTCTTGGCCGGGATTCCGCTCGATGACTGGAAAACGCACGCCCTGGTGATTGGTACAACCGGATCGGGCAAATCTACGCTCCTCCGCAATGTGGCGGTGCAGACGTTTGGCCTGAACGCCACCACCTGTATTGTGGAACCGCACGGCGATCTGTGTCTCGATGCGCTGGCAGGCGTGCCCGATAGCGAACTCTCCCGCGTAGTGTATCTCTCTCTGGACAGTGCCCAACCCCCGGCGATTCCCCTGATGACCTTCGGCCTGGGCGGTGGGGTGGATGTGGGCATGGGGGCGGTCTTGTCCGTCATTCGGATGGCCGAACCCCAATCCTGGGACGCCTCGACCCGCATGCGCGAAGTCTTACGCCATGCCGTGCGCGTGATTTTGGACACGATGAAATGGAACGCCAGTATTGTGGCCCTCGACCGTTTTCTGACCAAAGACCAAGAATTATTCCGGGAAAAACTTCTGACCAATTGTTCGGATGAAGTGGCGCGTAGTCGGGAGTTTTGTCGAGACGAACTCAACCCCGCCCTCGAAGGGGCGAAGGGCACGGCAGGAATGCAAGAGAGTATCCGGGCCGCCCGTCGCCGGTTGGAAATCTTCACCAATGATCAACGCTTGCGCCGCACGTTGGCCCTGCCCCCGCTTGGCCCACGCGTGAACATGGCAGAACTGCTAACCGGGGGCAGGCTTGTCCTGGTTCCCGTCAATGCGGCAGAATTGGGATCGCAAGTGGCTCCGCTCGTCTCGATGCTGATCATGCAAATGGTCAAGACCGCCTTTTTGGGCCGCACGGATCGCACGCAACGTCAGCAGGCCGTCATCATCATGGATGAGTTTGCGGCGATGGCCGAAAGTGAAGTAGCCGAGATTGTAGACACGCTCCTCCGGGAGGCGCGGAAGTTTGGGGCGGCGATCATCCTGGCGACGCAATCTATTAACCAACTCTCAAACGAAGTCAAGAAAAACGTCTCGATCAACACCAACCAAAAGATCGTCCTCCTGGTCAGTGACCCCAACGAAGCGGCGGAGGCCGCAAAGATTTTGGGGAGCGACCAGATCAACGACACCGATATTCGCAACATGCCCAAATATCACGGGTACGTCAAAGCGATGGCGGACAAGGCTCCTCAACCCCCATGCCTGCTCCAAATGTATCCCCCGCAAGCCCTGGCCCCGACCCGCCGCCTTGACCTGAGTCAACTCGACCTCACGCGCCCGGACGTTTCGGCGGAATGGCAACACGTCCGCGCCCTGGCGAAAGAGGCCGCTGATCCCAATGATCTCCGGGCCGCTGATCCGGTTGTCACCTATCTCCGGGAGATGGATGAACCCACCTGGCAAGGGGTGGTCTCAGATGCGATGGCCTGGAACCGTTATCACGCCCACCGCCTGTTAGCCGATCCTTCCCTCGAACCCGATAAGGTCGCGCGGGCCAAGAAAATTAGCCGCGGCTTGTATGGCCTGCCCTGGTGGTTACGGGAGGCGTTTTACTGGCGAACGCTCAACGAGGGCAAGCGGAAACCCGGACGCCCCAAAGGGGCGGGGGTAGACAAGGCCCCTGAGCCTTCCCCCTCCTTTCAACAAAAAGCCTGTCCGTATTGCACCACCCCTAATGAAAGCCAGGCTCCCAATTGTGTCAAATGTGGTGCGCCGTTTACGCTTACCCAACCGTCCACCTCAGTAGATTTTGGGTAAGACCAAATCGCCTTTGCTGTACCAAATCCTCCATAAACATACCTAATGCGCTATTGCCGTTCCACGTGTCAGGATGCGCCCAAAAACCTTAGCGGTTCCCAAAGGCCATTCGCGTTCCCGAAAATATATTGAAGCGAGAAGAAATTATGTCAAACCTAAAAGTACCTTACCCCAAAGTAGATATGCAGGCTATTCACCCCGAAGATAAACCAGATCAAATACTGGCATACATCATTAAACAATGGGACTACCTTTCCGAAGAAAGCCAAGCTGAGATTTTGGGCAGGACAGAAAAGTATGCACAAGAAAACCGGGCCTGGCTTGAAAAGATGGTTTCGACTCGGAAAACCCAAATCCAAAATATGACGGTCCATCTTTCAGACGCTCAGGCTTTAGCCAATTATGTGGCTTATAGCCTCCTCCATCTCCCTAATTTTTTTGGGGTGCGGATCATCCGCCCAAAAGAATATTGGCGTGTATGGGATGCGTGTATGGCAATCCTAATCCAAACCGAAAACACGACCGAGGAAGAAGCCCATGTCTAAAAATCCTCCTCAACCCGACCCCATGCGGGAGTGGCGTTACCTTTTAGAAAACACCCTCCTCTCTAAAGAACACTTCGTAAACGTTGGCGATCAACCTGGAAACCTTACCGACGCCCTCTATCATCTCTCCTTGTCGCTCAGAGAATTAGCCAGGGCAATCACAATAGCCCAAACGCCACCCAAAATGAAGAAGCCGAAGAAGGCGAAGGCCAAAAAGGACGCGCAAGAATATCGTCAACCTTCTCGACTGCGCCGAATAAAGCTACCAGAAACATCCGATGAGCAACTCGACTTTTCATAGGAAAAGAGGAGATCAGGCGATCCATTCGCGTACCTTAGCGACTGGCATAGCGGCTGGCATAGACATACCGATAACACGTCCAAAAATCAGCCAATTACTCTAGAAAAAAAACGGACTACCCCCTTAAAAGGGGGTATGGCTCTCAAAGAGCCATCTTTCCCCCTTCGAAATTTCGCCTAAACGAACTTAAATTCTCGTCCTCGCGCCTCTGATCTCATATCAATTCCTTAATCTATTCTCTTAATCGTCTCCCAACAATCTCTCAGTTTTGATTGCCTTAAACCTAAACACACTTTTTGCAAATCTTTCCCTTCATGAAAAATCTATTTCTTAATCCGTTCTCCAAAATTTCTCTAAATCATCTCTCGGATTCGTTTGCTTTAAAACTATCCCTAAACAGGAGATAACATGATCAACTTCTCAGTTACCCCAAATGTCAAAAAAACGCCCAACGCCGGGCGGCGTCCTGACAAACCCGAATTAACCCCTGCTCAAATTAAAACTGAAGCCGCGCGTCTCTTAGCCGAAGGCATCTCTAAAGATGTTTGGCGCGTGCTGGATTGGCTTGCGGTTGGAGGTGTAATGACGGTAGCCCAATTACAGTTAAATCCACGCACCTTGCGTAAATACGCAAAGGCACGGCTTGTAGATCGCGTCCCCTTTCCTACACGGGAAATTATGACGGTGTTTGAAGCGGAAAAAATCCCCGTGGAGGATGTCAGCCTGATCCAAATGTATGTTTTAGGGCCATTAGGTCTTGAACTGTTGCGCGGGAGACACGCCTTTGTGCCTCTGACAGGCTATTTGAATTACCCCTTATCGCGCGTTTTGCACGATGTCATTCTCAATGAAATTATCTTGCGTTTAGTAGGGTTTGCGGAGAGCCTGGGATGGGAAACCACCTGGCGCGGACCCAACTCCGCACGCCTGGTACACCCTGAGAACAAGCAGGAAATTCTCGAACCGGATGCGCTCCTGGTTTTTACTCGTGGAGAAGAGGTGCGCGCCTTCTGCCTTGAATTCCATCACAAGGAGGATAAACAAACCCGCGCCGAATTGAAGGTCAAAAACTATCAAGCGGCATATGAAAGCGGCCTATGGCAAGCCCAATGGGAGCTAGAAACCTTTCCCACGGTTTTGCCCGTTTTTACCGAAAAGATTGTCGGCACAGGGTATCTCAACACGCTCCGCGAACGGAAGTCCGATGTTGCTTACCTCGGCAAACTATTGGCCGGGGTTTTGCAAAACAACCTTGCAGAATGGGCAAATTTTGCCACCAACGAGAAAAGCACCATTTTGGAATAACACCTGGTAGGGGAATTTTTTACCCCACCAAAAGGACAAGAGGCATGAAGACCCTCATCATTGTTGAATCGCCCACCAAAGCCCGTGCGGTCGCCCAATATGTCCGCGGTTTATTTGATAGCCCTGCCACCGTCATGGCCTGCCTGGGTCATTTGCGCGATTTGCCGGAAGGCGCATTGCATGTGGACGTTGACCAGGGTTTTCGCCCGGCTTACGCCGTTCGCCCCAACCGAAAGAATCTCATCCCGGATTTGCGGACCGCGATTCAGCAGGCCGGGCGGATCATTCTCGCCACCGATCCAGATCGGGAAGGGGAGGCCGTGGCCTGGCATATTACCCAACTCTTTCAGGCCGAACTCAAGGGGAAAAATGTGATCCGCATTACCTACCATGCGGTCACACGCGAGGCGGTGCAGGCGGCTATCTACCGCCCCCGCGCGTTAGACATGCACCGGGTGCAAGCGGCCCTGGCCCGCCGCGTGATGGATCGGTTGTTTGGCTACACCCTTTCCCCGGCCTTATGGCAAGGGGTCAAAGGCCGCAACTTAAGCGCGGGGCGCGTGCAAACCGCCGCCTTACGGTTGTTGGTGGAGTTTGAACGGGCAGGGGAAAGCGATACGAACGTATCGTCAATTCCCCTGCAAGAAACCTTTTCGGTGGAAGTGGAATTATGACCCTTGCCAGGAGTCAAGTTTTCGCTCAGGCCACGGATGCCCAGGCGATAGCGGCCCACTTAGAAACCGCCCCCCTGCGCGTCCTTGATCGGCAGGAAGAAATCCAGGTGGAATACCCACCCCTGCCTTTTTCCACGGCCTTGCTCTTGGAAGAGGCCACTGCCTCGCTCGGCTGGACAGTCGCCCGCGTAACGGAAACGGCCCAAGCGTTATTCGAGGCCGGGCTGATTACCTATCCACGCACCGACTCGACGCACCTGGCCCCGGAAGCGATCTATGCCGGGCAACAAGTGCTGGCGGAGATTTTTGGCCCCGACGCGCTTGGCGAGGCTCCGGCAGGGGAAACTGTTCCCCTGCCAAGTATGGGGAAGCCGCATTGGTGGCGACGTTTTTGGCACGCGTCGCCTGCGCCCGAGGTGCCTCCCACGGAGGCGGACACCCCCCTCGAAGCCCATGAAGCCATTCGTCCCACGTCCCCGGCGAAAACCCCGGAGACGCTCCGCGCCACCTTAGCCCTGGAGGCCTATGCCTTATACACCCTGATTTGGACGCGGTTCCTGGCGAGTTTGATGAAACCAGCCCGCTATCGCGTGATCACCGTTGACCTGGAGACGCCATGACCACCCCCCAAAAACCGCGCTTGAAAGCGCAAGAAATCCAAACCCTCGACGCCGGGTTCCGGCAACTTTACACCCCACCGGGAGCCACGCCGCTCCCGCCGCCTGACCAACCTTCCCGCCTGGCCACGCTCAAAAAAGGGCAAACGGTCACGCCCCGCCAAGTCCGGGTGCTTCGTCATCCCCCGCCCCCACCCTCGGCCATGCGCGAGGCCGACTTAATTCGCGCCCTCCGCACGCACCGGATTGGACGCCCCGCGACGTATGCGGCGATCATCGCCACCCTGCTCGACCGGGAATATGCCATCCAGATCGAGGGGGGCAAACTCCGCACCACGTCACGCGGCCAGGCGGTTTGCGACTTCCTGGTAATGCAATTTCCCAAACTCGTCGCCTATGAATTTACCGCCGAAATGGAAGCCCATTTGGACGACCTGGCGCATGGGCGACGCGGATACGTGGAGACCGTGCAAGCCTTATGGACGGCCCTCCCCAAACCCACAAAGGACACAATATGAGTTCACAAAACATGAGTTCACGCATTCTCTTTGGTTGTCCCCACACCCCTTGCGCCCAAACTGCCACGCTGACCCTGGACGAATTTCGAGAAATCGGCGCGCCGTTGTGCCCCGATCATCACCTCAAAATGGTCTCCAAACAGGCGGAGGGTGAGGGGGCGGTGAAGGCGGTCGGCCTGATTATGACGGGTGTCACCCAATTAGCGGCGGCGGCGATGGCACACTTACGGAGGGAGGAATAAAGCATGTCTGCTTTCTCCTTGCCTCGTCTCGAAACACTCCCCCTGACCCGCGTGCGCTTTACGGTCAAAAATCCGCGCCAGGGTCTCGCCGAAACCCCTGACCCTGATCTCCCCGCCCTGGCCGCGAGCCTGGGCACAGAAGAGGCCCCCACCCTGACCCAATACCCACTTGTGGAAGATTTGGGAGAGGGGCAGTATCGCGTGATCGCCGGGGAACGCCGCCTCCGCGCCGCCTTATTTGCAGGGTGGCAGACCATGCCCTGCCTGGTTATGTTCCCCTTACCCCCCATCGAAGCCCATCATTTACGCGTCCTCGAAAATCTCCATCGGAAGGAAGTTGGCTTGCTCGACCTCGCCCTCGCCCTCAAAGTCACCTGGTATGCCCGGAACGCCCAAGCCCTTGCCGTGTCCGAAAAGACGCTCACCGCGCTCTTGGCAGAGGAGGTCCCCTCTGAAGTGATGGCCCGTGGGCTGGAAAACCTGCTTACCGCGCATGGGTTTGACCCTGCCTCGCCGCCTGTGACGTGGGATGACCTGTTAGATGGGGTGGGCCTGGCCTTCGACGTGGCACGGCGGCGACATTTACGCCAGGTGCTGGAGGTGACTTTGCCCGTGCAAACCCGCCTGCGTACCTCACAGGTGGAACTAAGCGAAGCCCACTTGCGCGCCCTCGCCATGCTCGAACCCGAGGCGCAACTGCGCTTAGGCGAGGCGTTAGCCGTCCATCCTGCCCTTGTGCGGAAAATCGGGGGCATCGTCCATGCCGTGCGCGGACATGGGTACACCCTGGTCGACGCCTTGACCGAGGCGAAAACCAGCCTGCTGGACACGCTCCATGAACACTCAGAGGAGGAACCCCTTGAAGGGGGGCCAAACGGCCCCGAGGCGGAGGGTTACAACGTTGTCCTCGCCGAACAGGTTTTAGGGGTGCTGGAGAGTTTGCAAACCTGGCGACAAGGGCTAAAGGCCCTGTTGACCACGATCCGCCCCCTCACCCTGCATACTATCCCCTCGCCCTGGCAATTGCTTCTCCGGGATGCGCTCCAAGAAACCCGCGAGGATTTGGAAACCCTCTTATTTTGAGCAGGAAAAACACATGGAAAACACTTTGCACTTGCACCGGATCGAGGTGGCTCGCCTCCTCCTGACCCTAAAAAATCCACGGCGGGACGCCGCCGACGATCCCGATCTGCCCGCCCTGGCCGCGAGCCTGGGGCCGGAAGAGGCCCCCACCCTGGCCCAGCCCCCGCTGGTGGAAGATTTAGGCGACGGGCAATACCGCGTCCTCGGCGGGGAACGCCGGATTCGGGCGGCAAAACTGGCGGCCTGGCAGACGATTGAATGCCTCGTGCGTCCCCGCCTTGACCCGATGCAAGCCCACCGGCTCCGGCTCGTGGAAAACTTGCACCGCAAAGATTTACACCCGCTCGATCAAGCGCTTGCGCTCAAAATCGCCTGGTACAGTGCCAATGCCGAGGCCCTCGGGTGTCAGGCGCAAGCCTCTGCCCTGCTCGACCAGGAACAACCGCTGACCAAAACCTTGACGGGCTTAGAAGGCTTATTGGCGGAGGCTGGCTTTATCCCCTCTCATCCCGCGGTGTCCTGGGATGAAACGTTGGACGGCTTAGGGATTGCCCTAGAAAAAGAACGGCGGAAAAAACTGATGCAGGTGTTGGGGGTGGCCCCGGAATTGCAAGGGCAAATCCGCACCCTGGACATGACCGAAGCTAGCTTGCGTGCCCTGGCAAAATTGGAACCGGAAGATCAAAAACGCCTAGTTGAGGAAATTGCCGAAAATCCTGATCTGGCGCACAAAGTCCGCCGCATTTCGCACGCGGTCAGGACGCAAGATTACGCCTTAGAGGACGCCTTAGCCGAGGCACAAGGACAAGGGGGCGGCCTCCCGGCCCCGGTCTCGAGGGCACAGACCGCCCGCGCCTCGGAGGAAACGCCCACACTGGCGGAGGGGGAACCGGAGGCCCCGGCCCCCATTGACTACGTGCCCGACGCGGAGATCGGCGATCTCGTCGTACAGTTGATGGATGCGACCCATGCCCTCAAAACCACCCTTGAACATTTACATACGCTGGTAGGGGACACGCCCCTCGCGACCCTGGCCGCCCCCTGGGGGCTATATGCGGACGAAGCGCTGACCTCCTTACGCACGGCCCTGGAACTGTTTGACTAAAGGAGAAAAAACCCATGTCTTGTGAAGCCCATCGCGGTAAATATTTTCAACACCTGGCAGAAAACGTGCCGGGCGTGGATGCCCAAGATTTAGAGAAACTGTATCAAAACGCCACCAACCGTCCCAATGAAGCAATGGTAGAAGTGGTGGAATTGAAGACGCGTATGTTGTTTAACGACATGCAACAGGTTGGCCTCAAGCCGCCGACCCATTCCCCCACCGGGCTCCCCAAGAAAAAATCCCAACACGGGTATGCGGCGGTGTATGACTTCCTGAAACAAAAAGGCCGTTTTGACCCGAAGAAAAAGAAACGCCAAGAGGAAAATGAGGAGGCCAAGTCCGGGGCGAAAAACGGCCCGATGCCACCCCAAAAGTTCAAGGCGGCGGTGGCTGAACACCTGCGGGAACAACGGGAAACGGCCAACGGACACGCGACAACGGCTCCTGTTAAAAATGGTGAGGAAAAAGCCTCTGAAAAAGCCGAAAACGCATCCTCTGCGCGTGCGGAAGCGGTGGCTACCGAAGCAAAACCCGCCTTAAGCCTGGTGGGGATGGAAGAGGAAGACAACCGCGAACATGCCGAACGGTTTCCAGTTTGGAAGCATGTCCCCCGGTGCGGGAAGTGTGGCCGGTGGCTTTCCACCCAAAACCCCGTGTGCCAAAATCCGAAATGTGGGAGGCGGGGCGAGGCGCAAGGGGAACCTGTCGCCTGGCCGCCCGCGGGGGCCAATTTCAAACACTCACGCCTCCAAACCCATATGCCACAAAGCACGGAAGCGGACCGCGAGGCTGTAAAGCAAAGGATCATGGACGACGCACGCGCCAAACATGCCCTTGCCGGAGACGGTGAGGGAGGGCGCGCACCTCAAAAGCCACCTGCCCCTGAACGCCCTTCCGAAGAACCGGCCTTACGCCCGAACGAAATCCTCATCGAAACCCCCCGCGGCCTCAAACAGGTGGAAATTCACAGCATCGACGGGGATGAAATTGACTATGAAGAAGTCTTGCCCGGCAGAATTCCAATTCGGGGGGCAGGTAGGGTCAAAAGAGCGCAGGTAAGGGCTTGGGGGCATCCCGCAATGGCTGAACTCCAGGATTATCTCGAAGGCGTGACGCCCCTGCCTTCCCTCTCTGAGGTTCAAACCCCAGGTCAAACGGGGCAAGGATTTCAGATCACAAGCAGTCCTGAAGGGGCGATGACCGTGGAAAGCCAGGGCCTTCCCTCGGTGCAAATTCAGCGGATAGATAACGGACTGTATGTTGCAGAATATCGTCCTGACCCCTCCAGTCATCCGCTTACCTCTCGGCAAATGGCAACCCCGGAAGCCTTAATCCCCTGGGCCAAAAATACCTTGAATATTTACAAACTCGCTCAGGCGCAGGCACAACAGGGCGTTACCGGGAAGACAACGGAAAATGAGCCAGAAAAGCCTGAGACAGAACATGATCCCGCCCCTCAACCCCCGGAAGCACAAGCCGCCTCCGCACAAGACCTTGACGAAGAAACCGCCCAACACAACCGCGAAAAAACGGCCATTCTCCAGCGCAATGGTTTGATGGAACAAGAGGGCAAAGTTGTCGGTGATCCAAGTAACCCCGAGGCCGCGTTAGCATTCAGTGCCAAACTCCGCGACGCCGCCCGGAAAGCTGATCAGCAAGCGGATATCGCCCCGGCCTCGAAGGTCAAACGGCTCCGGGAAAGTGCGCGGGCGGGCTATGCCGATGCCGAGCGGATCGAAAGCACCCTCGCTCGATGCGAAAAATGCGGCGCGTTTTTGGATAAAAACGGGGAGTGCAATAACCCGAATTGTCCGACCCAGAGCGATGAAGCCGAAGATGAAACGAGGCGTATCTCTCCCGAGGATGAAGAGGCGTTGATTCGGGCGGCCATTGCTCAGGATATAGCTGGAATGGCGTCAGCGTTTCAACAAGACGGCGGCACAGCCTCCGTGATTGGAGCGGATGACGAGATGCGCGCCCAAATTGAGGCTGAAGTGGCACAGGAAAAACGGATCAGGGCCAAAGCAGGCTATATGGAAAGATGGCTTCGGGAGCATCCAGGTGGCACGGAAGAGGATGCGGCAAGGGCCTTTGAGGATGATATGGACGCATATGAAAACGACGTAGCATTTCGCACACGCGTTACGCACCTCGCTCATCTAGTTAACGAATATTTACAAGACCATCCTGATGCAGGCGAGGACGAACTCGCTGAATTCGCGCACAAGATGGATGAAGAATTAAAACGAGAGTCAACCCGCCCCGCCCCGGACGCCCCCGAAACCGGGGAGTTTGGCCGGTGCGAAAAATGCGGTGCGTTTTTGGATAAAAACGGCCAATGTAATAACCCCAAGTGCCCCACCAACACCGGCGAACCAGAAACCGACGAAATTGAACTTGAGGAGGAAGAAGAAATCTTCGAGGAACCGGCCCTCGCGGTCCCGCAAGGCCCGGACTATCACATCACCGAGGCCGATGAACTTGGCAAAGGGGGGGCCAAGACCAAAGCCCGGCAAAATATTGAAGCGATCAAACTCATCCAGAAATTAGACGAAGAAGGCCGCAAGGCAACGCCGGAAGAACAGGCCATCCTGGTCAAATTCGTCGGGTGGGGCGGCTTGCCGCAAATGTTCGATAGCCGGAATGAATACTGGCGTCCGAATAGTTACTACGGGGGCCAAAAGCCCGAATTCTACGACGAGTATCACGAACTCAAAAAACTGCTCACAGAGGCAGAGTGGCGCGCCGCCTCGCGGTCTACGGTCAACGCCCATTACACGAGCGCGACGGTGGTCCGCGGCGTGTGGGACGCGTTGAAGCACATGGGCTATGACCGGGCGGACGGCAATGTTCTCGAACCCGCGGTGGGGAGCGGGAATTTCTTTGGCGTCATGCCGGAAGAATTCCAGGGGTCCAACAAAGTGGGGGTGGAACTCGACGCCTTTACCGCCCGGATTGCCCGACATCTCTACCAAAAGGCGGACGTGCGAAACATGGGGTTTGAGAAAACCAATCTCCCGAATGACTTCTTCGACCTGGCGATCTCGAATGTGCCCTTCGGGAATTTCCCGGTCGTAGATCGGGAATTCCAGGGCACACGGCGGTTTCTCACCCGCTCCATTCACAATTTCTTCTTTGCCAAAGCCCTCGACAAGGTGAAGCCAGGCGGCACGGTGGCGTTCATCTCGTCGCGGTACACCCTGGATAGCAAGGATGACAGCATTCGCAAGTACCTGGCTGAAAAAGCCGACCTGGTAGGGGCGATCCGCCTGCCAAACACCGCCTTCAAAGAAAATGCCGGCACGGAAGTCACCACCGATATTATCTTCCTCCGCAAACGCTTACCGGGCGAAGAACCGGGCGATACGTCCTGGGTGAACACCCAAACGGTGGACGTGGGCAGTGACCAAGCCCCCATCAATCGCTATTTCGCCCAACACCCGGAGATGATGCTCGGCACCTTGAGCATGGAAGGTTCCATGTATTCCGGGCGGGAATTGACCTTGCAGGGCGATGGCCGTCCGATTGGCGAAGCCTTACAGGACGCCATTACCCACCTGCCCAAAGGCGCGTTAGCCGCCGCACATGGCCGGTGTCAGGCGTGTGGCGCGTTTCTTGACCAAAACGGGCAATGTAATAACCCGCGTTGCCCGAAAACTCGCCCGGTCGAGACCCGCCGCGTCTTGCCCGAGGAGGGCATGACCGAAGGGCAATACCTGGTGCGGCCCGAGGGCGTGTATCGGCTGGAAGCGGGGCAACTTGTCCCCCACGAAAAGAATGGGCAGAAAACGGCGGACAACAAAGAAGCGATGGAAGTCCGCCGCATTCGGGGGCTGGTCGCCCTCAACCAGGCCGCCCGCGCCGTCCTGAAACTGAACCTGGAAGAGGCGGAGGAGATCGCCCTGGCGACCGCCCAGGCGACCCTTAATGCAGAGTATGATGCGTTCGCCCAGGCCCACGGCCCGGTGAACAGCAAAGCCAACCAACGCGCCTTGTCCGGCGATCCGAACCTGCCGTTCCTGATGGCCCTGGAAAACGACTACGACGCCGAAAAGAACACGGCCCGGAAGGAAGCGATCTTTAGCAAGCGGGTGATTTCGGTGAATAAGACCGTCGAAAAAGCCGACACCCCCCAAGATGCCCTCCGCGTGGCGTTGAATGAAACCGGGATGGTCAATTGGGAAAGAATGGCCGAATTAACCGGGTTGTCCGTCGCCCGTTTACAAAAGGCGTTATTAGCCGAGGGGTACGTGTACCAAACCCCCAACGGAGCCTGGGAAACCGCGGAAGAATATCTCTCCGGCAACGTGCGGGAGAAACTGCGCGAGGCCGAAGCCGCCGCCGCCCTCAACCCGGCTTATCAACGCAACGTCGAAGCCTTAAAAGCCGTCATCCCGCGTGACCTGGACGCCACGGAAATCAAAGCGCCGTTGGGCAGTCCCTGGATTCCCACCGAGGACATCGCCGCGTTCGCGAAAGCGATGCTCCGGGCGGACTTCAGCGTGTCCTTCGTCGCGGCCCTCGCCGAATGGAAAGTTACCCCGGAAAGCAAAAATCGGTGGTTGGGGTATGACAAAAGTTCCGCCCTGGCCTCGCAAACCTGGGGCACACGCGACGTGGACGCTCTCAGCTTGCTCCAAGACGCGCTCAACGGCAAAGAACCCACCGTGTATAAAACGGTGCAAGGGGAAGACGGGGGAGAGAAACGCGTCGTCAACCAGGAAGCGACCATCGCCGCCCGCGAAATGCAGAGCAAAATCAAAGAAGCGTTTGAAAAATGGCTCTTTACCTCGGACGATGAACGCACGGCCCGGCTCGTCACCCACTACAACGAAACCTATAACGCCGAAGTCCCCCGGACATTTGACGGTTCCCACCTGACGTTACCCGGCATGGGGGCGAACATGCCCGAACTGCGTGCCCACCAAAAAGATGCGATCTGGCGCATTAGCCAGGGGCAAAATACCCTCCTCGCCCACATCGTCGGTGCGGGGAAAACCTTCTCGATGATCGGAGGGAGTATGGAACTCCGCCGCACCGGTCTGCGAAAGAAACCCATGCACGCCATTCCCAACCACATGCTCGAACAGTACACCGCCGACTTTTTGCGGATGTATCCGGGGGCGAAGGTGCTGGCAATCTCGGCGGACGACATGTCCGAGAAAAAGCGCGCCCTGACCATGAGCCGCATTGCCACCGGCGATTGGGATGCCGTGGTCGTCACCCACTCCGCCTTGAATAAACTCCCGGTCAAGGCCGAAAGTGAAATCGAATTTGCGAATGAGCAAATCGAAGGCTTGCGCGAAGCCCTGGAAGCGGCGCGGCAAGAAGGGGAAAAGATGACGGTCAAGGAACTGGAAAAGAAACTCGCCCGCGAGGAAGCGAAGCTCCAGGAGAAGTTGATGAAAGCCCGCGACCGGCAGGACAACACCATCACGTTCGATGAATTGGGGGTCGATCAGTTGTTCGTAGACGAGGCCGACTTGTTCAAAAACCTCGACTTTCCGACCCGCCGCACCCGGTTGGCCGGGGTGCAGGGGCAAGCCAGTAGCCGGGCGCAAGACCTGTTTATGAAAATCCGGGTCATGCGGAAGAAGTATGGGGACGATCAAAGCGTGGTCTTTGCCACCGGCACGCCTATCGCCAACTCCGTCAGCGAGATGTACAACATGCAACGGTTCCTCGATTATGACCATCTCAAAGGCCTCAATCTCGCCCACTTCGACAATTGGGCCAGCCAATTCGGGGATGTGGTGACCAGCATCGAGATGAAACCCTCGGGCGGGGGCTACCAGACCAAATCCCGCTTTGCCCAATTCAACAACGTGCCCGAACTCAAACGCCTCTTTATGCGCTTTGCCGACGTGCAGGTAGACCCGGAGGCCCTGAACCTGAAACGCCCCAAACTGGAAGAGGACGAGAAGGGCCACCGCCGCCAACGCGGAATCGCCGCCCCCGCCTCGGACGAACTCAAGAGCTATATCCAATCCCTGGTCGAGCGGGCCGAAAATCTGAGCCAGGTAGACCCGAAAGAAGACAATATGCTCAAAATCACCTCCGATGGGCGCAAAGCCGCGCTGGATATGCGCCTCATTGACCCGTATGCCGAGGACAACCCAAACAGCAAACTCAATCAGGCGGTGGAAAATGCGTTCAACATCTATCAGAAGACGACCGGCGTCGAAGTGCCTGGCGTCGAAGGCAAACAGAATATGGCCCAAATGATTTTCTGTGACTTGGGGACGCCCAACAACGAAGGCTTCAACGCCTACGCGGACATCAAACGCAAGCTGGTCGCCCGTGGCGTCAAGCCTGATGAAATCGCCTTTATGCAAGACCACAAATCCGACGAAGCGAAAGCGGAGTTGTTTGCCAAAGTCAACGCCGGGCAAGTCCGGGTGCTGATCGGTTCCACCGAAACGATGGGGGCGGGGACGAACGCCCAACGCCGCATGGCCGCCCTGCACCACCTGGATGCGCCCTGGCGACCCCGCGACGTGGAGCAACGCGAAGGGCGCATTATCCGGCAAGGGAATATGAATGAGGAAGTGGGGGTGTACCGTTACCTGACGGAAGAGTCCTTCGATGTCTATAACTGGCAACTCCTCGAACGGAAATCCCGCTTTATCGCCCAGGTGATGAACCGGGATTTGAGTGAACGCAGTGTCGAGGACATTGATGCCAAAGCCCTCACCTATGCCGAAATGAAAGCCCTCGCCACCGGAAATCCCGCCGTGATCGAAAAAGTGGCCGTGGATGCTGAACTGCGTAAATTCAAGGCGTTAGAAACCTCCTACAAACAGCGCACCTCTGACCAACGCGTGAAACTGGAACGCTTGCCGAGGCAGATTGCCGACCACCAGGAGAAAATCCGCAAAGCCACCGCCGCCCGTGAAGCCACCCAACACGCCCTGGAAGCCGAAACCCTGCGCGAAGCCCAGCTAAAAACGGAAGTCGAAGAGGCGCGGGGGTGGGCGAAACAAATGGCCGACGCCGCCAAAGAATTAGGCACGTCCGAAGCCCAGGCGCGCGCGGACACGGCCAAACTTGCCGCACAAGGCAAGGCCGACCGGTTCAAACGCAATGGGGCCTTTTCCATGACGGTGCGGGGACGCCAACTGGACGAAAAAGACGACGCGGCCAAACACCTGGCCGCCCTGGAAAGCGATTTGATGCACACGCCCTCGCCGCTTGGCGAAGTGGAAGAGGTCGGCGAATATCTCGGCTTCCCCTTGTTAGCCCAGGCTCCGAAGGTGCTCGGCGGTGAAGTGAAATTCTTCCTCAAACTCACCGACGAAGAAGCCCAATATATCCCGGCCCATCAGGACACCCGCCGCACGTTTGGCGGGGAAGGGCGCGACCTCACCCGGCTTGGCATGGCCCTGAATGCCCCGGCCAAACGGATCATGGAAAGTCAAACCGAACTGAGTGCCCTGGAAAAAGACTACGCGGAGGTCAAAGCCTCCGCCGGAGCCGGGTTTGAACACCAAGCCCGGTTGGAGGCCCTCTTGAAGCGGGAACAGGAATTGACTGGGCTATTGAAGGCCATCGGCGAGGATAAACAGGCGGTGGCGGAGTAACTTCTTATTGACAACAGTATAGTATTTTGCTATACTGTATTTGACAGAAACCTTTCACATGGAGACCCCGAAATGACTGACCTGAACCTCCCCCCCCACAACCCCTTGACCACCCTGCGCCAGGACCTCCGGGCGCATTGGCGCAAATATCGCCCACAAATGACCGCCCGCCTCGAAGCGGAAGGCACGCTGGATCAGCGCCTCGAAGCCGCCGCAAAGGAGACCGAAGAGGCCATCCTGAGCTATGTGGAAAAAGCGCAAGGCACCTCTTTCACCCCGGCCCAAGCCTTCTGGCAAGCCTGGGAAATCTACCGGGAGGAATGGGCTTTCCTCCCGGCTGAAGTCTCGGATGAAGAGGAGGAAGAGGACGACGACTCTTTCGCCGCCATCCAGCGTCGCCTCAATGCCATCGAGCAGGCATACTATGAATTGGACGACGAGGACGAAGCCGATGACGATGAAGCGTAAGATGCTCTGGCTCGATGACGTGATGGATGCCGAGGCGATTCAGATCATCAAAGAACGCTATGGGTGCGAATCCGAAAGCCAGGCCATGCGCCTCGCCTTGCGTGTGTTGGCCGCCAGCCCGGTGCTCCAAATTGATCTTCCGCAAAAACCCACCCATGCCCGACCCTCGCCCAAGGATGAATGAACGATGAACGATGACGCTCGGATTGAAGGTCTAATAGATTTTGCCTACGAAAACGCTCCTAAAATCACCTGCCCTGCATGTGGTGGAGAATTTCTCCTCTTGACCGGAGAAGGGGTTTATGAGTGCCCGGAGTGCAGAACAGAATTGGAAATCGCTTTCCAATTCGCCGGTGAGCAGTTTGTGGGCTTCGAGGTCAGGTTGAGTGTACTGTCCTCGTCGCCGGTAGCCCTTGATGAGGACGCCGCCCTCTTTGCTTTTATAGACAAACTGGAAGAAGGACGCACTGCCTTAACACGCCTCCAAGCCTACGTTGACGACAATGGAGAAATCCACCCGGAAAGTGTGACCTGGGGGCATGTTGGCTCCCTGACCTATTTGGTCAGTCTGTTGGCCCAAGCCAGGGACATGGTTGACCACACCGGCGAATATGCCAATTAGAGGAGCAAAACGATGAAGGTAAAACTTGCCGCCGCCTCAAACCCGGATTTTTCCCCGGATGTGCCTCAAGGCCATATTGAATTACCCGTGACATGGGTGGGCGTGCGCTCCTTGGCACATGCGTCCCAGGTTTGTCGCCAATATATTGACGAGCATGGTTTAGGGGGTGGGAATTGGACGGGGGGCGAAATTACCCAGGACGACGGCAGTTCCATCGCCAGCGTGTCCTACAATGGCCGGGTTTGGAGTGCCCGGACAGGGAAAGAAATTATTTTTGAAAGGGTGAGCGCATGAATCATCCCCTCCCCGAAAATCTATTCGGCCTCGCCCAATATTCTCTTTTGGCCGTCTCCCGACATGGGCGGGTTGTCCATCTCATTCCCACATTTAAGGGTTCTGACGCCCACTCCTATTGGTCCCAATCCTATTGGGGATGTACTCGTTCATTTCCCGATATGCGTTTAGCGAATTGCCGCAGATGGAACACCCCTTATGTTTAAGTTGTCTGAATTACCTCTCCGCTCACGAATCATTTCTGAAACAGCAAATCAACGCATTTGTTCTAAAACAGGCGTTTGAAGAACATTTGGCTCTTGAAGCCCAACGTAACCATTCAGAATTGTAAATTAGCCTTTTTGATAAAGGCTTCATTCTTTTATTCAAAGGAGTCTCTTATGTCTACCGCACTTACATCAAATGTTGTCACTATCCCTAACCATCTTGGTGAGGACGGTGGCAATCCCCCGAATATGTTTGCTGAACCGCTTCAGTACACTGGCTATTTTGAGAACGAGCATGGAGAACAGTGGCTTTTCACCTACGATAGGGAAACGAAAGCCGCTACTGTGCGCGGGGGCGATAGAGGATGGCGAAAAATCTACGAAGTGGAAGATGGAGTTATCCCAGGCTTGATATTGAGCGACGAGGAAAGTTTGTGGTTACATCTGTGCTGGAAAACGGCAAAAACGTGGGAGAAATGAAAATGTCAGATTATTCCGCTAAAGGGTTTTTCGCAGGCTTATTGCCCAAAGAACTACGCACAAAAGAGGCTGAACACTTCGAGGAACTTTACAAACTTGCCACCGCACTAAGATTAGCTCTCGCCAAAGTTGCCATTCCGAACCCTTACAGGCGATTTAGCTACCCCTATCACGCAGAACACGATGAAATGTTGGCCGATCTTGCCGCGTTCGCATTTAAGTACCTGCAAGAGGCACTCAGCGATATTGCCAAGAGAGCAGGGGTCGAAGTCAGCGAAGAACTCCCAAAATCTCCTGATATAGCACGCTATGAAAAGCGAAAACACGCGGTGTTGCTTGCCGAGGAGCAGTCCATGCGAATAGGGTATGGCGATGGTTATCTTCACGGCTTTGATGATTTTTACGCTTGCTTAGAGGCGGGAATGGAGCCGATGGATGTACTTGGGGAACTAAACCGGTTCCACGATGAGGTCTGTGCATGGGAGGAAAATCAGCACGAGCGAATAGATTTGATCGAGGCCAATATGAAAGGCCGAGGCGATTATCCAGTCCCAAGCTACGAGGAACATTATCTGAAGCGCGGTCGCCGCATACAAGAAAAGAGAGTAACACCATGACACAAAACCAACCAACCATCGAATTCCAACGCGGCCCCTACGGGGAAATCTTTCCCCCGCCATTTCTCTCCCACATCACCCCGGAAGAAGCCTGGAAACGCTATTACGCGTTCAACCTTTCGGTCGGGGTCAAACTCTCCGGCCCCCAAAACGAGGCGGAGAAACCCCTTTGGTACAACTATGCCGCGGTGTATTGTCACCAAACCCGTTTGCGCGAGGTGATCGGGGGCACGGCCTCGGACGAGACGCCCGAGGAAGCCGCCCTCCGCGCCCAGGTGGCCGAGCAGGGCGAACGCCTCTCCATCCGCCCCATCGGGATGGAACATCGTGCGCCCAAAACGTATGCGCCAGTGATCCGCCGTGTGGATGAAAGCACCTGGCAATTTGGCCTACCCGAAAGGGGCCGGGTGCAGATTATCGAAGCCCAGGCCGGGGAGATCATCGAAAAAGCGCAACACCTTTACGTCCTGTGGCAACAGGAAGAAAAGGAGATGCGCTGAACTCAAACCGATGAAAATGTTTTCATCAACAATGGAGATTTTTTCCCGATAGTTTTCATTTGTAATGAAAACTATCGGGAAATCGCTCAAATATTCTAAAAAACAGTTGCGAGACATTCGTAAAGCGCATAGAATACGGAGGTCGCGCAATTATTTTTTACCCGAACAAATTTGCAGAGATAAGACTCCTTCTGACTATCGAATGGATGAAACGAAATGAATCCTATTGAAACCTGGCTTACATACCTCAAAGACAAAGGCAAAAGCCCACATACCCTCGAAGCCTATCGGCGCGGGGTCGAGCACTTTATCATCTGGAACCGCAAATACAGCACAACCTTCAACCCTGCGGCTATCATCCCTCGCGACGTGCAGGACTGGAAAACCCACCAACAAATCGTCGAAAAAGCGGCTCCGGCCACCATCAATCAACGGGTCACGGCCCTGGCTCGTTTTTTCGCATGGGCGGTCTCGGTCAATGTGGTTGCCAGCAATCCGGCGGAGGGGGTCAAAATGCTCCGGCCCCCTGCCCGCAAGCCGAAAGCCCTCAGTGAGCGCGACGTGCGGAAGCTCCTCCGGGCGACCCATGAGGGAGGCGATGTCCGGGATTATGCCCTGATTGAATTCCTCCTGGGGACAGGCCTCCGGGCGAGCGAATGCCTGGCGTTGGAGATCGGGGACGTGATCATCCATAAACGCTCAGGCGTGGTGACTGTTCGAAGCGGAAAGGGCGGACATCACCGGGAAGTCCCCCTGACGGCCCATGTCCGCAACGCCCTCTCTGCTTATCTGGATAAGCATCCTGCCCGGTACAACCCGCGTGCCGCCTTTTGGGTGGGACAACGCGGGGACTGGCAGGATCGGGCGTCCATTACCTATATCGTGGAAAAATATGCCCTGGAAGCCGGGCTTGCCGCATTTGGGCCGCATACGTTACGCCATACCTTCGCCACCCGCTACCTCGCGGCCAATCCTGGCGATCTCCGCGGCCTGGCCGCTTTGTTGGGCCACGCCCGGCTCGAAACGGTGATGATTTATACGGAACCCGCCCTGGATGATCTTGCGGGGCGCATGGAACGCGTGGAGGTTTGAGCCATGTCGGACGCGGTTTTCCTGACACGGATAGATCGGGAGAAAAATGTCCAACGGTGGTATCGCGTGGAAATTACCCCAACGTTGTTCGCACCCGTTTCCGTGGTCTGTACCTGGGGCCGCCTCGGATCGTCCTACCAGCGCGGGCGGGTAATGCCAGTGGAGACACGCGAACAAGGGGAGAAGCTGGTTGCTAAAATTGTGGCGAAGAGGTTAAAACGGCAATACCAAAAATAATGGGTGATGACCCGGAATGCTGTCTGCAAAGGGTTCATCCTCTGCTCGGAGCGCGAACCGAAGGCGAAAGGCAATGAGGGAACCAAATAGTCCTGATTTTTTGGGAAGGGATTGATTTATAAGATGAGGTTTGGTATTATATAAGTGTTGACCGCCAGGGTGCCCCCCTCACCCTGGCGGTCAACGTTTAAGCTGACTGTGTGTGCGCTGTACGTATTGGCGGTCTCGTTTTGTGTTGGATATGAGGGGTCGAACCGTTCTCTAACAAGGGGACGGCGAGATCGAAAAAACCCCTGATCTATATAGGTCAGGGGTTTTTATTTTTGCATCGGGTTGGGGGTGAAAATGGCGGGTGGGCTGTCCAAAGTTATTGTATAATCTTGGGAGCCTGACAAGCTGTTAGATGTTCAAGGCTTTGTTTTTTGATATTATTTGGGTATTGAACCCGTCTCGTTTTGCTCTGGGCTGCTTGTCAGGCGTTTGGAGTGCGAGGCGGGTTTTTGTTAGGTCATGGCATTCTTTCTCACAAAATAGGCTGGAATATAAATCTCTTTTCAAACCTTGCCGGAGAACTATTTGTGGCCGCAATAATTCAATGGACAAGCGGAGAATCCGACGCCAATCTTGATTAGAACTTAAAAGTGTATCAATGGAGGGCGGAAGGCCCAAAGCAGGACATTTTGACTTCATCTGACCAACCCCAACATATTCAACAACTAATTGCCATTTGGCGACAAACCTATGAGCAAATGAAACCCCTCGCCGATGAAGGGACGCTCAAGACCATCCTCCAAAAAATTGCGGAACTAGAAGGTCAATACACGCTCACGATTGAAGGAGATGTCAACATCCAACAAGGCGACTTTGTCGGCCGCGACAAAATCATTCAAAAAATCGCCGAAAGAGCGGTGGTTTTTCGGCAGGATGCCCACGGCAACCTGGTCGTTACGGGGGATGGAAACACCTTCACTTTCCAGGCGGATGAAGTGCCCAAAGTGCTTTTGGCCGCATACCTCCGCTCAGTGGCGCATGAATGTGGGCGCTTGCCGTTGGGGTTGCTGGACCCGGACTTTGCCACGCCGGGGGCAGAAGCGCAAGTAACCCTTCGCAACGTATACACTGATCTCGATGTCGTCTCGCCCCCACCTGGGGAGGAAGAAGGCCACCGATTTTGGGGGATGCGGCTGGCAAAGGGAGAGGAAGGCGCGCGGACGCCCGTATTGGAGGCCATTGCCCAACCAGAGTCTCCTTATCTAGCCCTTTTAGGCGAAGCGGGTTCAGGGAAAAGCACCTTTGTCAACTATTTGACCTCGGCCCTGTCTGGCGAGGGCGAAGGGTTGCCCGACGCCCTCAAAGGCTTGCTCCCGATCCGGATCATTTTACGCAATGCCCACATTCCCCTGGAAACCGGGGGCGGGACAGAAGTTCTGCTCTGGAACGCGCTCCGCGCGGATTTGGCAGAACGCCTCGGGGAAGCGGCGGCGGAAAAAGTGTTGCCTCATTTGCAGGAACGCCTTTTCCGCGAGGGCGGGCTGATCCTCCTGGACGGCCTGGATGAAGTGCCCGAAGCGGGGAAACGCCGCCAATGCCTGCTCGAAGCGATCCAAACCTGGGTGGACACGCTTCCCAAAAACACCCGCTTTTTGCTGACCGCCCGGCCTTATGCGTATGCCGACAAGTGGCAGTTGCCCAATTTTCAGACCATTGCCCTGGCCCGTTTTACCCCAAAACAGGCGGAACGGTTTATTCGGCGCTGGTACACCGCCGTCCGCCCCACCATGGGCTGGGATGCATCCACCACCGACGAAAAAGCCAGCCAGTTGGCCGGGGCCATTGATCTCCAACCCTATCTGGCAGACCTGGCCGCGCGTCCCCTATTACTGACCTTGATGGCAACCCTGCACACTCACCGGGGCAAACTGCCCGAAGACCGCGCGGATTTGTACGAAAACTCCGTCAGCCTGCTCCTCACGCGCTGGCAAAAGGGGCGTGTGCGAAAAGATGGGGGGATAGAACCAGGAATTGAAAAAGTTCTGAGCCTGGACGAAGCGCGCTTACGGGGGGCCGTGGAAGCGTTAGCCTTCCAGACCCACCAACGCCAGGGACAAGACCCCGCCGGGCGAAAAGAAGCAACCGAAAATGCCTCGGCGGACATTCCTTTGGGGGACGTGTTGGTGGCGTTCAGCAAACAGCTTCCCGGCGACCTCAACGCCGTGGAACTGGTCAAATATTTGGAAGAGCGCGCCGGGTTGTTGGTGGGACGGCAGGAAGAGGTGTACGCCTTCTTGCACCGTTCTTTTCAGGAATACCTGGCGGCCAGTTATCTGGCAAACACGGAAAAAGATTTTGCCGCCCGGCTCAAACAACTGGTGTTGGAAGACCTGGCCTGGTGGCGCGAAGTGTATTTGTTGGGTGCGGGGAAAATCCGACAAGGAGGGCTGGCAAGTGCGGTGGCCTTGCTCAACTACCTGGTGCCGCGGGAGCCGGAGAAAGTCAAAAATCCTTCGGAAACGCACTGGCGGCTGGCCGTCCTCGCAACGCAGGCCGCGCTCGAACTCCGCCTACCCGAAAAAGCCCTCGGCGACTACTACGACTATATCCCCGCGATCTTAGACCGCCTGCGCGATTGGTTAGTGGCCTTGATCGAAGGCGGTCAACTCTCCCCGTCTGAACGGCTCCAGGCCGGGGATTTTCTCGGCGGACTCGGCGATTCCCGCCCCGGTGTCGGTTTGCGGAGTTTGTCAGGTGAACTCCGCAGGGAGTTTGAAGTTCCCGACATTGCCTGGGTTCATATACCCGCCGGGCCTTTCAAGATGGGGAGTACAGCTGATGACGAACAGGCATGGGATGATGAAAAACCCATCCACACAATAGACCTCCCTGATTTTTGGATGAGCCGCTTCCCTGTTACCAACCTTCAATACCGATCCTTTGTCGAAGCAGGTGGTTATGATGAGGAAGAATACTGGTCTGAAAATGGCTGGGCCTGGCGGAATGGGGTGGACTCGGATTTGTCAATCATTGATGATGAAGATTTAAGGCAAGCATATCAAAGTGCTTATGCCGCCCGGCCCAAAGAGAAACGAAACCGCCCTTACTGGTGGAATGATCCCAAATGGGGTGCGCCGACGCGCCCGGTGGTTGGGATTACCTGGTATGAGAGCCAGGCTTTTTGTCAGTGGCTGAACGCTCACCGCCCTCCAGACTGGCCGGAGGGTCGAATCCGCCTACCCTCGGAAGCGGAATGGGAGAAAACTGCGCGTGGCACACATAGCAATCTCTGGCCGTGGGGAAACGAATTTTCCCCGGAAAAAGCCAACACCGACAAAACCGGACTGGGCGAAACCAGCCCGGTTGGAATGTTTCCTGGTGGGAAAAGTCCTTACGAGATTTATGATCTGGCAGGAAATATTTGGGAATGGACAACGACGATTTGGGGTGGGTATGATCTACAGAATCCAACTTTTCGGTATCCATACAACCCTCGTGATGGGCGCGAAGAAGCAACCAGTTTAGATACCCGTGTGTTGCGGGGCGGGTCCTGGAGCGACGACGACGGGAACGCGCGGTGTGCGTCCCGGGGCTGGGACGCTCCGGACGTCTTCAGCGGCAGTATTGGTTTTCGGCTTGTGGTGTCCCTGGCTGGTTCTGGTTTCTGATTTCTGAATCCTGAGTGCTGATCTCTGGATTCTAAGGGGGGGACGATGTACCCATCGTGGGGGGGATTCCCCCCACCGCGCGTTAAATTTTGAGTTTGGTATGGCAAAACGCTTCTTCAATCTCTATCCTTCTTTGACCCACTTCGACAACCTCTACCTGGCATTCAAAAAAGCCGCCAAAGGCAAACGCGGCCAGCCCCAGGTCGCGACGTTTGAGTTCTATCTCGAAGGGAATCTGCTCCAACTCCAAGAAGAACTGGAAACGCAAACCTACCGTCCCGGCCCTTATACTTCCTTTTATATCCGTGACCCGAAACTACGCCTGATCTCCGCGGCTCCATTTCGCGACCGGGTGGTGCATCACGCCCTGTGCAACGTCATCGAACCGCTTTTTGAGCGCACCTTCATCGGCGACAGTTATGCCAACCGCAAAGGGAAAGGCACCCACGCCGCGTTGGATCGGGCACAGGCATTTGCCCGGCGTTTCCCTTATGTTTTGCAATGCGACATCCGCCAGTTTTTTCCAAGCGTGGATCATGCCGTCCTCCAAACCCTCCTGGCGCGTAAAATCGGGGACGAACCAACACTATGGTTATGCCACCAAATTCTGAATAGCGGGGCAGGGGTATTGAAGGACGAGTACGAAATGGTCTATTTTCCGGGCGACGACGCCGATGAGGTACATCGGACTTTCGCCGCCCTGCGCCCGCGCGGCCTGCCGATAGGAAATCTCACCAGCCAGTTTTGGGCCAATGTGTACCTGAACGAACTCGATCAGTTCATCAAACGGGAATTGCACGCGCCCGCGTTTTGCAGATACGTGGACGATTTCCTTTTGTTCAGCGAGGACAAACACCAACTTTGGGCCTGGAAAGACGCCCTCCGCACAAAGCTCCAAACCCTGCGTCTAACGCTTCACGAAGGAAGTAGCACCGTTTTCCCCATTTCCAACGGCATCCCTTTCTTGGGGTTTCGCCTGTACCCCACCCACCGGCGGTTGAAGCGCAAAAACGGCGTGGCCTTCCAACGACGGTTCAAACACTTGCGCGAACAATACGCGCAAGGAAGAATCTCCCTGGACGACCTGGACCGCTCCGTCCAGGGATGGGTAGCGCACGTTCAGCACGCCCACACCTTCGGCCTGCGCCGCACACTCCTCAATGCGCCCCTCATCGCCAGGTATAGATAGCCCCAAAAATGGGATCGGTGGGTAACAGCCCCACCGATCCCATTTTTCGAAATTAATTTTTATGAAAGAATCCCCCATCTTTACTCGCACTTACGACCTCCTCAAGTGGCTGATTCCCGTCACAGTTAAATTTCCTCGCCAACAACGGTTTGTTCTGGCTGAGGCGTTACAAAAAAACGCCTTGCTTTTTCAGGAACAAATCATAGACGCGGCATTGTCCAAAGAACCGCGTCTCCTGCTGAAACAAGCCGATGGTTCTTTGACCAAATTACGCACCCATTTACGCCTCTCCCACGACTTAGGCTTACTGGGCAAAGGTCAGTACCAACACGTCAGCAAAATGGTAGACGAAATTGGCAGACTCTTGGGTGCATGGATGAAGCCAAAATCAGTATAATGAACACGGGCCAGACGAACCACCTCCCGTGTGTTGCGGGGCGGGTCCTGGAACAACAACAACAGGAACGCGCGGTGTGCGACCCGGAACAGGAACACTCCAGACAACTTCAACAACAATATTGGTTTTCGGCTTGTGGTGTCCATAGCTATTCACTTTCTGAAGAACGAGCATTTCGTTCATCGGCGCAATTTGCTAAATTGCGCTACAAATGCCGGTAAATCTTGTCCTTCCATTGGGAAGCCCTTCCACACGGAGGCAAGACGGTGCAGGTGGTTTGGCGTAAACAACCATACCGCCATCAGAATAGCCAGCCTCGTCTGTCCCCGGTTGCGTCTCTTCTCTTCCCCCTCTCCCGCTTTGGGGAGAGGGCGGAGTTCGGAAAACGAACTCTGGGGTGAGGGCCAGCCTAATATTCAAACGTGACTGCATCCTGCCGTAAAATCGGCACGGTGCAGTCACAAACCCTTTGAAAAATATGTCCGACGACCCTCGCACCCGCCTCCAAACCATCCAAACCGACCTCCAAAAACTGGAAGACCTGCGTGCCATTCTGGGGGATGCCGTGACCGATGCCAAAAAAGGCGAACTCCAGCAAGAACGCGCAAGCCTCATGGCAATCCTGGGAGATGTCAACATCGAAGGCGGCGATTTTATTGGGCGGGATAAAATCACCATTATCATCACCGAACAAATTCTCCAACGTCTGCACCAGACCATTCCAGTAGCAGACCTAAAAAAAGCCACCCAGGAATACCTGGACTTTCTCCTCGACCGCCACCTCTACCTCCAACTCAAAGGCATGGGCGTCTCCGACCGCATTCCCCTCCGCCTGCCCTTGCTCGATTTATACGTCCCCCTCCAGGCGCGGCTCGAACTGCCCGAAGGCGAAACCTGGCGGCGACTCCAATTGGCCGGGCGCGGCCTTCCCGACGAAGAAGGGCAGGCCCTCCGCCTGAGCGAACCCCAACCCGTCCTCGAACTCCTTCAAAAACACGCCGGGCTGATCATCCTGGGCGATCCCGGCGCGGGCAAAACCACCTTCCTCAAATTCCTGGCCCTGCAACTCGCCTTCGGACAGGGGGACACCCTTAGCCTGGGGACGCGCTTCCCCATCCTCCTGCCCCTCTCCGCCTACGCCAACGCCCTCCAACAGGGCGACGTGCGGCTCGATCACTTCATCGCCCACTATTTCGATACCCTCGGGGCCGATCTCCCCCTGGCCGCCATCCTCACCGAGGCCCTCGCCAAAGGCGCGGCCCTCATTTTGCTCGACGGCCTGGACGAAGTGAAAGACCTGACCCTGCGGAACACCGTCGTCGAGCGTGTCACCGACTTTTACAGCCTCCACCGGCGCAAGGGCAACAAGTTCGTCCTCACCAGCCGGATCGTGGGCTACCGGCAGGTGCGCCCCACCGCCGCCGACCTTGCCGAATGTACGCTCGTGGACTTCGACGAAGGCGAAATCGAAACCTTCATCACCCGCTGGACGACCGCCCTTGAAAAACAAGCCTCCGGGGAAACCGCCGTCGCCCGCGCGGACGCCGCCCGCGAAAAAGCGGAACTGCTGGACGCGGTGCAACGCAACCCCGGCGTGCACCGTCTGGCCGCCAACCCCCTCCTGCTCACCATCCTCGCCCTGATGAAACGCCAGGGCGTAACCCTGCCCGAACGCCGCGTCCAACTCTACGACCAATACGTCAGCACCCTGCTCTCCCAATGGAACCGGGCACGGAGTCTGAGCGGGCGCGGCGTGGGACGCGACCTGGATGACGTGCAAACCCTGCGCCTGCTCGCCCCCCTCGCCCTGTGGATGCACGAAACCAACCCCGGCGTCGGGCTGGTCAAACGCGAAGACCTGCGCCGCAAACTCGAAGCGATGCTGACCGCCCTCCACGACCCCGACCCCGTCCACGCCGCGCACACTTTCCTGGACGATGTGCGCGAACACGCCGCCCTGCTCCTCGAACGCGGCCCGGAAGAATACGGCTTCATTCACCTGACCTTTGAAGAATACCTCTCCGCCGTCGCCCTGGCCTTGCGTGCGGAAGGGCAGGCGCAGACGATTGTGGACTACCTGACCCCGCACGTGGGCGAGCCAGCCTGGCGGGAGATCACCTTGCTCACGGTCAGTTATCTGGGCATCCGTCAACAACTGCCGGGGGTGGCCGGGCAGGTCGTCGAAGGATTAATCGCCTGTGCGGGTGGCCCCCCCGGAGAAGCTACCGTGCTGGCCGGGGAAGCGGTACTCGACGCCCTGCCAGGGGGCGTGCTCCCCGCCGCGAAGGAGCAGGTCATCACCGCCCTCGTCCCCGCGATGCAAAACGCCGAAGTTGACCCCGCCACCCGTCGCCGTGCCGGGTTGGTGCTCGGACGGTTAGGGTGGGTTCCCGAAGATTTAGACGCATTCATCGAAATCCCTTCGGGAAAATTCCTGTATGGCGACAAAAAAGAAGAAAAAGTAATTCCCTACCCCTGCTGGATCGGCAAATATCCCGTTACCAACCTGCAATATCGGCGGTTTGTGCAAGATGGCGGGTACGAGCGGCGGGAATTGTGGAGTGCAGAGGGATGGAAATGGCGACAAAAAAATGATCTCACAGCACCACACCATTTCGACCATGAATTTTACAACCCCATTTTCCCGCAAGTAGGCGTTTCCTGGTTTGAAGCCGAAGCATACGGCAACTGGCTGAATACGCAGAAGCTCCCCTTCCTCCTCCCCAAAGGTTATGCCGTCCGTTTGCCCACCGAACTCGAATGGGAACGCGCGGCGCGCGGGACGGATGGGCGAGAATATCCCTGGGGGCAAGAAGCCAGCCGCCAAAAGGCCAATTATTCAGAAGAAATTGGAAGAGGCGAAGGAACTTCATCCATCAACAGCTATCCGCAAGGCGTTAGTCCTGCTGGAGTCTGGGACATGAGCGGGAACGTTTTTGAATGGATAAATTCCTGGTATGACAAACCCAACGAATCCCGTGTATTGCGGGGCGGCTCCTGGGGCCTCGACAATAGGTACGCGCGGTGTGCGGACCGGCGCTGGGCCGACCCCGACGACTTCGAGCTCAATCTTGGTTTTCGGGTGGTGGTGTCTCTGGCTGGTTCTGGATTCTGATTTCTGAATGCTGGTTTCTGATCTTGCTGACTCCTGACGGGTGGGGTGTGGGGATGGCATTCATCCCCACAATTCAGTGTCTCGATAAGGCGAACACTGTTCCTTAAACCAGTGTGGGAATTCAGTACAAATCACGATTATAATAATCATCATTTGTACGCAGGAGCACCCCATGTTCGTGGACCGTGAAACGGAACTCGCCCAACTCACCACCCTTTATGCTTCCAACCGGGCAGAATTATTCATCTTGTATGGACGCCGCCGGGTCGGGAAAACCGAACTGCTCCGCGCCTTCTGTGCGGATAAACCCCATCTTTTTTTCATCGCCACCCTCAGTTCCGACCACGACCAACTTGCGGCTTTCTCCCAACAAGTTTACCGCCTCACGCATCCCTCGGCCCCCGATGGCTTCACCTATCCGAGTTGGGAAGCCGCCTTTCGCGCACTGGCAGAGCGCCCAGACCGCGTGATCGTTGTCCTGGACGAGTTCACCTATTTGCTCAGTGGCAACAAGGCCATCCTCTCCATTTTGCAAAAGGTGTGGGATGAAACCCTACGAACCTCCCAGGTGATGTTGATCCTGTGCGGTTCGTATATTGGCATGATGGAAACGGAAGTGATGGGGTATCAAGCCCCCTTGTACGGACGGCGCACCGGCAGTGCGTTATTGGAACCGTTGGCTGTTTCTGCGGTGTCCGCCTTTTACCCCCACTATTCCCCCGCCGAACGTTTGGAAGCCTGGGCGGTCTTGGGCGGCATGCCTTATTATCTGAGCGCATTTTCTGATCAGACGGATATTTTCACCAACATCCGCCAGCACATCCTGGAACGCCAGGGCTTGCTATACGCGGAACCGCGTTTGCTGTTGTTGGAAGAACTGCGCGAACCGCGCAATTATTTTTCGATTCTCCGGGCCATCGCCTTTGGCCGAACCCGCCTGAACGAGATTGCGTTGGGCGCTGGCGTGGGGAACAGCCCGGTCACGGCACGTTATCTGGACATTCTCCAGCAAATGCACCTCGTTCAGCGGCGTGTCCCCGTCACCGAAACACAGCCGGAAAAAAGCAAAAAGGGGTTGTATCACATCGTCGATCCATTTTTGCGGTTCTGGTTTCGCTACGTTCACCCTTATCAAAGCTCGCTCGACCTCGGCATGGCCGAAGGCATCATGGCCCAACGGGTGCGGCCCACGTTTGATCAATTCGTCAGTTATGCATTTGAAGAAGCCGCCCGCGCGTATCTGGTGCGCCGTGCCCCGCAAGGGTTGCCCTTCCTCCCGGAGCGGATCGGCAGTTGGTGGGACGCGCAAGGCGAAATAGAGGTGGTTGTGCTCAGTGACAGTGAGCAAAAAGCCTGGGTGGGGGAATGCAAATGGTCCAACAACCCGGTGGGCGTGGATATTCTGGACGCCTTAATCCGCAAGGCCCGTTTAATGTTGCCCGATCCGACCTGGCAGATCACTTTGGGCTTGTTCGCCAAAACCAGCTTTACGCCCGCCTTACAGGCGCGTGCGGCAGACGAAAACATTCAACTCATCGAGGTAAACCAATTCTTTGGATAGATGCCCCTTTTAGGAGAACCCATGACCCAAAAAGACAAATCCCAACCTGAATCCATCAACACCGGTGGCGGCACGTACATTCGCGGCAACGTCAACACGGGCGGCGGTGATTTTGTCGGGCGCGATAAGATCGTGAACGCGCAAACGACCCTCACCCAAACCTTCGCCCCCATCTACACCCAAATCGAAGTCCACCCCACCCTCCCCGCCGAAGACAAAACCGACCTCAAAGCGGAAGTCAAGGAGTTGGAAACCGAACTCCAAAAAGGCGAGCAAGCCGACGCGACCTTCCTCGAACGCCGCCTCCGCAATATCAAGCGCATGGCCCCGGACATTCTCGATGTCATCGTCGCTACCCTTGCCAATCCTCTGGCAGGCTTTAGCACAATCGCCGCCAAAGTGGCAGGAAAGATGAAGGCGTCGGCGGGATGAGGCTTTATTTAATGTCATTGCGCGGATGAAAGACATCCGACGATTTTATGGCGAAGCAATCTAATCCTCGGTGATAGAGATGGCTTCGTTACAGTGTTATTAGTCATGATGAACCCTAATACAAATGACTGACGACTCTTCTCGTCTTTCACCTGTCCAAACGGGGGGTGGGACATATATTTCTGGGAATGTGTACACCGGTGGGGGTGATTTCGTCGCGGGGGATAAATACGAAATTCATATGCCGGTGCCTCAAACCGATGTCCAAACGCGCCGGAATAAACAAATATTGATTGATAAAGTTTGGAAATTCTGGGTGGAAGGGGTCTTGGATAAATCGCTTTCATATTCTTCGCGGCTTAACCTGAAAAAAGAAGCTCAACCAGCAATGGTTCAATCTTCTTGGAAAAATGTTGTTGAACTCCCCAATCAAGGAATAGATGATGTTCCTGCCGAGAAACCCATTGAGGAAATCTTCGAAGAATCCGGACGCGCGCTGTTGATTTTAGGAGAACCTGGAGCCGGTAAGACGGTTACATTGTTAGAGCTGGCAAAAGCTCTTTTAATACATGCGAAGGGTGATGCTTCCCAGCCAATCCCGGTCATTCTCAATTTATCCCAATGGGGGCAACAACTTTTGCCTTTTGCCGAGTGGGTAGTACAGGAACTCAACTCAAAATATCAAATTCCCAAAAATTTGGGGCATAAGTGGTTAGTTGAATACAATCTTCTGCTCCTACTTGACGGTCTTGATGAGGTTTCCAGAGGGCGTCAAGAAACATGTGTTCAAGCGATTAATCAATTTAGCCAGGAATACGGATTGAGTGGGATTGTAGTGTGTTCACGGATTGCTGAGTATACGGATTTGAAAAGTAAGCTATTGATGGGCATGGCGATCATTCTTCAACCGTTGTCCTATCAACAAGTAGACGCTTATTTGGTACATCTTGGAGGGTCGTTTCAAAGTTTGCAAAAAGTCCTACCTACTGATCACCAGTTTCAGGAATTTGTGCGAACGCCTCTTTTCCTTAGCTTATTAACCGGGGCTTATCAAAAATTGCCAGGAAAATACCTTGAGGAAATTGAACAAGAGGGTCAGATGATTTCTTATGAAACCATCTTTATTTCTTATATTCAGAGAATGTTCAAAAGAAAGGCGATAAACCCCAAAAGAGCAAGGAATACTACGAAATATCTGAGCTTTTTAGCGAAACAAATGACCCGTCAAAATCTTACAGTGGTTCAACTTGAAGATTTACAGCCAACCTGGATAAATCAATTGCTTCTTGGCTGGAGTTACTTTTTATCAACCCGACTCCTAACTGGTTTTGTCGTTTCTTTTTTGGCTTCTTTTATAAATATTGCGTTTCTGACCGCTTTTTTGTCGGACTTTGCAGTATTATTAATTTTTCTTATTTCTTGGTTATTACCTGGTATTCTGTTTTCGTTGATTGATTTTTGGAAATTTACGAAGCTACACAACTCATCTCGACCGTTCATTGTTAGGTTATTTGATAAGACGAAATTTCCAGGATTTGTATTCGTTAGCCTGGCCCACGCGGTTATACTGGGGGTAGTTACTTGGCTCGATTTGGAAAATACGCCTCAACCAGATGCCTTCTTGCAGTCAGGTATTCCTGCAAGAATGGCCGCCGGTTTTGCAGTCACCGTTTTAGAATTTATGTTATTTAATATCTTATTTAGAGTGTATTTTTGGGATCGGGATTGGTGGAAAAATTATTTCAGAGACATCAAATTTGCGGATAAATTATCCTGGTCCTGGAGCAATGCCAAAAAAACAGGTTGGCGGGGGTTATTAATTGGCTTGTTTATTTGTTCGCCCACGTTATTTATTCTCCTAAAAATTACTGACGATCAAGGTTTTTCAGAATTTGATATAGGAGGAATAATTTTATTTATTTTCTTGATGGGGAGCATCATTGGTGGGATTTTATTTTTGGGCGGGATGGTATTTGGCGGTCTCCAAAAAATTCCTATTTCAGAACGTGTCTCGCCAACCTTGAGCCTATGGCGTTCTTTTTTTAGTTCGTTTTTAGGTAGTGCTTACTTTGCTATCGTCCTTTTGATAATTAGCCTGATTATCGATTTGTTTTCAGCCTCTTCGAGTAACCTACTCCCATTTTTTATTTCAAGTGAATATAGTTATTTTATTTTGAGTGTCATCTACTTAGCCACTTTGCCCTTTTATGGAGGCCTCGATTTTATCAAACATTGGATATTGAGGCTTATTCTTGCCGGCACGAAGGTTTTACCATTTCGCTTAATCTATTTTCTTGACCAGTCAACGGATTTGATATTTTTACGAAAGGTAGGCGGAGGGTATATATTTACCCACAGGCTATTACAAGAACAGTTTGCAACGATGGATATCGAGGCGTTTCTGAAGGAAACCTATGGCTGACGAAATCAACCCTTCTGGCGGCACCCACATCTCCGGCGACGTGAATCCCGGCGCGGACTTCATCGGGCGCGACAAGATCACCATTCACCTGACCTACCCCGCCGCGCCCTTCCGCCCGGACGACCTCGACCTGCGCCAAACGCGCACCCGCTACCTCCAGGCCCTCCAAGAACACACCACCCGGCTGGATTTCAAAGGCTTGCGGCTCATCGAAACCATCGAAAAAGCAAGCGGCTTGTCACTGGAAGATGTATACGTCCCCCTGCGCGCCCGTCCGGACCGGCCCGAGAGCGAAACCTGGCCGCGTACAGACCGCATTGCCGGGCGGATGTTGCGGGGGGAGGAAGGGGTTGAAGAAGCGCCCCCAACGCGAAACCCTGCCGAACCTGTCCCGCTGGATACCGCCCTCAACAAGTATCCCGCCGTTGTCGTCCTGGGTGATCCGGGATCGGGCAAGAGCACCTTGCTCAAAATGCTCGCCCTCTCCCTCGCCCGGCAGACCGATGGCCTGCTCCCCATTCTCGTGCCCCTCAACGCCTACGCGGACGAACTGAGCCGGAACGGGCCAGTCGGCCTGTATGACTTTCTGCCCAAATATTTCAGCACCCGATATGGCACGCTCCACCACCTCGGTGCCCTGTTTACCCTGGCTCTTGAACAAGGACAGGCCGTTGTCCTGCTCGATGGGCTGGACGAAGTGCAAACGGATCGAGCGTACCTGGTCGGGCTGGTGGAAGCGTTTGTGCGCGAAACCGTGCCCCCGCCATGCAAAGATGAAAAACCCCCGCCCGGCAACCGCGTCGTCGTGTCCAGCCGGTTTGTGGGCTATCGCGAAGCCCCGCTCACCGACCCACGGTGGACGACCTTTGCCCTGGTGGATTGGGAAGAAGAAGAAATCCGCCTGTTTACCGCCCGCTGGACATTGGCCGTCGAAGCGGCGATGGCGGGGGGCGTGACCCCAACCGTAGAATCCGCCGCCCGCCGCGAGCAGGGCGAACTGCTTGCCGCCATTTTGGGCAATCCGGGTATTCAACACCTGGCCGGGAATCCGCTCCTCCTCACCCTACTGGCCCTGATCAAACGTCAAGGCGTCACCCTCCCCCACCGGCGCGTGGAATTGTACGAACTCTACCTGCAAACCCTGCTCCGGGACTGGCGTACCGCCCGGACGATGGACAAAAAACCCGTGGGGCCTGCCTTAGAATACCTGGACGCGGTCAACCTCCTGGCTCCCTTGGCCTTTTGGCTCCGAGAAAATAACCCCCAAGCCGGGCTGATCCCCGAACCTCAACTCCGCCAGTTTCTCGCCGAGTATTTCCAACGCGAAGAGGGCTTTTCCCCCCGCGAAAGCCGCGACGCCGCCCGCGACTTTCTGTTGGCTGTCCATCAATACACCAACCTCCTGCTCGAACGCGGGCGCGGGCAGTACGGCTTCATCCACCTGACCTTTGAAGAATATCTGGCGGGAAAAAGGCTGGCTCAGATGGACCCCGCCACCGCCCTACAAACCTACCTCGCCCACCTGGACGACCCTGGCTGGCACGAAACCCTCTTGCTCGGCGTGGGGGCGTTGGGTATCGTGAACCAATTCTCCCAACGCGCGGGCGAATTACTCGAAAAACTCCTCGACGCCGAAGTTCCCACCTCCCAACAAGGTTTAAACACCCTCCTTGCAGGAGAAGCCCTGCGCGACGTGGAAAAAACCGGCGTGGGAGGCCGCGCGGCACGGCGCATCACCAATGCCTTAATAGATACCATGCAGAACGCGGAAATGCCCGCGAAACACCGCCAACAAGCCGGGCGCATTCTCGGCGACATCGGCTGGTTGCCCGAAGATTTGGACGCGTTTGTGGAAATTCCTGCGGGCTCGTTTTTGTATGGCGATGACAAAATCTCCCGTGAGATTCCCTACCGGTATTGGATGGGTAAATATCCTGTCACCAATTACCAGTTTGCCCGGTTTATTGAAGCAGGTGGGTATGCGGAGACACAATGGTGGAGTGAGGAGGGATGGAAATGGCGGGTGGAAGCAAACAGGGAACAACCTGCTTACTGGCAAGATGCCGAAGAAAACAATCCCCTCTTCCCGGTAAATGGTGTATCCTGGTATGAAGCGGAAGCATACGCCAACTGGCTGAACGCACAACTATTGGCCTTCCCCATCCCAAAAGGGTATGTCGTGCGGTTGCCCACGGAAGAAGAATGGGAACGCGCCGCGCGGGGAACAGATGGGCGGGAATATCCGTGGGGAGACAAATATTATTTAGCATTTGTTGACTCATTATGTGATCATTCTGAAAGTGAACATGGGTTTGGTACTAATCCAATTTGTATGTACTCACAAAAAATTAGCCCTACTGGTGTTTGGGACATGAGTGATAACGTTGCGGAATGGACGAATTCCTGGGATAAGCAAGAGAAACGGCGTATCTTGCGAGGAGGCTCTTGGTTCGATGACCACAGGCTGGTTCGGTGCGCTTCCCAGGACAGGCATCACCCTGGCTATTTCAGTCACTATGCCGGTATTCGGGTCGTGATATCACCTTTGTTTGTTGATGGATGATTACAGGAAGCACCAGATAGAGACGCACAGGACAGGCTCTGATTGGCTCTGGTTTCAAATTTCTGCGTCCTGGTTTCTGGCGTTCCTAGATTTTGATGGGAGGTGGATGATTCTGTGAATCATTGTGGGGAATGGCGGCTTTACACCTCCCCCTACCGTTTTTAAAAGCGTTTTTTGGGGCATATATGGCACTCTTTTCATTTCCTCCCCCATATCTGGCTCACCCCCGGATTAATGCGCGCGGGTGATTGCTTTTTAAAGCCCTTTCCGCTATCTTGGGGCCATGTCCGCCTCCAAACCGCCCCCTGTTCCGTTATTCCCCACCTGCGGAGCCTTCCGCCTCCCGCGCCCCATCCCCTACCCCTGGCAACCTGAGCCGGGCGAGGTCCGGTTTTTGTATTGGATGGCGGCCAACGGTTCAACGCCTATCAGGTCGGGCGGACCATTCGCCAACAAACGGTACACCTTGCTGTGTGGCAGGCGAACGTACAGATCGCCCGCGCCTTCACCACGAAATGACAACGCTGATTGCCCACACGCCCGCCGCGTCCGCCCCGATCTTCATCCTGGATTTGCTCGCGACCTTCACCGACGACGCGGTGTCCGACGTCGAAGCGAACGGGCTGATCCGGCAATGCCTGACCCGCATCCGCCACCTCGGCCAACGCGCCCCGGACAAAAAGTTCGCTACCTGCCCCCCCATCCCAGTGGCCCCCAAATGTTTTCGACGGTTCGCCAGGGGCTTTACCGCTCGAAACGGGTTATACGCGCAACAAGAGCGTTTGTGAAAAAGCCTTTGCGGATGACGGAAGAAACTCGCCAAAGCATGAACGTCCCCCAAACGCGAAGGTTTGTGGTGCGTGGCGGATAGCTTCTCAAAAGTCGGGGAGGCTTTTCAGATTCTATTTACCAGTAGAAATGCCAACAAAGGCACCCCTTATTGGCACTTTTGCATTAAAATACCCATAAGATAATTTTTTATTGGCATTTTCGATGAACCCTACCGCTTTTCTCCCCTCTGCACCCGGACAGGCCCTCCGCACCTCACGCGGGTATTGGGCGTTTTTACCTGCCCCCCTGCCCCCAAACCTTCAATGGACGCCTGCCCTGATCAACCTGCTCGCCGAAGCGGAACGTGAACTGGCGCGCCTCGGAGAAGTGGGCAAAGCCTTTCCGAACCCCCATCCGATGGTGCAGTCGTTTGTGCGCCGGGAAGCCGTGCGCTCCTCGCGCATTGAAGGCACGCGGACCACGCTCGAAGAATTGTATGCCTATGAAGCCAACCCCCTACCCGAAGCCGACCGTCAGGAAGTGTACAACTATGTGCGCGCGCTCGATTACGGCTTGCAACGGCTGGAAACCCTGCCGATCAGTTTGCGGTATATTCGGGAATTACACGCCATTTTAATGGAAGGGGTGCGGGGCGACGTATGGACGCCGGGGGAGTTTCGCCGCAGTCAAAACTGGATCGGGCCTGCCGGAAGCACGCTGGACACCGCCCCGTATGTGCCCCCGCCCGTTGAAGAGATGCACCTGGCGTTGGCAGCTCTTGAAAATTTTATCCATGCGCCACCGGATTTGCCCGTTCTGATTCGATTAGGGATGATTCATTACCAATTTGAGGCAATTCACCCCTTTTTAGATGGCAATGGTCGGGTTGGACGTCTGTTAATCCCGCTTTTGATATGCGCGTGGGATTTACTGCCCCAACCATATTTGTATGTCAGTGTCTTTTTTGAAACCCACCGGCTGGAATATTACGCCCGGCTTTTGGGCGTCAGCCAGCGCGGGGAATGGGAGGCCTGGCTGACCTTTTTTTTGACCGGCGTGCGCGACCAAGCCAGAGAGGCGGCCCTCCGCCTGGGCCAGTTGCGCGCGTTACGCGTAAAGTATGGCGAATGGGTGCAACCCGCGCGAGCCAGGGAACGCTTAAATCAAGTGTTGGATTTTCTGCTCGGCCATCCCCTCGTTTCGATCCGGCAGGTGCAAGAGGGGTTGGGCTTGGGCGATTTTAAGACTGCCCAACGGTATCTCAGGCAGTTGGAAATATTGGGCATTTTGCGGGAAGTCTCCGGGCGGGCGCGGAACCGCCTGTACCGGGCCAATGAAATTTTGAACGCCATCGAAGGGGCGTTATAATTGGGGGCACGATGTCCAATCAATCCCAAAATACCCCACCAGTCAATTCAAATAACAAAATCAGTTTAGAACAGTCGAATCTTTTGCTATCATTCTTGATAACCGGATTAATTGCTTTTGCTGAAAATGATTGGAAATATCCTTACCCTTCTACCTTATTAAGAGCAAGAGGTTTATTGTATGGGGCATTAATCCAGCAAGGGAAATGGAAGTTTGCATCAATCAGCGATTTTATTAGACAAATGCAAGCTCCAATTCGGACATGGTGGCCTTATGAGAACTTGCCCGAGGGGATAGACCCAGACGGGCATCTTGTTAATGAGGAATTACAAATTCCGATTTACGTGGAAGAGCTTTTGCTGGACATTGATGAATTATCAGAAACACAGAAATTTAATGCAGCAGAACTTAAATTAGTACTTGAAAATCGCAGAATCAAGGAAGCTCTTCAAAAGGCCAGAGATGATCCTGAGTTAGAAAAGGCTTATGTAGAACTACGGCGTTTTATTATCGAACATCCCTGGATTAACGTTGAAAATGGTATCGAAATTTCTCAAGGGGCAAGACATCTTATGGGAAACTTAACTGACTTTTATGAAGCCCCCTCTATCAATATGCGGCATGATGGAAAATATTGGTTATGTCCACGTTGTCAAGGCATTCTCATTTGGGCAAATGATCAGCCCCGATGTGCAAATGTTGGTCTCTGTGATCGGTTAGTTGATTTTAGGCAAGCAGAGACAATTTTAGGAGATATTCGAACCCTAAAAATGACCTTCAGGAAACGGGTGCAATTGCCAGGATTAGCAGAACTTGCTCTATATACTCAACTCTCACAGTGCCCTGACGTGGACGTACAGTTGTGGCCGAATGTAGATCAGTATGATCTTTCCGTAAAGAAAAATGGGAAATTTCATTGGGCGATTGATGTAAAAGATTATGCCAGCGAGTTTTCCCTCAGTGCTTTGATTCGGAAAAATCCTTCACATCAAACGAAAGGGACCACCTTTATTTATGCGATTCCAGATCATCGCGAACAAATTAATCGTGGGTACATAGCACGTCTCAGAAAATTATCGCCAGGTTCTGTGCAAATTCGCTTAGTGAGCGATTTAATTCAGGAAGCAAAAAAATAGTTTTAAAGCAAACGAACCTGATTCGTTTGCTTTAAAACTAAACTAGGGTCATTATGTATACTTCTTTGCAGGATTTATTCAGAAAACCTTTAAATGTTGAATACAACAACCGCAATATTAGTTTTAACACCCTACTCAGGGTTGAATTGGGGTTACGGTTACTTGAAGTGCTTGGTTTAGAGAGCAACTCTATTTTGACGGTTTGGGCACTTAATCAAGGTTTACAAGTTCCGGCTTTTTCTGAGTTAAACCCCAGCCCTATACAACGTAGGTGGCTTGCAAATTTTCGAGCTCTTATTCATCGCTCTAGTTTGAGAGATTGGCAGGCTGATTTTGGGCTTTACGCTCTATATGCTGAGAACCTGAGACTTTACACACTCTTTATAGAAAATGGAAATTTTGAGACAGCAACTTTTGCACGTACTGGCCGTCAACCTCAACGTATAAATATTTATGATAACGCTTTCAGGCTTCCGTTACCCTTCAAAAAAGAAAAGCGGAACCATGCAGCAGAAGGGAAATTTATCTATGCCATTAATCGTGACTTTAAGGGCGAATTGGTATTCTCAGCCTCGGTTTTACAGGAAATGCGAAAGCATAAGATTATTCCTTTTGGAAAGCGAAAAGAGCGTAAAGCAATTGAATATTCTCACATAAGGTTGAAAGAACTTGCCCAAGAATTAGATCGAGTTGAACAAGCTGTCAACCTTCCTCGCCTAAATAAATGGTCTGAGCGCATAACCAAGATTGTGCGTTTCAGAGCAAGACAAGAGGATGGGCAATTGAGCGAACCCAATACAAGGCCCCTTGCTATTAATGGTATGACACACCTCGCTGGTATGGTCGGTTCCGGGAAAAGTACCATCGCGACTTTAATTGCTTATGATATTGCCCAACACCAGAAAAATCATCGAGTAACTTTAGTCGTGGCCGATGTTGCCGAAGTGATGCGTCTGACAGAATACTTTAATCGCCTTTTTGCCGTAGATACTCCGGTTGCAGTTCCGTTGCTTGGGCCAACCATGCGCGATGCTCACCTGACAAGCGTTTTTCGACAGAATGACTTTTCCATTACCCAAGATCAGTGGAAACTTCGGTTTCTTGATACAACCTGTCTGGTTGCTCACTGGCTAACAAATATTGATGACAGTATCACCATTGGTTTGCCACCAGGTCACGAGCCTTGTCATGCTTTATACGAAGAGCACGATAAAGCAGAAAAAAAGAAATATTTCCTTTGTCCTTTGTTTTCGATATGCCCGATGCAACAAGTTTATCGGGATATGCCAGAGGCGAAAATTTGGATTACTACAATGGGAGGACTTGGACAAGCAAAAGTCCCTGCACAAGTTGACGAGAGGCATCCTCCTTTGTGGTTGACAATTTATGAAAATTCCAGTCTAGTTATTTTTGATGAAGTAGATGTTATTCAAGGGTGGTTTGATAAACTCTTAGCCCCTGACCTTATTCTTGACGATACAGGCGCAGGTGGCCTTTTGCAAGAAACCCTTCGCAAACTTGGGACGTACCCCAGTGGAACATTCCGGCAAAATACGGATTTGGATCGTTGGCGACAAACTTATGATTTAACTATGCCTGCCCTCCGCAACTTCTTAGGTCTCTTGGAAAGAAATGATGATTTACGGGATTGGCTTTCAGTCCGCCCCTTCACTTCGCTGAGAATTTTGTCCGAATTAGCGGGAAGGATTTCGGGATTTTTTTTGTGGGAAGACGAGGAAGTCTCCCAACCAGTGGCTCAATTGAATAGTCATCTGCGCGATTTGTTTATGGAACTCCAAAAGCACGACCTTTCTTCAATAGACTTTGGGAAACCTGACCCAAAAGACGAATTAATTCTGCTTTCCACACAAATCACTTCCTATGGACGTAGTGAAATCAATTCGGCCACAAATAAAAAAGTTGAGGCCTGGATAAAAAAGCAGATGGAAACCTTGCCAGAGCCAGTGCGCCGACAAATCGAATTACGCGCAAAAGCCTATGAAGATAAACATCACTCCGATGAAAAAGGGCCGCCTCTGGAAATTGCAAAACTTACTCACCGACTAGAATTAGGTTTAGTCGCATCCGTTTTAGATAGCCACTTACGCGGATTATTCTACGGGTGGCACTCGGTGCAAGAATTACTAGGGGAAGAAGGGATGCCTTCTCTGATTCCCACTTCTCTATCTGGTCTTTTGCCCGTGCCTCCGTTAGGACGTTGGCGTGGATTTCGTACGGCGAGTGAAAGTGACAACCAAGTCAGAACCTTGAGCCTAGCCGTTTTTGAATATGCATCCGTTGGACGATATTTTGTACAAAATTTCGATCATCTCCTGCAAGACTTAGATGGTCTACCTGGTCCTAATGTATTAGCCATGTCAGGAACAAGTTGGATGCCTGACTCCGCACGCTATCACTTCGATTTACCAATTGTGGGAATTTTAGAGCCGGAAAAATCCATTCAGGATGCTATCCGCGGAAGCACTTTTACTTACCTGCCACAAACCGCGCTCAAAGGTAAAAATAAAAATCGGGATAATAAATACCTTCGTATTTCTGGGGCTGGCATATCTTTAACTGAGAATCTTGAACAAGTAACCCTGGCACTTGCGAAAAAGCCCGATAATAATCTCTCGCCTCTGGCACGCGAATTAGATAAACTTGAAAGCTTAAGCAAAGAGGGTGGAGTTTGGGAAGATCGGGCACGCGTTTTACTGCTCGTAAATTCTTATGATCAGGCTCAAAAAGTAGCTTCCCTACTCCAAAACTCGTTGCGACCTGATTTGGCGAAAGGTGTTTATGCGATAGTTCGTTCGGATGAAGACTCTTCCCTTTGGGACTGGCGCCCATATAAGTCTATTAAGCGAAGCAATGTTGAGGATTCCGGTCATCTGGCTCGAATCCTTGTTGCCCCAATGGGGGCAATTGGGCGTGGATACAATATCGTCAGTCCAAAAACTGGTAAAGCCGCCTATGGGGCCATTTATTTTTTACTCCGCCCGATGACCCCTCCCTTTGATGCAATGACAATGGTTGCAGGGATGAACCATAAATTGGATCAATGGCTGAAACCCGATGGAACTATTTGGAACAAAAGTAAATCAGACATTCTTAGTCAGGTTGAGCGGTTACATAAACAAGCCAGAGACTCCTGGCAAGCAATGGAACGTGGCAAGTTTTACCGTATTATGGATGAAGAGGATCGTAAAGAACTAGCCGCAACAACTGCAAGTTCCATCATCCAGGCTTGTGGCCGCTTGGTGCGAGGTGGGGTTCCTTTCAGAGCCTACTTTGTAGATGCGTCTTGGGTGAACGGAAATGCAACAGAAGAAGGGGATTTTATCGCTAACCCCAAATACAGCCTTCTTGCGGCAACTATTGAAAGATTAATACACTACACCTCTCATGAGGTTGGTAACGCCCTATATGGCGCTTTTATTACGGGGTTATGTAATCCACAAGGTTTACATCTCGATTTAATGCCCGAATGAAGAGAAAATATCATCTATAAGGAATGGAATCTGTATGAGTAAAAAAAATCCAGCCCAATATATTCTTCCTGCACGTTTTCGTCTCCAAAAAGACCTTCTTGCGGATTTTGGTGTGCATGTCTTTTCTTCCATTTGGCAAACAGAGGCTAATGACCTAGCCAAGAAACTTTCTGGTAAAGTCATCAATGCCAAAACTGGTTTATTTAATCAAGCTGTCTTAGCTTTATCGCCTGTTCTAGTACATGGTTTCAAAAAAACTGGAGGTCCGTGGGATAAGCCCATTTATCAAATGTTGGCGTTAGAACAATATCCGGGAGAGCATTTGGTTAAATCACTGGCTAAAAATTGGGCTGACGTATGGCTCAAAACGAGTTTTCCCGATATATTCCCCCATAATAACATACAGGCACAAAGACTTTATGACTTGTTGGATGATACTGGAGATGGATGGGTCGCTAAAAGTGCATTGGAGGCGTTGGCTGAAAAAGAAAATGGTATAAGATTTTCCGCTCTACCCAGCCTTCTTGCTGCTCATTTTGCCTCAAAGGGTCCTAGCAATATAAATGGACATAAAATCAATTGGGGATTAATTCAACTGGGGAACAATGGTTTAGGCGTGGTAAGTGATCCTCAAATTGCTGAAGGGGGGACTTTTGCCTATTTGCTTCGCTTTAGTCTGCAATTTCAACCTGGTAATTCGGAACCGTGGATACATACTTTTTTGACCTGTCAACGTTATATGGATAAGTCATTCATATCTGGGAATAAAAAACGGAATGCGACTATCTTGTTGCGTTTGAGCAGGCCGCTACATCTTGCATGGGCACATAATCAGACTTTAGTACGTTTATCCGTGCGAGGAGTCCCTACTAAAGGAAATAAACAGGAAACTCATCCTAGCTTTTCTGAAGGTTTTCACGAGTTGTTAGATCGTGCCCAAGCACGTGCCATAGTCCGTGATCCTAGCCTTATTTTGAACACCCCTTTGGCATACCGAACAGTTAGTGACGATAATTATTTTATTTTATATGCGGAAGGCTATGAGCCTGGACATCCATTGGGGAGTGGGTTTGGCGCAAAAGAACGGACCGAGATTTTCCGGGATTTGGAAGCAAAGCTACAAGGTCTTCTTTTTCCCGGTCATGCTATTCCTGTTATTCGCCAAAGGCTTGAAGCACGTGCCTTAGCCCCCTGGAAATCAACCGAAAATAAAGCCCCATCCGATCCTTTTCAGAAACATACCCAGAGATTGAAAGCTATCAAGGCCGCCTGCGGAAACCGCCCAATCAAAGTTTTGCTTGCTTCATCTAATCCAGAAATGGGCAAGGCCATGCGCTATTTTCTTGTCAGCCGTTATTTGAAGTTTGTCGGACAAGATGTTTTACCCCCTGATTTTCATGTTGAAAACATTCAAATTCCTGACGCATTAAATCGTCCTCTTGAAATTAGTGATGATGCACACAAACTTGCTGAAAAACGCCTTGAGGCTGAAATCCGCATGGCAGAAAACTGGCGGAAATTCATCCGCCTTCATAGGGGTGTAGACCGCGAGCGTACTCTTGCCTGGATTGAATTGCCATCTGGAACAACTGATTTTACTTCTCCTCATAATGCCATCCGTATGGCATGTGTCAGAGAGGGTATCGCGTCACAGATGATCCAGCCTCTTCAATCAGAGTACGAGAAGTTAATCAATATGGGACGATATTTTGGAAATAAAAAGGCAACCTATGACTTTGGTCGTTTATATAATGCTTGTGGCGATTTGCTTTTGAGACAATTAGGGGTTTCACATGGCGATACCCATGAAAGTTCATTATCCGATGATTATGTGCGCGCAGGGTTTGCCCCAGAAGTGGCTAAAAAATTGGTGGTGATTGGCTTGACCATATATAGAAACGAATCGGATAGTTACCGTGGACGAGGCGCAGTGAATTTGCCGATGGCTGTTCGCCTTTTTCCTAACGGTAAGGCTGAAGCGAAAATACTTAATCTCTGTGATTGGGTAGATTATTTTGAGGCTGCTATTATTTTGGGTGAGGCTTTTATTCAACAACAACGGCGTAAATCAATTAAGACTGAATACGCAAAATTGTTTGAGTTTATAAAAGAAATTCTTTCTGAACATAGAGAATTACCAACTTTGATGATTTTAGATGCATATAAACTCAGACAGCAATGGGGTGGTTTAAAGGTGGATAGTTTGAAAAAAAATCAGTTGAATTTGGGAGGGGATACTTTTGAGTTGATGTCTTTACCAAATATGAATATAGTATGGTTCCGACCCCAGGAAGATGGAGAAACACCTCAATATGTTGCTACGAATGAATCTTCATGGGCTGAGGTTGACAACGCCGATAAAATTGCCCACTCTAGCCTTTTTGAAGACACTGATGCAAATAGTATCTTCAGACATTTCTTTTCCATTGGACGATTAGATAATGATCATAAAGTGGATCAAACCGCCATGCGTCGTGTGGAAGGAAGTGAAATGTATTTTAAGAACCAACAAATGTTAGAAATCGTTCCTTTTCTAGGTAAAGACGAAGAGGCTTCAGCCATTGCTACGCATTTATTACGTGCGTCCCCTGCTTGGGATATTGGCAATATTATTTTGCCGTATCCGATTCATTTAGCGAACAAGATGGTTGATGATATGGTACCCTTGTTGGGCGGAGTAGACGATGGTGATAGAGAAGATTAGTTTTAAAGCAAACGAATCTGATTCGTTTGCTTTAAAACTAAAAAACCAATTCAAGAAGAAAGTAAATTCCTGCTAATTCCCTAAAAAACAGGAAAGCCAAATTAATTATGGCTTTTTGCACATCGGAGCTCGTTCCCAATGAAAGATGAACAATTTACAGAATTGCTTGAAAGTGTAAGAGAAGGGCAAGCTATCCTGAGGGGAGAGCAATCTCCTAGCCGTACTTTTATTGTTCCACGACTAGACGTGAAGCGAATTCGTGAGGCTTTCGATTTTCCTCAAAAGGATTTTGCCCTCATATTAGGGGTTAGCTTAAGAACTTTACAAAGCTGGGAACAAGGCCTTCGTGTCCCACGTGGCCCAGCGAATCTCCTCTTGCGAGTTATAGCCCAGAGACCCCAAGTCGTCCGAGATGTTTTGTTCCATCCTTAAAAATTAAATTTTCAAGAAACCTGTGAACTACTGAAATTTGTGGTAAGGATTTTCGAGTAAGAGCTTCTTTTAGTTTTAAAGCAAACGAATCAGATTCGTTTGCTTTAAAACTAAGCGCCAATGGGGGCGATAAATCTTCCTAGCATAAGGCCGTAAATGCTAAGACCTTTCTATTTACATCTTCCTTTCCCCTCCCTTTTGCGCCTGGCGAACTCCGACAAAACCCTAAAAAATTTCCTCGCATAAAGCGGGACGACAGTGCTATACTTTTAAAGGAAACCTCATCCTCCTTGAGTTGAATTGGACAGTGTGCAAACGTAGGGCGGAACGCCCAAAGCAGGACATCTTGACGCCCTCTGACCCCTCCTCTTCCGAACTTCAAAAAATTGAAGCCGCGATCCAAATGCAGGAAAATCTGCGTGGTCTGATCCCCGACGAACAAATCGAAGGCATATTGGCGACTTTACGCGCCCAACACGCCGCTTACCTCGCTCGCGCCGATCAAGGCAGTGCCGTCGCCCAGGGCACGGGCGCAACCGCCATCGCCGAGAAAGCGGTAGGCGTCAAAGGCCCTGTCACCCACAGCACCATCAACACCGGCGTCATCTACCACCTCTATCAAACCGCCCCAGGCCGAGGCAAACTCTCCGAAACCGACTTCACCCGCATTCTGAAGGACTACATCCAGTGGGTGCTCAATGCCTATGGCAAAGCGCGCCTGTACGGGTTGGAAAGCGTCCAAACCTCCCGCGAACGCCCCAACCGACAGTTGGCCGATGTCTTTGTCCCGCTCTCTTTGCGCCGCTTTTCCCCGCCGTCACGCCGAGAGATTGAAGGTTTGCTCGAAAAAAGAGAAACCGAACCCCTTGCCCACCACAAAGCCTACCTGCGTCTGGTAGATGAGAAACGCACCGAAGGGCAGGCCGTTGACCTGGCAAATTTACTCACCCTCTCCCCCCGGTTGGCGGTCATTGGCGGAGCCGGGAGCGGCAAGAGTACCCTGGCCGCGTATTTGGCCGCGAGTCTCGCCCAGGGGCCGCCTTACCCGTTTACCCTACCCAAAGGCCGGGAAAGCCTCGTGCCGTTGATCGTGCCCTTGCGCTACTACCGGGAATATCAATTCCTCGTGAAAGCCAATTCCCATATCCGGTTGAGCCATCCCCGTGCGGGCACGCTCGCCGGGTTCATCCCCTGGTATTTAACCCAACGCATTCCCGCCCTCGAACTCTCCGAAGATTTTCTTGACCGCCTGCTATTAGGGGGCGGATGCCTGCTCATCCTGGATGGGTTAGACGAAGTGGTGAGCCAGACCGACCGGGGCCAGGTGCGGGAGCAGGTTGAACGGCTGGCAAACGACATCTATCCCGGCAACCAGTTTCTCGTCACGGCACGAGAAGTGGGCTATCGGGAAAACGCCGTTTTCGGGGATGATTTTGTCCGGCTGGACGTGCAACCGCTCGATGACAGCCAGATCGAGACCTTAGTTCACAATTGGTGTGCCCAACTCTACCCCGAGCAGGTGGCGACCCAAACCCAGGAAACGACCCAGGCGATTCAGAATATCAACACCCGCTACCGGAGCCAGGAACAACCTCCGCTGATTGCCACCCCGTTGATGACAACGATGGTCGTCAGTGTGAAATGGGGGGAAACCGAACTCCCCCGCGAACGGGCACGTTTGTACGAGGCGGCAGTTAAAGTCATTTTGCAAGCGCAATATGTCCCAGACGATCAAGCCCGGCAAGAATTGGTCAATTGGGGAGGCGCGTGGGAAGAACAACGGGAATGGCTCTCCCACCTGGCGTTGGAGATGCACCGGAGCGGCAAAGACGGCGCGGCGATTGGGGAGGCGCGTCTGCGCGAAATTCTTGCGCCCCGCCTGACCCCCACCGCATTGGAAACCTTTATCCAGGCCGTGCGCTTGCGTGGCGGGCTGTTTGAAGAACGCGGCGAACTCTTCCAGTTTGCCCACCTGACCTTTCAGGAATTTCTCGCCGCCCGCTTACTTGCCAAACAACGCAAAGAGAGCTTAAACACGCTTGCTAAACACCTGACCGCCCCCTGGTGGCGGGAAGTTTTACTTCTCTTATACGGTTTTGCAAAGATGGATTATGCGCCCTTTGCCGGAGAATATCTGGCCTGGCTTTCCAGCCGAGACGGGAGTGACGAAACCCACCTGGCCGGGCTGGAACTGGCCGCCGCCGCTGTGCTGGAAATTGAACGCCCCGACCCCGCCTTGCGCGAAGCCCAGGCCCGTCAATTGGTCGCGGGAATTACGAACCCCACCGCAAAAACTTCCGCCCTTCTCCGGGTGCAGGGCGGGAATACCCTGGCCGGGTTGGGCGATGTCCGTTTCCGGGAAGATTTATGGCACTTACCCGATGAACCCTTGTTCGGTTTTGTGGAAATCCCTGCCGGGCCGTTTGTGATGGGCAGTGACAAAAGACTTGATTCCCAAGCGTATGACGATGAACTGCCCCAACATGAACTCACCTTGCCCACCTACTGGCTGGCGCGCTATCCGGTCACAGTCGCGCAATGGCGCGCGTTTATCGGGGAGGCCCAATACAAACCTGACCGCAAAGACAGCGTGTTAGGGTATGCTAATCATCCGGTGGTATATGTCACCTGGCACGATGCGCTCAAGTATTGTGCGTGGTTGCAGGGCAAGCTCAAAGAAAAAGCCAAACAACCAATAATCGCGCAATCACCCCCTCAACAAAAAATTTGGGCAGGGTTGGCAAGCGGGCAACTCCATGTCACCCTACCTTCTGAAGCCGAGTGGGAGAAGGCGGCGCGCGGGCCAAAGCCTACCGCACCCATTTACCCCTGGGGCCATGATTTTGACCCGGAAAAAGCGAATATTGATGCGACACAGATTAATACAACCAGCGCGGTCGGATGTTTTCCGGGTGGAGGCAGTTTCTATGGTCTCTTGGACATGAGTGGCAATGTGTGGGAGTGGACACGGAGTATTTTGGGGAAATTTGATGAGAAAAAGTCCGAGCATGTTGACCTCTTTCGCTACCCTTATCGCGCAAACGATGGGCGCGAGAATTTACAAGCCGACAACGATTCTTACCGCGTGTTGCGGGGCGGCTCGTTCTACGATCCTCAGAACCGCGCCCGGTGCGCCTTCCGCTTCCAGTACTACCCGCGCCTCAGGTACTGGCACTACGGGTTTCGGGTTGTGGTCTCCCTTTCTTCATGACGATGTACTCTGGAGAATCTGGTGAATCTGAATCTTTGTACTCTCAGGAAAGGGGTGCAGGGGAAAACGGCGTTTTCCCCGCCGGAATCGATTTTTTTGAATTTTGATGTGCCCCCATGCAGAATTATTCACCGCGAAGGACGCAAAGCACGCTAAGGTTTAACGGTTGCTTTGCGAACTGCGCGGGTAACTCAGTGAAATTTGTATCATGTAAAAAGGAGTACCCTCATGGACCCCGCTCTTCTCGCCCTTACCACCCAACAACTCATGCCCTACCTTCAACAATATGGGCCGATCCTTGCCACCAAAGCCGTCGAGGCCCTCGGAGAAAAAGTCCCCGAGGCGGTCGGTAAACTCTGGCAGGCAGTCAAAGCGCGCTTTGACTCCGAAGCCACGGCAAAAGCCGCCCTCGAAAAACTCCTGGCTGATCCACAAAACGATAGACTCAAGACCGTAGTTGAATTCCAAATGGAAGAATACCTAAAAAATGACGCCACTTTCGCGGAAAGAATTCAACATTTGCTCAAAGATGCCCAGGCCACCGCGCCGGTGACGTACCAGGCGTATGCAACCGGGGGCGCGGGAGTGGCACAGGGGCCGGGCGCGAAGGCGGTAGGAAAGGGGGGGATCATGATCGAGGGGGGCGTAAAGGGCGATTTCAATCAAAAAGATAAGAAGGAAGAATGAATGATCTAGAAAAACTCCTTGCCGAACTTGAAAAACTGAAAGCGGAAAACGCACAACTTCGCGCCCAGGCCTCTTTGGAAGCCCAGGAGGGCAGTGCCATTGCTTCCGGGACACAGGCCAAAGCCGTCGCGACCGGTGGCACATTGATTGAAGGCAATGTGTATCTTGGCCCTAAGACTGATGACCCCACCGAAGCCCTCCACATTTACCGCCAGGTCTTGGTGCAAACCACCACGCACTTGCCCTTGCGCGGCGTAGACATCGGAGCCGCCGATCCCACGACGGGACAAAAGCCGCTCGGCCTTGTCCATGTGTACGTTGATTTGGATACCACCGTGCAGGAGCGTCTCGAACCAGAACGGAAAACCCGCAAGGACGCCGCCCAAGACCCCACAGAACTTCTGCGCGAGGCGCAAGCCCAACCGCTCTCCGTGTTGAAAGCGGTTATCTCCAATCCCAAAATGGTTTTGCTTGGCGATCCGGGGAGTGGGAAATCTACGTTCGTCAATTTTCTCGCCCACTGCCTGGCCGCTCACGGGCTTGAACCCCAGGCCGGGTGGCTGGAACACCTGCAATCCTGGCCGAAAAAAGAGGCGGACGCCTTGCCGATCCTGCTCGTCCTCCGCGAATTTGCAGGCAGTCTCCCGGAAACGCTCCCTGCGCGCGCTGAGCCTCGCCATTTGTGGGATTTTCTTGCCGCCCGGCTGGATGCCCAAAACCTGGATTTTGCCCTCAAACCCCTTCACCATATTTTGGAAGAAGGCCACGCGCTGGTGCTGTTGGATGGGCTGGATGAAATTTCCACCCTCCCACAGCGGGTGTTTGTCCGCGAGGCCGTGCGCGCCTTCATCCGCCGCTACCCGCGCAATCGGTATCTGATTACCTGCCGGGTGCTGTCTTACCAACCACCCGAAAGGCATGACAAGCCCGATTTGCGTCTGCCTGAATTCCCTGACTTCACGCTGGCTCCTTTTGACGAAACAAAACTCAATGCCTTTGTGGAAGCGTGGTATCTTGAACTGGCCCGCCTGGGCACGGTGACGGCGGAAGACGCCCCCGGCCTGACCGCCCGGCTAAAGGAAGCGATTCACCGCCCGGATTTGTGGCGTCTGGCGTCCAATCCGCTCTTACTGACCGTCATGGCCCTTGTCCATACCCACAAAGGGCGTCTGCCGGAGGCCCGCGCGCTCCTCTACGAAGAAACCGTCGAAATTTTGCTCTGGCGCTGGGAACAGATCAAACAGGGCGGACGCGCAGACGCACCCCCTCTGCGGCAACTGCTTTTGGAAGCCGGACGTACCGATGTTGATCTCAAACGCATCTTGTGGGAACTCGCGTACGAAGCCCATGCCGGGATCACAGGGGATGTCACAGACGATCAAGAACGTCTCGCTGACATTGGAGAACTCCGCTTACAGAAAGCGCTGGCCGCCCTGAAAGATGGCGATCTTAATTGGGCTACTGAGATTGTGAAGGCCATGAAACTGCGCGCGGGCTTACTCCTGGAACGCACCCCCGAAATCTTCACCTTTCCTCACCGCACTTTTCAGGAATACCTGGCTGGAGCGCATCTGGCGACCCAAGCCAATTTTGCGAAGACCGCGACCGGGCTGGCCGAACAGGGCGCTTTGTGGCGGGAAGTGATTCTGCTGGCGGCAGGCAAACTCGTCTACCTTTCGGGCGACCTGGATAAACCCCTGGCCCTGGTCGGGGAACTTTGCCCAGCCCAACGGCATGAGACCCCCCAAGCATGGAAAAAAGCGTGGTTGGCGGGAGACGTGTTACTCGAAATGGGCTTGAAACGTGTCCAGGACAGTACCCTGGGCCAAGACTTGCTCGCCCGCGTGCAACAACGCCTGGCAAACCTGCTCGAAAAGGGCGCACTGACCTTTCAGGAACGTGCCCGCGCAGGCAACACCCTCGCCACTCTCGGCGACCCCCGTTTTGACCCGGACTGCTACCACCTCCCCCAAGAACCCCTGCTCGGCTTTGTCGAAATCCCTGCCGGGCCGTTTGTGATGGGCAGTGATCCGAAGCAAGATTCAAACGCTCAAGACGACGAACAACCCCAACACACGCTCGAACTCCCCACCTACTGGCTCGCCCCCTACCCGGTCACGGTGGCGCAATTCCGGGCTTTTGTTACAGAGAGTGACGAGAAAATCGAGGTGTGGAGCGGAAATACTATCCCTAATAGCCCTGTCCAGGCTGTCACCTGGCATGACGCGCTAAAATACTGCGCCTGGCTGAACCACAAACTCAAAGATTCAGCGATTCAGCGCGTCGGCGATTCAGGGGGGGCGCAACGCGCGTTTTGGGAAGGGTTGGCAAGCGGCAAACTCCATGTCACCCTGCCTTCCGAAGCTGAATGGGAAAAAGCCGCGCGCGGCGGCCTTGAAGTTCCTACGAGTTCCCACGAGTTCCCACGCATCTATCCCTGGGATGGCCCCTTCTCCCCCGATCACGCCAACACCGGCGAAACCGGCCTAAATACCACCAGCACGGTCGGGTGCTTTCCGTTAGGAGCCAGTCCCTATGGTCTCTTGGACATGAGCGGCAATGTGTGGGAGTGGACGCGGACTCTTTGGGGTAAAGACTGGCAAGAGCCTGATTTTAAGTACCCCTACCGATTTGATGATGGCCGCGAGAACTTTAAGGCTGATAACAATATCTCCCGTGTGTTGCGGGGCGGCTCGTTCAACCTTACTCTGGACTACGCCCGGTGCGCCTTCCGCGACGGGAGCTACCCGCTCAACGGGGACGGGGGCTGCGGGTTTCGGGTTGTGGTCTCCCCTTCTTCATGACGATGCACTCTGTTGAATCTGGAATCTGGTGAATCTGAATCTTTGTACTCTCAGGAAAGGGGTGCAGGGGAAAACGGCGTTTTCCCCGCCGGAATCGATTTTTTTAATTTTGACTCTTGTCCCAGGAACGGCGTTGCTTTCAAGATTTGCCCTGGTATGGACGCAAGCAACGCCGTTCCTAAATGCAAGGAGGCCCTCATTGTCGGACACAATGATTATTTTTACCCGCACTTTCGACTTTTTGACCTGGCTCTTACCCATTACCAATCACTTCCCAAGCACGCACCGGTTCACGTTTACCCAACGCCTGCTCGATGCCGCGTTCAACTTCTATGAACATATCGAAACGGCCAATCACCGGCGCGGGCAGGAGCGCACCACGCACCTCCGCCTGGCGGATGAAGAACTGGATAAAGTGCGGATTTATCTCCGTCTGGCAACCAAATGGGGCTGGCTGAGTGGCGGGCAGTACCAACACGTCGCTCAAATGGTGGCCGAAATTGGCAAATTACTCGGTGGGTGGAAAAAGGCTCCCCCACCTCAACCTTTGGAGGCCCCGCCTCTGCCTCCAAAGGCTTCGGAAGGCTTCAAGAAGAAAGCTCTGCCCAAACCTTCCGAAGTTTAGACATTACGCATCCACAAAGACTTCCGTCTTTGTTTGCGAGGGACATACCCATAGACTAACCGTGTGTTGCGGGGCGGCTCGTTCAACAATACTCAGAACAACGCCCGGTGCGCCTACCGCAACAGGAACAACCCGCACAACAGGAACAGGAACAACGGGTTTCGGGTTGTGGTCTCCACATTCTTCTTCTTTGTAGGATTGCATCCACCTTTGTTCGTAGTGCGGTACGTAGGCTTTGCGAAGTACCGCCCATCGGCACTACCGTGCCTGACTACAAACAAACTGCCAGAATTGCAGGGCGGGTAATGCCTTCCCTGCCGAGGCTGGACAAGGGTGACTTCACCCTTGTCATCATGAAGAATGGCGGGGTATGTTCCTGGCTCCCTTCCCCCAGGGAGGGGAGGCAAATAACAACGGCCTTGCCCCCTAGAGTCCATCCGGGGCGAGGCACAAGAAACCCTAAAGGTCCTGCCGGACTTGAAAGGTTTTCGGACGAGACGACAAGACCTTTAGGATTTTTCTGAACATGTACGCAAGGCTCTATTCCTGGCCCAACCTCCTCCTCGCCTATCAAAAAGCCGCCAAAGGCAAACGCGGGCATGCCAACGTCGCTACTTTTGAACACCGGCTGGAAGACAACTTGCTCCAACTCCAGACCGAACTCGAAACGCAAACGTATGCTCCTGGCCCTTACACCAGCTTCTACATCCACGAACCCAAACGCCGTCTGATTTCCGCCGCGCCGTTTCGGGATAGGGTGGCCCATCATGCCCTGTGTAACCTGATCGAACCTATTTTCGAGCAGACCTTCAGCCCCTCTTCCTTCGCCAATCGGGTGGGCAAAGGCACACATCGCGCCCTCGCTCAGGCGCAAACTCTCGCCCGACAATCCCGCTATGTTTTGCCCTGCGATGTCGCCCAATTCTTCCCCTCCATTGACCATGCCCATTTGCGCGGCCTGCTGGCCCGCAAAATCCAGGATGAGCAGGTACGGTGGCTCTGCGATCAAATTCTGGCAAGCGGAATTGGCGTCCTGGCCGAAGAATACCGCATGACCTATTTTTCCGGCGACGACCTTTTCGCCGCCCTTCGCCCGCGTGGACTTCCGATAGGCAATCTCACCAGTCAGTTTTGGGCCAATGTGTACCTGACCCCCTTCGATCATTTTCTCATGCAGGAAGTGCGCGTGCCATTTGTGAGGTATGTGGATGACGTTTTGATTTTCGGGAATGATCTAGACCACCTGGCTGAAATGCAAACCGCCGTTGAAGCGCGGCTCGCCCGCTTTCGGCTGACGATCCATCCTGGCACACATCCCCGCCCGGTAACAGAAGGGTTCCCGTTCCTGGGCTTCCAACTCACCCCCGAAAAACGCCGTCTGAAACGGCGGAAGGGGATATACTTTCAACGGAAATATCGCCGTCTTTTACACGCCTATGCGGAAGGGAAAACGCCCCTGCGCGAGGTCACGGCCAGCGTCCAGGGATGGGTGAACCATGTCCGGTATGGAAATACAGTCGGCTTGCGGAAGGCGGTGTTGGGGCGTGTCCATGTAGGACGGATTGTCAATCCGTCTTACCATCCCTGAGAAGTTTGGAGGAAGCAAAATGCCTTTTGATCTCACGACCTGGAAAGCAAATTTCAAACATCGGTTGCCTGGTTGGAAAAAGCGCGTGCAACAAACCGGGGTAAATTCCGTGTATTACACCGTGTCTGCGGCGGCTCTTTGGCCGGTCGTCGAAGCCGCACGCACCGGAGATTGGGGCGCGGTCGCCGCCCTCGGGGGGGTCTTGGCCGGGTTGGGGTCCAATCTGCTTGCCAACCAAATGCAAAGCTGGAAAGACGAAACCGACGCGGCGGTAAAACTAGCCGAGGCGGGTTCCACCCAACCCGCCCTCCGCGCGGAGTTGGATGCGGTCTTGCAAAAACTAGACGCCCTCTCCGAGGCCGGGCAGAGTCTTGCCGAGGCTGATCGGGCCGGGTTCATTGAAACTCTCCGCGCCGAGATGCCCCGCCTGGGAAGTCAGATTACCCATATCACCCTTGTGAAAGGCGGGAGCGCGGTTGCCCAGGGGGACGGGGCTATCGCACTTGGGAAAAATGCGATCTATATCGGGGGGCCAGTGTATGGCAATCTCACCATCCATCCCGCGCCCGATCCCCGCGCCGTCGAAGCGGAAAAGCAAGATGCCGCACGCCGCCGTTACCTGGAAAACCTGATCCGCGACTGTCAATTCCTCCCCCTTATTGACTTGGGCCGCGACCCGGATACCGAAAAAGATGTCACGTTGGACGATGTGTATATTGCCCTGGATACCACCCACCGCGTGCCAGTCGAAGAGAAAAAGGGCAAAAGCAAACAAAAAACGGCAGTTTCTCCCAACCTGGAAATGGAGGGCTTGCGCGGCCAAAAAGACCGCCCCTTCCCCGCGCTCGAAGCCGCCGTACAGACCTCACGGCTGGCGCTGTTGGGCGACCCCGGTTCCGGCAAAAGCACCTTTGCCCGGCATGTGCTTGCCTGGTATGCCGGGGCGGAGTTGGGGCACCTCAAGGCCCCGGACGGGCTTCCGTCTGGCCTTCTGCCGGTACTGATCACGCTCCGGGATTTGGTGCCCCGCTTGAACCAGGTGGACTTCACGACAATGGGCACGCAAGCCCAGGAAGCCGCCTATCAAAAAATCCTGCGGGCGCAACTGCGGGACGACTTAACCCGCCTGGACGCAGAACCTTTTACAGACGGCCTGCTGGCCCACTTGCGGGCGGGGACGTGCTTGCTCGTGCTAGATGGCCTGGACGAAGTGCCCCAAGCCCTGCAAGGGCATATTCGCGCGACCGTCTTAACCCTCTGCCAGCAATATGCCCCCAAAAATATCTTGCTTACCTGCCGGGTGCGCTCTTATGTGGGGGAGGCGGAACAACCCGGCTTTACCGCCTACACCCTGGCCCCTTTTACGCATGACCAAATCCGGGCCTTCATCAAGCAGTGGTATCAAGCCCAGGCCCGGTTGGGGCGCGTGACAGGCCCCGAGGCGGCCAGCAAAACCCAGGATTTATCTGCCGCCGCCGTGCAAAAACACCTGGCGGAACTCGCCTCCAATCCGATGATGTTGACCGCGATGGCGATTGTCCACCAGCAAAAATATGCCCTGCCGCCCGAACGGGTACGCTTGTACAAACTGGTCGTGGAAGTCTTGCTCAACCGGTGGCAGAAACGCAAAGCGGGTATGTTGACTGCCCACCCCACCCTCGACGTCCTCCTCAAAGACGATCTCAAACTGCGCCGGATCATGGAACGGCTGGCGTATGAGGCGCATTTGCTAGGCAAACAAGAAAAAGACGCCGCCGATCTCTCCCGCCTGGCCGCCCTGGAAATTCTGGAAGCGCCTGAATACATTGGCGATCTCTCACTGGCCCAAGTCTTTCTCGATTATGTGGATCAACGGGCGGGGTTACTGATCGGGCGCGGGGGGAAACCCGGACATCCTGCCAGTTACAGCTTTCCCCACCGCACCTTTCAGGAATACCTGGCTGGATGTTACCTGACTACCCATGCCGAAGCCGCCGAAAAATTGGCCGAACACGCGGGCGAACCAGAATATTGGAGTCTGGCCGTGGAGTTGGGGGCGGAAGAAATCTATTACAACACCGGCACGCTCGGCCTCAAAAGCCTGCGGGACTTGCTCTACCAACTCTACCCCCACACCAGCACGCCAACCGCGCGGGCGCGCCGCCGCGCTTTATGGGCGTGCAAAATGGCCGTGCGCCTCGGGCAGGAAGCGCTTGCCCGCGACCCCCTGCGGGACGGGGCGGTGATGCTCGCTCAGTTTCGCACCGCCCTTGTGACCCTGCTTTCCAGCGATTTGACACCCCCCGAACGTGCCGACGCGGGCCGCGCCCTCGCCTCCCTGGGCGACCCGCGCCCGGAAGTGCTGGAAGTGGATGCGATGGAGTTTTGTTTTGTGCCGGAAGGGGAGTTTATGATGGGAACGCCAGAGGAAGAGGTTGAGGCACTTAAGAAAAAGGACAAAGTTTTTGAAATCTTGTATTCAGGCGAGTCGCCTCAACATCGGGTCTCCTTACCCGCTTTTTGGATGGCCCGTTACCCGGTAACAAACGCTCAATTTGAAGAATTTGTGATGGCAGGGGGATATGGGAACAAAACCTACTGGCGGGAAGCCATCCAACATGAACGATGGGAAAATGGAACTGTGCTTCGAGAGATTTTTAACGGCAAGGAATTCATCCAGGAACAAGGTAAAAAGCCCTATGATTTTGGCGAACCCTTCCACTCTCCCAACCATCCCGTTGTGGGCATCACCTGGTATGAGTGTCTAGCCTATACCCGATGGTTATCCGAACGTTGGCAAAACGCGGGCTTGCTCGCCTCAGACTGGCACGTCACCCTGCCTTCGGAAGCGGAATGGGAAAAAGCCGCCCGAGGCGGTCCAAAAGTTCCTTCCATTCCTACGAGTTCCCTCTCCCGTCCAATTTCCACCGGCCTACATCCTACACTTCCTTCTCTCCTCACTCCCAACCCGCTCCCTACACGCCGTTACCCCTGGGGCGATGAATTTGAAGCCAATTTCACGAACGTGTCCGAAAGCCGGATTGAAGCCACCAGTGCAGTGGGGTGTTTTCCGGGGGGAGCCAGTCCGTATGGGGCAGAGGAGATGAGTGGGAATGTGTGGGAGTGGACGCGGAGTCTTTGGGGTAAGGACTGGCAGAAACCAGATTTCAAATACCCTTACCAGATTGAAGATGGCCGCGAGAATTTGAAGGCAGATAACGATACGTACCGTGTGTTGCGGGGCGGCTCGTTCAACGAGTCTCAGGACTTCGCCCGGTGCGCCTACCGCTACTGGTACATCCCGCACTTCGGGTTCAGGAACCTCGGGTTTCGGGTTGTGGTGTCCCCTTTTCTTCATGACGATGGACTCTGTTGAATCTGGAATCTGGAGAATCTGAATCTTTGTATTCTCAGGAAAGGGGTGCAGGGGAAAACGGCGTTTTCCCCGCCAGAATCGATTTTTTAAAACTATGAGGGCCTCTCCCTCTGACGTTCAGTGAGGGGAGGGTCTCACATTTTCGGGGAAGCGCACCGTTTATTTGCCGGGACATGGGGGCTTGCCTGGCATGTTTTTGGGTGTTCCCGTTTTATGCGAACAGTTTTTAAGAGCTTAGGTTTTGTGGGGCGGAGGGCTTGCTAGAGAGAAATGGGGAGGCAGGGTTGGGAGTTTGAGGCGAACTCTTGGCATAAGGGACATAAAAGTAACCCTACATATATAAATTTCAGGGCTTTTCGCAAAAAAGAGCTGGGAAAATGGGAGGTGATGGGTTAGTCGGCGGTCAAACTGGGAGGGTTTCTGCGAATGCTGTGTTAGGCGCTGACTGTTTTAATACTCCTGTGCATGGACAACAACTCGCTCTAAAGTATCGAAAATCCCAATTTTAGAATAGAATTTATTCAAATTGCCAACGTTAACCCAACGCGAACCCAACATGCCTCGATTGAAGAAATCTTGAAATATGTCTTGCGTGACTGCACAGTTACTCACTTTGTTGGAATGTAAAACTTTATTTCCCTCTGGTGTCGTTTCAAATTTTTTCAAGGCTTCACAAATTGGTATTTGCCAAGCATGAGTAACTTGCCATGCGTCTTTCGTCTGCCTTTTATCTGTTGGACGAATAAATGCACTGCAATATGGCAAGCGATAGCGTTCATCATCATTGTTGGCGGGCTTGTTACAGAAACCTGACTCACAAAATGCCTTACGCATTTTCTCTAACTGGGGAATAAGATTTGGTGCTTGTGAAGTATAGAGGTTTTTGCCATTCCACATTTTGTATTGCAGAGCCGCAATTCTCACAAGTAATACGGGCTTCTTTCCGTCTGTTTTTTGTTGATAATAGTTTTCATAAATCAAATCGACTCCCGAATGCGCTTCTGGCGGGTCGGGATGTAACACCCTAACACGTAGCCTTCGGTCTTTTGTGACCACATATTCTTTGTAACCTTGTCCCTTTTTTGATATAGGTAACTCATTTGCTACAACATCAGAGTCTCTGATAATGGCTTGCGTTTCAGTCCAGTTTGACATATCCAGTTTAGGGCGGACTTTTTTGAGACGATTAATCTCATATTCTATTTTCTCTCTTTTACCTAATTCGGCTTTCTGGAATTCCTTTTCAAGTTGCTTAATTTCTCCATCCAGTACTTGAACTGGGGATATGGGTGTTTGTCCAATTTTTGATTGCGCTTCCGCTCGCTCTCGATAAAGTTTGATTACATCTATTTCAAATGCTTTTACTAGCGGGCTGTTTTCGTTGATAAGTTGAGGGGCAATTTCTCTGGCTAATGAAACTGCTTGAGCGTATGAAATTGGGGTTTTATTTCCTATCCCAAATGCTTGGCGTACGGCATTAACTAATAACCATTCACCGTCGAATTTTTCTTCATTGGATTGAAATGATTCTATGTTGTTCAAATGATGAATATCCTGATTAAGACTCAAGCTAAGCGCCAGTAACGCAAGCGTATTGCGGTAGGACTGCCAGTTACCCGACAGCCCCCGCACAAATCCCGGCGTGCGGAACTATCGCACCGGGCTTTTCAGAAATACTCACTTCCGCAGAAGGATGACGTTCAACCGTACACCGGTTTCCAGGCGGCCCGTTTCGGGCGGCCCACGAGCGATGGTTTGGCGATGAGTGTTTGAGCAATTGCTTGAACCCAAGCCAATTGTAGCTTTTGCGCTGACTACGCTGGTTGAGGTACATATGCAACGTTCTGGTGGCATGGAGATAGAACAGGTTGAGCCTGTATAGGTTGCCATACACGCCAAAGTAGTTGTAGTGACCTCGCAACTTCGCATTGACCGCCTTAAACAGGGGTGAACGCTGTGTTGGGCGGTGTGCTTGCACGATACGATTATTCTTTTGAACGAGCTGATACTCTACTGACGCTTTGCCCGAAGAAATAACCTAGTATTAACAGGAAAGCATTATTAAGAATATCGGTACTCTGTACCCTTGTAAAAGTAGCAATTATTTGGGTTATGGTTAGGACAAACAAAAGAATAGCGCCAGTTATTGTAGCAACCGACTCTCTCTCAAGAAAAACCAGCCAAACTTGAGAACGCTGCTTGAATACTTCTAGTTTTGTTAATTCCGCTTCCCTTTTCACTTTTTCGATTGCTAATGCCTCTTCAACTTTACTTGTTTGTTCCCGAAATTTTTGTGCTTCAATTTCAATCTTTTCTATCTCGCTAAGTAATTTGGTGCGTGTTTCCTCATCTGGAACTCTTTTTGAAACCAACTCTCGAAGGCTAGTGATTTTTTCTTGCCCTTTGAGAAGGTTGATTCTATCTAAAAGAAATTTTTTTCTTTCGAGCAGGAGAGGCAGCGCAGTCTCTTTAATCGTGGTTTTTATTCCCATTACGCCGAGGCTGGCTTCAGCTTCTAGTACTCCCAACGCCTCAGGATTTGCAATAATGCCATTGATTGTTTCAAAGTATTGTTCCAATTCAGGTAGAGTGTAATTCTCAATTTGAGATATTCCTAACCCGCCCTCTGTTAATCTATTTTCAATCATTCGCCGAAACTTTTCGAGTTTGTCGTCTTTTGAAATGGACATAATATTTCCTCGTTTGCAACATTTGACGTTTTGGAATAAGCACTGAGTACACAAAAACTATCAAGTGAACCGCCCAACGCCCTGGGTAAGCTGACGGGGGCGGGCTGAGATCATTTTCGGGATCAGGATCACCTTCGGGAATTCTGAGTCCTATTTCGGAGCCAGAATCCCCCCGGTCAGCCTTCACCCAGAGGTTGGGCAGTTTTGAAATTACTCGATCTGCTGTCCATTGCTCTGGAATAAATCTGAGTCCATATCACCAACTTTCTTCTTTCAAAACAGTTATAAGTTCTAGAAAATCACCCTTTTCAATATGCTCATAAATGACAAGGAATTGTGTTCCACACCCACCTGAACATTCGACTGGAGTATTATAGAATCCTTCGGTAATACTCGTTATCTGGTCACAATCTAAACAACGAATGTATAGTGAATTGCAAATGTTACATCTGCCAATAGATGCCACCATTTCGACATTTCCTAATATCCCTTCTTGACCATACCACTCAACAAAGCCTGGAGGATGATCATCCCCAAAATCGCATTCGTCACATATTTCAAAATCAATCTCATATTTATCAATTTCGTCAATCTTGACTATATCTAGTTTTATCCGACTAGCTTCTGCCTGTTTTTGTGCAGCTTCCGAATAGCCTTTGTTAGTAACAAGTATTCCCAAATCGGCCCCAATATCACTTAACATTCCTATGAAACTCTCTACATCCTTCACATCAACCTTTTCAGAATAATATTTGCAATCCACAACCGCGAAAAGTTGATGACCAATAAACTCACCTCTAATTGCAATATCTATTTGTCGGCTTTGATTTGTTATTCTGCCAATAATTCGTAAATTTCTCTCAACCGAATATTCGGGATATTTTGTGCGAAATATTTCGTAAACATATTGCTCATATTGCTTCCAGTCAATATCATTCATAGTCTTTTATCTACTTATGTGATTTGTATTGCTACGTGGCTGCCCAACTATTAATTCAACGGAATGTACATTACACTTTTAATGTTTGGTACAATTTCCGTTTTTTCTCAACCCGAACATCCAGTAAGACATTCTTACAGGCCATCTCAATTGCGATCTTGACCGCATCTGTCATGCTCATTTTAAGGATGCTCTCCTTGTTTAACTTATCTGTTAAGGCTTCAATGTATGGAAGATACTCGGTAAGATCAGGACGAAAGGTGTGTTTCTTGAGCATTGAAGTACGCATAAGGTATCTCCAGATGGGCTTTGAACAAGGGGAAAGTTGATTGTGATGCGTACTCTTATTCCCCCTCGGGTTTCTCATCCATGTAATATTCGAGTAAATCGCCCTCGCTGGCAACGGCGGTTCTAAATGCCTGCGTTCTGTGAACCTTCTGGTACATGGTCATACAAACTGGACAGGTTAAGGTTTGGAACGCGTTAAAACGGGCAACATCTAGATTATCCACCCGATCCAAACGGGTGGGCGTGCCACACCCAGGACAGTAAAGAGGTACAAAAGTATATAAAGCGATCATCAAACACCCAAAAGAAAAGGGGCCGCCCACGCTTTGCATGAGCGGCCCCAATGTGTTACGATTGAACCGCCTCACGCCATCATCGTGGAGGCCATGACCGAGCGTGGTGCGAACACGGCTCGGTTTCTTTTTTGTTGGGAGAAGTATAGCATGGAGTTTTTGGCCTGCCAATTGTGATAGCCCTACCAGTTTAGCCTTTAGCCTGGCGGGTGAGATGGCGTGGGCGTGGCGCAAAGATCACATGACCAGGGAATATAAATTTCTATCTTTGAGAGGATGAAAAGGCTTTCCAAGCCACATGGCATAATTGCGCTTATGCAAAGAGTTCGCCTCAAACCCCCAACCCTGCTCCCTAATTTCTCTCTAGCAACTCCCTTTCCCCCCAAAGCCTAAGCCCTTAAAAACTGTTCGCATAAAACGGGAACACCCAAAAACATGCCAGGCAAGCCCCCATGTCCCGGTGAATAAACGGTGTGCTCCCAAAAAATATGAGACCCTCCCATCACTGAACGTCAGAGGGAGAGGGCCTCTTATTTAAAAAAATCGATTCCGGCAGGGAGAAACGCCGTTTCTCCCTGCACCCTCTTCCTGAGAGACCAGAGATTCAGAGTAACAGATTCCAGATTCGCCAGAGTCCAGCGTCATGAAGAAGGGGATGGGGCGGTGCGGTAGACCTCAGCCGGGGTACGGTAATCGAGAGACTGGTGCAGCCGCTTCTGATTATAGAAGGTCAGGTAGGCGGCCAGCCCTTGTCGGGCTTGGCGGGGCGTCTCATAATCGTGCAGGTACACCTCCTCGTATTTCACCGAACGCCATAATCGTTCTGTGAAAATGTTGTCCAGCGCCCGGCCCCGGCCGTCCATGCTGATCCGCACCTGCGCGTCGAGCAGGCGCCGGGTATATTGGGGACTGGTGAAGTGACTGCCCTGGTCGCTGTTCCAAATCACCGGCGTGGCCTGGGCGAGAGCCTGGTCAACGGCCGCCAAGACGAAGGGCATTTCCAGCGTATCGTCCAGTTGCCAACTGACCACATAACGGGCATACCAGTCCAGGACCGCCACCAGGTAGAGCCAGCCCCCCCGCAAGCGGATGTAGGTGATGTCGATGCCCCAGATGTGGTTGGGGTAGCTGGCCGTGAGGTTTTTTAACAAGTAAGGATACACCTTGTCTTCCAGACGGCGCTGGCTCAGGTTGGGTGGCGGATAAAGCGCCTGCAAGCCCATCTCCCGCATGTAACACCGCACCGTTTCCCGACAGGTGGCATACCCCTCTTGTTGCAGTTGGGCCGCAATCTTGCGCGAACCGTAGAAGGGGGTGGCGGTGTAAAGCTCGTCAATCCGGTGTTTCAAGGCGACCTCGGCGGCGGATGGGGGGCGGGCTTGGTAATACAGGCCGCTGCGATGAAGCCCCAACAGTCTGGCCTGCGTGGTCAGGGGAAACGCCTCCCCCGCCCACTCGACCAAAGCCCGCCGCGCACTTACACTTAGCCCTGTGACCATTTTTTTTGCAACCAACTCAATTCCGCACTCAGGCGGCCAATCTGTCCATAGAGGCTTTCGATGAGTTCATCGCGTTGCTTCACTTCGGCCTGGCTGACTTGTTGCTCCCGGCTAAACAAGGCCGGCAACTCGTCTACGGCGCGCTGCCGCCATTGGCGTAACTGATTGACATGGATCCCATAGTGAGCAGCCGCTTCTTGAAGCGTCTTTTCTTCTTTTAACAGTTCAAGCACAATTTTGGCTTTGACGGTAGGTGGATATTGTTTTCTCATGTTTTCCAGTCTACCTTAAAGTCGCCGTTCTTTCTGTCCTAATTTTCTAGGCCATTATATTATTTCATGGTCTCCAAATATTAGGCAAATAGAATCTATAAGGCAAATATTCTAAGGTGTACAGCCCCATTTCCCAATCGACAACGTAAACAATATTTCCACTTACTGCCAAATTAATAGGTCTTTCTAAATAGTAGTAACCAACTTCTACAGGTTCCATTGGGTTACTTACGTCAATAACTCTTAGGCCAGTATCTTGAGTGGCTTGCATACTTATCGTATAAATGTATTCGTCAACAATAGCCACGCCCCCTCCCTCACCTGGAAAATCATAAATACCGACCTCAAATGGATTTTTTGGGTTGCTCACATCTATTACATGCAAATCATTTCCAACAACATAAGCGTAATTTCCGGCTACAGTTACATCAGTTTCTAGATCTGGTGTATCCAAAAAACTAATCTCAAATGGATTTTCTGGATTGCTTACATCTATTATTCGTAAACCATAGCTATTATCAATTACGTATGCATATTCCTCAGCTACAGCTACATCTATTGCGTGATCTTGTGTTACATAGAACCCAACCAATTCGGGTGTCGTCGGATCGCTTATATCTATTACTGAAAGCCCTTTATCGTAATCGGCTGAATAAACAAAATCGTCTTCTAAAGCTAAACTATGTGGGTCACGATCTGTAAATACAAACCCAACATATTCCATTACTGTAGGATCACTCACATCTATTACCCTGAGGGAAATATCGGCTAAATAAACGTGGTTTCCCTTTATTTCAATATCCTTTGCTGAAGCTAGTTGAGTGCCGAAGGTGTTAATAGAACCGATTTCAACCGGCATAATAGGGTTACTTACATCAATTGCCCGTAATATGTCAGGATTATAACCATATTGTTGCGAATCACCACATAGAACGTATAAGTAATTATCGCTCGTAGCAACTCTATGCCACTTAGCAAAAGAGTTGTATTTTGTGATCTCAATTGGAATTGTTGGATCGGTCACATCAATTATGCTCAACCCTGAACCCTCATCGGCTACAAATATTGTCCTTTGACCTCCTTGCGCTGCAATATAAAGAGCTATGCCATGCGGAGCATCTAATTCCGTACTATGTCCTATCACAACAGGAGCGACTGGATTACTTACATCTACTACCCTCAAGCCAATACCGTCCCAGCCCCATTTAGTAATATAAACATACCCATTGGCAACAACAATATCACCTGGAATACCTGATGATATGTCGAGAGCCCCGACTTCCATCGGTAATATTGGGTTGGTCAAATCAACCACACGCAAAAATAAAGGTAAACCATCTCCACTTATTATATAAGCATAGTAGCCCGATATTACGATATTTGACCCATTGATTGTTTCATAGACACCAATCTCTTGCGGCACTGCGGGGTTACTCCTATCAAAGACTCTTAATTCAGAGTTGCTAGTGACGTAAATGTAATTTCCTAAAATAGCTATACTGTTTAAGTAGGGCAGGCTATAAAAATTAGTTTCTGTTGGAGCCGCTGGATCGCTTACATCTATCACTGTCAGACCATCCTTGTTCACAATGTAAATATATTTATCAGCCACAACAAAATCTGAAAGATAGCCTTCGATATAGCCAATTATTAGCGGAACGGTGGGATCACTTACATCTACAATCCCTATACTACTAGAAGTGTGGCCCCGATAATATACGTATGCATAATTTCCCTGTAAAACCACCTGCTTGACTAACCCTGGAAACAAAATATTTCCAACTTTGGTTGGCTGTGTATTATTTGAAATATCTAAAATTGTCAAATTAGGTCCAATACCAACATAAGCCTGGTTGCCCTGTATAAATACATCATATACACTACCACCTATTTGGTCAATTAACGCAACATTTTGGGCGACATTTAGGTCGGTTTTACTAATACCCGTCAGCAAGATGCTTTGTTTAGAGACAAATTCAGATTGAATATTGAAGGATAAAGGCGAAGAGGAATTTCGGGCAGCCATTTCTGCACTCGTCACACTTATAAGCATAATGAATAAAACAGTAATTGCCACAATATAATTTCGCATTATTTGTCTCCAATTTTGAATAATTTATTAGCTGGACTTTATCCATTTGCACATTAACAAAAAGCAAGGTAAGCTGAAGCAAAAACTCCACCAAGAGGTTTGCCGATGCTTACCCTGCCTGATGAATATAACACACTCTTTGCGCATTTTCGCCCGTTTTTCTCCAAACGGGTGTGGCCGCTGGCCTCGCTCCTGCTGGTCGGAGCCATCCTGGCCCCTGGGAAACGGACGGTCACGGCGGTGCTCCGCATTATGGGCTTGAGCCAGGAAAAGCACTTTCAAAACTTTCACGGTGCTCAACCGGGCGGTCTGGTCGAACCTGGCCTTGAGTGCTTGCCTGCTGCGGCTGTTGCTGAACACCTTTCTGCCGCACGGGCCGGTCGTGCTGGGGATCGACGAAACGATTGAACGCCGGCGCGGAGACCAGATTCGGGCGAAAGGGATCTACCGCGACCCGGTGCGTTCCAGCAAAAGCCACTTCGTGAAAGCCAGTGGCTTGCGCTGGATCAGCCTCATGCTCTTAGAGAGTGTTTCTTAAGTAGTCGGGTAAGATTGGGGAATGACTAAATTCACTCAAACCTACCCGACTGACCTGAAGTATACCGAATGGATGCTCATTGCGGACTTTTTTCCCGCGCATGTGCTTGGCCGCCCTCGCACCTGGGAAATGTGGCAGATTATCAATGCGATTTTTTATGTCGTCCGCACGGGCTGCCAATGGCGCATGTTGCCCAAAGACCTGCCCCCCTGGCAAACCGTGTACGGGTACTTTCGGCGCTGGAAGCAACAAGGCGTATGGGAACGCCTGAACGAAGCCTTGGTAAAGACCGTGCGCGTGCAAGCCGGGCGCGAGCCCAAGCCCAGTGCCGCAATTATCGATAGTCAAAGCGTGAAAACCTCGGAAGGTGGCGAACAACGGGGCATTGATGTCCATAAACAAACGCCTGGGCGCAAACGGCACATCGTGGTCGACACGTTAGGCTTACTTTTATTAGTGGTTGTCCATAGTGCAAGCGTGCAAGATGGGCGCGGCGGGTATCAAACGTTGCAGACCTTGTTCGATAAAATCAAGCACAACGTGCATCATCGGTGGTATCGCTTGAAGCTGATCTGGGCGGATGGGGCCTACGCCCATATCGTGGAAAAAGTCCGCAAGCAGTTTGGCTGGAAGCTGGACATTGTGCGCCGCTCGGATACAGCCAAAGGCTTTGAAATCCTGCCGCATCGCTGGATTGTGGAACGCACCTTTGGGTGGCTCGGGCGTTATCGGCGTTTAGCCCGTGATTATGAGTTTACGGTCTCGTCCAGCGAAGCCGTCGTGTATCTCGCCAGCATTCGCCGCATGTTAAAATTATCCACAAAATGACTTAAGAAACACTCTCTAAGGTTTCAATCTGGCTATCATCGAGCGGTTGTACGTCCAACCGGACAAAATCCTCCCCAAACACGGCATTTTCCCGGTAGCCCGCTTCCCGCGCCGTGACGAGGACTGGTTGCCAGGATAGATGTCGTTCGCCAGGCGTTCGACCTGCTCGCACACCTGGCCCCGGTCGGTCTGGCTCACCACTTCGTCTAACCCATCCAGGATGAGCAAACATCCGCCCCCCAACAGCAGGCGGTCAAGAAAATCTTCGGATAGTTCCAACGCGGGGATGCGTTGGGTCAGATACCAGGGGATGAACCCGGCCAACGTGCCGGTACGTGGGTGCCGCAAGCGGTCTTGGGGACTGGCATGGACAAGGTGTTGGTATTCCCGGTAATAGCGTAAGGGCACAATTAACGGGACAAGGCTCTCCCGGCTTTTGGGCAGGGCGAAGGGATACTCTGGCCCCTGGGCGAGACTGGCCGCCAGATACGCGGCCAGGGTGCTTTTGCCACTCCCGGCCCCCCCAATCACGGCCAGCCGGGGGGAGAGGGTGAGCAAACTTGCCAGGTCAACGGCCTGGCCTTCGGTGCGTTTTTCGTCTACGAGACGCAGATAGGCTTTGTGATGGGCAAAAGGGTCGGTTTCTCCCTTTTCGAGCAAACCCTCAATCTCCCGGCGTGAGGGCGGAGAAAAGCGGCGCAGGGAGAGGGGCACAAACACGTCGGCCAACTGTCGGTTGGGGCGTTCGCGGGTGGTTTGCACACTTTCCAACCCATACAGACGCGCTTTGCCATAGGCATTGAGCACCCACTGGACATAATCTTTCAGGATGCGCGTGAAGTCCGTTTCGGAGAGTTTGCCCCGGCCTGGGGCGGCTTGATAGAAATGGTAGATGACGCCGGTGTTGATGGTGCTGTGGGTCACGGAACCTTTGACGCCTACCGCTTTCTCGGCGATGACTGTTGCGCCTGGGCCTTGTGCGACGGCACTGCCTTGATCGGCGCGGGCGAGGAAGGCCTCGCTTTGGGTACGTAAAGTCGCCAACATGCTTTCGATTTGTTCGCCGGGGATCAGGCCGCGCAGATTTTCCTGCATTTGGATCGCGGCTTCAATTTTTTGAAGTTCGGAAGGGGGAGGGTCAGATGGCGTCAAAATGTCCTGCTTTGGGCGTTCCGCCCTACGTTTGCACACTGTCCAATAAATCAAAGGGAAGAGATTTTCCCGTAAAAGTATCGCACTTCCGCCCCGTCTTATGCGAGGAAATTTTTAGGGGTTCTGTCTGTTTTGTCGGAGATCGCCAGGAGAAAAGGGATGGGAAAGGGGGGAGCATATTGAAAAGTCTTGGCATTTTTGACATTATGTCAGGAGGCGTGGCAAGCCTTTTCCTCCTCTCAAAACTAAAAATTTATATCCCCTGGTCATGTGATCTTTGCGCCTCACCGAAGACACCTCACCAGCCAGGCTAAAGGCTAAAATGGTGGGTTATCACAATTGGCAGGCCCAAAACTCCATGCTATACTTTCCCCAACAAAAAAGAAACCGAGCCGTGTTCGCACCACGCTCGGTCATGGCCTCCACGATCATGGCGTGAGGCGGTTCAATCGTAACACATTGGGGCCGCTCATGCAAAGCGTGGGCGGCCCCTTTTCTTTTGGGTGTTTGATGATCGCTTTATATACTTTTGTTCCTCTTTACTGTCCTGGGTGTGGCACCCCCACTCGTCTGGATCGGGTGGATAACCCCAATCTTGCGCGCTACAATGCGTTTCAAGCCTTGAATTGTACAATCTGTGGCACCATGTACCAAAAGTACGCAGGCCTCAAGCCTTTCGCGCCGCCGTTGCAAGCGAGGGCGATTTACTCGAATATTATGTGGATGAGAAACCCGAGGGGGAATAAGAGTACGCTCCACAATCAACTTTTCCCTTGTTTAAAGCCCCCTCTAGAGAGACCCCATGCGTACTTCAAAGCTCAAGCAACACACCTTTCGCCTTGATCAGACTGAGTATCTTCCGCACCTTGAAACCTTAACAGATAAGTTAAACAAGGAGAGCATCCTTAAAATGAGCATGACCGAAGCCGTCAAGATTGCCATTGAGATGGCTTGTAAGAACGTCTTACCGGATGTTCGAATTGAAAAAAAGCGAAGGTTGTACCAAACATTAAAAATGTGATGTATATTCCGTTGAATTAATAGTTGGGTGCTACCTTAAGGCTTAAGTCAAAAACCCTCTCACCAAAGGTTATATATGTCTGAAAAAGTATCTTCAAAAGAAGTAATCATCGGATTTGTTATAGGCATAGTCACAAATTTGGCTTGGGCGTTAATAACCGAAAAATTTAACGTTTATTGGATAGCAGCAATATTTCTAGGAACAATTCTCGCTTATTATGTTGGATGGAAGTTTATTATTCAACCGCTATTCACTTTGAAAAAGTCAAAAGTAAAAGCCGTTTACGATTCCTACGACAAAGCCAAGCCCTTTTTAATTAAAAAACTAGAAACAGCATCTGATGTAAGAATTATCACTGTTGGTGGCGGTCCTATTGCGGAAGACGATAGGGGAAAAATAGCAGAGATTTTGATAACCCGTTCCATTACAGAAAATATCAAAGTGAAAATTTTGCTATTAAATCCGTTTTCAAATTCGGCAGAAAATCGCAATAAAGAATTGAATAATCTTAATAAAAAAGATTTTCCACTAGGCGCAATTGGTCACACTGTTATTTCTAATACTCGAAAACTTTTAGAAAGAAAAAGCGGTATTGAGTTAAGATATTATGATGCAAAACCCATATTGAGAATTTTTATTATTGACGAATTAGCGTTTGTTTCTTATTACTTGAGCAATAAAGAAGGGCATGATACGCAACTTACTGTAATAGAAAAAGGCTCTGATATGTTCAAGGGCTTCGAGCGTATGTTTGAAATCCTGTGGGAGAATGGAACACTTCCGCAATCATAAAGCACCCAACAAAGCGTGCACCCGACGCTGGGGATTCTGGCGCGATTCCAAGCCTTTTTCTACGCCTCAGCATTTTTCCAGTTGGACGGCGTTTCGCCGCCCGCCCCAGCGCGGGTAACGCAAACCGTTAGCCCGAAACCAAAGAGGAAATCCAAATGACGAATGATAGAGACGGCCAGACTCTCACTTTTGGCTGGTTAAAAGATTCATCTCGCCATTGGGGGTCATTTGCTCCCGATGGAATTTATGAACGCCTCTTTGATGAGGTTTTCGGCGCTCCTGATGTTACAAGAAGTCACGTTATTACACTACACCTCTATGTAGAATATTGGCTGGATCGAATTCTTGATAAGCTTGGAATGTCCACGCGACGAACATTTTACCTAAAAATAGATGCACTCGAAAAACAGGGGGTCTTAGAAGATGGTCTCGCAAAGAACTTGAATGCCATCAATAAATTAAGAAATATCTATGCTCACGAACTTGATCTGGCATCCGCAAACGTGAAGGTTCAAGATATCATTAGTAATTTTCAGCCCGATCCATACTTTCACTCAACCGATGCTGATCCTCTGCGTGCTATTTGCATTCAAGTTATGTTTCTTCTGGAGGCAACCTTTCACAACAATTGTAAACCTCCTAAACTTCCTATCTTTCCTCATGCAGATTTAAAGGCACGTCTTCAGAGTAACGGAAAGATCCACTGGCAAAGTTGTGAGATTCTGTCTCGAGATGAGAAGGGATATATTGAGCGTTACACTCTACGCTGTCCATTCTGTCAGAATGGAACCATCTTGCTTGAGCGGGATGGTACTCCGGGTTTCAAAGATGCCGTCATGACGGCTTGTCCAAATTGCGGGCTCACTGGAAATGGTTATGAGCTTGAGCTAGCTACTGTTCATTGCGCGTAACGCGGGCTAACACCGCTTGCACACGGACGCGGGGCGGGCTTTGCCACGCCCGCAGGGATCAGCCCCGAAATCGGGTTCTACTCTGTGGGTTTTATCCGCCAAATCCGCCCCGCGCCGGTAAAGCTATCCGTTAGCCGATAAAGCAAAAATGGAATAACACTATGGAAATATTGGAACTAATCATCGAAATTTTGAATAACAATCCTTTTGCTTTTATGGCGATATTTGTCATAAGTTTGTTGGCAAATATTATTCAAATTTATACGTTTATTGCAGACAGACGCAGGCTGAAAGATGAAATTGCCGAGAAAAACAAACTTTTAAAATTGGTTGAAACTTACGAATATCTCCTGAACTTGGCACAAAAGAATATCAAAACCGAAGCACAGCTTAAGTCCGTTGAGCAAGAAATTGCACACAAGTCAGATATAGTAGGCGAATTGGCATCAAGAGCGGAAATATTAGAGAAAAACGCACAGAGAAAATTAATTTCGCAGGTGATAGAACGTAATATCTCAGTTCTTGCCGAGACCTATGAAGATATAAAAGAACTTAGAAAAGAATATAAGGGTCTTGGCTATTTACCAGATATTCCCATTCAAAAGCGTGATGAAATTGAGGCACAAATTAATCTTGCTATTCGCCGCCCATATGAATTCCCCAAATCATTTTTATTCAAAAGTATTATCTTAGTTCTTTTTGTCTTTCTTTTACCAAGTCCTGTAGACACCATTCTTATTTTGGCGTTTCTAGGTCTGGTGTTAGAAATTTTCTTTGAAGCAGTCTGGCTTTTCGATGATGTAAATTTGTCTAAGTGGACTTACAAATACAAAGCCTTTATCGTATATGGAAGTGCATATTTAATTTGGCGTTATGTGATTAGTTTCGCAGTATCCTTTTTTATCTATCAGCCTCTGGATATTTCAAAAACGCTTTCAGCGGCATTCACCATTAACAGAACATTGATTGAAAACATGGAACTAGTTACAAGTGGAATTATGGCATATTTGCATGGTCGTTTGCTGATGATAGACCGTTTAACCAATGCTCTCTCAAAACTGGATAATAATTCAACTGAACTGAGTCAAGGCAAGGGAGATTCGACCAATCAAAACCGAGCAAAAATTAGAAATCTTGTTGACAGAAAGCATTTAGTAATTGTAGGTGCTATTATTTTGGTGGCAATAGGGATTTCTTTTGGTATTAATTTGCTACAAAAAACCCCTAATGGTCAAATAGGTCAAGATATTCTGGTAAGTGATATTCGCTGGAATGTAGTTGAAATCCAAAACTTAGGAACAAAAGCCCTGTTGAACTATGGAACAGATCAATTTATCAACGCCAGCAATGACCATATATTCGTATTAGTAGAAGTCGAAATTGAAAATCAAGGAAAAGAATCTATTGACATCAACTCAGATAAAATGACGATTTTTGATAGTCAAGAGCGTAGGTTTTCAGCATATTCAGAAATGTATGACATTGTGCCAAATGATAAAAGATGTACTTATTTCAAACTCAATCCAAATGCAGCACGAATTTGTCAGGTTGTTTATGAAATTCCATCCAGTTCTCAAGGATTAATTTTTGAAATTGCAATCAGGGTGTCCAGTGACCAACCAGAGAAAAAGATAATTATCAATCTTGGCGAGTGAGAAGGTGGCTGGCAGAAAATCGGCTAACATCGCGTGCAGGCGGACGGGCAGGGTCAACGCCCCCTGCCCAAAAGGATTCAGTCCCATCAGGTAGATTTTGCGCTTTGTGCTTTTCCTGCCATATCCCCCTGCCCGCCGCTAACGCCTGCCGTTCGTTGCGATAGGCGTAGCCATCGCATACTTGCTTGCGGACAACCCGAACGCGCTCGTCCCTTCAGCGTTCCCGCGGCGGTATCACCTATAGGATAGGCTGACGCCACGCCCCTCCCACACAAGGACATTCTCATTCTAATAACGCCAACCGTTATCGCGAGCCGTTATAATCTATTTATGGCGATTGTCGTTTCCCTCCGAGATATAGTTGACGAACTGCAAATGCTCTCACACGAGCGTCATGCTTACATAGAGAAATCCACCGGCAAGGTTATCGCGATTAGCGATGATGATTTTGAATTGGTACGAAGCATGGAAGCATTGGATGAAAACGAAAAAGGTGAGGAAGATGAACGGGATAATGATTGGGGAGATTATTCAGTTTTAGAGAGAGAATTTTTCCGAGATGTGAAAAATGTGCTGTTGCTTGACGATGATTTCCTAAAATTGCCAAGTAAGTTTGAATTTGATGAGTATAAAATGATGGAAAATTTTTGCCTTTCCATACCCACCGACCAAATCAGCACGACTCTCTCGCACGCAATTCGGGGTACGGGCGCGTTTCGCAGATTCAAAGAAACGATTTACCGTTATGGACTTGAAAAAGCTTGGTTCAGCTTCAAAGAAATGGCTTACAAAGAGATGGCACTTGCATGGTTGGAAGATCACGAATTTGCCTACACGGATGATATGAACAGACGCGCGAAAAACCTTTGAAGTTCAGTCAGGCTTGCAGGTTTGCACTTTAAAAAAAGCCAGGATTCAGCAGGGAGTTATCAAATGATTTTCGGCGTATCTAGGTCATCAAACAAATGGCCCAGGCAAAACGAAAGGAAGCGGATAAGAGGCGTTTAGAGGAAAAGAAAATGGCGCTTATCTTGATTTAGATCAAACAAAATTGCTTCAAGGATGAAGAGCAATACCGAAAGGTTAGGCTGAGGAACACCATCTATTACATGATTCTTCAGTTCAAATCCTATGCAGGGATCAATGAATTGTTGACTTGGCTTTACTATACCTATCCCCATTGCGATTGTCACGTCTAGACCCAAGTCCAGTTATTAGCGGGTCATGGCTTGTTTCCAACGGCGTGGAGATTATGAAGTTTGCCATCGCTATCCCAATGCTCGCCATCATAAACCCTACCCTGAGTAAATTTTAAAGGCCCTCAAGCTCCTCAACTGTGCGCCAGGTTAAGTTGTTCCTGGTAGAGACCATGCAAATGATATTCTGATTTCAAGGCTAGCGGGGTTATTTTCAGTGGCAGGTTTGTAGAGCACAGAGAATAAAAACAATTTGCTTTAAGTCAAAATCGGATTAAGTCTGTAAAATACCCAACGAGCTACACACCTTTCTAAAGGATGAAATTTACTAACATGGACTTTTTCCATTTGCACATTAACAAAGAGATACTGTCTGAAAACTCAAATCCTAAAGGTTTTTAGACCGTTTAGGACATGTTTCCAGCCAAACCATGCGCCTTGTCCGAATTACGCAAGTTGCGCCACTCAAAAAAACTTTAGGGGTTGGGCCAGGTTGTTTTCAGACGCTTTCTAAGAGGTTTGCCGGACAGTGATGGTCCAAAATATGGCCTACGGGAAATTCAACACAAGCATAGAGAGAGGTGCTTTTGAAGGCCGTTTATGCGAGGAGTTTTATCGAAAGCCCCTCCCCCCATGCCAAATTTCTCTCTAGGAACCCCATTTGCCCCACCAGGCTAAGAGCCAAAATATTCTTTCCATAACACGGATATCCCAAGATTGACGAATAGTGCTATGCCGTGATACCATTTTGGGGGGTAAGAAAAACAAAGGAGCCATCTATGCGGTGCGTTAGTTCCTTGAACGTGCGGGGCTTGCTTCCGCAGGAGTACACGATGAAGAATAGACTTGAATACAAAGGGTATCTTGGGGAATTCAGCTATGAAGAGGGCGATGAGGCGATGCACGGCACAGTCTTGAATTTGCGCGAGGTCATTCACTTTTGCGGCACGTCGTTGGCCGAGTTACGGCAGTCGTTACAAGCCTCCGTCGAGGATTATCTCGCCCGGTGTGCCGAAGAAGGCCGTTCGCCAGAAAAGCCCTACACCGGGCGGTTCGTGGTGCGGCTCAATCCCGATTTGCACCGCCGCATCAGTGCCCGCGCCCAGGCGACCGGGATGAGTCTGAACCAATGGGTGAACCAGGCCCTGGAACGCGAAACCGCATAATTTCGATGACCGTCCATATCATGGACGGTTTTTGCTTAAAGACAGGGCGGAAAGCCCAAAGGAGAAAGATTTCATGGCAACAAAAAAAGATGGTGGTCACACGGTCAACGTTAAAGGCAACATCACCGCCGGGCGCGATGTGATTCAGGGTGATCAAACCAACTACCACTACGCCCCCCACGATTTCCAGATCAACAACGTCCAAACCCAAGCAGACTTCACCGCCAAACTCGCCGAAGTCCGCGCCGAGATTGCCCTCCTCAAACAACAATCCGACCTGACCTCCGCCCAAAAGCGCAACATCGAAGCGGCGGAACAACAAGTCGTCGTCGTGCTTGAGGAAACGCAGAAAGAAAACCCCGACGAAAATTCCATCAAAGCCACCCTGACTGAGGCCAAAGAAACCTTCGAGTTACTCTCTGGAAGTGTCGCGGCGGCGGTGGGGTTGGGGGCGGTGTTGGGCAATTTAATCGCAATGGTGGTGCAGATTTTTTAGGGGGTAAAGGTTTTTGAATAAGAAAATAGAAATTTCTGGCAATATTCAAGCAACGCGCGATGTGATTTTGGGCGACCAGCATGTCCGCGCTGATCTGGATCGCGTCGAAACGCTTTTGGCTCAAATTTTGGAATTTCTTCGACAACCTGAGACGCGTATTCAGGTTGCCGAAGATCGGCGCGCTCAACAAAAATCCATTTTTTTATTCCCCTCCGATCAAGAACCAATAGAAGTCACGCGTGAATTTCTCAGTAGCCTCGGTCAATTACAAAAAGACGCCTCGCCACAGCGCAAAGAAGAAATCTACCTCACGCGTTTCTCCCTCGATCATCTGTATGCCCGATGGGAGCGCACCTATCTCCCCCTGGCAGGGATGTTGCATCTCGATCCTGGCCTGCGATTAACCGATGCGACCGACCAGGGGATTAGTACAGCCGGGACTAAACTGGAAGATTTGCGTCAGGCCATTCGCGAATACAGCAAAACTCGGCTGGTCATTTTGGGCGAACCGGGCGCAGGAAAAACGACCACCCTGGAAAGGCTGGCCCTCGATCTGGCGCGCGGACGCCTGCATAACCCATTTGCGGGCAAAATCCCGATCCGCATTGACCTCTTCAAATTTACTGACCAGCGCAACCCGTCTGAATTTTTAGCCACCGAGTGGCAGTTTACCGGGCTGGCAACCTCCTACGGGGAAGCGCTCGCTCAGGGGCAGGTATGCTTTCTGCTCGATGGTCTCAACCAAATGCCCGTCGAAGATCGCACCCGCCGGATTGAAAAATGGGCGCATTGGGCAAATTCCCACGCAGATTTACCGCAAGGCAATTGGGCTATCTTTACCTGTCGCCAGGCCGATTACACCTCCTCTTTGCGTTTGCCAGAAGTGCATGTGCAAACCCTGGACGCGGATCGGATGCGCCGTTATTTTGATTTACGGTTCGGGCCGGAACAGGCGGCCCGCCATTGGGGAGATTTTGAACGCAAGTTGCGGTCTGTCAACCAGCAGTTTGAACGGTTAGCGCGCAATCCCTTCATGCTGTCTTTGTTAGCGGATAATGTCGCAGAAGGACATGGCCTGAATGACAACCGCGCCCGCCTGATGGATCGCCTTGCTCAACGCCTGCTCAACCATGAATTAATAGAAGGTCGCCAGCCCGAAAACCTGACCGCCGACCCGCTCGGTACGCTCAACGCCGCCATGCAACTTCTCAGCCGTGTGGCGTTTCACATGCAGACCAAAGGCGAAGGTACGGGCTTGGGTTACGAGGAGGCGCGGCAAATGGATTGGCTGGCAACGAATGGGCCTCCCCTCTCAGTAAGCGATGTTGTGGATTTGTCCCTGGATGCCCATCTGCTTGAAGAAACCGTTCTGACCAATCGCCAGGGCGTTTCTGAAAAAGGCATTTCTTTCTATCATCATTTACTTCAGGAATATTTTGCCGCCCGACACGTTCTTGACCAATTTCGCACAGGGAAAAGCCTGCGAAAATTTGCTCGTGTACCCTGGCGCTGGTGGATGTTCATCTCTAAACGCTTAAGTCATGGGGAAGCCATGCCGCCTCCGCCTGTGACGGCTTGGGAAGAAACCCTGATTATGGCGGCGGCTCTGGCCGGTAAGGACGCGCCGAAATTCCTGGCCGCACTTGAGCGGGAAAATCTTCCTCTGGCAGGCCGCGCCCTGGCCGAAGGGGGGGCTGAACGCCCGGAACTGGCTCCCCTGGCGAAAGATTTCCGGCAGAAACTGCTTGCCAGACAACGCACCCCGCACGCCCACCTGCGCGCCCGCGTCGGGGCAGGGCTGGCTTTGGGAGAAGTTGGGCATCCTAATTTGTTGCCGCAACCCTTTGAATTTGAAGGACGCACCGTCATGGCAATCCTGCCCGCAATGGAAACCATCCCCGCAGGAGCGTTTCTTTTGGGAAGTGCCCCGGATGACAAACAAGCCGATGACGACGAAAAAACGCCTCATCGCCGCCAAACCCTCGAAGAATTCAAAATGGGCCGTTACCCGATGACAAATGCCGAATATCGCTATTTCATCGAAGCAGGTGGGTATCGTGAAGACCGTTGGTGGAGCGAAGGAGGACGCGTTTGGAAAAAGGGCGGGCCGGATGCTCACGCAGGGGCGATGGAAGACTGGTTGAATAATAGAAAATATTTTCAGACGCAAGATTTAGATGCTTTTGGAAGACGTTTTTCTTGGGTGCCACAAACCATGCGGTATTGGAAACGAATGACCGGATTATCAGAAGATGAGGCAACCGAACAGGCCCAAAAACAGTTTGAACGCCCCTTTGACCGGCCTGGTTTTTGGGATGACCCAGATCGCAGTCACCCAGCCCGTCCGGTCGTAGGCGTCAACTGGTACGAAGCTGAGGCGTATTGTGCCTGGCTTTCGGCCATTACAGGAAAAAGTTTCGCCCTCCCCGATGAATGGGCGTGGGAAAAAGCCGCGCGCGGGACAGATGGGCAGGTGTATCCCTGGGGAGACCGCTTTGAATCGCACCGGTGTAACAGCATCGAAAGCCATATTTTCACGACTTCACCCGTGGGCCTATACCCGAATGGCCTCTCGCCTTACGGCTTGTTTGACATGAGCGGAAACTGTTGGGAGTGGACGAATTCCTGGTATCAGGCATACCCCGGCAGTGACTCTCAAAGCGGTGATTTCGGAGAAAAATACCGTGTGGTGCGCGGCGGCGCGTTCAGCAACTACCGTCTCGTCGTACGTTGCGCCTACCGCTACAGGAACTCGCCCGGCTACTTCTTCGGCACTATTGGTTTTCGGGTGGCTGTGACGTTGAAGTCGTTTGAATAATTGTTTTGCGCGTGTCAAACGTGACAAGACCTGCTGTCCCATCAGCAGTATCCTATGTGGTCACGGGAGGGGGGTAACGCCCTCTTGTGAAGCACCACAGACAATGTAGCCGCTGGCGATTGCCAGATATGTGCCCCGTGAGGAACACATACACCCCCTAAATGCCTACGGGGTTCGGAGCTAGGATTGACAGTATGGTTAACAGATGTGAACGCTTGCTAAACGTCGTGAAAACCGAAGGGTCATGGGCATGGCCGACCCTGCCAAAAGGCAACGTAGTGGGCACAAGGACTCTACCCTTCCTTGTCATGGGCACTCCACACTACCGGCGGAAAGAGCGAACCTAACCTGTCGCCGTTATTCAAACGGAACACGGTAAACCTCATACGTCCCTTGAAAAAGGAAAGTGCCCCGCAAGGGTCACGGATGACGTAGGGGGCAGAGGAACGTGGAAAAAGCGAAAGCCGCCCTATAATCGGGTGGATAAGGAGTGCGCGAACAAGCAACAGACTCCTCCGCGAAAGCGGGCAGACTTCCACGTGGTCTTTTCTCACGAGAGAACTTGGCAAACGGCCAAAGGAGGCAAAGCAGATGAAAGCAAAAGAACCCCTTGCTTGTGCAGCCTCCCACGTCCTGGGCGACTGGCACACCTTGAAATGGGCCAAAATCAACCAAAACGTGCGGCGGTTCCAAGCGCGTATCGTGAAGGCAACACGGGAAGGCCGATGGGGTAAGGTGCAAGCCTTACAACGTCTGCTGACCCACTCGTTGAGCGGCAAGGCTCTGGCCGTGCGACGGGTAACGGAAAATCAGGGCAAGCACACACCTGGGGTAGATCATGTGGTCTGGAATACCCCAGAGAAGAAAGCACAAGCCATCCACGCTTTACGGCAACGCAGCTACCGCCCCCAACCCTTGCGCCGGATATACATTCCCAAAAGCAACGGGAACAAACGTCCGTTAGGCATTCCGGTGATGCACGACCGGGCGATGCAGGCTCTCTATCTGCTCGCCCTCGACCCAGTCGCCGAAACGTTAGCGGACCGCAATTCTTACGGCTTTCGGAAAGAGCGCGCTCCGGCAGACGCCCTCGTGCGGTGTCACCAAATCCTCGCCAAGCAGACATCGGCGCGCTGGATTCTCGAAGGCGATATTCGCGCCTGCTTCGACAAAATCAGTCATGCGTGGTTGTTAGCCAACATTCCCCTGGAAAAAGAAATGCTCAAGAAGTGGCTGAAGGCTGGCTATCTGGAGAACCATGTACGTTACCCCACGGAAGAAGGCACGCCACAAGGCGGTCTCATCTCCCCCGTCTTGGCAAACATGACCCTAGACGGCTTGGAGGGACGCTTACAAGCGGCCTTTCCACGCTGGAAAAAGACACGGCCCCTGGTAAACTTCGCCCGGTACGCCGATGACTTTATCGTCACGGGACGTACTCAAACGCTCCTGGAACAGGAAGTCCGCCCGCTCATTGCCCAATTCATGCAGGAACGCGGCTTAGAACTTTCGCTCGAAAAGACGAAAATCACCCCCATTGAAACGGGATTTGACTTTCTCGGTCAGCAAGTGCGAAAGTATCACGGCACGCTTTTGATTACCCCGGCCCGCAAGAACGTAAAAACCTTCATGCGGCGCGTGCGTCTACTCATCAAAGCGCACACCGCCGCCCCTGCCGGGCAACTGATCGTCGGCCTCAATCCGGTCATCCAGGGGTGGGCTAACTACCATCGCCATGCGTGCAGTAAAGCCACCTTTCGCCAGGTAGACCATGCCATCTTCACCGCCCTCTGGCGTTGGGCACGCCGGAGACACCCGAAAAAGAACGCGCGTTGGGTCAAAAACAAATACTTCAAAACTGTAGGAACCCGGCAGTGGGTTTTCACCGGAGAAATCTATGCGTCCTCAGGGGCTAAACGGCAAGTCGCCTTACGTTTTGCGGGACGGACACCCATCCGCTACCACACCAAAATCAAAGCGGATGCTAACCCCTACGACCCGGCTTGGGAACCCTATTTTGAACACCGTTTAGGTCTCAAAATGGCCTCCACCCTGCAAGGTCGCCATCAACTCCTCCATCTGTGGCAAGCACAGGCCGGGCTGTGCCCCGTCTGTAACCGCAAGATTACCGAACTGACGGGTTGGCACAACCACCACTTGGTCTGGCGCACACATGGAGGCGGCGATCAACTCAGTAATCGGGTGCTCCTACATCCAGAATGTCATCGGCAAGTGCATCGCTACGAATTAACCGTTGTGAAACCGCGTCCTATTACGGGCGTTGAAAAGGCTTGAGCCGGATGAGCCGAAAGGCTCACGTCCGGTTCTTAGGGGAGGAGGTGGCGGTAACGTCACCTCCTTCCCCGGCTTTCCCATGACTCTCCTTGTCAGCCGGTATATCTCGTCCTCTGCGGAGGCGAGACGGGGCTGAACCTTCAGAGAGCCAGCCCTGCCTGTTCCTGGTTGACCCCTCACCCCGCCCCACAAGTAAGGGCAGGGGAGAAGGGTGTCAGCCAAATATCTAATGAGGTGGACGCAAGTCTACCGAACCCCGTACCCTCTGGTAAATCTGCCCGATTGAACGTTGGTACGGGTGCTTTCAAACATAATGGAGCCCTCTATGCTCGACCCTCAAGCCCTCCACGACATTCACGCCCAACGCGACGCCATCCTGGGCAACCAGATCAATCATATTTATCTGCAAATGCCCGCTTTTCAGCCCCCACCTGATCTGGAAGCCTTGCGGCGCGCCTATCTCGCGCATTTGCAACGCACCTATCACGCCCTGGATTTCAAAGGGATTCCCCAATTGAAGACGTTTGCCCAGGAACTGGCCCTTGAGGAGGTCTATGTCCCTCTGGTGGCCCGCCCGGAAATGCCACACGGGGATACGTGGGAACGGCGGTTGGCCGGGCGCGCCCTGACCGAGGACACGTTCCCGGAAGACATGCGGGCCTTGCAGAAGGAGGCCGCCCCTCCAGTCGCCGTGGAAGAAGCGATGCGGGATCACGCCCGTGTGGTGGTGCTTGGCGATCCCGGTTCGGGGAAGTCCACGCTTTTGAAACATCTCGCCCTCAGCCTGGCGGCGGAAAAAGGCGCGCCCTTGCCCATCCTCGTCCCGCTTAACGCGTATGCCCGTACCCTGCAAAACGGGACGGACATTAACCTGCAAGCCTTCTTCGCCAGTTTTTTTGCCGGGTACACCAAAGCCCTGGCGGGTTTGCAACCGCTTTTTGATGAGGCGCTCAAAAATGGGCAGGCGGTCATCTTGATGGATGGCCTGGATGAAGTGCAAGCCAACCGCGCCCATCTGGTGCATAAAGTGGAAGCCTTTACCGACGAGGCTGTGGCGAAAGGCAACAAGGTCGTTGTCACCAGCCGGATCGTGGGGTACAAAGATGCCCCTCTCACCGCGAAACATTGGAGCCTGTACACCTTGCTCGATTTTGACCCGCAAGCCATCGCCAGTTTTGCCCAAAAATGGTGCCTTGCGTTTGAGATCGGGACACATGGCGATACCCCCGAAGCCCGTGCCGCCGCCGTGAAGGAACAGCAAGACTTGCTGGAGGCCATCGAAGGCAAAGACAGCCTACAACGGTTGGCAAGTAACCCGCTCCTTTTGACGATTCTGGCCCTGATCAAAAGGCAGAATGTCAAACTTCCCAACAGCCGGGTGAAGCTCTACGACATTTACCTGGAAACGCTAATCGAAGCCTGGAACAAGGCCCGCTCCCTGGATAAACAACAGGTGGGGCCAGAAACCTCGTACAGTCAAATCCTGGAACCGCTTGCCGCCCTGGCGCTCTGGTTACGCGAGCAAAATCCGACCGCGGGCGTGGTCTCGGAGCAAGCCCTGTTAGCGGAACTTGCGCGTTTTTATCGGGAAGAGGACGGCAGGAATCCTGGCGAGGCCAAAGACCTGGCACGCGAGTTTTTGAAAAGCACCCAACGCTATTCCAATTTGCTCGTCGAACGAGGGGCGCGGCAGTATGGCTTCCTGCACCTGACCTTTGAAGAAATGTTGGCGGCCTATGGCCTTTACCAACAAGGGCAATTGGATTTACAAGCCAGTTTAGGGATGATTCGGGCGCACCTGACCGACCCCGGCTGGCGGGAGACGATCCTGTTGGCCGTGGGCGTGTGGGGCCTGGCAAACAACCAACGCCGGGTGGCAGGCAAAGTGGTGCAGGAAATTCTGACCATGCCTTGCCCAGGAGAACACGCCGGGCAAAACGTGTTGTTGGCGGGAGCCTGTCTGGAAGATGTGGGGGAAGAAGGGGTGGACCGCGCGACCGTCGAGCTTGTCCAGGCGGAATTGTTGCGTCTCTCCCGCGACCGCGCCTTGCCCCCTGCCGCCCAACGCGACGCCGGGTTTAGCCTGGCGCGGACAGGCTGGATGCCGGAAGATTTGGATACCTTCATTTCCATCCCTGCCGGGCCGTTTTTGTATGGAGATGAAAAGCGTAAGGTCATCCTCGAAATACCCTTTTCGATTGGAAAATACCCCATCGCCAATCTCCAATATCAACGTTTCATGGATGCGGGTGGCTACGAAAACCGCGCCTTTTGGAGCGAGGAGGGCTGGGCCTGGCGCACGGGGACGTATGACAGTAAAGCGGAGGAAGATTACGAAAAAAGGCAACTAGAACGACGTCCGGCAGAAAAGCGCCACGAACCGTTTTACTGGCATGATCGGCGTTGGAACAACCCCCTGGCCCCGGTGGTCGGCGTTTCTTGGTTTGAAGCGGAAGCCTACTGTAACTGGCTGACAAAGGCGTTGAGTAAACCCATCCGCCTGCCCACCGAGGAAGAATGGGAACGCGCCGCGCGCGGGACGGATGGGCGGGAATATCCGTGGGGAAATGATTTTGATCTAAATAAGTTGAATGGTTATGAATTTTGGCAAGCAGAGAAAAAAAGTAGCAATCGCTCAACAACCATCGTCGGGCAATTCCCGGAAGGGAATAGCCAGGAGGGTTTGTGTGATGCGAGCGGTAATGTGTGGGAGTGGACGAACTCCTGGTATGGCAAAACAAACCGGGTACTGCGCGGCGGCGCGTTCTACGTCACCCGTGACGGCGTGCGTTGCGCCTACCGCTACGGGTACGCGCCCGGTGACTTCGATGACTTTGTTGTTTTTCGGGTCGTTTCCCCTGGCTTTCTGAATGCTGGTTTCTGATAACTGGCTACTTAAATCTGTTTACTGGAGGGGGGTGCAGGGGGGAGGCGATGTACTCATCGCCACTTTCCCCCGCCCCGATTAAACGCGTTAAATTTTTTTACCTCTCTCCATTTCCGGCCTGGGATCAGGAATCATGCTATACTTTCGTCCAACAAATAAAAAAACCGAGCCGTGTTACCAGCACGCTCGGTGATGGCCTACACAATGACGGTGTGAGGCGGTTCAATCGTATCATATCAGGGCCGCTCATGCAAAGCGTGGGCGGCTTTTTTGTTTTCAGGTGTCGAATGATCGCCCTATATACCTTTGTTCCCCTTTTTTGTCCTGGCTGTGGGACACCCACCCGCCTTGATCAGGCTGATAACCCTGAGGTTGCGCGCTTCAATGCTTTCCAAGCTTTAAATTGCCCTGTCTGTGGAACTATGTACCAGAAGGTTCGCAGAGCGTTAGCCTTCCGAGCCGCAGTTGCCAGCGAAGGCGATTTACTCGAATATTATCGGAATGAGAAACCCGAGGGAGAATAAGTCGCCAGCCGATCTCGTTCCTGCCTAAAATATTTCTATCTCAGGAAGGCTCCCCGACAATTAGATAAATATTTAGGATTGCCCCATGCACAAAGATTTTCATTGGTCAGACATCTATTTACATTGGTGTATTCATTCTATGGATATGAGGTGGGAGCGGAAAATATCCTTCACCCCAATGTTGATCAACTCTCCTAAAAACGGTCTTCAGATTGGCACTGATATTCTCGACTGGTGGCCGACAGACAGGATCGCACAGCGTTGTGATGCGCTCGAAAAACATGGTAGGTTTGGAGCAACTTGGGGAACAAATAAAGGCACGCTTCATACAGTCCAGTTACTTTATGAGCAACGAAGTGATGAAGAAGTGCAAGCGGCTATCTTAATAGCGGCCTCAATGTGGGATAAGCTAAAGTCAATTCCTGAGGCCTGGCACGGGGATACCTTTCGCCTGATCAATGGTCTTCTGCGGTTGGTTGTTTCTGACGAAGGCAGTCCTTTCTATACATTGGAACTACCCAGATGGCATCATGCGATGCGAGAGGCTCTGCCAGTGAATATTGTGACTGAGGAATTTGCGGAGTTTTGCAAGCCGCAACGATATGAAGACTTGGTATATATCGCCCGTTTAGAATCAACTTTGGGCATATCAACTTGGACACCAGTGATCGTTTCTCACAATGAAACTGGCTCTAAAGAAACAAATGGTAATGAAACTTAAGAGTGATGAATTTTTTCACTGGAGATCGTAGTTATGACGACTATTACTTTGTGGGGCATCCATGCCAGAGCCACCGGCGAAGCGGATAGCCTGTTTCTGATAAAGAAAGTGATCGCTCTTAGCTGGTCGGATTTGGGGATTTGTTGAAATTCCTGCCAACCGGGAAAAACCCGGAAGTATTCAAAGCCACCGTTGCAAACGCTTACCCGAATTTCAAAAAAGGGGCCATTCTCGTTTATGGCGGGCTGTTGTTCCGCTTTGTGCATGAAATGAAGATTAACGACATGGTGATCTATCCGTCTAAAATTGACCCCCCTGATCCACAACGGATGAGCGGGAATATCCGTGGGGTGAGGCATTCGATAGAAATAAATTGAACAACTCCGATTTTGGGCAAACGGAAAAGAAGCGTAGCAATCATTCTATGCTATACTTCCCTCACTTAACAAAAAGCCGAGCCGTGTTGGTCGCACGCTCGGCGGTGGCTTACGCGGTGTGGGCGTAAGGCATTAGTAGAATATCACAAATTAACCGTCCACACAATTGTGGACGGTTTTTGCATTAAACCGGCCTGGTGCAAACGCTTGGGATATGGATGTAGACCAACTAACAACCTATAAACCTAGACAACCATTACTCAGCCCGCTTCGCTATCCGGGTTCTAAAAGGCGTTTGGTGGGGTTTGTCGCGCAAACGATCCTGCTCAATCACCTCAAGCCCAAATTGTTGGTAGAAGTTTTTTCAGGGGGTGCCAGTGTCGCACTCCAATTGATGCAGGATGGCTTGGTCGAAAAAATCCTTCTAATGGATAAAGACCCGCTCATTGCCAATTTCTGGCAGGCTGTTTTTTGGGATACCACTTGGTTGATCGAACAAATTAGAACGGTTGAAGTTTCCATTGAGAAATGGCACGAATACAAAGCCTCTAAGCCCTCAAACCCACGAGAGTATGCCTTAATGGGGTTTTTCTTGAACCGCACGAGTTTTTCGGGCATTTTAGAGGAGAAGGCGGGACCGCTCGGTGGCCACCAGCAGACCTCGGACTATAAGATTGATTGTCGTTTCCCACGGGAGACGTTGGTGAAAAGAATAGAACAAATCGCCGCCCATCGGGACAAGGTATATGGCGTTTGGAATTGCTCCTGGGAAGAAGGCTTAGAACGTGTTCGCAAAGAGCAAGAAGCCGGTGAACTGACCCGTGAAGAGATATTTTTCTATTTTGACCCCCCTTTTTTTGAAAAGGCTAAAAAACTCTACCGTTATAATTTTGAAAGTAAGGATCACCAAAACCTGCGTGATTGTTTACTCACCCTCAAATATCCCTGGCTCCTAAGCTATGATTCGGCCAAACAATTGGAAGTGCTTTATGGACATGCCCTAGAAAATGGCACAAACGGTGCCAAAAAGCACAATGTCGAACTGTTATATAGCACTGGGATTATGTTAGGGCGCAAACCGACAAAAGAAGTCATCATCTCAAATCTGCAACAACTTCCCTCTGAGACACGCTTTTGGAAATTGGCGTCCGATGGTAAGAATGGAAAGGTGAAGGAAAATGCTCAATAACATCAATAAAGTTCTGCAAACCGACCCGCTTGCACAGTTGATCCAACCCGATAATTTTATCGGGTGGACGTATGCGATTGACTATGACACCGCCATGATCATGACCAATGATCTCTGGAAGGCTAATGTAAAGGGCATTCCACATAACTGTTTTTTGTTGGCGGCCACCTTCAACCCAGAGGCAATGGCAAATGTCACCGAAGCGGAGCGCGAGATTATTCTGCTTAGGGTCATCGGTTCAGCAAAACTTCCCCAGGATGATGATCTGGTTCGCACAAAGATAGATTTCTTCCAACAGCGCACGGATGTGTTCAATACGGACGGACAGCGCGATTTTGATGACATCACGCTCAACCAGCTTCAATTTGGGGGGTTGAGTTGTCGGGTATTAGGGACGTTTTTTATGGATAAGGGCGAACTTTGGTTGGGGAGTGACTTGGAGTCTTTTGCGACGGCCTCCCGCTTGAATGTCTATCGTCCTCACGGAAATGCATTGGAAACCATCGTGAATTATGTTGACCCGATTCGTAAAGCCGCCGCAATAGAAGCCGCCGAACAGTATGGCTTACAAGGGTCAATCCAGCCCTTCAAGTTAGGCACGGTCAGATATACCTCAACCGACCGCTTACATCGGCGAAGTCCCGGAGCAGAAATTGTCCCTGTTTCCATCCAACCGTCTGATTTTCTGGCGCGGCGGACGGCAGTGTTGGGGATGACCCGGACTGGTAAGTCGAACATGATCAAGCAAACGGTTTCAGTCGTGAAGCGGATTGCGGATGAGGGAGGAGCCAGGATTGGGCAGATCATTTATGACATTAATGGGGAATATGCCAATGCAAATCAGCAAGATAAAGGGGCGATTGCGGATATTTATCCAAATTCAACAGTGCGTTACCGGATGATGGAAACGCCAGGATTTTTGGAACTTCGTACTAACTTCTATGATCAGTTGAATGAGGGTTTTGGGATTATCCAACGGGAGTTGGAAGCGGCCAAACGTGTAACAGTGGATTATGTGCGGGCGTTTGTCAATCTCTCCCTCGATCAACCTGACCAAAAGGAGCAAGGAGCGTACACGCGTTGGCAAGTACGTGTCGCGGCCTACAAAGCCTTGCTCAATGTGGCAGGTTTTCAACCACCTTACGGACACAAGGTATTTTTCAAAGCCAACGGGGATATTCGGGGTAAGGTTGGCGCAAAAGCCACCCAACCCTTGCCTGACCCTGCACAAGGTCTCACGTTAGATCAAGCTCGTCAATGGTTTTTGGCGGCCCGGGAGGCCAATCTTGAAACGCCATTGAAAAGTTCATCAGGGAAAGATTGGGTGGATGATACGCTTCAAACGTTATTCGATATGATTGCACAGAAGCGGGGGGCAAACAGTTTTATTTCCGGGTATCGTATCCTTACTGACTCGCTTCGGTATCACTCTCCCAAGAGAACGCGGGAGGTGGCCGACGAAATCTATGAACATCTTCAAGCTGGCAAGATCGTTATTCTCGACCTCTCTGTCGGAGATGCCCGTATCCGAGATAAAGTAAGCACACAAATTGCCTCTAAAATCTTTCAAAACTCGATGAATGTTTTTGTTCAGGGGGAAACACCCCCGAACATCGTCGTCTACATCGAAGAAGCGCACAACCTGATTGGGAAAGGGATGGACTTAACGGAAACCTGGCCCAGGCTGGCGAAAGAAGGGGCAAAATACCGCATTTCGCTGGTTTACGCTACCCAGGAAGTGTCTTCGATGCACCCGAATATTCTGGCAAATACAGAGAATTGGTTCATCACCCACCTCAACAATGCCCGTGAAATCCGGGAACTGGCACAGTTTTATGACTTTGATGACTTTGGCAAGTCGCTAGTGCGGGCACAGGATGTGGGGTTTGCCAGGGTGAAGACGCTCTCCGGGCCGTTTGTGATCCCGGTGCAGATTGATAAGTTCGACCCCGAAGCTGAACGGCAACGGGTGGCACAATTGGAAGGTAACTAGGGGGAACGATCATGCCTTACGAAGGTGAATTAGCCAGTAAAGCCTCGCACAGTGATATTCTCAAGAACCCGGATATTCAAGCCGCGCTCCAGGAGTTTGAGTATCTCAAACCGCCCTCGGATCAGGAGATTCAGGAAGTTACGAACCGGTTCATTGAACCACCTCCGATTGATAAAGTTCCTTTGCCTGGATTCGTCATTGCGATTGATGGCAGTGACTACGAAGCCAGCATTGACGAAAAATTACCAAGCACTAAGGTGGGGTACGTCAAGGCCAGTTCGGTGCTGATCAGCCTGGATGAGTTTGCGGCGTTACGGGATGGGCGGTTTGTGGACCCCTTCAAAGTGGCAAAACTTCAAAATAACAACTCAGCCCTGACCTTTGTTTTGCCAAGCGCGAATATTCGCACGCCAGGTAAAACGACGGTACGGGAGAGCTTCCGGGCGATGGTGGATCAGCAGTTGATGGGGGAGAGGACGCGCTTTACGGAGAAGGATTACCGCTCCAGCCTGCGCACGACCTTATTCCACCTGGCTTCGCGGCGTCCGGGAGGAATGGGCACCGACGATCCGCGTAAGTTGAAAATTCATACCTGTCCAACGTGTGAGCTGGGACCGCTCACGTTGGATGATATTCCCGATCAACAAGTATGTCCCAACTGCGGCGCGGAGGTTTATCCATCGGATTGTTTGCGGATTTGGGAGGAAGTCAATGACTTTCAATCGAACCTGGCGGCCATCAACCGGTTCATGCTCATTCTGGAACATCTCCTGCCGTTTCATTACATCCGCTATTTCAAGGAAAATGCCGCCCCGATGATGCTGGCAAATATGGCCTTTTTTGTGGATGGGCCGTTGGCGATTTTTGGCACCTCGGCCTGGTTGCACCGTTCGATCATGATTTATCTCCAGGACATCAACCAACACTTAAAGAAGTATCATCTGCCGCCTTTGTTGATGATCGGCCTGCAAAAGACCGGGCAAGTCGTGGATCATGTGGGGTTAATTGACCGGTTTTTGCCCAATAACCGCTTGTTTGCAATTGACGATAATTACCGCTATGAATACATCCTGGCTTCCCGCGACCCGGCGAAAAACGGGTTCGGGTTTGAGACGTACTACGGCCAGGATTTCATCTTCAAAACCGCTTCCGGGCGCACGTTTGTGTTTGGCCTGCCTTATCCGTTTAACACCAAAGACCCCGCAGGATTGGATTTCGTCCAGGAAAAGGTGAAATATCAGAACTACTTACAACTTCCGCGTGCCATTCGCCTCATCACGCATTTCGAGAGCGACCTGTATAAGAATGCGGTTGTGCCCATTGCCCTCGCCCACCGGTACACGGCCATCAGCCTGCAACCGGGTGGAAGGGTGTTGGATTTGTTGACGAAAAAGTCCCTTGCCTAATCTTATGGATTTTCAAAGCCAAATTAACCTGATCACCCATCAACCCCTCAGCCTGGAAAAGCTCTGGGAAATCTCCGGGCGCGGGCCAAATCCAGCCCAGAAGCAGGCGATCACAGAGTATGTGGACGGCCCTTTGCTGATGATCGCCGGACCGGGATCGGGGAAGACGTTTACGCTGGTAGAGCGGGTGGTGCGACTGATTACGGAGAAGGGGTTACAGCCAGAAAATCTGCTCGTCGTGACGTTTACGGAGAAGGCGGCGGCGGAGTTGACGACCCGTATCTCGAACCGGTTGATGGCATTGGGCATCAAATTCAACTTGAATGAGATGTTTTTAGGAACGTTTCACTCCGTGTGTTTGCGGTGGCTGGAGGAATACCGGGAGTTCACCCGGCTCAAACGGAATTTCACTTTGATGGATCAGTTTGACCAGCAGTATTTCTTCTATCAGCGGATGCGGACGTACCTGGAACTGCCGGGGATTGAGCATATTGTCGGGCGCAAGGATATGAGTGCCTGGTATCAGTCGGAGAATTTGCTCAAGTGGGTGAACATGGTCAGCGAAGAAGCCCTTGACCTGGATGTGTTAGAGCAAGCGAGCCATGAGGAAGTGCGGGCATTGGGGGCGGCGGCACGGTTGTATCAACAGCACCTGGAAGAAGCGAATGCGCTGGATTTTTCTACCATCCAATATGAAGCATGGCGGCTCCTGGAGAATCGCCCAGAGGTGCGGAAAGCGCTCAAGGCGCGGATTCAGTATGTGATGGTAGATGAGTATCAAGATACCAATACCATTCAGGAGAAAATCCTGTTTCTGCTGGCCGACGGGGACGCGCCCAATCTGTGTGTGGTGGGGGATGATGATCAGGGGCTGTACCGCTTCCGGGGGGCGACCATCCGTAACATTTTACAGTTCAAGGAAAACTTCCAGCCGGGGGTGTGCAACGCGGTGAAACTCGTTACAAATTATCGTTCGCACCCGGACATCATTGAGTTCTATGATGAATGGATTCGGGATCAGAAGTGGGAAAGTGGGGGTCAAGCCTTCCGGTTCGAGAAGAAGGTGGTGCCGGATGAGAACGAAGTGTTCCCTGAGGGGCCAGCGGTGGTGAAGGTCGCGGCCAAGTCCGAGCCGGAATTTCAGGCGGAGATGCTGGCCTTTCTGCACACGTTGCGCGACCGGGGCCAGTTGAAAGATTGGAACCAGGTGGCGTTCCTGTTTGGGTCGGTGAAGAGTGATCAGGTGAAGCACCTCGCCACCTTTTTGGAGACGAACGGCATCCCGGTTTACGCGCCCCGCGCAAACCAGTTCTTCGAGCGGGAAGAAATTCGGCTGATGATCGGCGCGCTGATCTTCCTGTTTCCGCAGTTCTCGGAGGTGCGTAAATGGAAAGCCGAGGCGCACCTGGACATCTGGAATTATTATGATCGGGACTGTTTTGCGGCTTTTGCCAGCGAACTTCGCAAGCCGGAAAATGCTGACCTGCTCCGGTGGGCGCGCGGCACGGCGCGTAATCACTATCCCTTGACGGGGAACAAGGACTATGCCTTTTCGGGCCTGTTTTACGAACTCTTGCGCTTCCCTTTGTTTAGTCGGTATTTGGATGAGGAAAAACTGAAGGGGAATTTGCAAGATACGCGGGGGATGCGAAACCTGGCCCTGTTCTCCCAATTGCTGAGTAAGATGGAGTATTTGCACCATATTTCGGTGTTTACGCCGGAATTTATGGAGAAGAACCTGCGCGATTTCTTCAACCAATTTTTACGCTTTCTGATGGATGGGGGGATTGCCGAGTACGAAGATCAGGCAGAGTATGCCCCCTCGGGGAGTGTCTCGTTCCTCACCATTCACCAGTCGAAGGGGTTGGAATTCCCGGTCGTGGTGGTGGGATCGTTGTGGAGCAAACCCCGCAGTCAAATCGCCGGGCTGGATCGCATCTTGGAGGCGGGCGGCTATCTCTCCCGCCCGCCGTTTGAACCGCTGGAAGAAACCAAACACTATGACTTCCGCCGCTTGTTTTATACCGCCTTCTCACGGGCACAGAACCTGCTTGTGTTGGCCGGAGCGGAACGGGGTGGGAGTTGGCCGGTGCCTGGGAAAGCGTTCAAACCGCAATATGACCGCCTGCGTTCCTGGCGTGATCCTGGCTTCCAACCTGAGACCTTACCGCTAGATGACATCAAGGACGTGGATTTGAAGAAGGAATATTCCTTCACCTCGCACCTGATTTTGTATGAGAACTGTGCGGAGCAATACCGCTTTTTCAAAGAATTGGCGTTTGCACCCGTTCGTACCAGCCCAATTCTGTTTGGGACGCTCGTCCATCAAACGATTGAGGACATTCACAAAACCATTCTCCGAGGGGAAGAGGGGAGGCTCTCTGAGAGCCAGGTGGAGTCGTGGTTTGACACGAACTATGTGTACCTGACCCAACGGGAGCGGGTGTACTTGATTCCTTATGTGCGCGAATTGGCAAAACAGAATGTGTTACGCTATTACCGCCGCTATGAAAACAATTGGGCACACGTTCGCGACGCGGAGGTGGATGTGTCCCTGGTGAAGGATGACTATATTTTGAAGGGCACGGTGGATTTGATCACCGGGCAGGATGGAACCGTGGAATTGGTAGACTTCAAGTCCGAGAAAAAGCCGGATGTGAACGAACCGAAAGACCGAGAAAAACTTGACCGCTACCGCCGCCAACTCGAAGTGTATGCTCACATTGTGGAACAGCGCGCCGGTCAGACGATCAGCAAAACCCACCTGTATTACACCAATGAAGAAGCTGGCAACCCCTTCATTACCTTTGACAAAAACCCGCTATCCATCAACCAAACCGTTGCGACGTTTGATCAGGTGGTGAAGCGCATCGAACAGAAGGATTTTCGCATTCCCGAACGCCCGGCCAAACTCTGTAAGGAATGTGATATGCGCCACTACTGCGATTTGAAGAACTGGAAATTCAGGAGCACCCTATGACCACCCCCCAACAAGTCAACCTCGGCTTACGCGAAGAACCTCGCCCCCTTGACTCAGTAGAAGAATACAAATTTGAACCCATCAAAGGCTACCCCATGCTCAACTGGCATGGGAAACGACCCTTTGCTTCCACACATTATTATCCAGCTCAATTGAAAGAAGTGCATGGGCTTGATGTGGATGGTTGGCTAAACAAAATATATTGGGGAGATAATTTACAGGTAATGAGTCACTTACTGAAATCATTTCGAGGAAAGATTGCATTAGTCTATATTGATCCTCCATTCGACTCAAAAGCAGAGTATAAAAAGCGAATTAATCTAAAGGGAAAGTCTATCAATGGCGATCAGGGAGTATTTGAAGAAAAACAATATACAGATATTTGGAATAATGATGAATATTTGCAATTTATTTATGAGCGACTTATTTTAATTAGGGAATTGCTTTCTGATACCGGTTCTATGTGGTTACATTGTGATTGGCGAAAAGTTCACCACCTCAGGCTAATTTTGGATGAAGTATTTGGTCCCAACAATTTTCAGGCTAATATAACTTGGCGGACTATGACATCAAGTGGTTATAAGGGAAAGAGTTCTTTGGGAAGAAGTCATGCTGATCTTCTTTATTATGCAAAAACATCTGATTTTATTTATAACCCTGTTTACACTCCAATGAGCGACAACATGAAGGAAAGGTATATTCATATTGATCCTGATGGAAGAAAATTCAAAGATAGCTATCTTGGTGATGTTACAGAAGAGTCTCTCAAAGAATTAGAAGCAGAAAACTTAATATATTGGACATCGAATAGAACCCCTAGAATTAAGCATTATTTAGACGAAGCTAAGGGGGTTTTAGTAGATGATGTATGGACAGATATTAATCCAACGAACTCTCAATCTTTCGACCAAACTGGCTACCCAACCCAAAAACCCATTGAATTGCTTGAGAGAATAATTCAACTTAATTCAAATCCAGGGGATATTATTTTCGATTGTTTTATGGGCTCGGGAACAACCCAGGCAACAGCATTGAAACTTGGAAGACGTTTTATTGGTGCTGATATTAATTTAGGTGCAGTGCAAATAACAACAAAACGTCTTGTGCATGTTGCTAAAGAACTTGATAAAAATAAACTCCAGAAAGAATTGTTTCACGCAAAAGATGAGATACCCCAAATTTATTATACGGGTTTTGAGGTTTACAACGTCAACCACTACGATGTTTTTCGGAATCCTTTAGAAGCCCGTGAACTACTCTTGCAAGCCCTAGAAGTGAATAAACTGCCACAAGGCCATTTGTTTGACGGGGAAAAGGATGGGCGGATGTTCAAACTCATGCCAGTCAATCGTATTGCGACCCGTGCAGACCTCAACCCGCTGATAACCGGGTTTGACTACAAAGCCTTTGAAAAGCGCCAGGCAGAGAAACCCGGTCAGCCGGTAGAAAAAATTACCATTGTGTGCATGGGGCACGAACCGGATTTGAAAGCGACTCTGGAGAAGGAAGTGTCCCCGTACAAGGTGGATGTAGAAGTTGTGGACATCCTCCGGGACAAACAAGATTTGCAGTTCAAACGGGATTCGGAGGCGCGGGTGGTCGTCAAAGGTAACAAACTGGTTATCGAACGGTTTTATCCGATGAACCTTCTCCAAAAACTCAGCCTACAAAAAGAAAAAGTGGACGACTGGCGCGAACTGGTCGAGTCGGTAATGATTGACTGGAACTACGATGGGGCCATTCTCCAGCCGCGCACGGTGGACATCCCGGACAAAAACGATCTGGTGAAAGGGGAATATCTCATCCCGAACGACGCGGGGACGATCCGGGTGAAGATCACCGATCTGCTGTCTGAGTCCCTAGAAATTGAGGTGGCCTATGGCTAAAAAATCTCAGGCCATCGCGCTCGATTTTGCCTTTTTTACCTACCTGTGGGATTTCTACCGCAAAAACAAAGGACGTATCCGCCGCAATTACCGCGAATTGACGAAAAAATTCCTGGATTACAACGATCCCCAGGACAATGTCAAAGCCTATCTGCGCCAACCCCAATTTGAGGCGTTGGAGATGTACGTCTTCCTGAAAGAGTATCTAGGCAACGAACACCTCTATAAGGTTTTTAAAGAGTGGCGGGAAATGACCGGGCTGTTCGAAGGCCGCGAGCAGTTGGCCCTGTTTGAGTCGGTCAACGACGCCGCGTATGACAAAGTATTCAGTCAGTTAAACGCCTTTCGACGCATTTACCCCAACTACATCTTTGCGCTCACGATGGGCACGGGCAAAACCATCCTGATGGCAACCTGCATTTTCTATGAGTTTCTGCTTGCCAACAAATTCCCACGAGACGAAAAATACGTCCACAATGCCCTGGTCTTTGCCCCAGATAAAACGGTTCTCCAGGCATTGCGAGAGATTGAAACCTTCGACTGGACGTTGGTGGTCCCCTCGGAATACGTCAACTTCCTGAACAGTCAGATGAAGTTCCACTTCCTGGATGACATCGGCACGGCCCTCAGCGTGTTGGACAAATCCCGCTTCAATTTGATCGTTTCCAACACCCAAAAGATCATTCTCAAACGCCAGCACCAGGAGAAGGCTCCGGTGGACATGCTCTTTGCCAGCACCAAACCGACCTACCAAACGGGCAGTGTTTACGATGCGAATGCCGATCTCTACGGCTTCGATGAACCAGAAAGCGAGGCCGATCTGACCACCAACCAACGCTTCGAGAAATTGCGTCGGTTGGAACAATTGGGCATCTACGTGGATGAAGCCCATCACGCCTTTGGGACAAACCTCGCCAAAGACGTGGGCGCACAAAAGGATACCCGTCAAACCAGCCTCCGCCTCACCATTGACGAGTTGGCCGCCAATCTCAAAGCGACCGGGACGCGGGTCGTAGCCTGCTACAACTACACCGGCACGCCTTACGTCGGCCAGGAAGTGCTCCCCGAAGTGGTCTATTCCTTTGGCCTGCAAGAGGCCATCAATAAGGAATACCTCAAGAAAGTTCACATTCACGGGTACACCAATCCGAAATCCACCGAATTTGTGGACATCGTGGTGGATGACTTTTGGAAGAAAAACGGAGGCGATCAACGCCACGAGGGGATGCGCCCAAAAATCGCTTTTTTCGCCTCCACCATTGACGAACTCCAAAAAGAACTCCGCCCGGCCGTAGAAAGAGCTTTGGCCGCGCGGGGCATCCCCAACAGCACCATCCTCGTCAACGTGGGCGATGAAAAAATCACCACGAACGACGACATCCGCGAATTCAACCGGCTGGACACCCCCCAATCGGACAAACAGTTCATCCTCCTGGTGAACAAGGGCCGCGAGGGGTGGAACTGCCGTTCCCTGTTCGGCGTCGCCCTCTATCGCAAACCCACCTCTAAGATTTTCGTCCTCCAGGCCACCATGCGCTGTCTTCGCTCCATCGGCGATGTGCAGAACACGGGCCAGGTCTACTTGAGCGAAGAAAACATCCAAATTTTGGACGAAGAACTCAAACAAAACTTCCGTATAAGTGTGGACGAAATCGGAAAAATTGGCCCTGAAAAGAAAGTCTACAAAGTAAAGGTTAAGAAACCCCCAAAGACGATCAAACTCAAGCGGATACGTAAACAGTTCCACATCGAGGAGAAAGCCGTGATGCCGGGTCTGGAATTGGAACTAGAAAAAGCTGACATCGAACACTATCGGCTGATTCATACTCAACAAGAGGGTATGCTCGGCAAGAAATCCGTTCGTACAGAGGACTTAACGCATCTCCGTGAACGACAAATCTTTAGTGAACTTACGTTAGTGGCGGAAATTTCCCGTTACCTAAATAGACCCTGCCTGGACATCGAAGACATCTTGGCAAGCACCCAACAAGGAACCGAGAGTATCCTTCATGCCGTCAACGAGTATAACGAACTGCTCTATGACTGGATCGTCCCACGTTTATTCAATGCTCTCTATAAAATAACCCCAGAAGAAAAAACCGAGGAGTACGAGGTCGAACTGGTTAAAGTCCCCAAAGATGACGACCATTACTCCATCCGCGCCGCCGAGGGCATGGCCGTCCGTGAGACCGACATCAAAAACCCCGCCCTGGCCGCCAAGTCCTTCCACCTGGATACCTACTGCTTTGACTCCAACCCTGAACGTGAGTTGTTTTGGTGTTTGCTCAAAGATAAACGCGTCAAACAACTTTACTTCACCGGGATGCTCACGCACGGCCAAACGGAGTTCTACGTCCAATACATTGATCCCGAATCGCACACTATTCGCAGTTACTACCCCGATTTCCTCATGCAAACCGACGACGGCGCTTACATCATCATCGAGGTCAAAGGCGATAACAAGATCGACGACCCCATCGTCCTCGCCAAACAATCCTTCGCCGAGCAAATGGCCGAGGCGAGTGAGATGAAGTACCGGGTAATCAAGGGGAGTGATGCGAAGGTGTGCCGGTATGAGGGGTTGTTTAGGGATTCATATAACGAGCAAACGACTTTATTGACCCAGTAGAGACGAATCAACCGATAAGTATTTTGATCGGAATTCAATTTATATTGAGGAGAATTAACAACGGATCAAATAATAAACACAATTGAATTGGTGTTCATAGTGCTAACGCTCGGAACGACAGTTTATTTTTCTTATCGAACAATGAGAACTCAACAGTTGGTTGTAACACAACAAAGAACTGAGCAATTGAAGGAAATCATAACAACGCAAATGAGTGAATTGGAGAAACATCTTGGAATCGTTATTTTCACAAGTGGAAAAATCGCTAATAACGTACCACTTAAAAAATTGAACGATCTTTACGACGATCTTCAAAACCGCTCGAAACTTACTGATATTTTGAATACTTATGAAGGGCTTGCGAGGGGAGTAAATCTAAGACTTTATGACGAAAAATTGGTGAAAATCGCTAGGAAAAGTAACACCTTAGCTGTATATTCTATTTTTCGTGAGTTCATCCTGCACCGTCGGTTAGAGTCCAATAACCCAGAACTGTGGGACGAATTTGAAAAGTTAGTTCTAAAATGGGAGTTGGAAGATAAGAAACTAGCAGAAAAGAAACGGTAACATACGACGGAGCCTACATCATCGTAGAAGTCAAAAGTGACAACAAGATCGACGATCTCATCGTCCTCTCCAAACAAATGGTCGAAGCTATAGCGATGAAACTTCGGGAGATAAAAGTAATCGAAGCGTAGGATTTTAGATATGATGGGTTGTTTGGAGAACATCCAATGTGTTTCTAAACAACCCAGACTTTATCCCTGTAAGCCTATCAGCGAACTTGCGTAGCCCAATGAACAATATCGAATTTTTTATATGTAAAAAACAATCAAGAACTTTTAACCAGGCTTTAAGCGTTTCTTAGGCATGTAACTGTACCTTACTTATCACGTTGGCAATGAGGAGGCTGAACAATGTTTTCAAAACAAAATAAATCCACAAATGTCTTTAACAACTGGAAGAAATTATCATTTCTAATGACTTTTTTGATAACTCTGACAGCTTTCATGAGTATGGCTACTTCTACTCCCGCCCTAGCCGCATCACCTCATTGTGGCGATATAGTTTCAGATGAAACTTGGTTAAATACGGATGTACACACAATAGGAGTCGGTTGTAGTAATGTGGTTGTTGCAACTGGTGTTACATTGACAATTTCAGAAGGTGCAATCGTTAAGTTTGATATAGGGCGTTCTCTTATAATCAACGGCACCCTCAAAGTATTAGGTACTTCGATAAATAATGTTTCTTTCACCTCCTATCGGGATGATACGATTGGAGGCGACACGAATGGCGATGGTGGAGCAACAGTCCCTGCTCCAGGCGACTGGTATCAAATTCAGTTTGGGGCGAACAGTGATGACGCCACATCTTTGATTGACCATGCCATCCTGCGTTACGGAGGCAGAACCGATACAGGCCCCAATCCGTGGGTACGCTATGGCAGTATCACTTTGTACAGTGCTTCACCCACTATTCAAAACACCCTCATTCAGGATAGTGCCAACTATGCCTATCGTGCCGATCTGAACTCTTTCCCCACCCTGACCAACAACACCTTGCTCAACAATGGGTACAACGGCTTGGTGCTCACTACCGATGGGTATGGCAGTACCCTCAATGTGGATGCTACCTGGGACATCACCGGAACCACCTACTATATTCGGGATGGGATCACCATCGGAACGGACAAGACCTTGACCATCGCCCCGGATGTCATTGTCAAGTTCAATCTGGGCCATTCCATTTTAGTGACCGGGAACAATAGTGCCTTGCGCGTGTTGGGCACGGAAAGCAATCCTGTAATCCTCACTTCCATTCGGGATGACACCGTGGGCGGGGATACCAACAACGATGGAGCGGCTACCCTGCCTGCCCCCGGCGACTGGTATCAAATTCAGTTTGGGGCGAACAGTGATGACGCCACATCTTTGATTGACCATGCCATCCTGCGTTACGGAGGCAGAACCGATACAGGCCCCAATCCGTGGGTACGCTATGGCAGTATCACTTTGTACAGTGCTTCACCCACTATTCAAAACACCCTCATTCAGGATAGTGCCAACTATGGAATCTATGCAAATTTGTCAACACCTAATCTATCATGTAACGATATTGTTCATAATGGGATTTTAAATGGTGGAATTCTTTATTATGGGATTTTCAATGCAACACCAACTTACGTGATTAATGCTGTAAATCAATGGTGGGGTAGCATAAGTGGCCCCTATCATTCATCGAATCCTCTAGGAGGAGGAAACGCCGTTACAGATGGTGTTGATTTTACTCCCTGGGCTACAAACTCTTGTGCAATTCCATCAACTGTGACATGGGTTTATTTGCCCATAATAATCAAGTAAAGCCTAATCTTAATATTCACATCTATATTAAGTCTTCTAATCTATTTTCGACTCATGCGTATATAAACATCTCCATCAACCCCCTCAACAGAAAATTTAATCGCCTAAAGAATCAGAAATCTTAGAAATCAAAAACGCTCGGTTTAAAGCCGAGCGTTTTTGATTTTATGGACAACATATTTCAACCATTTTCAAGTCGATCAACAATTTTCTCGATCAGCGCACGTTCCCGATCATTCAGTAAATTCCAATGTGCTTGTAAACTACGAAGCATATCCTCAGGACTGCGATAGCCTAATACCGAATAAACCTCTTGACCTAAACTTGCGGCTATATGATCCGCATTGGAATATTTAGGGACTCTGGAGCCGTTCAAATACCGGCTTAAAAGGGGGCGGGGAATCCCAATAAAATCAGAAAATTCGGCTAGGGTTCGTCTCCGTCCACTTTCTGAAATCCACTCAATATATTTTTTCTCTAACCACTGGGCGAAATTTTCAGTCGTCATTTGGCACTCCTTGAGACATGCGTGCCATTCTAGCAACTCCTAAGTATGACTTCAAGGATACTTGAAATCTTGGTGACATTATTGAGCATATGGCAACATAATTGCCCTAAAATCGTTTTTGTGCTAAACTCCGCGAAGGTAAACAAACTTTATTGTGTTTAGTGAGTCTGAATGTGTATCAGCTACATTCCCCCAAATTAAAAACTAACGAGGAACAAAAAAAAGTTACGGCTCTGCTTGTGCAATACTATCGCAGAAAATTAGGGTCTGAACATCGAGCCTTGCCTTTTATGCAGTTTGCTCACCAACTTAATAGTGCTGTCGAAGTGATGGGTATGGGAGTCTCTTATCAGACCATAAAAAACTGGGAAGATGGCGTTCACCGCCCTGACTACTTCTTCACCATCCAACTCGCAAACCACGCCCCCGAAGGAAGCTGGCAACGGGCTTTTGCGATGGATTTGTTGGCCGTGCAATGGCCCATGCTCTATGAACCTGGCAGTGAAATTGGAGAAAAATATTCAAAAGAAATTCTCCAAAATCAGTAACAATTGTCACCCTCCCCTGCTCTTGCCATCCATTTAGGAGTTTCTTCTACTCCCTCGTAAATAATTCTTCATGCTCACACGATTTTCTCTTTTCAGGAGGCGGCCCCATTAAATATCTCTTCTCAGGTTTTTAATTTGGGCAAGACTTTCTACATAATTCCTGCATTAACCTTCTTTCCCTGACATGGTAATTTCCAGGAACTGAAAATTCTTTCAGAATATCCATCACAGTCAGGAGACACTTATGTTACAAGAAAAAATAGCTACAAAAATTTGCTTGAATGAGGCCATTGATATGTTTCTCATCTCGCTTGAAGGAGCCAAAGACGCGAAGACGGTACATTGGTATCGGCACAAGTTAGAGCGTCTGGTTAAGTGGTTTGACAGGCAAATTGAAGCCATGCCATTATCCGAGGTGACGATTCGGCAGTTAGAGCATTTCCGGGCGTCTTTAGTTGGGAATATGTCAGATGTGACGTTAGGGGGCTATGTCCGGGCGCTTAGGCGTTTCTTTTCGTGGTGCGTGGGTGAGGAGTTGCTCAAGGTTTCTCCCGCCACGCGTTTGGAGTTGCCCGCAAAGGAAAAACGACCTCGGGCTGGGGTGCTAGATGAGGATGTTGAAGCGATGATTTCTACCGCTGAAACCTTGCGTGAACGGGCGATCCTCTGTTTTTTGCGGGACACATGGACGCGGGCCGGGGGGCTGTGTGGGCTGAATATTACCGATGTAAATCTAGCAAATCGCTCTGCGGTGGTAACTGAAAAATTTGGCAAGAGTCGAGCAGTGAATTTTTCGTCGGAAACGGCCAGCCTGCTTGAAGAATTAATTGGAGAGCGGAAAAGAGGGCCGGTGTTTCTAAATCTGAAAGGAAAGCGAATGACGATTTTTACGTTGTATGATTTAGTGAAGTCATGCGCGCTTCGGGCCGGGCTGGATGTAGAAAGCAAGGGGGATGAAAAGGTAAACTGGTCGCCGCACCAGTGGCGACATGGTGGCATACGTTCTTTTCTCCAATCCGGGGCTGGAACATTGGGAGAAGCGAGCCAATTGGCCGGGCATTCGGATATTAAGGTTACACATGATTATTATGGAACCTTCGAGGTTTCGGAACTTAAGAAGGTTCACCGCCGCTGGTTAAAGAAAAGGGATAAGAAAAAGGAGAAGAAGCGGGAGAAGAAGCGACACATTAAGAGCCGATAATTATTTTGGCATTGCAAGCAAGGCCGATACTAAGTATCCCTACGGCGAAGCAATTCCCCTTAAAGCCAGGGGGATTGCTTCGCCCAAAGTGGCATTCAAAGTCGAACTCACGCGCAATATCTTTTGGGTAGTGGTAATTGAGTAAGTAATGATAGAATGGTTGACGTGATTGAAGCAGTGAAAACCTTGTCGTTTTCGACATCAGAGACCTTTCAACACATGGGCGTGAAATGGTTCACCACCGAAGACAACTTGCAAATCTCTCACTTCTGGTCATCCCTTATTGTGTTACCACTAGCATTTTTGAATTTTCGAACCTTAATGGACTCTGAATTCGTATGTGGTGGTTCGACTCCATCGCCCGCAGTAGAATTGTCTATTTGCACCAATTTTGATTGACATTACCCCAAATGCCCTGTGAATTTCACGGGGCGTTTTGGTTAATGTCCTGTGGGATTTACTGGTGACGTCCAAAAAAGGCACGAACAATCATAGGTGAGGGGATTTGCTCAAAAACATCTAGGATTTCGGTACTGTGGAACGATTGTGACAACCGTAAGGTGAATATACAATTTTCCAGGTGAGGAAGCTATCGTGACGATTCCCTTAATTCTGGTTAGTTCGCAGGTTAAAAATTTTGACCAATACGCAGATGATTTAACTAATGATCTAGCCCCGAGGGTGGATTATATGGAAATCTGTCGGCGGGTTGGTGGCGAAGTGTCTGGGTATGGGTTGTTCAAAACGTATTGGTATGCATTAGGGCGGAAATTTGAAAAAATTGTAAAAATTGATCTGTTTGAGTCCATTCAAATCTCCCGACGTCTGGCCCAATACAATGTTGTACTCTCGGCTTCTGAAAAAACGGCTATTCCGCTTTCGATGTTATTAAGTTTGAATCGACAGAGTGTGCCACACATAGTGATTTCCCATCATTTATCATCCAATAACAAGGGTTATTTGTTTCAATTGTGGAAACTTTATAAAAGTTTCAATCATGTCATTTGCGTCTCGAAAGCGCAGGCAGATTTTGCAATTGAGCAACTAGGATTTCCAGCCTCCAATGTACATTTTATCTACGATAAAGTAGATCATCTTTTCTTTCGCCCCATGGAAGATGAACCGGAAGATTATATTCTGGCGGTGGGCCAGGAACAACGGGATTACAAAACGCTTCAAAAAGCATTGGCTGGAACCGGCATCAAACTGATCGTGGTGGCATCCAGCCATTGGTCCACTTATCGGTTGCCCGTTATTGGCGATAAAAACACCCAAATCGTCAAAAATATTCCGTATACGTTGCTCCGGTCTTTATATGCAAGAGCACGTCTGGTAGTCATCCCATTAAATTGTGTGGATTATGCGGCAGGAGCCAATTCCATCCTGGAAGCCATGGCGATGGGCAAACCGGTAATCGTTTCGCACACAGCGGGGATTCACGAATACATTGTCGATGGAGAAACTGGAGTCTTCGTCAAACCGTGTGATCCGATCCTGTTAAGAGAAAAAATCTTATCCCTTTGGGACGATTTTCCAACGCAACAACAATTGGGGAAAAATGCCCGAAAGGCCGTTGAAGAAAAAATGAATTTACATGTTTACGTCGAAAATGTCGTGAAAATTATTGAGAATGTTCTTCTTGAGAATGTTCTTCTTGAGAAGAAGCATAAAAGCGTTGATTAATTTCACCTGTCGCACACAATTCTATGTTTTGCTCTACGATTATTCCTACAATCAGCCGTCCCACCTTAGCTCGGGCTGTCAATAGCGTCTTAAGCCAGGAAGTCGCCGATTTTGAATTTGAAGTCATTGTGGTCAATGATAGCGGCCAACCGCTCCCCAAGGCCGATTGGCTCGATGATGACCGGGTGCATGTGTTCAACACGAACCGGCGAGAACGAAGTGTGGCACGAAATACAGGTGCGGCGTGTGCGCGAGGCGAGTACCTGCACTTTTTAGATGATGATGACTGGCTCTTGCCGGGTGCATTCGAACAGTTTAGGAAGTTAACGCGGAAGATGCCGGAGGCCGTTTGGCTATATGGAGGGACTCAACTGGTTGATCGGGCCAACCACCCGCTCATCCAATTACATCATGGATTACAAGGGAATTGTTTTGTTCAAATCATGGCGGGGGAGTGGATTCCTCTGCAATCTTCTTTCATCCGCGCCCAAACTTTTTTTGATATCCGGGGGTTTCTACCGGGATTATCCAGCACGCAAGATGTTGATCTGTGTCGGCGAGCGGCGTTGATTGGAGATTTTGCAGAGACCGAGGTTCTTGTATCTTGTGTGGGGATGGGAGAGTTAAACAGCACAACCAACCGTGCCAAACACCTGGATTATGCCCGTTGGGCCAGAGAACAAATTCTGAATATGCCGGGTGTTTTTCCACGAATGCGAACTTCTGCAACGCAAGATTTTTGGGTTGGGCGAATGGCTCGCCTCTTTTTGACTTCCATGGTTTGGAATTTACAGCATCGTAACCTCTTTACGGCGGGAAGTCGGGCGATTTTTGGGCTTGCAAGTTTAGCCGTGGGCACACCCTATTTTTTCTCAGGCGCATTTTGGCAGGCGGTGAGAAAACCTTATGCCAGCAAATCTTTTGAGAGAGGTTTTCAGCAAGCCCAGACCAGTGGTTGAACCATGAATTTTTGAGGGCGGGAAAAATAGCGTTCTTTCCTCACGTAGCACAGTAGGTGCCGTAAAAAAGAGCCTTAAACGAAAAGACCTCGGAAATTTCCGAGGTCTTTTCGTTTTGAAGAAAATCATTTTCGGGTTATGGATTCGCCCAATTAACCGTCAGCGTCGGGCGGTTTCCAGCCGCTGACGCGCCCGCATCTGAGGAGATAAAATATTTTCCACTGTGCTGATCGGAATCGGCAGAATAAATCACCAGACGCAAGGGTTCTCCCCTACTCTGAGCATCTGCCACCGCGGCGCTCACATCCCAAATTCTCGGGACAGGCTCACTGTTATAGATAGATTCAACCCAGATGCGACTAACATTTTCGACCGCTAAAGGCGCGTTATTCCAGGTTAAGGTGTTCTCGTTCCAATCCTCTGCAATGGTTAATACCTGAAGTAACGAGTTCACAGGATTATTGGAGCCGCCCGAATTACTAAAATGCATCATGGTGAGCGTAGCGGAAGTGATTTGTACGCCATTGGGCAGGCTATCAAGCGGAAAAGTGACATAGTACTTGGAGAAACACGGCCAATCCGCCAGGTTGTATTGATTTTGAACATTGACCTGATGGACACCCGCGTAATTCGCCTCCCCCCATTCTCCGAAGGAATACAGCCCCTGACCGCAGTTGAAAGCTCCGCCCACCATGCCATCTTCAACCACAGCCCCATTCAGGCCATGACGAATCAAGGTTGTACCATCGAGTTGAAGGAGGGAGACCGTATTGGCAGGGAGGCTGAAAGATATCTCTCCCCAAGTGGATGGGGTTGTGGTTGAGATTTCCGGGGGCCAAAATTTATCCGCAATTTGGATCGTTCCCCCCATATCATCTCGATCATAGAGCACAAGGCCCAAGCCCCATACCGTGTTGGGCGAAGGGGCATTGGTAAGACCCAGGCTCGAAAACGGGATCGTATAGGTCAAGGCCCAACCACGGTCCGGTTTGTTATCATCATTAATCCCACTGTTGTCACTCTGCCACCCCGCCGCGGAGTTGAAAGGAATAGAAACCTGTTGCCATGTTCCAGAAGACCCTTGATACGCCGCCTCTATGTTGGGTTCGTCCCAGGCCAACTGACCGAAAAAAGCGTACGAACTTGAAGTAATCGTATTCCCCACATCCCCATTCAAATTCAGAAATAGGCCCGCCGAGTCCCAATCGGTCAAATCTTGTACCGAAGGCGTCTCGTCGTACCATAACTGTCGATCAAACATCACCAGGCGCACATACAGGGAGGTGTTTGTGTAGCCGATCCGAACATCCGTATAATTTTCCGTTTCGTACACGCGGCCGAACCAGAAAATAGCGGTTTCATTGGGGAGGACCGTCTCGTTAAAAAACGGAACGTTGACGCGCAATTCGGGGGAGGCAGGCGGGGCGAAAATGATTGGGAGAAAAGTTTGCGATGTCCCGGCAGGATGAGCAGAAATGGCGCCAAAGGAGGTCAACATACTCGCGAAAACGGTCCCCAACCACAGATACGTTTTAACGCGTTTTTGCCATTTCATAAAAATCTCCGGCTCGAAACATGGGTCTGCCGATCACCGGGCCATGTAACGATGGTTTTGAACTTTCGCAAAATAGGCGGCCCCCCACGCCGGAATCCCATGCAACGCGACCCCTAACAGGTGTGCGTGCGACCGCGCGATCTGGTCGGCCATATTTTTTACGGCATCTTTTTTGGAATAACCCGGACGAATGACGGCTAAAATCCCATCCACTTTCGCGGCCAGGATCGAGGTATCTGCAACAAAAAAGGGCGGGGCCTCAAGAATGATGATATCTGCCATTCCTTTCAACTGGGTTAAAAATTCTTCCATTTTGGACGAGTCCAAACGCTCCACGAGGTCTTGCGGCATATTCCCCGCAGGGATCACGGTCAGATGTCCTGCGGAGACAGCTACTGTCTGGAGCACTTCTTCCAGGGTAGCCTGAGCCATCAGAACATCCCCAAGTCCTTTGTCATTCGACAAACCGAGCAACGTATGGACAGCAGGAATCCGCAAATCCGCGTCGACCAACACCACCTTCTTGTCCCCCATCGCAAGAGAAAGCGCCAGATTAACGCTCAACTGGGTTTTCGCTTTTTGCTTTTCGGGGCTGGAAACCAGGATGGTTTTCAGCGTTTCTGCTTGATTCATGAACAAAAGGTTGGTTTTTAAAATCCTGAAAGCCTCGGTGCCCGGATGGGCCGGATCGCTCGACAAGAGCACGGGAGGTTTTTTCCATTGTAGCCAGGAGGGGGAAAAGAAATGCCCGAGTACATCTGTCTGGAAGATGTTTTCGATATCTTCGGGAAATTTCAACGAGGTATCTAACACGTACTCCAACAAATAGGCCGCGCTGGTGGCCAGGGCAAGCCCCACCGCCGCAGAAAGCAGGATGGTCGTCATCTGGTCGGTGCCTATTGGCCGTGAAGGCAGGACGGCGGGTTCAATAATCGTCAGGGTATTAATCGCTTCCTGATTGGTACTAGCAAGGAGATTTGCATAGGTATTGTGAAGCGTATTGAGGACCGTTTGCAAAGCGGAGATTTGGTTTTGGGTATTGGAGATTTCTTGTGCGCTATCCAATTCTCCCAACTGAACCTTTAAGTTTTCAATTTGCGTTTCCGTTTCATCCAGACGCCCTTCGATGGTGTCTAATTGTTGGTTGACAAATTCCAGGCGGGCTTGTTCTTCGGGATCGAGGTTGGTCGGGCTGAGGGCGATCAGTTGCGTGGCCAGTTCGTTCGCGACCGTTTGCGCGCGTTTGGGATCCTGATCGGTCACGATAATTTCCATAATTTGCGTCTTGGGCAGGGCGCGGGCAATGTATTCCGGTAAACGGCGCACGCCCAAGGCGTCCATCGTCGCCTGCCGAACCAGCTCACGATTGGCAATGTCTGCGTAGGCAGTCGCCAATTGTTCGCCGAGGAAAAACTCGCTACTGGACGGGTTGGGGTCATTGATCGTGCCCCCAATCATTAACGTCGTGCGGGCTTGATAAACAATGGGTTGTCCGCGCGTGGCGAGAAAACTGGCGGCGGCGGCAACCACCGTGGAAAGGATGATTAACCACCACCATTTGTGCAACGGGAAAATAATTTTTCGTAGGTCCATGCTTTAATTCCGAATAACTTGTGAATATAAATGACTGAGTTGAGACGCCACCGCGCCCCAATGATGATATTTTTCGACATACTGCCGCCCCGCCTCTCCCATTTGACGTTGAAGAGGGAGTGAAGCGAGGAGTTTTAGAATCGCCTCGGCAAAGGAATCCGCATCCTGGGCAACCAAAATGTTCTCACCCGGAACCACTTGTAGGCCCGCAACGGCCTTCGGGGTGGTGATCACAGGCGTCGCACACGCCATCGCTTCTAAAATCTTGTTTTGAATCCCAGCTCCGTAGGTGATGGGGGCGACGGAAACACTAGCTTGTTGAAGATAAGGACGTAAGTCTGGCACGGTTCCTGTCACCTTGACTTTGGGAGATGCCAAAGCCTGGATGATAGCGGGCGGGTCTTTCCCGACAAGATTCACACGGACATCTTCGCGCACTGCCCAAACCCTGGGCATGATGTCCCGGATCAGGTACAAGGCCATGGCGATATTCGCGTGATAGCTCATTTTACCGCTTAAGATGAGCGTGGCCGGATCACGTTGGAGGTCCGGGGCGGGTTTGAAAAAATCTAGATCAACCCCATTTTGAATGATCGAGATGTTGGAGACGATTTTTGCGCCCCCCCGCGCGGGGGGCAACGCCTCGAGCGCGGTTTTATCCGCCTGAGAGGTGACCAGGGTGCGGTTAAATTGAGAGGGCAACCACCCTTCATAGCGTTCTGTGCGCCCCAGTTCAAACCGGGTTAACACCCGATCATATCCCCGTTGACTATTTTCCATCGCTTGCCGGAAGAGATAACTGATGCTATCCACGCTATCCCACACGATGGGCGTGTTGAGACGTTTTTTGAGCGCTAAGCCCAACCGCGCTCCGCGCAAATGTTCAACGTGAATCACGTCAAAGGCACGCGTTCCCTGATGGGATTGAATCAGGTTGACGGCGTATTCGACAAGGGGGGGATACCAACAATACGAGGCTTGCAACGGGGTCCAAGAGGGCACCGTCAACAAAACATTGAAATAGGACCGCCATTTGGGAAGATAAAAAGCCTGCACTTCTTTGCAATGTTGTTTTAGCTCAAGCGCGGCTTGTTTTTCGTGCGCCTGCGTCCACAAGGTGAGGACGGTGACTTCGTGCCCCAACCCCGTCAGAGAGCGGATCAGGTTATAGGGCCGGACGCGAATCAAATCGGGGACGTAAGGAACAATGAATAAAATCTTCATGCCCGCGCTTGATGAATTCGTTTGTAGACGGCGTCCATTTTTCCCAAGACGACATGCCAATCATACTCAGCCTCAACAAATTTTCGGCCATTGAGGGCGAGTTGAGCCTGCATATTTTTATCTTGGAGGAGTTGGATCACCGCTTCGGCAAATTCTTTTTCGGTATCCTTGACGAGCACATCCCGCTCCAGGGTGGCGTCGATGCCCTCTAGCCCAATCGTGGTGGTGACCACGGGCATGGCGCGGGAGAAGGCTTCCAGGATTCTGACCCTCATCCCTCCCCCTGCGCGGACGGGGACGACCATGAGGGCGGCTTTTTTCATGTAATCATCCAAATCCGGCACATATCCGGTCACCGTGATGGCGTCGGGGGCTTGGGCGGCGGCGGTGAGGAAATCTTGCGGGGGGTTTTTCCCAATGATGGTGAGGGTGGCGTCGGGAATGGCCTGGCGGACGCGGGGAAAGACTTCGGTCAGGAACCAGCGAATCCCGTCGGCGTTGGGGGGGTAGTGGAGGGTGCCGAGGGTAAGGATATTTTTGGAAGCGTGATCCCGCGCGACCGGGAGGAGTTGCGTGGTATTGACGGCGATGGGAACGACCGTGATTTTGTCATCGCGGGAGGGGGGATTAGGGGTTGTTTCCGCGATGGCTTGACGAAGGGCTTGATGATCGATTTCGGTCACAGCTAAGGTGTGATCAAAGGCGTTGACAATCATCGCTTCGTATTGTTTGACCCGGTGGGCTTCGAGGGCGACGACCGGGCGAATGAACCAGGGCATATTCTGCACCATGCGATCTAAAATGGTCCAAACGGCATTGTGGGCGTCAAAGATCAGGGCGGGCCAATGTTTTGCTTTTCCATTGAGGGCGCGTGGCGGGAGGGCAAATTGGGCCATCGTGAGTTGATCGGCGTGGATGAAATCCACTTGCTCCGTTTCAACAATGGTTTGGATCAGGTGGCGCATGTGTTTGGAATCATCGCGTTCGACGAGAAAGGGGCGGCGCGTCCACTGGCTTTGGAGCCAATATCCGGCATCGGCGACTCGCGAGCGGCGGATCGGAATGGTGTGGAGGGAGGCACACACCTGACGCAAGGCGCCGAGGTAGGGTTCTTCTTCCGGGCGCATGAAGGAAACTAAGGTGATCTTGTACCCCAGGTCGGATAAATAGCGAAGGACATGCCAGGTTTTTACTTTGGGGCCTGCGTCTGGGGGGTAGGGAATGATCTGGGTGAGGAACAGAATGTGCATAGGAGGGGTTCAATGGGTAAAGAGCACTTTGACTAATTGGCGGTAGTTGTAGACCAATTCGAGGCGTTCTTTGCGGGCGGGGACGGGGGTAAGGAGGGCAAGGGGGCTGAAGGCTAAGCGGGTGAGGGAGGTGAGTAAGAGGATAATTTTGTAGAGAAACGCGCCAAGGCGTCCGTAGTGTTTTCGGAAGAACAGGATTTTGCTTTGATAGAGGTGGATGAACATTTGTCGGGAGGCCTGGCGGGTGCTTTGTCCACCGTAGTGAATAATTTCGGCGGTGGGAACCCAGTGTATTTTCCAGTTTTTTTGGGCGATGCGATAGCACAGGTCCACTTCTTCTGTGTACATGAAATAATCTTCGCTCAGTAAGCCCACTTCATCCAGGACGGATTTTCGGAGGAGCAGACACGCGCCCAGGAGGACTTCAACCTGACGCGAGACATCGAGTTTCCAATGTGCCATGTGGTACACCCCGTAGGGCCACAGGGTATCGAGGTGAAATAAGCGCCAGAATTCACGCGTGAGGGTGGGGACGGGGTAGCAGGAGGTTTGGAGGGTTCTGTCAGGATTCAGGATACGTGGTCCCAGAGCGCCTACTTGGGGGGAGGTCTGCATAAATGCAAGCATGGTGGACAGGGCCGCGGGGAGCACTTCGGTATCGGGGTTTAAGAGGAGCATATATTCTGCGCGACATTGACGGAGGGCCTGATTATTGGCCTGGGCGAACCCTGTGTTCACTTGATTTTCGATGAGGTTCACGCTGGGGAACGCGTGTTTTACCATGGCGCTACTGCCATCGGTGGAGGCGTTGTCCACGACCCAGACTTCAAGGGTGCCCACGGGGGGGTAGGCGAAGATAGAGGCGAGGCACTTTCGGAGCAGTTCGCGGGTGTTCCAATTGACGATGACAATGGAAAGGGTTTTGAGGCATTCGAGATCAGCAGGGGAATTTTGATTGCTCATAGAAACCTATACTATCGCGTAAAGCTTACCAATCCAGGGTATCACAATAGCCTAAATCGATGAGAGCCTGCCCTGCAATCCGTTTAAAGGTCATTTTGCGCCACGGCGACCATTGTTGCCAACGGCCAATGGGGTTGAAGCCTGTGGTTTTTTTGATCCAGGTATCTTTTTGTTTGCGGGTGGTGGAGGAGCCGATGATCGGCAGGTTGTGCATTTTATCAAAAGGATAGAGGGTGACATCTAAATTATATTGCTTGCAGGCCTCGCGCACAAAAGTTTCGGGGTCATGAACAGCGTCTTCGTAGCGTGCCAGCCAAAAGCCGGGTTTGTCTTTGAACATTTCCTGACAGCGTAAGATCATTTTGGCGCTGTTGGCCCATCGGCGGCATACATCCGCAAAACGAAGTTGGGGCCAGGTTTTGACAGTGGAGGCCACCAGATCACGCCCATCGCGGAGGAGGAGAAGAAGATGTTCGTTGGGGAAAACATCATAAAAATAATCCAGGTATTCTACTCCAGGCACTTTGAGAAGCATCCGCTGGTCATTCGGGACAAAAGCAGAAAGATAGGCAAGAAAAGAAGCGCCAAAGAGAGGCAAAAAATCATTCTCGCCAATTTTTCCGATATTTTGCTGATACGAAAGGAAAAAATCTTGTTGTAGTTTGCGGACATCGCCAGTGAGGGCGAGGAAGGGGGTTTCCCAGATCAGATTGGGGTGCGGATGGACCGCTGGATGCAAACCCAGTAATTCGCCCGTGTAAACGGTGCCTGAGCGTTTCATGATCCCGTGGACGATGATGGTGGGGGGGCGGTTTTCTCCGCGAATGGTTTTCGCGACTTGAAAGGCGTGGGAACTGATTTCCCCGCGGTAGGTGCGAGGGGCAAAGCCGTCATTTTTGAAGACGTAGCGATAATATTTACGAAGATTGTTTTTTAGTTCCAACTTAAATGATGTCTCCAAGCGAAAAATGGGGTTGAACTCAAAAAAAAGCTAAAAGGGCGAGAAGATACCCCTTTCAGCCTTTTTTTCGGAACTTTCTTGGTGAGTAATTACAATTGGGCAACGACGCGGTGATCCGTCAAGTTCATGGACTGGGGGCTAAAGCACGGGTGCGCTTCGCGAAGGACCACTTCACAAGTTCGTTGACGGCCAGCCCCGCGAACAGGATTAATACAGCATCCACAGGGAGCCGGTAACGAACCAATGCCCATGAAACAATATGGATGCCGGTATAGATGACGAAAAAGGCCAATAAAAGCGTCCCTGGCGCTTCGAGAAATTCGCCTAATTTATTCTTCCAATGTGAGCGTATCCAAATAATCATACCAGCAATCATCAAGGGGAAAGTAAGGCCAAATGAACTAACCCGAGCAAGATTGCTGACCATGCCCGATTCAGCAGACGGCCAAAATTTGAAGTATTCAGGAATTCGATCCAGCGACAGCAAAAAATAGCGCCAGGGATCATCGCGCACAAATTGTAGCCCCTGCTTCAATAAGGCTTGATCCAGGGCGGCTTCGTCCAAGGTCTTGAGTTCATCAGGGATGAGGGATTGATAATCTGCCATCTCGCCCGCCGGGATAAAATCCGTGCCATAAAACGGATGGTTCGCCAGGTAGAAGGCATATCCAGCATTGGTATTCAGCAACACGAAGCGGTCAAACCGGGCGTAATTAAACAGGGTGACAGGCAGAATCATGAGGACCATGATCCCCATGGAAAGCGCGGTGAGGGAGAACGTCGTCAAGAAGGATTGTTTCCGCCAGGCCCACCAAAGCCACAAAAATAGAAACGGAACAAAAAGCAAAAAGAGTTGGCGAAAGAGAAGGGTGATCCCCAGGGTTACGCCTAAACCCACCGCCAGCCCGACACGCTTTTTCGTTTCGGTTGTCTCGACCAACCGCAAAGTCAAATAAAACACGCCCAAAATGGCGGTAATGTAAAAAGGCTCCGTCATGAGCGCGCCCGCATAATAGATGAAATAAGAATAAAAGGCAGTGATCCCTGCCGCAAACAAAGCCACCCGGTCATCAAAGACCCTTTGTCCCAGGCGATAGACCAAATAAGGATGCAAAAGCCCGACAATCAGCGCCTGGAATAAACGTGCCACCAACGGGGAGTTCACGATGGAATACATGAAAATGAGATATCCCGTGTACAAAAAACTCCAATGGGCTGTGGGAGAATTTGCCGCCGTGACCGGCCACCAGTTTTTGCCAAAACTAAAACCATAGCCCTCTAGCACCCTCAGCGCCAGGGCGTGATAAGAAACCTGATCAAAAGTGCCAGGGAGTTCTTTAACCTCATTGCCTAAATAGAAAGCCGCGCCAAGCCGTAACAGCGTGGATAAGATGAGTAAAACTGGGAGAACTTTCTCAGGATGTTTTTTTAAGTTTTGGTACATGGTTGAATGGTTTGTGATGGAAGTCTTTTGGAGTTTTTTGCGTGTGCAAATTTGCAAAGACTTATTTAACAGCGTATTGAGTTTGTGCGCGTTGTAAAAAGCGAACTGGCCCTTCCGTTTCTGACAGAAGAGCCAACTGGTCGTAATGCCTGAAAGATAACCCAAAAGAAGGAAGCGAGGGGGAGGTACCCCTCACTTCCTTCTTCGGAAACGCCTAAGTGTTGTGAGGCGTGATTAACGGTCCCTATGGCGCCCCGATTTCAATCAAAGTAATCAGATTTTGGATATAGAACAAATCCCCTCTCGCCACCGCAGGAACATCCAAATAATTCACCAAAGTGTCGTATGGCTCCTGCATAATCAGCGCCTTGGCCTGAAACATCGCATGGTAATCGTAAAACGGATTAATGACCGCTTCACCAAAGCCCGCGTCTAATCTTGAAACAAACCAGTAGGGAGCCAGACTCTCGTACTCATTCATCGCCGTTTCAACTTTCGTGAGAGCATTGTCATGTAAATAATCGCCTAGTTCCGGGGTCAAATACATGAAATTGCGCGACACATTCAAAGAACGACAATAAAATTTTGTAGGGTCATTAAAGAAACCGGGAGGCGCGTCCTTCGAAAAAGTCGCGGATCGAAGCACATACAACGTATTCAGGATGCCCTGAATATCAAGAGAAATCGGCAACCCGGCCAAGGCTTCCAGTTTCAAAAACCCCTCATACCCTGCAATATAGGCATTCAGCGCCTGGGGCGTTTCTGTCAAAATCGCATTGATCGGAGGCACTTCAAGGCGTCCAAGGGCGGCAATAAAGATCGTACCTGCCCCGCCAAACTCCTCTGCATATTTCCACATCGCATAAAAAGCTTGAGGATTAAAGCCCCACCCCTCAAAATTATTATTAATGGTTTTCGGAGGATAAGAGGCCCGCGCCGCCTCGACTTCGGGCGGAAGAATGTAGAAATCCCGCGAAACCCCATCCTGCCAACCGATGTGGTTGTACGTATAGGGGGGGAAATTGGCGAATTCATCTTGCAGATATGCCCGCGTCGCGTCTTGCAAATCCGGCGAAAGATAAGGCAACGCGTTAATCAACACCACAAGCATCTCACCAGGCGCGTGCCAGTAATCCACCAAATCATCGCCACAGTCCGACTTCGCGCGTAGGTCAAAAATTCCAGAGCTGGTATATCCCGGCATCAGATGGCCTGCCTCAATGATCTTCTGCACCTCTCCCTCCAACCGCACGATCAACTCATCCACCGGAACGGGGGTGGTTTGATCGGGCGCCGCCACAATTTGGGCCACGGGCAGACTGATCGGGTTCACATTCTGCGGGGTAAAGGCAATCACCGCATTACTACGATGAATGTACACCATCCCATTGTACGGCACCGGCGCATTTTGAAACCCATGATACCCATACACCCCATTCTGATTGCCAAAAGAAGCATACGTATCCAATGGGCCCCCATAATATTTCACATTGTACCCAGGGATTTTGTCGTCAATGTCGTAATTGACATAAAGCCATTCCCGGTCGGTATCCATGCCCCCCGTCGGCGGACGAATGCCCCCATCGTATCGAGATTTAAACACCGTGTTCGGAATGCTGATATCAATCGCCCCCACCTGTCGATCACAACACAGATTCCAATAAATGACCTCCCCCCCCGCGGAATACGCAAACGGCTCATCCACCGCCCCCCAATCGGAACTAATTACCGAAAGATAGGGGCTACCCGGCGTCCAACCCGTTAAATGCCCCCCAGGGATGACAGGATCAGACATGTAAGCATTCGCCTGATACAAGACATTATCCGCCCCGACGACCGGAGGGTACCGGTTTCCCGCGCCTTTGAATCCCATCCATAACATCGGCGCATATTCAGGGTTTCCGTCGCTATCAAAATCACTCGTATATTCCACCCCCGTCAACCGGTTAAACACAAAGTAAGTTCTGCGCCAGGGCTTCGCCTCGAAGTATTGGGTAATGGCCTGCGTTTGCCCGTTTGAAGTATTGCTTGCGTGACTGGCGTCAATGGTCGGCGTTCCCGCCACCCACGCCCCGGGAGTGGCACTCAACGGGCCAACCAACGTCCCGCGCGGGTCCTGAGCATAATGGGGGTAGAGTTCAAGCTTTTCATTGCTCAACAATGACCCCGGCCCCAAATCCGAAGAAAATCGATAATTCTGACTCCCCGCCACAATCACATAATCCCCATAGATCACCGGCCACCAGGCATGAAACCCGGACCCCGGCAGGATCGCCGATTGCCATACCACCGCCCCGGTTTGCGCGTTTAACGCATAGACGCGGCTGGTGTTGGACGCAAAATAGACGATTCCATCTTTGTACGCCGCCGAATAATGGATCGGGGCACCCGTCGTGTACTTCCAAAACAGTTCCCCCGCGTTGGCCCCGGTCGTATGAATAGCGTAAAAATCCCCATCTCGACTGCCCGCATACAAAATCCCGCCGACAATCAACGGATTGGTATCAAAGCCCGCTTTCGCCTCAAAAGTCCACAAACCCGCCCCCGTAAGTGCATCCACCGCATGAATTTTCTTATCGAACCCTCCAACGTAGACAACCCCTTGCGAAACCGTTGGCGAATTTCCCAGCGGCATCTCCGTGGGATACACCCAAGCTTGTGCCCCTGAAGAGGCATTCAGCGCATACAACCCATTCGCGGTTGAAAGGTACAACAACCCGTTCGCGGCGATGATCTGCGTATGCGGAAGGATGAAAGCATCAAAAGGTTTAAACCAGGCCGCGTTCAGGTTACCTTTGACCTCCGTGGGCGTCCACGAAGTTCGTTCGGGGTTAGCGCCTGCCATCGGCCAACTCTCTTCAGCCGCCAAGCGGACAATGGGCATATACACCACTTCATCGCGCCCACCCTGCAAGGCCTCTCCCACAAGCAGATTGTCTATCTCAAGATTTCCCTGATTTTCCAGCCCACTGGCTTGTGTCCCATCAGCGAATAAAAAACCCGCAATAAGGAAACTAGCAAATAAGAAAATGTAAATATGTTGATTTTTTGTATTCATCCCCCCAGTATATTCTTTAATCCGGGTGATTTCTATGGAAAAAACCTCAAACCATTACCCGCTAAGAGTCCTGCCCAACAGCACCTGCCCTTTGCGTCACCTGCGCCGGAGAGGCAAAGATTTGCTCCAAAACCACCAACCCACCCAAAAATAACCACCCTTCCACACTGGTTCGAAAGCCCAGTAGCCCAATATTATAAACAAACGGAAGCACCCAATCGCCCAAAAAGCCGACCACGATCATGCCCACCAACCCACCCATCGCCCCATTGACATACGCCTCAGAAAACCCGCCCCGGACACGCGTGCGAAGTTTCCAGGCCAGAAATGCGATTTGCGCCATCAGCCAGACATAGATCATGGTTCCAATCAGGCCAGTTTGCACAACCAGATCGGCATAATTATTATGAGAATTGAAAGAAACGTAAAACCCCCGCAAGGAAAACAAAGGTGTATAGAAATAATAATTTGCAAACCCCACGCCAAAAATTGGATTAACTTTCACAATCTGCGCCAAAATCGGCAAAACTTCCAGGCGTGTGGCCAAACTATAATCCTCTGTGAGCAACACCTGAGGCAATAAAGCTAGTGCGCCAAAAATGCCTCCCACCAACAAGACGATCCCCAATTGCCACGAACGCAAAGCTGTAATGGCCCACAACACGATAACCACCGGAAGCCACCCGGATTTATCCTTAAATTTCAGCGTGAAAAGTAAATACAGACTGGCGACAACGATACCCATCAAAACGCCTCGCCACCCTTTCGACAAATCCCGGTTGAACAACGCCTGACTATACGCAACCGCCGTAATCCAAATCCAAAAAAGACTCCCCATATTTCCCATCAATGCCCGGGTAAGGTTTTTCAGTCCGGGTACCACCAACCCCATCGCATAGAACCCACCGAACAACAGAAAAGACCACACCAACCACTTCAACCACCGCAAATCCTTTATCTGGTTCGCCACCGCCAAAAATGCCCCAAAAGACAGAAAATAAACCGCATACCCACCCAATTGCGCGTCCAACGGTGCAGAACGGACAAAAGAAAACCACGGCAACTGCCCCATCCCAAACGAAATCGTCACCGCGACCATCATCGCAATGATCGGCGCCATCGTATGCGAAGCGACAATTCGAATATCTTGCCGAAAAACCACCATATTGACCACCCAAACCACCAACATCAACGCGACCAACCCCATCGTCGCATTGACCCCCCCAGGCCCTATGTAATGAATGAACATCCCCGACAGCGGAATGGCAATCATCCCCAACCCCGGCCACTGCAAAAATATCAACAACCCCAACACCCCAGCCATCGCCACAAATACATACATCAGTTGCTGGGCAGACCCCTTAAACGCCAACACCGCACTCGCCAAAAGCACAAACAACACCGTCCCCACCCTGATCCAATCGGTCGAATGTTCGACGACAAAATCAGACAGACGTGCGAACCGGGACGCCCGCGGGCGCGACCGATCCCCGCGCAGGATCGTGCTCTCGGAAATGGGGGGGGGGGACAAACGATTGGTCGGAGAACTTGTGCTCATCAGAAAGGCTTCCTCACAGACCCCAACAGGACCGGCTTTGCCGTCGCCTGAATGGGGCCGAACTTCTTCAATCCCTCCCGATACCCTCTAAAAATATAGCCCCCCATCACCCACCGGCCTAACGCACGGTCCAGGGTTTCAAGGTTCGGGCGATCACGTACCACCCCCACCACTTTTTCCAACACCCACAAAACAGGCCAGGAAGATGCCATATGCCGGATCAATTTTCTCAGCATCACATTCAAAGAATCCTGTTTCCAATCAATGGGCGTTTTATCCGAAAACATAGGCAGATAATGGACCAGCTCCGGGTATTTCTGAAATAATACCACAGCCCGATACGCCGCCTCGCGCAACCGTTTTTTATGGTTTTGTAAATTTTTCGCCACATGATCGCGATGCCAACAAACCGCCCGCGGATTCCGCACACACTCAAAGCCCTTCTGAAATGCCCGATACGCAAAATCCACATCGCACCAAATGCTCGACCCCGGAAAATTCAGCCATTCCATCATCCCCACCGCAAAATAAGCCTCGCGACGCATCGCCAGATTATTGCTACACACCTCCACAAACGGGATCGGGGCCAGGTTCGTCTGATCGGGCAAAAGGGTCGGAACCGGCGCAGACACGTCCAACGGATTCGTCTCCGCCAGCCACAAAATATCGGCTCCAACCACCAAACGGTTAACGAACACGTCCGGGTCAGCCACCATGTTCGCCAAAAAATCCTTTTCCAGGATCATATCATCATCCAAAAACACCAAAATGTCCGCCTGACTTTGTTTGGCCCCCAGATTGCGCGCGGCGGCGTCTCCCTGATTGGGTTGGTAAAAATAGCGCAAACGGAAAGGGAACACTTGCTGAACAATGTCAGGGGTGGTATCCGAAGAGCCATCATCCACCACGATCACTTCAAATTGGTTAAACGGCAACGTTTGTATCGCAATCGAAGCCAAAATTTCCCCCAGCCACTGGCGACGATTGTACGTGGGGATGATCACGCTGACCGAGAGGGGAACCCTTCCGGGGTGATCTTGATCCCCGCGCGGGCCGGGTGCGCCCCCTCCGCCCTCGGACGGGGTACGGGGTTCGGGCAGGGTACTATCTCTGTCCATTGGTTCCGTGAGGGGTCGCCGCATGAAGAAGAAAGGCTTCTATCTCATCCAACATGCCTGTTTTCGTAAAGTTTTGCATGACCGTGTGCCAACCCGCCTCAGCCAGCGTTTGCCGGAGGGCAGGCTTCTCTGCCAGGGTCTTGATCCGCTCGGCCAGGGCGTGGCTATCTCCAGCAGGGAACAGCACCCCATTTTTCCCATCCTCGATGATTTCGCCCGTGCCCCCGGTCGGGGTCGCGAGCACGACCGTTTTACACACCATGCCCTCCAACACCACCCTGGCAAACGGCTCCGGCCAGATCGAAGGGACGATCAAAACATCACTGGCCTGCATTAAATTCGGGATGTCTTGCGAAGGCACCCGCCCAAAAAATTCAATCGCCTCTCCCAACCCCAACTCGGTGACTTTTTGATGCAGTTCGTTCAAATACGCCGCCAGACCACCGCCCGCCAAACGCAGGTGAATATCCCGACGCCCCTGGGTGTTGACAAGTTCGTGCATCGCCTCAATGACCGTGTCCAACCCCTTTTCCGCAGACAGCCGCCCCGCGTAGAGCAGTTGCACCGCTTGGGTGGGCGTACCATTCCGCGTGGTGACACTGCCCTTGAGAAACTCATCCACGTCCAAACCGGTGTGAATGACCCGGGCGTGGGAAATCGGCACCCCGGCATCGAGCAAAACCTGACGGGTTCCGGCGCTGACGCACATCACATGCTCAAATTGGATATGCGGGGGCTTTTCTCTGGCAAGCATCGCGAGGGCGATGGTACTCAGGATTTTTTTGGGCAAATAGGTGCGCCAGTTTTGAGGTGTCGCCCGCCAGAAAAATTCATGTTGGGTGGGGAGAGTGGGCCAGTATTCGGCGAACCGATATGCCACCCGACCAGGGAGCAACCGCTCCGCCAATGCGGGGAGCGTGCGCGGCAGATTCCACATTCCCCAAATATAGATCACTTCCGGCTGAAACTCGGCGATTAAGCGTTCGAGACAGGTGAGATTGTGGGCTTCCCGCTTTTTGCGCTGGGTGAAAAAGATCCAACTATGCCGGAGAGGGACCATGTCCATTTCCAGATACAGCTGACGGCGAATGCCCCCCTCCACAGTGGGGACGTTATCCACCCCGTGCATACTGGTGAGCACGATACATTCGTGCCCGCGGGCGGTTAACCCGTCAAATACTTCCAAACACGACCGGCCCTGCCCCCCCAACTCGTGCGGCGGAAAATAGTTGGTGAGAAACAAAATCCGCATAACCGTTACTCCAAATACCCCAAATCCCGCAGACGCTTGACCAGTTGGTCATCCATCTCCGGGGCGCCAACCGGGTTCGTCTCGGCGGTTTGGAGGCCGCGTTGAATATGCTCGTCCACGATGCGCTGGAAATTTTGAGCCTCTTGGGGGTATTGAGCGATGACGTTGTTTTTCTCGGCGGGATCAGCACTGAGGTCGAACAGTTTGGGCTGATCGGGAAATTTGCTGTTCCAGATGTATTTGAATTTTTCGGTCCGCACCGCGAGAATATGCCAGTGGGCGCGCCACATCTCGCTGACGGATACCTGTGGGGGATAGGTGTCTTCTCCCTGCGTCCAGAGGGGAACCAAACTGCGGCCATCCATCCCGTCCGGGGCAGGGCACCCCGCGAGGTCCAGGATGGTCGGCATGATGTCCAATGTCCGCACCTGTCGGCGGACCACTTGCCCCTTCCCCTGATCGGGCAGGTGAACAATGAGGGGGACTCGGAGAATTTCATCGTGCAGGTTGGTTTCAAAATGCCCCCACCGGCCACGTTCCAGGAATTCTTCGCCATGATCGGACACGAGAATCACGATGGTGTTTTCGCGCAGGCCGAGCGCTTCCAACTTTTTCAGGAGCAGGCCAATTTGCCCGTCTGTGTATTGCAGGGCTTGCTCGTACAGGTGGAGATACCGTGCCTTTTGTTCGGGGGTGATCGTGCCTTTTTTCCAGTTCACCCGATAGAGGTGGGCAATATCGTTCCAGGCCTGGGCGATTTGCGTGGGGTGAACCAATTTTTCTTCCCGGTGATACGGCCAGTGGACATCCATATAGTGAATCCACCCGAAAAAGGGGGCCTGGTTTTTCTCCAACCAACGACTGGCCCGCGCGGTCAACTCTTCGGCGGACACGTACAACCGCGCGGGGCGGGTGCGTTGCCCGAAGAGTTTCGCGAGATAGTGCGTGAGGGGGAGACGCAGGAGGCGTTCCCCCCCCTTGAATTGGCGCAACCCCGGATCGGATTCGCCAGGGATGAGATCATCAAAATAGCTAAACCCCCGATCATATTTGTAATTCCGGCTCAACAGAGGACTGCTGGAAAAGGCAAAAGTCTGATACCCGTGGGTGGACAGCGACTCAATCGGGGAAGGGCGTTGAGCAGACAACGGCCCCAAACAACCGCCGTACAAAGAAGCATAACTGGAGGTCAGCATGACGGGAAACGCGGCCTGGGTCCACGACCCCCCGGTGATCGCCTGTTCAAAGCGGATGCTTTTTGCGGCGAGTTGGTCAATGACCGGGGTGGTGGGCACGGGATACCCGTAACAACCGAGTTTATCGGCTCGTAAGGTGTCAATGGTGATGAAAAGAATGTTTGGTTTCGGCATAAAGGAGATTGGGATGGGGTCAGAGATTGAAAGCGTCAGACATCCAGTTCCAGGTTTTTTCCATGCCTTCGGAAACGCCAATTTTGGGTGTCCAGTGCAGGATTTGTTTTGCGAGGGTGGTATCTAAAACGATGCGGTCCGCATCAAAATTGCGTGCGGGGAGAAATTCGACGATGGCTTTTCTCCCGACGATTTTTTCCGAGTATTCGATCAATTGTAATAACGATAATTCTTCCGCGCCGCCGATATTAAAAATGCGGTCTTGCGTTAAGTCTGTGGTTGCGGAAGCGATCAAAGCATCTACCAGGTCGGAGATAAAAAAATAATCGCGCGTGACATGCCCATCGCCCCAAAGGGTAAGTGGTAAACCCTGAGCAATGCGATACATAAACACAGCCATCGCGCCCTGTCGTCCCAGCGGGTTTTGATACGGCCCATACGGAACCGAGGGGCGAAGAATGGCGTAATCCAGACCGTGCAGATGATTGAACATATGCAGGTATTTTTCCACAGCCAGTTTCGTCACGCCGTAGGCATTGATGGGGCGATTGACGTGGGTTTCAGGAATGGGCAGGGTGGTGGCAGGCCCATACACGGTCCCACCCGAGGAAGTGAATACCACTCTCTTGACCCCCACCTGGCGACACGCCTCAAATAGATGAATGGCGGGAATCAAGTTTGCCGTGACATCCGCCGAGGGGTCTTGGTTCGACGTTTCGTGGATGGTCGCCCAGGCGAGATGAAAAACCACCTGCACGCCGGTTAACGCTTCCCGGACCAAATAGGCCTGGTTGAGGTCCCCCCGCACAAAGTGAACCGCGGGAGGGATCGGGCCAAAACGCCGTTCCTGAAAATCCAACACGTTCACTTCCCAGTGTTGGTGGAGCAGTTCATCTACGAGATGCGCACCAATAAAACCGTTACCGCCAATCACAAGCGCCTTCATTGGGAAAAAGCTCCTGCGTGAGATGAAGAAAGGCCAAATTTTTCCGCACAAAGGTCGAGCAGGGTTTTCGCGTACATATCGATATAGGTTAAGTTCATGTGGGGCTTGAGGTGTTGGATCAATTCAGGTTGGTCAATCGTTTTTTGAAGGATGTGTTTTAAGGCTTGCACATCGCCCATCGGAAACAGGAAGCCATTCACGTTGTCTTTGACCATGTCCCGCACGCCGCCAATATCACTGGCAATGACGGGGGTGTCGGATTGAAGAGCATCCAATAAAATGAGCGGGTTATTTTCATTCCAGGTGGAAGGAAGCACGAAATAATCCGCCTCCCCAAACGCCCGCCCCAACTCGCTGGGAGGAATACTGCCCGCGAAACGGACACGGTCATTGGCCGTGACCGCTTTCATGAAGTCGGCAAAATATTCCTCGTATCCGTCTTGTTTGCCATAAATGGTGAGCGTGGCATTTTTGGGGTTCTCCAACTGATTGAACGCTTCCACCAACAGATGCACGCCTTTATACGGTTGAAGACGCCCCACAAACAGAAACCGGAGATGTGCGGACGGCGTATGAGTGACGTGCTCCAACGGATTTTCCCTTTCGATCCCAAACGGCATAAAATGAATTTGCTCCGGGCGAAAGCCGTTTTCGATAAACATGTTTGAGGTGTACTGGGTGGGGGTCAGGACCAGATCGATTTTTTCGCGCAGAGGGGCAATGGTGTCCAGCCGTTTTTCCATGATCGCGATTTGTTCCCAGTACGGGCGCAGGATATTGAGCGGGAAGGTTTGGCGCTTCGCCGCGAGTTTGGTTAGCGTATTTTCGCTCAAACTTTGATTCAGAACCCTCGACGCGACCTTTCCAGGCAGACGATGGGAAACGAAACACTCGGCGCAGGACTTGATCGATTCCCCGACCTCACAGGATTCCCCATTCCAGCGGATTAACGTCGCCCGACGGCAAATGGGCACAAAATCCGTCGCGATGTGGACAACCGGGATAGCGAGCGATTTCGCCGCTTCCACGGACGCCAGCGTGAGCAGGTAAAAATTCAGGATCACCAGCAGGTCAGGTTTCTGTTCGGCAAACAGGTCTTTGACGATGCCCCCCATTTCGGGATCATACGCCTGATCGAAGGCGCTTTTGGGTCTTTTCGTCAACGCAAATTTGAGCCGCGACACCTTGTACCCCTTGTAATCTTCAGTCAAAACAGCGATTTTCCCCGAATCGCCTTCTTGCGTTGAATCAACCGCGAGAAAGCCGACCTCATGCCCCAGGCCCGCCAGCGCGTTCCCCAATCGTTCGGCATAGACATCGACGCCCCCTGTAAAGGGAGGCGCAAACGTGCGTGTGGTTAAAAGAATTTTCAAAGGAGGGGTTCCTGAGTGCTCAAATGGATTAGCGTCTCAAGAGTTGGCGCAAGACCAACACACCGACAACGAGCACGAACGAAAATACCATGCCCAAGACCAATGCCTGGTTCGGCGAACCGATGCTCTGCGTCCCCACGTCCCCCTGAACTGGGGTCGCCGTGGGGACATCCGTCGCCAACGGGGTCGTTGCCGTCTCCACCACCCCAGTCACAACCGGGGTGGCTGTCAGGGCTGGCGTTGGGGTAAACGCTGGGGTCAGCGGGGGAACATCGTCCAGAAAAGTAGTCATCACATATAACCCGCGGTTTTCATCCGGAGGCGGGTCGGTAAAGGTCAAAACAATTTGATTTCCCAGGCGTACTTTTGGAAAAGTGGCATGGGCCTCCACCAAATCTTCTGATTTATCCGCATTGCTGAAGCGGATAAAGTAGATCAATTCGGGAAAGGTCCATTTATTGTTGTTTAAGACGGAATGATAGATGCCAACGGGAAACCGAATCTGACTGATGAAATGCGGACGCCCAAGCCCATCCACGGCGATCCCGTCAAAAGCCTGCCCATTCAGTTCGCCTAAAATGCGAATCGGCTCTGTCCAGGTCTTCCCCGCGTCGGAAGATGACCGATAATGGCGATAAAGCAGATCCCCCCCTGCCCAAATCGCATGAATCGTCTGCCCGCTCACCGTCATGACTGGAGCGGCAAACGCATTGAGTTCATCGGCCCCCTCACTGTTTTTGGCGAGCGTAAAGGGCGCGGACCAGGTCGCACCCTGATCGAGCGAATGAATATACCGAACCCAATCCCCTTTCGATTCTTCAAACGTTTTGTAAAACCAAACGGCGTGCATCCCCCCCGCGTCGTCCAACGCGAAGGTCAACTTATCCGGGAACAAATCAGCCGGGGTATCGGGGTCCAGCCACAAGGGATTCGACCAGGATTGAGCCTGATCTCTCGATTGGATATAAAAAACCCCATGCCCATCCTCATCAGTGTCCGTATAAATCACATGGAAAACCCCCTCGTCATCCACCAGCAAATCCACTTGTTCTATCGGAAGCCTAAATTGATTGGGTTTTGCCCATTTTGAACTGGACAAAGCGTCCGTCGCGGGCGCATAGGTGTAGCGCAAAAATTTCGGAAATAAACCTTCCGACCAAATGACACGCAACATGCCATTCGCATCCACAAAGGAAGAAATACTATTGATCGGATTATTCAGGCCGGCCACATAAATATCCACCGGATACGACCACGTTTGCCCATCAAAACGCGCATATTGAACAAGCGTGCGGCCATCCGGCATCTCCTCCGCCCAAAACACATGCACAAAACCATACGGATCGGCCACCAGACTGGCTTCGCTGGATTTACCTTGTTCGCTCGACAAGCGGAAGGGTTGCGACCAATTGGTCTCCTGTTGCGGCGCGCGCCAAAACCCGACCATCAAACCATTAATGAAGATGAGTGCAATTACAAGAAAAAAAACGTGCTTTTTGATCATGCTTGAACTTTGGATGTTTCGATGACATCCCGATAAACCTTTTCCAATTTCCGAACATATTGATCCCACGAATGGTGCTCGACCGCCTGACGCCGTGCCGTAGCCCCCAACCGGGTGCGCTCATCAGGATTCTGCAACAACCGGATCAGCGCCCGTGCCAAATCCTGTTTATTTCCCGGCTCGACCAGGATCCCGTTTTCCCCATCGTGAATCACCTCCGCAATTTGTCCGGCGCTCGATGCCACAATCGCCTTTCCGGCAGACATATACTCATACATCTTCAGCGGCGAAAACCACAATTCCTTCGGCAATTCCGGGTACGGCATCACCGCCAGGTCAGACACCGCCAAATACTCAGGCACCCGGTGCTGAGCAACAAACCCTGTGATAATGACATTCGCTTCAACGCCAAATTTTTTGATACTTTTTTCTACCTCTTCCCGCGCCCGTCCATCCCCCACCAGCAAAAGTTTCGCCTTGGGGACTTCTTTCAGACACATCGCAAAACTTTCAACCAGGATATCCAACCCATGCCAGGGTTGAAACCCCCCGACGAAAGAAACGACCTGATGCCCGTTCAGCCCTAGTTCACTTCTCAGCGCGCTTTGGCTATTCCCCGGCTTAAACAAATCAATATCCACCCCGTTGGGCATCACGACAATTTTTTCGGGTGAAACCTGCCAGTTGGCGACCAAATGTTGTTTGGCAGGTTCCGAAACACACAGGATTTTTTTTGCAAGATTGTAGGTAAACCGCGCTTGCCGGGCGGCGATCTGCGCGTGAAGCCCTTTGAGCGGATGCCCGACAAAGGCCCGTTCGAGAAAAAGATCGGCGCTGAAGGTCAGCACATACGGAAGGCCCAAGCGTTGACAAGCCGCGGCCGCTCCCACACAAAACAAGCCATTGTGTTCGTGACACAAATCATGCTGGGGCAAAAAGCGCAGGGCGGCCCCATAAAAACGATAGGCATCAAAAAAAGCGTAATAAGGCAAATCGAGCAGTTTCTGCACCCGCCGGACCCCACTCTCCATCATTTTGAACGGTTTCGTCCCCGAGATGCCCACCGGAACATCCTGAGAAAGGTCCGCCTTCGAAACGTCATCATAGCGAAGGACCTTGCGGTTTTGCAAACGAAAACAATGGACTTCGTGCCCAGCCCGTTGCAACCCCAACAAAGACTGTTTGACCGGGACCGTATCCCCAATATCCTGCGAAAAATCAATGCCCCCAATATTTTGAATGGCATAAGCTATTTTTAAACGCGAAGACGATTGACCCGATTTCATCTCAATCCAGATATCCCAACGCTTTTAAGTGTTCTACCAATTTATCGGCATCTTCCATGTCATACCCTTTTTCTTCCCCTTCAATTTCTTCTTCGACTGCCTGGAAACGAACGGGCGTGGCGCGCAATGCAGAAGATAACACGTCCGTCAGCACCTGCCCGTCAAAATCTTCGGGAATGGGCACGCCGTAAAGATGGAGCAACGTGGCCGGAATATCGGTCAAATTCCCTTCGGGGGTGGCGCCTTTAGGGGCAACCCCAGTTGCGCCAAACGCTGGCCCCGTGAACACAAAAATGCCATCCCGGGAATGCCACCCAAAATCCCGATAATTGGCCTTTTTGAAAAAATATCGATTCAACGCCGCCCCCGGATGGGAGGTGTATTTGCTGGTACGGATATTCCAACCTGCATCGTAGGCGTCCAGAATCAAATCGGGCGCATGGGGGAAGGCGTTGCCAAAATAAATGTTACTGGTATAGACCTCGGAAAACAAGGGGTTCCCGGTATCGGGATCGACAATCTGTAAGAGTTTCTGTCTCATTTCCGCGACGAGGGCTTGTTTGTCTTCCGGCTCAACCACGCCTTGCGGTTCACGCCCCGATACATTGAAATATAACAAGCCCGAATAGGCGGACCCGTTGATGATCCGGGTGCGTTTGTAATCGGGTTTACCACTCATTTCGACAAACTGGCGGGCGTGGGGAAAGTCTTTTTCGATCCAGCGCCAAATGCGTGTGCGCAAGCTTTGGGGCAATTGATACAGGAGGTCTTTTCCAAGTCTTCGCATCCCTTTTTCAAACATTCCAGACCAGCCTAAGTGCTCACGGAAGACTTGCATCAACAGCCAGTTGAGGGCGGCGCGGCGCTCTTTGGGCGTGTTTTCAACTTCCACGGCATATCCCTGATCGCGGAGCCAGGCCCCCAGCCAAAAATCGCCCTTCACCCGGCTGGAGCCATGATCGGAGATCAGCATCACGTTATCGGGTTGGAAGGTGCCAATCAAGCGGGATAAATCCTCATCCGTTTTCAGATAGGAGTCATACACCTGTTCGAGCAGGGGCATTTTGTGATTGGCGTGATCAGGAAACATCAGGTTGATCACCAGCACATCCACCTGGTACTGAGCCGCGAGGTTCGTGGCGATGTGGACAAAACGATCCTGTTGTTCTTCTTCAATTGCGAAAATTGAGGCAGGGGGGGCGGTACGAAGGATTTCCGCATCCACTTCGGGTTTAAAATCCCGATATTGTTCCTTGAGCCATTGATTCACGTCCAGCGGGTAAGCGACCTCGGACAGGGTGGAGGGAGTCCCAAAGCCGCAAACCATGAAGCCTTCCACCGGTTCCGGGGGGTACGTAAACGGAACATTGACCATCCCCGTCCGAATCCCCTGGGCGTTGAGGTATTTCCAAAAGGGCCGTCCATGTCTGAAGGAGGCGTTTGTTGGCAAAAAATCATAGCCGCCGGGCTTTTTTCGCAACATATCAAAAATGCCGTGTTTGCCCGGATTTTTTCCAGTCACAAGCGTGGACCAGGCGGTGGGCGTCCAGGGAGGCATGGTGGAGTGCAAAACCCCGGACGCGCCTTGCTGGATCAATTTTTGGAGGGTAGGCAAACGGCCCGCCTCCAGCAACGGCTGTAAATATTCCCAACAGGCGGCATCCCACCCGACAAGTAGGGTCTTATTCATACGCTAGTTCCTGGCGTTTTTCAACTTCTTGAGTAAGGCGTGCCCACAATTCGTCACAATCCGCGCGGATGACAGGATCCATATCGGGGGAGGTATCCTTTCCAATCGAGGAAGAAAACACGCCGTCAATCATGATCGGTTCATATTCGATCTCCAGGAAACGGCACAGGTTCGCAAATTCTTTCGGTGGATCGGCGACAAGGGTCTCGTAATTGACAAGTTTTATTCTCTCATCGCGGCCCAGGTCCAGGTCAAAATATAATCGATTCATAAAGTACCAGCGCAGGGCGATATTGGAGTTAAGGTTCAAGTCAGGATGCCAACGGGATTTGAGAAAAGACAGGAGCGCTTCCGGGGGGCGTGCCGCTGAAAATTCCGAAAAATCATGCGCCACCCAACGAGAAATGGGGTCGCGCGTATCGCGGGGGGGGAGACGTTTGGAGGGAACGTACATGCCGTCTTTGGTATAAAACCGTTTATGGGTGGAATTGACCACATCGGTATAATGCCGAAAGGTGAAAATGGCTTTGGAGGCGGGGAAAGCCGCGAAAATATCCCAGATGCGGTAGGTGTCCAGAATCGGTTTGAAGAGGGTGACGGGTGCATAACTTTGACGCAACAGATTTTCGATTACGGAAAAATCGCGGATGTGCCAGTAATCAAATGCGGCTGGGTTGTCTTCGTTATATAGTTTCACCTGCCAGGATTTTGCCAGTTGAAACACGATCATACTGGTCCCTGAACGCACATTGCCAATGAGGAACACTGGACGGGTTTTCCCCTCGGGGTTCTTCCAACGCTGAAGTATGTTTTTTTCTAATTCTGTTTTTGTCGTGGACAAGTCGTTAAGAACTGCTCGAATTCGTCCAACGCCCGGTATCTTACCTGACATCCATTACCTCAATTAAATTGGGTTTGCGCCAAGAGTGACCCCCGAAAAAGGATGAGTGGGGGGATGGACATCCCCCCACTCATCCTTTTTCGGAAGTTTCTACTTTGCGTGAGCAATTATAAATTTCTGGCCCTGCCGTTTTGGACGGGAAAGGGCACACTTCTTTTCGCAAATGTTTTAAAATGCAACATGATAATCCCAGGGGCGATTATCGTCCGCAAGTTTTTCCAGGCCCCAAAATTTCAGGCCTCCCCGCACCCCAAAATAACCTAGATGATAAAAAGACAACACATCGAAAGGGTTTTGGAGCCATTGTCTGACATTCATTTTTACCCGATGGAGTCTGCCGGTTTCTGTCCTGGCGAATTGCCAGGCTCGCTTTGCAAGGGAGGGGGGATGATCTAACATGGTAGGGACCACCTGATACTTTCGGTTGCGAAGCACATACGTCAACACTTTTCGGACAGACGGCATCCAGATATCATCCAAAATCATATACCCACCCACTTTTAATAACAAGTCCGCATAAAAAAAGTCAACCAGGGTGAAATCGAAAGTGTGCATTCCATCAATGAAGATCAAATCAAAATGCTTTTCCTGCTGGCGAAGGCGAGGCAAAATGTCATATGAGGGGGCCTCGAAAAATTCCAAAAAATGATCAAGGTTGGCCCGTTGGGTGTTTAACAGCCCAATGGAATGAAAGAGGGCGCTTTGTTTGGGATCGATGGCGACGTGATGCCCGCCTTTGGCATTATCTGCGTGCGCCTGGCAAATAAATAAAGTTGAAAGGCCATACGCCATGCCAATTTCAAGCGTTTGGGTCAGTTCCTTTTTGCGAATCCAATGATACAAAGCCATGCCCTGATCATGAGGAATCGCCGAGCGCATCAGGGTGCGGGTGGGTTGCCCTTCTTGGTCTTTGACATATCCTTTGGAATAAATCTCCGCAATGAGTTCGTTGGGGGAGGGCGATTGAGGAGTTCCAGATTTGTCCGAGGAAAATAAACCTTGACGTTTCATGCACTTTTCTCCTTTCACGACGAGTAATTTGTCAAAGAGAATTTGAGACGTTGATAGGGCGCTTTCCATCGCTTTCTACGACTTAAGGCATCACGACCAACCCCTCGCTTCAGTATTGACAGACAGGTTCTACAAAAGTAAGTGTTCCCAGATTCTTACAATGTTAAAATCCGCCCTTATGATGTCTAAAGAATGGCATGAAATTGGAAAAGTGCAATGTGAGCGTGGGGATTTATCCCAAAATCATCATAATTACTCTGCCCGGATTGGGGGACTCCCGTTTTAAAAGCGATGGATGTTTAATTGGAACGACGCCGGACAAAAACCGCGACCAAAACGACGACCAGCACCAGTAAGCCTGCCGTTAAACGTGCCAGTGGGATGGGGGCCAAAGAGGGGGGTGGGGAAGCGACCGTTGCCCCTCCCCCTGTCGGGGTGAGGGAAGGGAGAGGAGTCTCGGTCGGGGTGGGCGTGGGGCGGAAGCGGGTGGGGGCCGGTGTCACCGCGGGAGGGGTGGCTTGTGGGGGACGCGTTCGTTGTGGTTTGACAGGCGTCGTCGCCTGATCCCCGAGGGGGGTAGAATTTTGAGAGGGCGCGGATTGGGTCGCGTTGATCACGAGGGCGGTTGGAATTTTATCGGCGAGCGCGTCTGTGAATTCCGTTCCGAAATAAACTCCCGTAACTTTTACGCCCACATCGCCATGGTCCCGATCCGCTTCGGGGTATCGGGCGTGCAGTTCAAGCTTGAAATAAGGGTATCCTTTTTCAAACACAGCTTCCAGCATCCCTGTCGTCGGCCAGGGTAGCCCGTCATGGCCAGGGGTTTCGCCCGGGGGAGGGTTAAAATCCTGTGTTAGGGAAAAAGGAGCCCACACTTCCTGCCAGGGGCCTTCCGGCGTCTCTGCTCCATAAATTTTCGCCTCAAAGATCTCAATTTTATGGTTGACCCAATACATGGAAAAATTGAGTTTTCGATGGGTGGGATCGGTTTTGACGACCTGATACAGATAGACATCTACCCCGGGATAAGAGGAGACCTCTTTTTCTGCGGTTTCATTTGCCCATCTAGCGCCCGTGCCACAGTAAACTTCTTTAAAACCACACTTCCCGGAAACGATGATCTCCGGGGAAGGGTTGTCTACTTTTTGGCTGGTCCCCCAGCCAATGCCATTTTGAAGGACATTGGTCCACCCATCCAGGCCGGGAATCCTTGGATCACTGACGGAGCGAAACCAGGGATTGAGCAGTAAGTTGTCTTCTGGAAGGGGGGGGACGGGATAACCGTAAACACGGAAGGGGGTAAGGATGATCCATAACATTGCCCCCCAGATCAACATAAGCCCCAAACGTCTTCGTATTTTCATAAGGGTGTGGCTCCGGGCGGGGAGGATGAAATTACCGTCCCTGTCAGCGCCATCCGGTTAGTTTTTTGCAGGTAAGGTCCACTGATGGGGCATACAAACATTGAATTTTTCTTTATGCGTCTCAAGCCGTTCATCGACAAAGCCTTCCGCCACATCAATGAACGTGGCGGCTTCCACATAATCTTGCAACCGATTGTCGCCCACGATGCCAACATCGACGCGATACCGTCCCGGAAGCACGAGAAATTGGTCAATCTCGCAAACAAAGGTCCGTTGGGTTTTGGAATCGTAGACATCTTTCGGGCTTTGATCTTTGCTCTTAAATTGAACCACGGCCTGCCCGATTTGATCAAATAAGGAAAAATTCACATTCATGCCCGGAACCGTTTGAGTAACGTGGAAAGCAAACCGGACGCTTCCGCCGGTTTTTAGGATGGTGGTGGCCTGGTTGGTCCGATTGGTCACGTCCACACCTGTGAGGCGGACTTTGCCGACACCTCGGCGATCCTTTCGGGTTTCGAGGTCTTGCATGTCACGGTGTTCGATAGATTGTAAGTAGGCGTTCACCACGTCGGAGATGGGGCCATCTTTCGCGACCTTGCCATCTTGCAGAAAAATACCGCGTTTACAAATGGTTTGCATCAACCCCATGTTATGGCTGACGAACAACACAGTTCGCCCTTGATGTGCGACATCATCCATTTTGCCCAAACATTTCCGCTGGAAAGCGACATCGCCTACCGCGAGGACTTCGTCCACCAATAAAATTTCTGGTTCGAGATGGGCGGCGACCGAAAACGCCAGACGCACATACATACCGCTGGAATAATGTTTGACGGGGGTATCGATAAACCGATCAATTTCGGCAAAGGCCACGATCTCATCGAATTTCCGGTCAATTTCTGCTTTTTTCATCCCGAGGATGGCGCCGTTAAGAAAAATGTTTTCTCGCCCGGTCAGTTCGGGGTGAAAGCCTGTGCCCACCTCCAGCAGGGACCCCACCCGGCCATAGATATCTGCGTACCCGCGCGTGGGGTCGGTAATCCGGGAGAGGATTTTTAACAGGGTACTTTTTCCGGCCCCGTTGCGCCCGATGACCCCCACCGCTTCCCCGTGTTTGATCGCAAAGGTGACGGATTCTAACGCCCAGATGGTTTCGTTCAATTCAGCCGCACTTCTCGCCTCGCCCCGAATTAACTTCATGGCACGCCGGAAGGGGGCAGAGACCGCGTCAACAATTTGATCACCGAGTCTGTCGTAGGTCTTTTGCATCCCACCTATATGAAATTGTTTACCAAGGCTTTCAACATGTATCGCTAGATCACTCATGATTTACACCACATCCGCAAAATCTTTTTCCATACTGCGAAAATAATAGGCCCCGCTGACTAATAAAACGATCGCGGCCAGGGAGGAGACCAAAATGATCGGCCCGGGTGCGGTATCTGTCCCTAACAAAGCCCAACGAAAGCCTTCGACAACTCCTACCATGGGGTTCAGCCCATAAATCGTTTTCCAGGGTTCCGAGAGCAAACTGCTGGAGTAGGCAATGGGGGTGGCAAAGAGCCAGGCCTGGGTCAGGAAGGGCACCATATACCGGACATCGCGGAATTGTACATTCAGCGCAGAAAGCCACAGCCCGACGCCTAAGGAGGTGGTCAAAGCCAGGAGCAGGAACAGGGGGAGCCATAGGATATTCAGGGTCGGGAGCAACCCATAATAGAACATCATGCCCAGGAGCACGACAAACGCCAACGCAAAATCCACCAATCCTGCCAGGATGGTGGCAATGGGCATGGTCATCCTGGGGAAATAGATTTTTTTGAGCATATTGGCGTTTGAGATGAGGCTGTTCGAGCCGTTTACCAGGGCATTTGCAAAGAAGTTCCAGGGAACCAACGCCGCAAAACTAAAGATGGGATACGGCAAATCATCGGAAGGGACTTTGGCTAGGCGTCCAAAGAAGACGCTAAAGATCACCATTTGCAGGAAGGGTTGTAGGATGGCCCATGAAACGCCCAAAATGGTTTGTTTGAAACGGACTTTTAAGTCTCTCCAAACAAAGAAAAAGAGTAATTCTCGATACTCCCACAATTCCCGCAAGTTAAGGGAAATCCACCCTTTGGAAGGTTGGATGCGTATTTTCGTAAGGTCTGTTGATTGAGTAGTAATCATACTGAGGAATATTCAAGGGGAGTTAGCCGAACAAATAACGATAAGCGACGCGTAAAGGAGTCTGTTTCACAATCCACATGAATAACAGCGGTAAACCTAACCCGGCGGCGAATAATACAGGCACATAAATAATTTGATACCCTAATAAACTCGGAAACACGCGATACATAATCACCGCAACCACATAGATGGCAGGGATATTTGCCATGTACACCCCAAGCGATTTTGCCCCCAGGTCAGAAATTAATTTGGGATAGGGCAGGGAGGCATCTTCGAGGGATAGAATGAAGAGAATCGAGAATAAAATATAAAAGTTTCGGGACAAGCCAGAAAAAGAAGACCCGACGAAGTCCGCTTTTTGCCAGGCATCGCCATTGATCGAAAATGCTATGTAATATTCAGCTATCGAAAGCGCCAAAAAAGCCAGGGCGGCGATGAGTAATTTTCCTCTCGCTGAATTGATGCGGGGAGAAAAATCCTTTACATGTAAGCCAAACACCATCCCTAAAGGAAACCAAAAGGGCTGTTGCCCCAAAATCAACCACCGAGGAATATAGTTTAAGACGAAATCCTGTCCGGGGATTGCAATTCCTAGATCATTGGTGTAACGGAATAATTGGACGCCCAAATGCAGAATTGCGGCCAGCGTCAATAGTAATTTCCATCGATCTCGAGCCAATGGAACAAGAAAAGGAGAGATCAAATAAAATTGACACAGTAGGGGAACAAAATGATAAGGATTCAATATATCATCGAGTGTGGTCGGCCACTGGCGAAGAAGTACATAACGGATGACCGTCCAAATCGCAAATGGATACAACAGCACTTTCACCCGAGGCAACACCTGGCTCCAACTCACTTTAGCATCTTTTCCACGCGCCAAAAAAGAGATGAAAAATCCAGAGATAAACAAAAACGAAGGAACAGAAAACGTGGAAATCTGCCGAAAAATAATAATGAGATGGTAGGGAAGCGTTCCTAAAAGGCTGTAATTGGGAACATCCCCAGCGAGATACACATTGGTCCACTGAAACATGGCTTGCAAACCATAGGCGGTGGCATGTTGAAGTGGAATCATTAAAATAGCCAAACCATTAAGGTACAGGAGGCGTTTTGTCATGAATTGGACCTCTAAAGTGAAACTACAGTAACTACTCACTAGCTGTTTCCGAAAAAAAGGATAAAAATCAATCGATTGAAATTTCCCTTTGGGCAAACCTAATTTCTCAAGTCCGATTAACTCCGAAAAAAGGGATGGGCAGGAGATATCTGTCTCCCACCCATCCCTTTTTTCAAGAGTTTTTAATCCCTTTAAATTCTAGATTCCACAAAGGCTTTGATCACATTGACCGATTCGAAGTTTTCGGGGACAACTTCGTCGTCATTGACCGTCACGCCAAATTTTTCTTCCAAAAAAGCAATGAGCCGGAGAAGGGCCAGTGAATCGATCACACCTGAGCTAACTAAAGATTCATCAGGTGAAATTTTCGTACCACGGCTCCCGGATAATAATTCTTCGAGAATAAATTTCTCAATCGTTGCTTCAATATTCATAGTTTAGTCATCCTTTTCGTAGTAGTTGGTAACTACTCAGCCAGGGTAGAGATATTAGCCCCTTTTTCGGGAAGTTTCCTCTCGAAACCTGAGCAGTTACAAAAATTGGAGATCAAGCAGAAGCATCTCAAACGGCGTTCAGAAACACTGCCATGCTTAATTATAAAGGTGGCGCTTCTCTTTCAACAGCCAGGGTTCAAAAAAGGGAGGTGGAAAAACTCCACACTCCCTTCTTCGGCGCTTCTTAGAGAGTGTTTCTTAAGTAAATTTTCGCTATCGTTGGCCGTGCTGAAACCTGCCAAATTGAGAGATTTCGCCCGATTTTTGGGCGCGTTAGTCAAAAAAGTGCCATCGTTTGAGACACAAAAATACTTAAGAAACAGTCTCTTAGAGGCTCGCTCAATCCAGTTCTAACAGCTCGTTCAATTTCTGCATATCAGAAGTATCATCTACCCAAATGGGGGCGCGCTCCGCATGATAACGCGAACCAATCGGCATCGAGTAAATATCGGAATCGTACGTTCGTTCGCGTTTGAGCAACTTACGGAAGGCAATCACCGCTTCCGAGGGTTGCCCTTCGTAAATACGACCAGCAAAAATGTCGATCATTTGATCCACATAGCGGTTGTACACCAACATCGCAAACGCAAAGGGATGTTCCCAGAACCCGTCCAGGGCATCTTCCAAAACGTCAATCGCTTTTTCGACCTTAACCTGGTACTCCTCAAACGGATTTCCTTCCTTGGGGAGGGTTCCCTCCAGATATTGTTTCACGTAGGGAGCGGCAAGTTGGGCTTCCTTCATCGTCACGTACAACCCAAACGAGAAAATGGGATCCACAAAACGATGCGCGTCCCCAAAGCACATATACCCATCGCCACAGAACGCTTTTACCTGGTACGAATAATTCTTAATGACACGGGTCTCTTCAGTCAAGTTAACTTCCGGAATACGGCTGGTCAATTCAGGGTGAATGTTGTGCAACTCACGCACCAGGAAGTCATGTTTAGATTCCTGTTTCTCCGTAAAGTAACTGGCAGGAACCACGACCCCGACGCTGGTAACTTTGTCATCCAGCGGAATCCACCACGCCCAATGATATTTCTGCTTGTAGAAAATGAAGGTATTGCCATTTTGTTCGTCACGCGCTTCCCCATTGTCGCGAATCCCATCTTCGATCTGCGAAAAGATCGCGATTTGGCGGTCATAATTGCCCAGGTACTTCGGCCCAGTGACCCCTTTGGTAGCCAGAAAAGTCGCCTGTCCCGTAAAATCCAGGAGCATCTCGGCCTCGATCTGCATCATGCCACCATCGGCCAAACGCACACTGACTCCAACCACCTTTCCATCTTCATTCACGATAGGATCGGTGGCCTGACCGTGAACGAGTGTCGCACCGCGTTTCACCGCCTCGTTGAGCATCATCTGGTCAAAATCAGCCCGGCGAACCTGCCAGGTGGTTTGATCCATCAACTTCCCATCTTTTCGCGCCATGACGGGAAGAAACCACGGGTGTTTGCCAAAAACCTTCACCCCGTGTTTGACAGGGTGCTTGTTCTCGATCATGTCCATGCCCAGGCCGAGGTCGCGAAGAATGCCACCGCATTCTCCGGTCATTGACTCTCCAATATGATAACGGGGGAAAGTTTCTTTTTCGATGATGACCGGGGTAATCCCTTCGCGCAACAAATACATGGCCGCGGTTGAACCACCGGGGCCTCCACCAATGATTGCAACTTGTGTTTTCATGTCTTTCTCCTTGTTAATAATTTCAGAAACATTCTTATTTGCCCATGTATTATCTTGGACAATTAATCACAGTTATTCCTGGCTCAAATTCACATCTGGGCCAAAAGGGGACGATTCACTTTCCCTGTCGAGGTTTTGGGAAGTTCATCCAAAATCTCTATACTTTCAGGAACCATGTAATTGGGTAATTTTTGAGCGCAATAAGATTTCAAGTCATTGATCAAAAATCCATTCCTATCGTGTGGGACAATAAAAGCTTTCAGGCGGCTTCCGATCAACTCATCCGGAATGGCAATGACGGCGGCTTCTTTGATACTTCCATGTCCATAAAGCGCTGCTTCTACCTCACCCAGTTCGATCCGGTAACCACGGCTTTTGATCATGTGATCCCGACGGCCAACAAAAATCCAGTTTTTGCGATCTTCAGCTAACACGACCAGATCACCTGTTCGATAGGCTACTTCATCAAAATGGGGTTGAAGCGGATTGCGTACAAACCCTTTCGCGGTTTTCTCCGGGTCCCCCCAATATCCCTGGGCCACGCACGATCCCCGTGCCCAGAGTTCCCCTTCGACCCCAGGCTCGGTTACCCGTTCCCCAGTTTCATTTACGGCAAAGACTTCCATATTTTCACAGGCCATCCCAATCGGCACAGGTTCGGTTCTTTCATTTTCCAAATCTGTAGATTGCACCTTGTAATAGGTACAAACATTTGTTTCAGTCGGTCCATACAAGTTATAGTATTCTGCCTGAGGTACAGCTTCGACCAATTGCCGAAGGTATTTAATCGGGAAAACCTCGCCAGCAAACAAGATCAGGCGCATGGAACTGAGATCATGCTGTTTGAGTTTCCCATAATTGACCATCAGGGAAAAGATCGAAGGGACCATGTACGTGACCGTGATCTGCTCGTTTTGCAATAGCTTGACCAAATTGATCGGAAACACGGAGGCTTTTTCAGGGATTAAAACCAGCGTGCCTCCAGCCTTTAACGTGACAAAAATATCGAAGGTAGACAGATCAAAGTGCAAAGGGGCATGACTCGTTACTCGATCCCTGGATGTGATTTTTAACGTATCCGAACACCAATGGATGAAGGTGAAGATGGTTCGATGGGCAATCATGACTCCTTTCGGATCACCGGTAGAGCCAGAGGTGTACAAAATGTAAGCCAGATCAGTTTCGATCGTGCCATCATTTTCGAGGGAACGATTTTCAGTCTCTAAGACCTCTTTCCATTGAGTCCACCGAACAGCTTCGGGAAACGAAACAGGGACTTCTGCCCCTTCGTCGGTCAACACAATATTTTCCAGGGGAGTGCCATTTGTAAAAAACTCAGCCAGCACAGGTAACTTAGCCGTTGAAGTAATCACGACCCGCACATCACAATTACGCGTGATGTATGCCAGGCGCTTTGCGGGGGCGTTGGGATCTAAGGGAACATACACCCCACCCGCTTTCAGGATACCGAAAATCGCCAAAATCGAAGCGAGCGATTTATTCACATAAATGGCAACCCGATCCCCTCGTTTAACGCCCACCGACTTAAGGGTTTGCGCTAACTGATTGGTTAATGTATCCAACTCCTGGTAGGTTAAGCCATGGTTTTCAAACCGAATGGCTTCCTTGTCCGGGAATTGAATAGCGGATTCAAAGAGGAGATGTTGTAAAAGATATGCCATTGATATTTTAGGTGGGGAAAACTGGAGTAATTGTCTAAAAAGCAGATGAAATCGCAATAGGAAGATCAGGTCATAACAGAATAAAGGTTCGCATTTCAGATCATTTTGCAGGGATTGGAAGACTGTCCGTTTGCTGGCGGTATAACAAATTCAATAAGGGCAAAGTCATTAAATTTGTTACTAAAGCAACAACCACAAATATCGTAAACATAATAGGGGTAATGATTTCTAGTTGCAAACCAATTAAACCTACTACTAACACCAACAAACCACGTGTGTTCAACAACGAACCTAAAATCCCCACATCTTTCCAAGATAACCCGATCAATTTGCCAAATCCTGCCGCAAGAAACTTACCACCAACCGCGCCTAATAACATCAAGCCGATGCCAGGGAGACTCTCGATGGTTAAGAGTTTAAGATCTGTGGAAAAGCCTGAAACCGCAAAGAAAATTGGCAAAAGAAAAACAAGAGAGACATCGCGAACCCTGTCTGCTACACCCTTTCTAATCTTTGGATGGATGGGGAATATTACCCCCCACACAAACCCGCCTACGAGGGCTGTCAGACCTAACCATTGTGTAATGATGCCAAATAGCACCACCCCGAAAAAAGTCACGGCCATACCCGTTCCGTCAATAAAATCGCCAACCATTTTACTTAATAGAAACCGTCCCAGTAAGGGTCTGATGACAAACCAAGAACCAACCATAAAAACAAGTACGAGAATCAATTTTTGAGTTAGTTCATCAAACCCAGCCCCGCTAGCCATCGTTCCCGCAAACCCAATATAATTAAACATGAATATTGAAACGAATCCAGCAGTTGCAACGCCCAAAAGGCCCAGGGAAGTATTCAACTCACCTCTTTCCATAAGGATATGGGCCATCACCGGAAACGCTGTTACCGAAAGAGCAGAACCAAGAAACAATGCAAACGGCAATATTTCTGTGCCTGCGGCCCCTGCATAAAGAGAATTATGCAAGATATAAGCGATCGGAAAACCTAAAATTGCCGGAATGCCAACCGCTAAGAGAGCCAGAAACACTGCATGTTTAATCTTTGTTAAAGCTTTTTCGACATCAAAATCCAACCCTGCAATAAACATAAAAAAGATCAGCCCTAGGGTTGCCAATGCACTAATGATGGGGCGTGCTTCCAAAGGTGTAATCACTTGCGAAAGATTTTGACCAAGCAATGTAGGTCCGAGTAAAATTCCCGCTAATATTTCACCTACAACTCGAGGTTGTCCAATTTTCACCGTGATATTTCCAAGTATCCGAGCTAAGAGGATGATAACAGCAACATCAAACAATACATAAGCAGTAAGGGACTGACCCGAAAGATTTACGGGAGGGGTAAGCGTTTGTATCCACGTCAACATATTGTCATCCTTTGTGATACTGCTTTACAGCCCCATCATCCGGGCAATGATCACCCTTTGAATATCCGAAGTACCCGAGTAAATGATCCCGCCGATTGAATCGCGCAAATCACGTTCGACTTCAAATTCGGTCATGTAACCATACCCGCCATGCACACGAATCGCGTCCATACTGGATTGGACAAAACACTCACTTAAATAGAGTTTTGCAACTGCCGCTTCCATCACGGCGGATTTTCCGGATTTTTTCAACCACGCCACTTTGTAAAGGAGCAACCGCGCGGTTTCCAGACGAACTTTCATGTCTGCGATTCGGTTGGCAACGGCTTGAAATTTGCCGATTGGTTGGTTGAACTGGCGCCGGGTACGGGCATAACGCACACTCTCTTCCAGTTGGCGTTCCATGGCCCCGATATGGCTCGCTAAAATACTGCTCCGTTCCCATTCCATCGAACTGGCGAAAATACTGACCCCCGCGCCCTCTTTCCCGAGGCGGTTGCCCTCGGGCAGGAAACAATCCTGAAAAATTAATTCGCCCATGGGGGATGTACGCAAGCCCATTTTGTCCAGTTCGCGGCTAATGGTAAATCCAGGGGTTCCTTTGTCCACCAGAAAACCTGTTACGCCCGCAATACCCTTGGAGGGGTCTACGGTCGCAAAGACCACGGCCATGTCACAGATGGGGGCATTAGTCACGAACATTTTCGTGCCATTCAAAACGTATCCCCCATCCACGCGCTCGGCACGGGTACGAAGGCTGTAGGCGTCCGAGCCTGAATCGGGTTCGGACATCCCATGAGCACCGATCAATTCCCCACTGCACAAGCCAGGAAGGTATTTCTTCTTTTGTTCTTCAGTGCCAAATATTAGGATCGGCATTTGAACACTCCACAATTGAGCATTCATGGCAAAAATCAGCCCATTGTCGCGGCTTCCATACCCCAGGCCTTCCATGACGAGCATGGTGGTGATCACATCTTCATTAATGCCGCCAAATTCTTCCGGGATAGGCAGTCCGAGAATACCCATTTGGGCACATTTTCGCCAGTTCTCCAAAGAGATTTCACCCTGCCGATCGCGTTCTATCAGCCCTTCGTTGAGTTCCCTTTTAGCAAATTCAACGACATTATTTTTGAAAGCTAATTGTTCTTTTGACCATGAAAAATCCATATTTTTAATCTCCTTCAATGGTAACTACTCAGGGGTAATGCGGAGAATCTCCGAAAAAAAGAGAGGAAAGGGGGAAGGTCTTCCCCCTTTCCTTTCTTTTTTTCGGAACTTTCCACTCTAGGCTGAGTAATTACCTTCAATGATAATTTGTGATTCTACGGGAAATAAGGCTTTGTCATTGTGCTATGCTGCGCCTTATATCCAAAAAATCAGGAATAAACGAATAATGATATTTGACTGAATATCGCTATCCAGTGTTTTGCCACTTTAAGTCTTTTTCATATCCCCACTCGATTAAGAAATCACCAGCAAGTTCTTTAAACCTTTGGACATGCTCTGGTTTGAAATGATTTTTCCAATCCCCAGTGATGCCCTTACGAATGTGCGAAGTGGGAGCTTCGGTTCCAGGTTTACGTCCTTGTTGCCAAAATTTTCGACCTGCGGACATGCGCTGAAAATTTTTGCGCTGAACAATCAGTTTTAGAACAGGTTCTGGAACATCTACTTCCAAGCGGGAAAAAACAGAAGCCATGACCCGTTCTGTATCAGCGAGTAAGTGTTCATAACGCACGATCACGCTTTCAGGATAATTTGTCAGCCAACTTTTCGTTATGTTGGAATGTGCAATAACCCCAGGAAAGGTTTTGGGATCAAGCCCATTAATACAAGCCATTAATCCTTCGTCATTCGACATATTTTGCAATTGGGTTTGCCAGGCATGATTCGGCGTCCGACGAATGTGGAAGAGGCGAGAGACAACCTGATCACGAGGATCACGCATCGTCAAAATGAATCCAACCTCGTGCAACTTCAAAGCGTCCTTGAGGGGTTCTGTATAGTGATCATGTCCGTGAATCACATCCCCCGGTTTAACGGTTTCGTAACCCTGAAGATTATGTTGAAAATTACCGATCTTCCGATACCCTGGCACCGCCGCAACCATGGACACCGTCCAGGTTGTCCCGGAGCGTGGTGCGCCATTCACCAAAATGATATGCTTACGTTTCCCTTGAGATGAAGCACGTATGCGATACATTGTTTTGAGAAAATGATAGTTGAGTTCACCAAACAAATAACTCCAGTACATACCAGCCTCCGTGATGACTATTGATTCGTCATCGTTGAAAGATTATGCGGAGAATCCCTATTTTATTTCTGGGTAATGTTTGGTCGTGCTCCATTTTTTGAGGCACGACGTTTTCTCAGGATTTCTTTTTATGGCGTGGCTACATGGGCCTGAGGGCTTTGAAAGTGTTCTAGAGTCTCCTAGATGTGCAAACTTGAAAACTGTAATCACTCACGCTTAATGAGCCGCAACAAAAACTTAAGCTCTACCGTTTTCAGGGTTATTGTTCTAACCCAAGTGCGGCGGCAGTTTCTGGATTTTCGAGCAGTGCCCGGTACAGGTTATCAGCAATCAGTTGATGACCGTTGCCATTGGGGTGTAAATCCCACTCTGCGACAGTGATGGAGGGGATATCCTGTCCATCATAAATCTTCGACAAATCCAGGGTAATGAAACCCGCCTCTTCCGCCATTTGGGTGAAAGTGCCCTGTGCATCTGGAGAGTCGGAGACTTCGAGGGTGGGCATAAACACCCAGACGGGAAGAATGCCATTCTCTTCACAAAGCGTGGCAACTTGTTGGTAGGTCCACTCAAGCAACTCCCCACCATATGGGGTGAGCAGTTTCTCTATCTCTTCCTGAGACTGTGTGGAACTGATCCCTACCTCTTGAATGAGGTCTGTGAGGTATGGATACGGGATGTCCGAGCCAATCCGAATACGATTGGCGAAATTTCGGACAATGATCGTTTCTTCCAACTGGTGAGCAAAGTAGAACAACGCATCGGGCTTGAATGATAAAGCCGTTTCTTCAAAGACATACAATTCTTGCATGGCTGAATGACCGGCAACGGCGAAATTCAAGATTTCATATTGGTCGAATTTTTTCCCGCTATATTGCTCATTCAAGCGGTCTTCTAAGACCCATTCAAACACCTCGTCATCCGCGGCCCCGGACCCCATCACAAAAGATGGCCCCACCAAAGCGATGCGATACGTGTTGGGTGCGGCGACAAGTTCATATTCCTTATCGCGCATCCCCCATTGATTGGTCGTGAACTGTTCTCCGTGAAATTGAAGGCTGGCGGAGGGATTCAGTTCAACCAGGCGAAAATCCTGGGTTACATGAGCCGCGTCAGTCTCGTGGAGTAAGGGCCAATCCGTGGGCCGTTTGGAGTACACATCCCACAGTTCACTATTGAAGCGATTCACTCCGATCAGGTCTTCGTAGTACCCCCGTAAAAGCATGTTTGCATCCCGGTCGCTGAGACGAGAGGTGGTCAGGTCTGAGAATAATTCTTCCGGTTTGCCACCGATACGGTTGTACACAGCGGGATTTCCCAGCAAAAAGATGCCGAGGATAAACGCGCTATTGATAAGAATGGGACGCAGATAATGTTGAGGCTGTTTGGTTGCGGGGGTGGCAACCAGGTATTTTTTGTAATACCAATTCAGGCCAATGAAGACGACGGTCAGCCCGGCATAAGAGAGGACCAACATCAGGAAATTGAGTGGCTTTAGCCCCAGTGCCCAGAGGCCGAGCCAATCCTTTAGCGTAGGGCTAGTCCACATTGTCCATAAAAAGGTCAAAAACGACATGGTTGCCATATTTTTCACCCCTAAAACGACGAGTTCTTTGTTCGTGATGGCGCGCGTACCCAGCGTTCTAACGCGCCCCTGTTTGGTTTCGCGTAAGGTGTTAAAAATCACCAACAGCGCCAGAATCACCCAAAACACCACATCCGTTGTGGTAAACAGAAACGATCCGCGGAGCCAAAACCACTGATAGGCATGGAAGAACCAGGTGGCAATGAACACATAGATAGTGGTCAAAACCAGCGCGGGCGTGCCGGTAATTCCGCGTTTTGTAAAAAAGTGGTAGGAAGGATAATAGAAAATCTTTTGCATGTAATCCTTCCAGTAGATATTTACCCGCCGCCATAAGTCGTTGTAATTGGATGACAAAAAGTAGCGATCATTGGTTTGCGGTAGGTTAAACCCGAACAAGTGAAGCAACCCAATGATCAAATGGAATTGCCCGGACACCTGCAAGTAAAGCAGAAAACTTGAATACGCAAACCACACCAAATCAAACCCCGTTGTGACTTCGTCCGGGGCAATGGCCACGTAATAGTACACTGCCCGATACAGGATCAATTGCACCACCCCACGATAAATCCAGTTCACCCCGGTTTGGTAAATACGATGTTGTTCGTCGTTGTAATACGTCCGCACAAAGGTGTTATGGTCCACCACCGGAAAAAAGGGGAAGACGACATTGGGGAGCAGAAAGAAGTACGAAAGCGTACTCCAAAAATTCATTGGCTTTTTGCTATGTTTGAGGTCGTACACATAGATCATCATGCGGAACATGAAGAGGGAACTCAGAATCGGCCAGATCACCACTGGCACGGTCGGGAATAATCCCGCTCTGGAAACCGCCAGGATTCCGATGGCCACCACCAAAAGCACCATCCGTAACCAAAAAGGAATGGGGAGATGCACGAGGCCGATCAGGGCCAGCCCCACGCCCACAATCCAAACACCATTCGTGAACCCTAAAATCCCCACCAGGGCGGCCAGGGAGAGAAACAGAAAATAAGGCAACCGGTGTTGCGCGGGAAGAAAATAGTGGAGGATAAAGCCGTAAAAAGTGACTTGCAGTATGTTGACATAAAAGGCTTGATTCTCAAGCTTAAATTCACGCACCAGAACGATCAACAAGCCAAATTGGAGCACCAGGCCGAAAAATTGAAACACGACCTGACGTTCCACTTTTAAAAGCGCGCGAAAACTTTCTAAATAACTTTGACCGGGTTGCGTCACAGAAACCACTTTAATCAGCACAAAGCCAAACGCGACAATCGCCAGCAGAAGATATTTATTGACAGCTTCCGCCAAATTCCCAAGGACAAAAAGGTCGGCGGCAATTGCCACCCCAACCGCCCCAACCGCCAACAGAAACCACTCAATGATCTGCCGTTGTTGAAGGGTTGGGAAAAGCACTATCCCCGATAAGAAAATCACCAGGCCGCCCATTGCCAGGAAGAGCTGATTGGTCCCAAAACCACTTCCGCCGCTTATGCCAAGCATATTCGCGCCGAAAGCCACGGCCAACAGTCCAAAGCCAAAGACAGCCAGGAGAATAGGAAATAGTTTTTGTGTCATTCCAATGGTTTGATCTTGTCTCATGTTTTTTCCTTTCGAGTTATTCAGTCCCAGTCTCCCCGCATGAAGTAGACAGCCTATCCGTATTTAGGCCATGCTCCCAGACATCACCCCAAGCCCCTGCCGAAACAGTTCAGCGCCGAAAGAGGCTCGTCAAAATTACTCCCCCAGTGTAGTCCCGAAAAAAGGATGTATGGGGACGTACATCTCCACACATCCTTTTTGATCAGGCATCCATTCTACTAGTCCGTCAACCCTGAAGTTTGCGTTTGTAGTGACGACTTCAGTCGTTGTCTTGAGCGGTTGAAACCGCTACTACGAACCTAAAAATGATCTTTGACAATCCACTACGCTTGATCACCACCTAACCTGCAAAAACCACAGGGTTAAGGTGTTACGTCAGGAAACTAAGCGCTTAAGTTCTTGATAATTCACTTTATCCGTGGAGGTTTTCGGAAGCACTTCCAGAAATTTAAACAGGTCCGGCACCATATAACTAGGAAGATTCTCGTTACAAAAACGCTTTAATTGCACCAAGGAGGGTTTCTCTTCACAACTCAAGAAAGCGAAGATTCTCACGCCGTTTTCGTCATCCTGTGTCGCAATCACCGCCGCTTCTTTAACGGCGGGATGTTTGTACAACCCTGATTCAATTTCGCCAAGTTCCACGCGATACCCTCGCTTTTTGACCATTCGGTCGCGGCGGCTGATATAGGTATAAACACCCTCCGCTTCTTCGACCACGATATCGCCCGTTTTATACCATCTTCGCTCAGCGGCATCGGTCCAAAAGGCGTTGGCTGTGCGTTCCGGCAAATTCCAGTATCCTTCCATCATGCCAGGGCTTGAACCGCACAACTCACCTTCGGCACCTTTTGCGACCTCGTTGCCCATTTCGTCCAAGACCTTGATCTCATAATGAGAGCAGGCAAAACCGATAGGGAAAGGTTGGGTCTGTTCATCGGGGATTTCAGAGGGAATGGGGAAATAGGTACACACATTCGTCTCTGTCGGCCCATAGAGATTGAAATAAGCCGGTTTTGGAAGCAAAGTCTGCGTGCGGCGTAAGTGCTTAATCGGAAAGACCTCTCCAGCAAATAGCACAATCCGAAGCGCAGAAAAATCATATCGTTCCATTCTTCCAAATTGGGCTAAAAAGCTCAGGATAGAAGGAGTTGAATACCAGATAGTGATTTTTGCATCTGCGATTAGCGGGGCCAAGCGGACGGGGTCTTTCCCAATTTCTTCTGAAACCAACACCACCGCCGCCCCATGTTTGAGCGGGACGTAGATATCTAAAATGGAAAGATCAAAATGGAACGGCGCATGGGACGAAAAACGATCCTCATGGCTGGGCGCAAACACTTCCGAACACCAATCGACAAAACTAATGGCGGCCCGATGGGTCAGCATGACCCCTTTCGGTTTTCCGGTGGATCCGGAAGTGTACAGGATATAGGCCAGATCATTTGCTTCCGGCTGAACCGTTGCGACAGAGGGGGCTGGCTCAAGCATCGCTGTAAGCGCCTTTTCCAGATAAAGCCCCGCCCCCGTTGCGTCGAGGGCAATCAAGTGGGGAGTCGCTCCCATCTGATCGAATTCTGCTTGAAGCCCTTCGACAAAACCCGCTTCGACAATCGCGACTTTCACGCCACAATCATTCAAGATGTAGGCATTGCGCGCGGCAGGGGCAGTGGGATCAACCGGCACATACGCCGCTCCGGTTTTTAAGATACCCATGATCGAAGCCAATGAATCGATGGATTTATGCAAATAAATCCCGACCCGATCCCCGCGCCGCACCCCTAGCGCCACCAACCGATCCCGCAAGCGATCAGAAAGCGCGGCCAGGTTGGCATAGGTTATCGTCCCCACGCCGGGTTCTTCGGAGGCAATCCGGTCAGGGAAAACCTGACTGGATTGGTCAAGGAACTGGAACAATCCTGCTTTTGAGAGCATCCAGATGTCTCCTACAGTTTGGAGTGAACCAATTTGGCAATTTCGGTGAGCGAATCGAAATATTCAGTACCCATTTCGTGTGGCTCGACCTGCACGCCAAACTGCTCTTCGATGAATGTCACCAACCGCAACGTGGCCAGTGAGTCCAGAATGCCACCACTCATCAAAGGCGTGGACGCAGTGAGTTCATTCGGGTCTTCTCCTGGTAAAAATTCAGCAAGAATATAGGTTTTGAGAGAAGCCAGAATACCGTCAAGATTTTTTTCGTTCATAATATTTCTATGTCCTTTCTTCAAAAAATGAAGTGTCTAAGAATAAAGGCTCAAGCCATTTGCGTGGGATATGTTCAAACTCCACGAAAACAGAAGCGCCATAAAAAACTGGTTGAGGGAGAATGCGCCAAAGGTGTCTCAAAGAATTTGGAAGTTTTGGCTACCAAACATGATGCGCCGGTCATGAAGCATTTCTATTTGCTAATTTGCTAAACAGCACAAAGGCTACCACAATCATAAGGCCAGCGGCGGCAAACCCAACCACCGGGCCGAGTAGATTACTGTCGAGCGTGGACGTGGCTGGAGGACGTTCGGAAACCTGGGTTGCGGCGGCTTCCGGGGTCGCGGTCGGGGTGGCGTCTACGGCGGGGGGAACTGTACCCGCGAGGGTAGGGACAGGCACGGGCGTGGCAACAACGATGGCAGGAGTCTGATCCAACGTGCGGCGGGTAAAAATAATATCATTATCCAGCGCCAGGGGATCAAGTTTTTGATTAGCAATCAAGACGCCAAGTTCGCCGTTGGAGGTAATGCTGGCTTCCAAGCGGGGTAGCCCCTCGAGCGACATCCCTGAAACCAGGATGGTACGATCTTCTTTCAGCCATTGGCGCCCTTCCCAAATCCATTCTTGTAAAACGACCCCGTTTTTATCATCTTCGATTAATTGAATGAGATGCAGACGGCCTGAACTATCCAAAACGACATCGGACACTTGCGGGCCGGGTGCGAAATCGGAAAAGTTGATGGGCTCGGTCCAGGTTTGTCCGCCATCGAGGGAGGTTTCCAGAAAAGTGACGGAGATATTGTCTTTTTCTTCCTGCCACACGCGATAGGTGACGTCGCCCAGGCTCTCCAGCCAACTTGTGGTAATTTCCGAGTATGCCACTTCTTCGGCTACGGACCAGGTTTGCCCATGATCTTCCGAGTATGAATAGAGCAGGGCGCGCGGGTCAATGCCCCCTGGGGGAGGAAAGCGCCAAAACAGGACTTGAAGATGCCCGGCAGAGGTGAGGCTTAATAACGTATTGCCGAGGGTTTCCCATCCCGACGTGATCCCGTCTACGATTTGGGTGACCTCGCTCCACGTTTGTCCGCCATCGGTGGAGCGCGTGAGATAGACGCCTCGATTTTCGTTGATCGGAATGGTGTAGGCGACAAAAAGTTCTCCATCGTCCTTGACGACGATAGAGGGGGAGGCACCCACGGCTCTTGGCATCGGCAGAAGGATGGGAGTCGCCCATTCCGAGGGATTTCCTGCGAGATTGGCGTTTGCCCAACTGAAATAAATCTCCCCGACCTGGCCGCCGCTCCACACGACAAATAATTTACCCGCACGATCAATGGCCGTTACGAGATTTTCCGCATGACCCAAAGGCGGCGAGAGGATGGGCACAATGTAGGACCAATGTTCGTCACTCCAACGGGCATAATAGAGTTCTGTCGTGCCTTGCACATCCGGCGTGGTTTGCGCCCAAACCGCGTGGAATTGCCCTTCCTGGTCAGCGGTCATAGAAAGAGAGGTGATTTGTCTGTCCGTCGTAAAAAGAGACGCGGGTTGGCCCCAACTAGACGCGACAGAGAACCATGCCGAAAGCTCCTCTACATGACGACTTGTCACCCAGATATCGCCCCCGGAGTTGGTGTCGCACCCAATGGTTAAAAGTTCGTTTGCCGTGCCCACGAGAAGGTGCAGACATTCCAATTGGAGGGCTTCTAACGTGTCGGGATCGACAAAATTCGATAATTCCTGCTGAAGTTGTGGGTCGCTCCAGGTGGTACCATCCCAGGCCAGCAAATAGTTGAGATTCAATAAACTGGTTTGTAAAAGGGTAAATTGGCCCGGAGAGGTCACAAGTTGATTGTTTTCCGGGCAGATAGGAAACTTCGATAACATCGTTTGCGGAGCGCTGATCGCCTCGCCCGTTAGGGCAAAGGTTTGGTAATACTGTCGGCAATTGGTGTCGGATAATCTTTCCTGCCAGAGAACCAACAATTGCGTCTCTACAAGGGTAAACCCGACCGCATGGGGGGCCGCCGAGGCGGACTCTGGCCCGCGAAGTTCGAGGGGAGCGTTCCAAGTCTCCCCATTATCTCCGGAGCGGGCCATGAACATTTGTTTTCTTGGGCGGTTATCCCACAGCACATACAAAGAGGGTTGTGCCGGGTCGTTGGGCGAGAAAAGCAAATCGAGTTTGATTTCTTCGGCGGATAACTGTCTCAGATATGTAGATTGATATAACAAAACCGGTTTAAGCCAGGTGGCCCCATCGGACACGCTTCGTTGAAAGTACACGCCTGCCGGGGTTTCGACGGTACCCAAATTGCGAACATAACTCACATTCAGTTGGTTTTCCGCATCCAACACCACATCAAAGGCGATGACCGAGGTATCCATTAAGCGTGACCCGGACCAAGTAGTTGTCCCAAACGTATCCACCTTTGTACGACTGTAATAGAACCCATTTTCCTCGCCAATCCAAAAGGCGTGAACGGTGCCGGCGGGATCCACAAGCAAAAAAGGCACAAACGTGCCAAAGGGAAAGGCTACCGCCTGGGGCAAGGACCATTCATCGCCTGTCCGCCTGGCATAAACAGGCCCGTCAAATTCATCCTGCCACACGGCCAAGACAGTGCCATCCGGGGCAACGGCCACGGAAGGGGTATCCGCGGAACCAGATTGAGAAAGATTGACAGGGGAGGACCAGGTTGGATCGTTTTCTTGCGCCAGGGCCATTTGGTACAACCCGAATACAAGCAGAAACGCCAACATGATCCCCCCGATCAATATTCTTCTAAAAAAAGAGGGGTTAATTGCCACTCCTCACTCCCAAATTTGTCGCTAACTTTGATGATCCACCCGCTTCCGACTCGCCTGAGGCCCAACTGAGATGTTGAAGCCCCACACTGATCGCGGACCGAATCGTGGACCAGTCCGAAACCAGCATTTTCAGGTACGTGAAGATCGGCCCTGGGCGGAAAGCCCACTCGCGAAACGCCCGTTTTTGCCAATAGAGTAACCGTTCTGCGCGCAGGTTGGGGTAATCCAAAACGGTGCCTTTATCCATATCGACCTGTTCCCAGCGCGTGCCAGGGCGGAACCAGCCATTTTCGACCACTTCAAAAAAGAATGGGGTGCCGGGATAAGGGGCGGCCACATGGAAGAGGGCAATGTCCAACGGCAGTTTCTTCGCAAAGTCTATCGTTTGCCGGATGGTTTCTTCGGTTTCGCCTGGAAGCCCGATGATGAAGTAGCCCCAATTCATGATGCCGGCTTTTTTGGCCCATTTCAACGCCCGTTCGGCTTTGTCAGGATCAGCGCCTTTGTGGGCGTGTTTGAGAATTTTTTCGTTTCCGCTTTCGATGCCCCACGAAATCAGCCAGTTTCCGGCCTTTCCCATGAGTTGAAGCATTTCTTCGTCCACATAGTCCACACGGCTATTGCACGTCCACTTCAGATTGATTTTTTCGTCAATCATACGTTTGCAAAGCTCAACCACCTGTTCGCGATTCACGGTGAACAGGTCTGAGTACATGTGAATGTTATTTAACCCTAGTTTTTTCAACTTCCACAGTTCGGCCATGATCAATTCCGGGGAGCGTAAGCGTGTGGAAAACTGGTAACTCACATGCTTAATACAATAGGTACACCCTGCCGGACACCCACGACTGCTCACGATGAACGTGAAGGGGCCTTTGATCAGGGGCATCCGATAGGACTTGAACGGCAGTAATTCGTGCATGGGAATGGGTAAATCATTCAGGTCTTTGATGAAGGGGCGCGGGAAATTTACAATAATTTCGTTGCCGTCGCGCCACGCCAGACCTTTGATCCCATACATATCCACGGAACCATCTTCGCGGATGGAAGGTTTATACAACGGATCATGTTCGCTGAATAATTTCAGAATTTCGGGAGAACGCTCAGAAAATTTGTTTTCCAAATGATCGAGTAAATCCCGGATGGTTAAATCGGGTTCGCCAACCAGGACAAAATCCAGAGAGGGGTAGGGTCTCAAAGATTCTCGTGGAATAGGCGTCACATGCGTGCCAAAAGCAATGGTTTTTGCACCTCGTGCTTTGGCAAGGAAACACCCGTAAATATCATTTTCCAGGGTGGGGGCGGTCACCTGGGTCATGTAATATTTGGGCTGGTATTTGTCTAATAATTTTGAAAATTCAGGCCATCCCATTTGTTCGGCATTGGCATCGATGATTTTCACTTTATAGGCGGGGTGAAGCAGGGCCGCCATCTGCGCCAAAGAGACCTGAGGCCAAATCATGTTTTCACGTGTACGGCGCCCAACCCGGTGTTGCGTTCTGATCCAGTACCCTCCGTCGGGCGTGGGGGGATTAACCAATAAGATATCAACGGCCTCAGCCGGACGCGCTTCGCTCAACAAGCCCTGGCGGACGATTTCATCCGCGGTGGGGAAGTTCGCCATCCGCAATTTAGGAACACGACGTGTGCCCAAGTTTTCTTTTTGTAAGTCGAAAGTTTCTTCTGCCATAGTTTCACCTCGTGTCGAGACGAAATATTCGTCTCGACTAATTTGAGATCAGTTCGAAAAATTCACGAAAAAGGGCTGGGCGAGGGCACACGTGCCCCTGTCCAGCCCTTTTCGTAAGTTAGCCAGGGCTTTATGCAAGCCCTAAATCTTTTTTCGTTAACTCATCGCGTTGATTCAATTCTTCTAGCACACGCATCAACACCCAGTAGATGATCAATTGTATGCCAACCAGGATAAAAAGGGCACTACCCAGGAAGTACAACCACAATCGTTCAATCCCCCAACCTTGAATCCCCAAGCCCATGGTAATCAAGGCAATGATAGCACCTACAATAGTAATGACCGTGCCGCCCCACCCAAAATGGTGATCTAAGGAGGGGTTTAACAAAGGGCGTCCAAATAATCCCTGGCGAATAGGTTTTTTATAAAATAAAGACACCAGGTAATTAAAAGTGGTTCCTAAGGCAAAAACGCTTACCCCTGTAATTCCTGACACGACGGCGGCAAACACAGCCGCAATCCCCCATGGGGTGAGCGAGGTAACGCCACTCAGCCGCATGAGAATGAGATATAAGCCTACAAGCACGGTAAAGGCGACACCGCCCAAGCCGAGTAACCCAAGAATTCGCACGGGATTATAGGTTAAAGCCGTCCAAATGATGGATTGTAAAAAGATGGACCCGTCCCGAACGACGCTCAATTTAGACCGTCCGACACGCTCGCTGTATGGGATGGGAACTTCAACCATTTTGATGCCTTCGTGAATGGCGCGGGTGCTCATCACGGGTGTGAGGTTGAGGCCATCTGGCAAAGGGTAAATGCGATCCAAAATTTCACGTTTAAAGACGCGCATCCCACTGGCACTGTCTGAGACACGCTGACGCCCCACAATGGATAATAAATTGGCAAAAAAGAGGTTGCCCACGCGCCGTGTCAAGGGCATTTTACTTTCCACCCCAGCCATCCGTGAGCCAATGACTAACTCGCCGCCATTTAAAGCTTCTGTACACAGTTGGGGAAAATATTCGGGGGGGTACGTGCCATCGGCATCCAGGAACCCGATCAGTTCCCCTTCGGCTTGGGAAAAACCTGTTTTCAGGGCCGCACCATACCCTTTGTTTTTCGGGTGCCGGATTAAACGGACCCCTTCGATCTGACTGGTGACTTCGGCGGTTTTGTCTCGCGAGCCATCATCAACTACAAGAAGTTCTAAACGACTAATCCCTGATTTTGCCAAGGCACTTTTGACGGCTAATACGCGATGAGCAATATCAGCAATGCCTCCTTCTTCGTTATAAGCGGGGATAACTACGGATAAAGTGGTCACAAGCAATACTCCATAACTTAAAAATAGTGCAATTACTCACAGAACATACAGAGAATCCCGAAAAAAAGGATGGAAGGGGGATGTACATCCCCCTTCCATCCTTTTTTTCGAAACTTTCTACTCGTGGTGAGTAGTTACAAAACGGTAGCACCTTAAAAATAAACGGTTTGATTTTTGGGTGTAATCGGAGGCTCGATAATTTCTCGAATAATTTTTGCAGGAACGCCTGCCACAACGGTGTGGGGGAGAACGTCTGCGGTTACCACAGCGCCTGCGGCGATGACGGCGCCTTTTCCAAGGCGAACCCCGTCCGTGATAATGGCGCTCGCCCCAATCCACACATCATCTTCAATCACAATACCCTTCGCGGTAATGCCTTGCTCTACAAAGGGACGGGTGGGATCATCAAAAACATGATTCACCGCGATGATTTGGGTAAATGGCGAGGTATAAACCCGGTCGCCGATGGTCACGCCCCCCTGTCCTCGGATCACGGTATATTCTCCAACAAGACTGTCAGTCCCGATCTTGATCCCGGAATGGGGCAGACCTCGAAAGTTGTAGACATGCAGGACGGCCCCATGCATCACAATACTTCTCGCGCCGATCTCGATCCCTTGCGGGCAGGCATGGAGATAGGTGCCTTGATCTAAATACACGCCATTGCCTAGACGAATATGGTCAGCAAACCGGAGGCGCACCCCATTCTCAATCGCCGCCAATCCATTCATGTTCAGAATCAACCGGTAAACAAACGCCCGAAGGCCAATGCCCACGATGGTAGGAATCCATCCAAACAGCAGATAAAGGGTTTGTTCTAACACGTATCGGCCCAGGCTACTGGCCTGCCGACTGAGATATAATTTAAGCTGTTCCATTTTTACTCCCCTGTAAAATTCTTGAGGGTCTTCCAGGATTAAGGGGCTCAACCTGCATTTCCCACCCACAACGGGAGAGCCAATTTTGTTTAATGGATTGATCTATGTTGCATCCTGCTATTTTTCTTGATCGTGATGGCGTCATTATTGAAAATTGTCCAAATTATGTGCGCACCTGGGAGGATGTTCAGCTATTTGAACAGGCGCTCACAGCTTTGGCGAAGATAAAGCGTAGTCCTTATAAAATTGTGATTGTGACTAATCAATCGGCCATTGGTCGTGGGCTGATCACGTTGGCGCAGGCTCATGCCATCAATGCCCGTTTGGTGAAAACCATTGTGGATGCCGGTGGACGTGTAGATGGCGTCTATCTGTGCCCGCATCAACCGTCGGATCAATGTACATGCCGAAAACCGCAACCCGGTCTCTTGCAACAAGCCGCCCAAGATTTGGGGGTGGATGTAGGGCGTTCTTTAATGATAGGCGATGCCCTCAGCGATTTGTTGGCTGGGAAATTGGCCGGGGTGCCTAAAGTAGCATTGGTGCGGACAGGCCGTGGCTCTGCCCAAGTTCAATTACCTGTGCCCCAAGAGTTAGGGGATTTTTCTGTGTACGAGACCTTAGAAGAGGCGCTAACACATCTCGTACCGGGGTAGATTAAGCCGATAAGCACGCCTGCGATTATTTTGCGACGGATGAGGTCTCAAGACCTGAAATCTGTTCGCTCGAATATACCTTTTCCCTTAAGACTTTACAAATCAGATGCTCCAACATCAAGTGAATATCTTCGACATGTTCAATGCAATGACTTGGAACATGGAGATGAATCTTGGCGAGATCCCCTAGTTTTCCCCCGGAAAATCCGGTAAAGCCAATTGTGATGGCCTGCATTTCGTTGGCACATTGAATGGCTTTGAGCACATTGGGGGAATTACCACTGGTCGAGATGCCGATCACAAGATCATCGGGTTCAAGAAAACTCACCATTTGCTGAACGAAGACATTTTCATAACCTTCGTCATTGGCGTAGGCGGAAAGGATGGCCATATTGTCCGCCAGACCAATGACGCGATAATTCGGCCATTCCGGGTGACGGGTATTTTTTGCTAAATCACATACAAAGTGAGAAGCGGTCGAGGCACTCCCACCATTGCCCATGATAAATATTTGCCGTTTTTCCAGGCGCGCCTGATGCATCAATGCAATGATTTCATTGATCACATCATGTGGCAGTTGATCGAGCGTGCCTTTCAAATCAGAAAGATAGGATTGGATCGGTGTTGCATTCAAGTGCATGAGGTTATCACCTATAAGCTTTTGCGATACGCTCTATCGCGAATAATTAAAAATAACTTTTGAGCCATTAGCCTCCAGGCGAAAATGCAACTCATGCAAATCGCTGAGGGCCGCGCGCAAATGATCCTGTTTTTCGGGTTTGCAATAAAACATGAGAAAACCACCCCCGCCAGCCCCGGTCACTTTCCCCCCCATCGCCCCCGCGGAGATGCCTTTCTTATACATGTCGTCAATGGCAGAATTACTGATGCTGGTCGCTAATTGTTTTTTTAATTGCCAGCTTTCGTGCAATAATTCCCCAATGGCATCTACATCCCCATCCAATAAATTTTTTTTCGCATCGTAGGCGATGCGTTTCATTTCATTCAAAATCGTTTTCCGATCCTGAATGTTCTTTTTTTGTTCCTTCAAAATGGTGTCAGCCTGTCGCGTGGTCCCTGTATAGAACAACAACAAACTTTCTTCCAAACGTCGGCGGCTATCCGTACTTAATGCTAATTTTTCAGTTTGAACCTGCCCACTCTTTTTAAACTCCATAAAGCGGAGGCCCCCAAATGCGGCAATATACTGATCCTGAACGCCGATGGGTTTGCCCAGTCGATCAATTTCGATTTCGCAGGCTTGTTTGGCAAGACATTCCGCAGAAATCATCTCGCCCTGGAGGGTGTACATCGCGTGTAAGGCTCCTACGGCCACCGTACTTGAAGAACCTAACCCAGACCCTTCGGAAGGAATATCTCCCATCGTCGTAATTTCGACCCCTTCTTCAATATCCGTGATATACAACGCCTCACGGATCAGTTCATGATCAATTTCCGACACCTGGTCAACCATCTCGGTGCGGGTATAGCCTACGCGCAGTTTTTTATCAAACCGTTTTTTGATGGTAACAAAGATATATTTGTCAATCGCTGAACTTAATACACATCCCCCATGTTCACGATAGTAAGAGGGGAAATCGGTGCCTCCCCCAAAAAAGCTAATCCGTAAGGGCGTTTGGACGACAATCATAATTATTTTGTACGCAAGCGCTAATAAGCGCCAGTGCCTTTAAAAACCACAGGAATTGTTTGGAATAAAATTTGCAGGTCAAGCCAGATGCTCCAATTGCGAATATAGTACATATCTAAGTTGACGCGCTCTTTATAGGTCAGGTCAGAACGACCGCTCACCTGCCAAAGTCCTGTAATGCCAGGATGGACAGTGAGCAAGTTAATATCCCACTTGCTGTATTTTTTCATCTCATCAGGTGCAATAATCCGAGGCCCCACAAGTGACATATCGCGTTTGAGGACATTTAGCAGTTGTGGTAATTCATCCAGGCTGGTCTTCCGCAAAAAACGTCCGATTTTCGTAATCCGGGGATCGTCTTTCAATTTATGGTTCTGTTCCAATTCTGCCTTGAGTTCAGGATGTCTCGCGAGAATTTCATCTCCGTTCACGTGCATGGTACGAAACTTAAAGGCATCGAATTGTTCCCCATTGACCCCCATCACCCGACGGCGATAAATGGCCGGTCCAGGTGAGTCCAATTTAATGGCAATAATCAAAAAAATAAAAAATGGCGAGATCAAGAGCAATCCGGGAATGGTAATCAGATAATCCAACATCGCCTTAAGAAACACATCCATCCCCGTCAGTCTGACCTGGTTAATCGAAAACATGGGCACGGAACCAATTTCTTGAACGGTCAGGCCAGTGGTAATAATTTCATACAAACCCGAAGAAAGGCGGACATTAACGTTGCTCGAGATGCCATATTTTTGAAAAATTTCCATCACCTTATCCCGGGTCGAGATGGCACTACTCGCCAGGATCACTTCTTCAATTTTATATTTTTCAATCACCTCATCAATCTGTTCCAGATTCCCCAAAATCGTCAGGTCTTCGTAGACCAGGCGACCAACCGGAAATTTTTTATCAATAAAGCCAAGGATCGTGACCCCTGAACTTAACCGATGTTGGAATTGAACCGCCAGCGAAATACCTTCATTATTCGCCCCCACAATAATTGCATTGGATAGGAAAAACCCCCGCTCACGCATCATATAAACCAACCGCCGCAGGGAAAACCGTCCTAACGTGGGCAATAAAAAGACCAACCCCCAGGCAACAAATAGCCAACCACGCGATAAAACGAAATTGGGCCACACAAAGCTAAAGGCGATAATCAGTAACATCCCCAACGCCGCGGAGTTAAACATCATTGAATACTCTTGGGTCCCGACAAGCAGCTTTTTTCGATCATACGCTCCTGCCGTGCCCAAAATCATCAACCACAATGGAATCAAGATCATGACAAGGCGTTGATAAAATGGAATAGAATCATAGGCACCTGGCTGGAAAAACTCTAGATCAAGCTCGAAACGAATAAAATACGCGAGCCGAAAAGCTAACCCGATCAAAAAAAAGTCGTTTAACAATAAAACAACAGTGAGAATGCGCCATTGCAAATGACTCGGGATAATTTTTAAGCTCTCAAAGTATTCGGATTTAAAGGGAGATTGAATCACGATCTGCTTCATAAGGTTATATTTCGTACAAAATAAATCCAAAAATAAAATAGGCGTGCTCCGCCCCACCGACATCAGACAATGTCGGTTCAGAAAATTTATTCATATTCCTCCAAATTTAAATTTCTTTTGCCGGACATAGCTTTCCCCATAACTACCCAACCACTCCGAAATCAAGCTTGCCTTGATCAAACGCCAATTCTTATCGCAATGGTTTCGTGCGGCAGTATCAAACAGTCATAAAACCTGACAGCTTGTCTTCAAAAATTACATCCTCAAAAAAGATATCCACTCATCTATGATGCATGTACATTTAAGGATATTCAATTCACAACAAATATTTGGGATAAACCACCTGTTACTCCATTAAGAAGCACAAACCAACACAAATACTCAGCCTAAAGTGTATGCAATTAAAACGTTAGGTCACACTCCATATGGAGGCTTTGGGCACCGCAGAAGAAGGGCTGACCTTACACACATACACCCATCAAGAAAGAGACACTGGGAAAAAGAGCCACAAGACCATATGCGCCCCCATTCATATTTTTGGGCCATTCTCTTTATTTGGTTTGAGAAATTACAAACAAAGTCTCATCCAGGAAAGTAGGAGAGTCCAAATAAAATATCTCTTCTTCAAAAATTAGTGGTCAAAGTGATTATAAAATCGGATGTGCGAAAGTCAATGAGAATGATATAGTAGAAAAATACTATAAAAATCGAAATTACTTACAGACCATACAAAGAATCCCCAAAAAAGGATGGGGGGACATACATCCCTAACCCATCTTTTTTTTCTGGAAATCCTACGTGAACAAATACTAAAAATCAATAATGGATAATTCGCTATCATAACAAAACTTCTCCGAGAAAGAAATTACCATTAAGTAACCCATCTCGCCCCTTTACATTCAGCATTTGTAACTGCTCTGTGGTAATGCGGAGAATCTCCGAAAAAAAGAGGCCAGGGCTTCCGCCTCTGTTGGCGCCGGATGGTGCAACCTTTTATGGATCAACCCACAAGGATGGAAAATATGTTCATTTTTTTATCAAAACTTCTTCCCATTTGTCTATATCCCCTCAGTCTGGCCGCTTTACTCCTGATCGGTGGCCTCCTCATTCGCAAACCGCAAGGGCGCAAATGGGCCTTTTTCCTCGCCACGTTATTAATTTGGGTCGGGGGAAATGGATGGGTGACCGGGGCCTTGTTAAAATCCCTGGAATGGCAATACCTTCCGTTGGTGGAAATCCCCCAAGCGGAGGCGATTGTGGTTTTGGGCGGGGGGACACAACCGTTCGTTTATCCCCGCCCCGGCCCGGAGGTGGACGATGCCGGAGATCGGATCATTTACGGGGCACGGTTATATCGTGAGGGGAAAGCGCCGCTGATCCTCGTCACGGGGGGGCGTCTGCCCTGGTCCTTCAGTCCTCAAGGGGCCGCACACGAGATGGCGGACTTGATGACGTTTATGGGCGTTCCCGAAGAAATGATTTTGCTGGAAGAAAAATCCGCCAATACCTACGAAAATGCGATCTTCACGAAAGACATCCTCGAACCAATGGGGATCACCCGCATCATCCTGGTGACGTCCGCCTTCCATATGCCACGCTCCGTTGCCGTTTTTGAAAAACAAGGGTTTGACGTCATCCCCGCCCCCACGGATTTCATCATCACCGAGTTCAATGAAGACCTGCCCTTCAGTCAGATCTGGCCGAACTATCTCTTTAGCATCTTCCCCACCGCGGCGAACTTAAACCAAACCACACTGGCTTTGAAGGAATATATCGGAATTTTGACGTATTGGGCGCGCGGGTGGCTTTAAAAAAACGTAGAGCGTAGAACGTAAAACGGGATGCGTTCTACGCTCTACGTTCTGCGTTCTACGTTCTGCGTTCTACGTTTTCTCTTTGAAATAATCTTCCGGGTACGGGGCCACGAGGGGGTGCTCGTCGCGGATGGCGACGTGGAGGACAGTGTCGCCTTCGTAGTGATAAATGCCCCCTTCGCGCCCCAGGACAAAACCGTCGTGTTCCGCGCGGAGAACGCCTTCGCCCACGGGACGCCCCCAAACATCGACCAAATCGCCGAGGGGATCACCCACCTGGAAAACATCCCCCGCTTCGACGCGGGAGAGGAAGATGGCGGTGTGCGGGATGCGGACGCTTTCCGTGCGCCGGGCGCGGTATCCGGGTTGGGCCAGGCGGATGCCCGTGATCGGTTCCATCTCTCCGTCCAACATGCCCGCCCAGCGGAGGACATTGCGGGTTCCGGCAACGGCGGCGCGGACAATGTCGGGGTCAGGAGTCAGACCGGTGCCCAACTCCACGGTGAACCCGGGGATTTTGCCGACGAGCAGGGCCGCGCCGGAGGTGGAACGGTGCAGGTCGAGGTCCACGTATCGTTCAGCGGGGAATTCGACGACGATACTGTGTCCGTAGGCGTCGAGCATTTCGAGTTGTTTGGCGAGGAGGGTTTCGGCCTCGGCTTTGTTTTTGTCAGCGTCTACGTCAGCGCGGTATAGGACGCGGTCTTGGAAGGAGAAGGAGAGGGATGCGGTCCACGCGTTGTGGTAGTCGATCATGTAGTCTGCGGAGGCGGTCAGTTCGGCGAAGAGGCGTTCGTAGGCGCGTTCGAGGCTGAAGGGGGGGTGTTTTTCGGGGTCTTTTTTCTTGAAGGGTTTGCCATCAGGCCAGAGACGGTTGGGGTTGATGTCCACATGGTAGGGGACGTAGGCGCGGGTACGCAGTCCGGCGGGGGTGAGGGCGGGGATGGCGACGATGGTCCCGCGCAGATGATCCACGAGTTCCTGGGTGAGGAGTTTGTAGAGGACGGAGGGGCCGGCGTGTTCGGGGCCGTGAATGCCGGCGGTGAGCCAAATGGTCGGGCCGTCTTCTTTGCTCTGGGCGAGGATGACGGGGAGGAATTCAGTGTTGCCAGTGGGGTGATCGAAAGCGTCCCAGCGTCCGTATTGGATCGTGCCGGGGAGGGAGGTGGTGGTGCCGAGGAAGAGAGTTTTCATGGGATGTGGAGAATGGAGAATAGTGAATTGGGAAGGATGAATTGTGAATTGAGCAAGTCATTAATAATTGACAATTCACAATTACTATTAAGAATTAGTCCGGGAGTATACAGGGGAGGGAGGGGAGGTGTAAAGGGGGAAATTAATTATTTTTTTGTCACCGTTTCCGTGTAAAATACCTTCAACAGGGAGTATTCCCCCACAAAAACACAGAGTCTATCAAAACTATGGAGGATCAAGATGAAAAAGTTTAGCATGGTTATCCTGGTATTTTCCTTTTTTGCTATCCTGGCAGGGATGAATTCGGCTTTATGGTCAAATGAGGCCGAGGCGGAGGCTTTTATCAACCCAACGGATGAAAGCGGTCAATGGGCCAATTTCTACCGTGGCCCAGAGGCAGATAGGGTCAGTGCTGTTATCCAAACCAGCGATGGTGGTTTCGTCATGGTGGGAAATACCAATTCATCTGGCTCTGGGAATATAGATTTATGGGTCATAAAAATAGATGCGGGTGGGAGTATCCTATGGGAGAAAACATATGGAGACGACAATCTTGAATACGCCAGTGATGTCGCAGAAGCTGAAAATGGAGACTTATTGATTGTAGGGACAATGTTTGTTTATTGGCCTAAAGGGATAGACGACGGATATCGGATTTTGCGCTTATCAGCAACAGGTGATGTGATCTGGCAAAAACAGTTCGATAAATTTTCCAATGAAAACTCCATTTTAGAAACAACTGATCAGGGCATTGGGATTGCAGGCGGCTGGTACCTATCAGGTCCCAGTGATTTTGCATCCATTGTCAAACTCGATCTCAATGGAAATTTCCTCTGGCAGAAATTGTATGAGTCAACATTATTTTACGAAGCATATTTTTCGATTGACGAGACTCCGAATGGAGACTTCATCGCGAGCTTTCCAACAGAATACTGGGATCATCAATGGATAGCCAGGCTCGATTCACAAGGCAATATTGAATGGCAAAAATTACTGGATTTTTATATTTCTAATTTTTCTCGTTTCACCGTGAATGCGATTGGGAATGAAGGTTTTTACGTTTCCGGTCAAACGCAAACAAATACGATTATTCTAAGATTAGATCCTGCTGGAAATATCGTGTGGCACAAAGCGTTGACGGCGTCTGCAAGTATTTCAATATGGAGTGCAGATGCAACCAATGATGGCGGAATAATTCTGGTGGGGAATCTGGCAACTTCAAATTCTCCAAATTATTTTATCGCTCGATTAGAT